>Ga0308310_1001394_pt1 | contig 10792 bp, 12 predicted proteins | sample HotsprSampleMS65_FD_203672 | JGI IMG/M metagenome (GOLD analysis project Ga0308310, IMG submission 203672) | Hot spring phototrophic mat microbial communities from Mushroom Spring, Yellowstone National Park, Wyoming, United States - 20090730_MS65 ...
CTCTCCCGCCCCGGCGGGAGAGGGGAGGGGGTTGGGGGGAGGGGTGAGGGCAGGCCGACACCCCTCGGGCCGAGCCCTCGGGGCGAGGCCCGGCACGAAGTGCCCAGGGAGGACGATTTCAATCGGCGTGTAGTTCCCCCTCTATCCGCCGCAGGTCATCCGCGTGGGCCTGGATTTTCCGCAGCGCGGCCACCGCGTCGTCTATCCCCTGGCGTCCGGCCCGGAAGACGCACTCGTCCAGCCAGACTGCCTCCCGCAGGCAGGCCCGCTCCGCCTCCGGAAAGCGCATCCGCTCAAAGTCAAAGTACTCCGGGAACGCGCTGGGGACCGGTAGTCGCGATAGCCCCGGCTGGAAGAGGTCGTAGCGGTGCATCGGCGGGTAGCCTACCCAGCAGGGGATGCCCTCCGCCGCCAGCGCCAGGCAGACCAGGTCGTGCCCCGCGCCGAAGACCTCCGGGTCAATGGCGAAGATGTACCGGTAGAACGACCGGGTGGTATGGCGGGGGTCCCGCCGCAGCAGGCGCACCCCCGGCACCTCGCTGAGGCTCTCCTCCAGATAGTCGGCCATGGACTCCCGCTGCCGGGCCTGCTCGGGGAAGCGCTCCAGCGCCACCACGCCCAGCGCCGCCTGCAGTTCGGTCATCCGGTAGTTGGTGCCCATCGTGAACAACTGCCCCGCCTCGTCGTGCGGACGGCCGCAGTCAATGATACTGGCCACCCGGGCCGCCATGTCCGGCGTCCGACACAGGAGCACCCCGCCCTCCCCGGTGGTCAGTATCTTGGACGATTGCAGGCTGAACGAACCGAAGTCCCCAATCGTGCCCGCTCCCTGTCCCCGCCAGCGCGCGCCGTGCGCGTGGGCGCAGTCCTCCACCACGACCAGATTGTGGCGACGCGCGATGTCCATAATGGCGTCCATATCCGCCATCTGAGCGCCCAGGTGGACCGGGATGATGGCCCGCGTGCGGGGCGTGATGGCTTTTTCCACCTGACGGGGGTCTATGCAGTAGGTCGCGGGGTCAATGTCCACAATCACCGGGATGGCCCCCGCCGCCATCACGGCCGCAGCGGTGGCCTGGAAGGTGTAGGCGGGGACGATGACCTCGTCCCCCCAGCCGATGTCGGCGGCGCGCAGCGCCACTTCCAGCGTGACCGTGCCGTTCGCCATGGGGACGGCGTATCCCCCGCCCTGCATTTCGGCGAAGCGGCAGGCAAACTCGGCGGTGTACGGCCCGGGATACGGGTAGCCGCCCCAGCGCCCGGACCGGATGACCGTCGTCACCGCCTCTATATCCCGTTCGTCCCAGACGGGCCACTCGGGATACGGCTCAGTACGGGTTCTCGGACCACCCAGAAGGGCCAGTTCGGACATTTTCATCCTCCTTGTGTAACTTCGGCCTCACCCTACCCCCAGCGGCTTCGCCGCTACCCCCTCCCCTCTCCTGGCCTTCGGCCAGGAGAGGGGAGGGGGTGCCGCCGCAGGCCTCGGCCCGAGGGCGGCGGGGGAGAGGTGAGGGAAGCCATCACCTCGCTCGTTTGACCTTCAGTGCCTCCCGGACGGACTGCAGCCGTTCTCCGTGCAGGGGATAGAGCCAGAGCAGGAGAATCGCCAGCAGGAAGCCGACGGTCGTCGGGATGCTCAGGAAAAGGCGGAAGCCCATGTCCACCGTCGGCGGCTGGACTTCCAGCAGGGTGTCGTAGCCGAAGGCGGGCATCATGATGCCGAAGATGCTGGAGACCAGCAGTCCGCTCAGGGTGATAAGGAAACTGCTCATGCCGAAGAACATACCGGCCCGCTGATGGCCGGTCTGGACTTCGTCCTCGTCCACGACCTCGGCGATGATGACGTCGCCCATCAGCACCAGGCCGCCCAGCCCGACGCCGATGATGGCGGCGGAGACCAGCGTGAACGTCAGCGACGGGCTGAAACTGAGCGGGATGACCCCGGCAATCATTATGGCGTTGGCCAGGATGAGCGTGGTGCGCGTGCCAAACCGGTTGGCGACCCAGTTGCGCCACGGGTAGAGGGAGAGCATGGCGACCAGGAAGGCGACGCCGAAGATGACGCTGAACATCGCGTCGCTGACCTTCAAACTGTACTTCAGGTAGAAGGGGACGCCCGCCTGCAGGGTGCCCGTCCCGAAGAACCGCATGGTCTGCGCCCCGGCCGCGGTCAGAAAACTGCGGTTGACGAATGTGTGCCGGAGGGCAGGTAGGAGCGGGAACCCCGTATCCGTTTTCAGGTCCTCCCGTTCAAAGAGGAAACGGAAGGTCAGGTAGATGGGGACCAGCGAGATGATGCCCAGGACGACGGCCATACCTGCCCAGCCAATGGTGTTCCAGAGCAGGGGCGGCACGACGGAAGCCAGGATGAGGGCGACCGTCTGAAAGATGTTCATCTGGGCGGCCACGTCGGTCCGTTCTTCGTACGTGCCGAACATCTCCGGCAGCAGGCCGTAGTAACCCGTCGCCAAAGCGGTGTAGAGGCCCTCCCAGATGACGATGACGATGCCGAAGTAAATGAGCAGGGCGACCGGGTTGACCTTCCCGTCAAAGGGAGTGCTGAAAATCAGGATAAACGTCAGCACGTAGGGCAGGCCGGTGAAGAGAATGTAGGGCCGTCGGCGCCCCCAACGGGAGCGGGTCCGGTCGGAAGCGAAGCCCAGGACCGGGTTGTTCAGGGCGTTGTAGATGGTGTAGAAGAACCAGAACGTGGCGAACCACGGCGCGGGCAGGTTTTTGATGTCCACGATGAAGTACATGACGAAGGCGACAACGGTCTCCACTGGTGTGGCGACGCCCAGGCTCATCAGCGAGTACATCAGGCGCTGTTTGAGGGTAGTCCGGGGTTCGGCGACGGCAGTGGTCAGGGTCATGTTACCTCCACAGGGTTTGGAGTAGAGAACGGGTGGCCTCCAGGGCAATCCGCTCGCAGAGGGACTGGAAGGGGCCCGGATACCGGTAGGCCAGCGGGGCAATCTCCACCTCGTAGCCGCCCTCGCTGTGGGCCTCCTCGGTGGCCAGGTAACTGACACACCCGTCGGTCACGCTGGCGAAAAGGGTATGTCGGGCGGGGGAGAGGGCCTTCACTTTCATGCCGATTTCGGTGAAGGTCTCGGCGGCATAGGTGACCAGCGCCAGGTCGCCCAGCCGCACCGCGCTGATGCGCATCGGGACGGACCAGAACCCTTCGCGGGCTTCTATACGGGACTTCCAGGGGTACCGCTGGGCCAGCAGAAGGTCGGCGAAGATGGCCATGAAACCGGGCAGGTCCGCCAGCGCCAGCAGGGGCCTGCGGTAACTCCGGGGCGGGCGGGGAGTCTCGGCCCGGACGACGGTCGGCAGCCAGACCTCGGTGCGGGCCAGGCGCAACGGGGTGCCGCGCAGCAACTGAGACCCGGCGGTCAGCGCATCCAGCACGGCCTGCGCCACCTGTCGCCCCTGTTCGGCGGCCCGCTCAAAGGCGTGGGCATCCTCCCAGTACATATCCGGGTTGATGTCCGCCGCTGCGCCCTGAAGGAAGAGGGTCAGGCCGCCCAGGCGCGCCTCCACCTCCTGGCGCATGAAGCCAATCCAGTCGGCCGAGACCAGGAGATTATCGGGCCCCAGCACCGTGCCGTGGCAGGCGTAATTGACCAGGGTGGCGATGCGGGAGCCGTCCTCCTCCGCCAGCACGCTGACCACCTGCACCGACCTGTCCCTGGGGCCTTCGGGGTTGCGCCCGATTTCTATGCGGCCGTCGGGTTTGCGCTCCCGGCGGTTGATGCCGACGGGCGCTTCGCCGCAGGCGTATTCCAGGCGCACCGGCTGCAGGCGGCCCTCTGCCTCCCGGACGGCGGCGACGATGTTCTCCTCCAGCGCGGCGATGTACTCCTGGTTGCGGCGGGGGGACTTCTCGTCGGCGTAGACAATCGGGCCGGAGTGGGTATGGGAACAGCAGAGCAGGACCTCCGTCGGGGCCAGGCGGGCGCGGATGGGTCCACAATGAACTCGTTGATGGCCAGCAGGTCCAGAGAGACCAGAGCCAGATGCTGCGCGCCGTCGTCCAGGACGAGGGCGGTAGCGGTCAGGTCGTCGTGGACGCCGACGTTGCCTTTGGCGCGGTCGCCGTAGCCGATGAGGAAGATGCCCCTGGGCGGGGTGATTCGGCGTCGGGCCGTGCCCGCCCGCAGGTCGTGTCCGTTCATTTCGCCTCCATCTGTCTGTAATACCGATTGCGTTTGTTTCGGCCGGTGCCCATCGTCCGGACGTAAACGTCCGGGCTCATCATACGAAGCCCTTCGGGCTATTTTTAGCCCCCGAAGGGGGCTTTGCAGATTGAGCCCGACGGTTTACCGTCGGGCAAAGAGCGGCCGTAACAAACACAGTGGGTATAACGACCCACCCTGATCGGTTTGCAGATAACGTAGCGCAGGCCACGAATGTTCTTGTTATTCTTATGGAACTTTGTTAGCCTGTATGCAGGCCTGGCGGCCTGCGCTACAGGGGCTTGCCTTCGCCCGCGTCTTTTACGGTGCTTGCCCATAGGCTCCCTGGCAGGTAGTTTCCTCCATACGCAGATTGCGGCGCGTCTCTTCGGGCGTGTCGCCCAGGCGGTACTTCTGGAAGACCAGGAAGCCCGCCAGGACGAAGAGCGCCATGACCAGAAAGGCCACCTGCACGCCGAGCGGGTTTTCGCGGGTGTAGCCGAAGATTTTAAGCAACTGGGAGAGAACCAGCGCGCCGAGAGAGGTGCCCAGCCCGATGGCGAAGGAGAACGTGCCGTAGTAGATGGCCTCGCGGCGGCGGCTGGTAAGCATCTCATCGTAATCCACCACGTTGCCCATCATGGCGTAGATGACAATCAGGTAGCCGCCCAGCAGGACGCCGATGAGCGCCACAAGGATGAAGCCCTGGACGTCAATGGGCAGAAGAGAAGTCCGCCCGACCAGGAAGCCGAGGGCGACGGCGATGGTCAGCCCGACCATGGTGAAATTCAACGTTCCCCTCGTACAGGCCGAAGGGGTCAAAGGTGAAGACGGCGTAGGGCCGGTACTTGCGGAACAGGTAGACGAAGCGCTCCCGCAGGGCGACCTCGGAGACGTCCGCCAGACAGTCGGTCTCATACCCCAGTTCCACAATCTCGGCGATGCCCAGAATCCGGGCCGCCTGATGCAGTTCCTCCGTGTTCCGGCGCCGGGTCTCCTCCAGGGTCAGGCCCACGGAGTCCCTGCAGTCGTCCGTCACCCGGACCAGCACCACTTTCCAGCCCTGGTCGGCGAACTTGGCCAGGGTTCCGCCGCAGAAGGCGGCGGCGTCGTCAGCGTGGGGACTGATCACCATCGCGGTGGGCATAGTACCTCCTTTCGGACTCCACAGTGAAGGGCGCCCGGATGCAAATCAAGGTCGGCGCAGGCCGACCGCTGGCCGCAGGCCCAAAAAGGTGACTTCCAGTCACCGCTTTTCAGATTCCACAGTGAAGGGCACTTGGATGCAAGACCTTGAGCGGCTCGCCGTGTTCAAAATTCATCCCTGCCGCGACCTGGCGCGATTTGAATTCCAGTGCCAGGAGCAGTTCCTCCATACCGGCGGGGGTGAATTGCGCCCGGTAACACCTCACGGCGGCGAGTTTCGTCTCCCAGACATCCGAGACGTCCACGATGACGTTGGGCTCCCGGGTGTAGTAGAAGGCCACCCCGACCAGGGAATGGCCGGGATACGCCGCGTCCACCGCCGGGTCCGAGGAAGGGATACGGGTCAGCCCGTAGAACAGTGCCGCCTCCGCGACGGCCAGGCCCGTCTGAATGTGGTCGCGGTGGGCCTCGTAGGTCAACCAGGGGTCGGGGGCGAAGACGAAATCGGGGCGGAGCAGGCGGATGTATTTCAGCACATCGCGGCGCAGGGCGTAGTAATTGTACTCCCCCGCGTCGGGGTAGCCCAGCCAGTGGTGCTCCCGGACGCCGATGATTGGCCCCGCCTCGGCCTGATCCCGCCTCAGAGCCTCCGTGGCGGCCTCCGGGGAAAGGGACGGGTCCACAATCCCCATCAGGTCGTCCGTGACGGTGAGATAAAAGAGTTCCGCACCGTTGCGCGCCAGCCGTGCCAGCGTCCCACCGGCGCCGATGTCGTTGTCGTCGTAATGGGGCTGGACGCACAGGACGCGCCGGGCGGAGAAGACGTCGGGTGTGGGCAAAATCGTTTCTATGGTCATCGGACTTTCACCACCTCCCCCGTCTGGCTGGATTGATACGCGGCGTCCACGACCTTCATATTGAGCAGGCCCTCCGCGCCGCCGGGAACGGGCCGACGCCCCTGCCGGATGCAGTCCACAAAGTAGGCCATCTGGTCGTCGTACATACTCTGCGGACAGTGCGGGTCCCGCACCGGCGGGAAGCCTGAGGGCACTTCCTGGCCCCCTACCACCAGTCGGGTGGGGAAGACCTGCCCGAACCCCGCCGTGCCGTAGAGTTGCGTCGCCGCCTCCGGGCCGTCGGCGTAGGGCTGCCACCAGCCCGACTCTATCACCGAGACCGCGCCGTTATCCCAGTGGACGACGATCACGCCCGTGTCGTCCACGTCATAGTCGCCGTAGTAAGTGCCGACCCGGGCGTAGACACTCACCGGCAACGGGTCGCCCAACAGGAAACGGGCGGTATCCAGGGCGTGAATGCCCATATCCGCCAGCGCTCCGCCCCCGGCGAACTGCTTCTGGGTGAACCAGCCTGCCGGCCCCCAGTTGACGTGCACGCCGTACCCTTTGGTGCGGACAATGCGGCCCAGGCGTCCGGCCTCCACCTGCCCACGCAGCCAGCGGACCTCGGGGTCAAAGCGCCAGCAGTGGGCCACCATCAGCAGCGCCCCTGACTTCTGGCTGGCGGCGACCATCGCCTCGGCCTCCGCCGCGTTCATCGCCATGGGCTTCTCCACCATCACGTGCACCCCGGCCTCCAGCGCGGCAATCGTCTGCGGCGCGTGCAGGTAGTTAGGAGTACAGACCACCAGGGCGTCCACCCCGCCGTCGGCCAGCAGGTCGGCGACGTCCAGATACTGGCGGGGGATGCCGAACCCGGCGGCGAAGGCGGCCATGGACTCCCGGCGGTGGTTGACCACTGCCGCCAGTTCCACGTCCGGGAGTTTTTGGGCCGCCCGCGCGTGGATGCGGGCGATGTAGCCCGTACCGGTAAAACCGATTCGCAGGGTCATCTCGCTCCTCCTTTCTCTCACTGTTCAGCATCCAGGACGTGGGCAATGCCGAAGGGCAGACGGTGCCGGGCGGCGTAGTCGGGCAGGCGCCTCAGCGTCCGCTCCACGACCTCCTGGGGAATGGCATCCAGCGGCACATGGCAGGCCCGAAGGGCCCGCTCCAGTGGGGCCGTCTCCTGCCCCTGGGCCCGGGCTATCAGCAAGATGCCCGGCCCGACCAGTTCGGCATGGGACCGTCCCGGCCCCACTTCCTCCTCCACGGCGTAGGCGAAGTAGTGCTCGCTCCCCTCCTCCGGGCGGGAATGGCCCACCAGGTTGCAGAGCAGTACCTCCAGCGCCAGGCACTGGACCAGGGAGAGCAGGCCGTCGGGGTCCCCGGCACCGGCCGCTTCGGCGCAGTCCAGCGCTCCCTGCAGAATCCCCCGCGCGACGGCCGCAACCCACTCCGCGTAGGCCATCCCGGGCGGGTTCTGGCCCCGCTCCTCGGCGAAGCGCCAGTCCCACAACGCGGTGGCAATGGAGAGCACGTCGCAGATACCGGCAGCCCGAAGGGACGGCGGGGCCGTTGCGATCACGTCCAGGTCCACCAGCAGCAGGTCGGGGGGCCGGGTCTCTATGTAGCGCACACAACCCTCTTCCCGGACACCGGAGGCCCAGGTGAAGAAGGCATCCACCGAGAGGGCCGTCGGGATACAGACAAGAGGCAGGTTGCGTTGGGCGGCCAGGAACTTGGCGGCGTCGGCAGCCAGCCCCCCGCCCACAGCGTAGACCACCTCGCCCTGCAGACCTTCCAGCATCTCCTGCCAGTGGGACAAAGTGGCCTGGCGGGGGGAGCCCCGCCAGGCCATTTGCAAACGGAGATCCTCCCGCACCGCCGCCCACGCCGGGCCGCTGGTCACCAGCGCCACCGGTCGGCGCTCATCCCACTCATCCAGGGGCAGGAAACGGATGTCGGGCAGGCTGTAGACCTTCGCGGGCAAAGAGGGGGTGTTCATTCACTCTGCACTCCCCGCAGCAATGGCCGGATGACCTGGTCCACCACAGGATGTGGACGGCAGTTCCTGAAAGCGAACGACTCCAGTATACGGTCAATCTCACTTTCTGACAACTCGCGGAAGAACCGGGCGTAGACTGGCTGGAGGGTAGAGGAGATGCAGGCGAAGGCGACAAACCTCATCTCATTCATCAATCCTGTCATTCCTCGGCCCGCGCCACGCGCGCCCGTGCGCCGTCTCTCACGCCGCGAAGACATGTGCTTTTGTGGCTTTTCACTCTGGAAGGCTACGGCGTCGGCGTGCGCGGGACGTAGTAACGGATACGGAAGGACGCCTCTACCTGCAACTGGTCCTCAATGTACAGCGAGACGGTGTATTCGCCCCCGAAGAGCACGGTCCCATCGGGATTGAAGTACACCACCCAGGCTCTACCCGCTCCCTCCCGGTCCCAGAGGCCAGCCTGGCGGGCAATCTCCCGCCCGTTGCGGGTCCAGACCGCTGACCAGGGCAGATTCGGTCGCATTCCGGCGTAGTCAAAGATAGCGTATACGGCCCGGGTGTTCCAGTCAAACTCATTACCGACCAGAACCGGTTCGCCCGTGGGGAGCACGCCCAGGGCAACGGTCAGGGCACTGAAGGTCGGAGGTGCGGAGGGCGTGGGGGACGAGGGGAGGGTAGGGGTAGGGGATGGGAAGGGGGTGAGCGTCGGCGTGGCGGTTGGCAGCGCGATGGCCGGTGTGGTGGCGGGAGGTGGTGAGGGTGGAACGGTGGGCTGAGAGGCGAAGTACCCTCCAGAGGCTCCCAGTACGGCTGCCAGCCCGGCGATAACTGCCATCGCGGCGGCCCCCACCAGTCCCCAGAACCAGGCCGGAAATCCCCGTTCGGCCCGGCGGGCAGGTGGCGCCTCGGCCCACCGCCCCCGGTCCGGGGGCAACAATTCTACCGGTGGAGGGGTCTCTCCGCGTTCATAGAGCAGGACGGCCAGGAAGCGCATATATGCCCGCAGGAGGGCCCGTTCTCCGGGGTCCGTCAGCGCCCGGCCGGCCTGTCGGGCGTCTTCCAGAAAGAGGCGGATGCTCTCCCAGAACTCGTCTGCGGGTGACGGGGTGCCGCTGCGGGCAATCAGGTCCTGGTACCGCCGCTGTAGGGCTTCAAAGACCGGGTTCATCCCTTTCCTCCTTCCTGCTTCCTACTCCGGGGACGTTGCTCATCCGAGGTCCAGCAGCGTACGCTCGCAGGCTTGCTCCAGCGCGTCCAGCGCGTCGGCGATGGCGGGCAGACTGGGCGGATCGTCCAGTAATCCGTCCTCTATCTCCTGGCGCAGCAGGCGAAGCGGGCCTGCTGATTCTGCCGGAAGGGCATCCAGCAGGGAGTCCAGGCGTTCCTGGCAGGGCCGCCACAGGGTCAGCAGTTCCCGCCGCCGGTCCGGCCCCCGGGCCTGCTCACCCAGTACCTGGAGCGTGGTGCGATAGACGTGCAGCGCCGCGCGCAGTCCCAGCAACGATTGGAGGTGACGGAGGGGTTTCTCTGGCTCCTGGCTCATTTCTCCTCCCGGATGCTGCTGGCCTCCAGAACAGCAATCTGCCGCCGACTGATCTCCCGCCACTGAGGGTCGTCACCCTCGGAGAGATACCGGCGGAAGTCGGCGACCGCGCCGGTCAGGTCGCCGGTAACTTCGCGGGCCAGCGCGCGGTTGAACCACGCCTCTGCCCGCTTCGGGTCCAGTTCCAGTACGCGCGTCAGGTCTGCCTCCGCACCCTCTCCGTCGGCCAGTTCCCGCCAGCGCAGGAGGCCCCGGTCATACAGCGCCTGCACAAATGTCGGCAGAATCTCTATGGCGCGGGTGAAATCCCGTTCAGCCCGACGGTAGGCAACCGGGTCGTTGTACCGGTGGCCCCAGTGGCGCCAGGTCATCCCGCGCAGGTGGTAGAAGCGGGCCAGCAGTCGGCGGATCATACGGATTCCGTATTTCGTGTTATGTCAGAACTTACGCAGTTGGCAGATAAACTTCGGAATTCGCCACGAATTTCACGAATTGGCACGAATTTTATTTCTTTTCATTCGTGTAAATTCGTGCAATTCGTGGCAAAAAAACCAACTGCGTAACTCCTTGTTATGTATCGTTGCGATTTCGCAGGCGGGTTCTTGGGATGGCTATGATTATAAGCGAAAACTGGCTCCGTTGCAAAAAGAGACAGTGGATGTCCCAACCCGTGTCCCGACGTCAGGTAAAACCAGGGTTGACGGTTCGGAAAATCTGGGGTATCCTTGCTGGCGCGACCGGAACACGAAGGAGGAAGCAATGGACGACGTCTTTGCCGACATTGATGGTCACACGGAAGAGTACCTGGCTCGCCTGAAGCGGGCGCTGGCCCAGCCCAGCATCGCGGCTGAGGGATCGGGCATCGCCGGGATGGCCGCCCTGCTGACCGACGACCTACGCGCGGTCGGCTTCCAGGTGGAGACCGTCGCCACCGATGGGCCGCCAGTCCTCCTGGCCCGGATGGAGGGGCGCCGGCCCGAACGTCTCTTTTTCTACAACCACTACGACGTCCAGCCGGTGGACCCGGTGGAACTCTGGACCTCGCCTCCCTTTGAACCGACGGTCCGGGACG
>Ga0308310_1001395_pt1 | contig 10787 bp, 7 predicted proteins | sample HotsprSampleMS65_FD_203672 | JGI IMG/M metagenome (GOLD analysis project Ga0308310, IMG submission 203672) | Hot spring phototrophic mat microbial communities from Mushroom Spring, Yellowstone National Park, Wyoming, United States - 20090730_MS65 ...
TGAAAACGTGATAGAGTCTTGAGCGATCGGGAGTGTTTCACAATGGCGATCAGTTTCCAAATTCCAGAGCGCGTGTTGCAAGAGCGCGAGATGCTGAAGAGCGTGGCGGAAAGCCTGATGCGCCCTGAGTCGCGCTATTTGGATGAGCATGAGCATGAGCGCCCGCACGCCTTCATCAAGGCGATGTGGCCCATCTTGCGCGATCAGCAGGCGAAAGCGCTTCAGCGGCTGGCGAGCGGCGAGGAGAAGCCGAAGCGCGAGGGCGCGGGCATCACTTATGTGCGCTTGGTCATCCTCGCCGAGCAGCTGAGCTGGGGCGATGCCGGGCAGTATCTGTGTATGCCCTCGCCGCTCTTGGCGGGCAGCGCTATCGAGGCAATCGGCACAACGGAGCAGAAACTGCGCTTTCTGAAGCGCTTCGCCGAGGGCGAGCCAAAGTGGGGCGCTATGGCGATGACCGAGCCGGGCGCAGGCTCGGATACTTCTGCCATTCAGACGACCGCCACCTTCGATCCTGAGACCAATGAGTGGGTGCTGAACGGCGAGAAAATCTTCTGCACCAATGGCAAGTTGGCGCTTGAGGAATCAGACGGCATTGTGGTGGTCTGGGCGACGGTGGATCGCAGCGCAGGGCGCGCGGGCATGAAGCCCTTCGTGGTCGAGGCGGGCACAAAAGGCGTCAAGATCGGCAAGGTCGAGATCAAGCACGGCATTCGCGCCAGCGATACTGCCTCCATCGTGCTGGATAATGCGCGCATCCCTGCCGAGAATCTTTTGGGCAGCCCTGAAGTGGCGCAGCGCGAAAGCACGGCAGGCTTCAAGGGCGCCATGGCGACCTTCGACGCATCGCGCCCGATGGTCGCGGCGTCTGCCATCGGCGTCGGGCGCGCTGCGCTTGAGTTCCTGAAGGAAAAATTGGCAGAACACGGCGTTCAAATCCCCTACGGCGCGCCGTATCACAGCTTGAGCGCTGTGCAGCGCGACGTAATCGAGATGGAAGCGCAACTGAAGGCGGCTTGGCTGCTCACCTTGCGCTCGGCGTCTATGCTCGACCACGGCTTGCACAACAGCCTTGAGGCATCTATGGCGAAGGTGAAGGCGGGCAAGGTGGTCACGCAGGTGACTCAAAAAGCGGTCGAGCTGCTCGGCACAATGGGCTACAGCCGCGAGTGGCTTGTGGAAAAATGGATGCGCGACGGCAAGATCAACGATATCTACGAAGGCACGGGGCAAATTAATTTGCTGATCGTGGCGCGCCGCATTCTGGGCTACACCAGCCGCGAGCTGCAATAGCGCTTTCCGCGCTCGGAGCAATCAAGTGCGCTGCTTTGTGAGCGCTCTCTGTGCGATCATTCTCTTGTTCTCGCCGCTCGGCGCTGTGCAAGCTGCTCTGGTCGCGCCTGCCGGCCGCACCTTGCCTGCGGATAAAGGCGGCGCATTTTTCACCAATGTCTATCCAAATCTGCTCGCCGAGCTGGGCATCCCGCAAGCTGATATCCAGAAGCGCATTGAGCAAGTCTGGCAGACGCTCTTCTACGGCGACTCGGAGACCGAGCGCGTCTATTTCCCTGTCGGCGAGGACATGGCGTACATCCTCGACACGAGTCAGGGCTTCGTCCACAGCGAGGGCATCTCCTATGGCATGATGATCGCCGTTCAGCTCGATAAGAAAGCGGAATTCGATCGGCTGTGGAAATGGGCGCGCACGTATATGTACCACACTGATCCGCGCTATCGCGGCTATTTTTCGTGGAAGCACGCCACTGATGGGACGCGCCTGAGCTACGATGCCGCCCCTGATGCCGAGACGTGGATTGCCACAGCGCTCTTCTTCGCGGCAGCGCGCTGGGGCAACGGCGAAGGTATCTTCAACTATCAAGCGGAAGCGAACGCCCTGCTTCATGAGATGCTGCACAAGCATGAGACGAGCCAAATCCTGACTGCGATGTTCGACCGGCAGACGAATCTGGTAGTCTTCAACCCGCGCCGCGGGCGGCTGAGCCGCTTCACCAACCCCTCTTATCACGCGCCGCACTTTTACGAGCTTTGGGCGCGCTGGGCAGAGCGCGATCGGGCGCGCTGGGCGCAAATCGCAGAGGCAAGCCGCGCTTTCTGGCGGCGCGCCGCACATCCAGAGACGGGCCTGATGCCGAATTACGCTGAGTTCAACGGCAAGCCCAAAATGTGGAAAGGCTACGGCGAGATTTTTTCCGCCGACGCTTGGCGCTGCGCTATGTTGGTCGCGCTCGATCACACGTGGTTTGGCGTTGACGCGTGGCAAGTGGAGCAGAGCAACCGCCTGCTGCGCTTTTTCCACTGGCAAGGCAATGGCAAGTACCCCTCGATCTACACGCTAGACGGCCTTCCGCTCGAGCCGCGCTACACCTCGCTCGCCCTGATCGCCATGAACGCAACAGCTGCGCTCGCCGCCACAGACCCAATCCGATGGGAGTTCGTGCGCACCTTTTGGAATGCACCGTTGACCAGGGGACGCCACCGCTACTACGACAACATGCTCTATCTGATCGCGCTTTTGCAGTTGAGCGGCAATTTCCGAATCTACAGCCCTCTTGCCTATTGACTCGACAAGCAATTTTTGGTATCCTCTTGCAACACGTTCTCAGGCGAGCTCTGAGGGCGTTCTTGAAAAGATAAGGCTTTGTTATCGGAGGCATCCTATGAGCTTACTTCGTATCGGTGTGGTGCTGGCGCTGGCGCTGATGTTTGCCGCGCCGCAACAAACTGCGCGCGCCGACGCGATCGTCGTCACGCCGGCTAACCTGCAAGGCTGGGAGATCGCCAACATCCAGCCCAATAACATCCCTGTGAGCAGTTTCGTGGAGGGCCCTGGCAAGCCGCCGCTCGGCACAGCCAGCTATCGCGTGCGCCTCGATGCCCGCCCGTCAATGGTCATAATTGCGCGCTACGATTTCGAGGAGCGCAAGCTGACTGAGATCAAAGACATCTCTTACCACACCTATCGCAGCGGCAGCAACGCGGCGCACGATTGGTTCATCAACATCTTCGTCAGCACTGACCCGAACCGCCCGTACGCCAACTGCCGCATTGACTTCGCAGCACCGCCCGGCGAGCAGGACGTCTGGTTCTTCAAGCCTGCCACAGATGAAAGCGTCTACAACTACGGCTGGAGCGTGCATCATGCAGATCAGAAGCTGAAGCAGTGCCCTATCACGATCGGATATGATAACACTCTCTCCTTCAAAGGCGTCCTAGAAGCCTTCAAGGATTATCCTGACACGATCTTGCGCCCGCCTGTGCAGTTCCAGCCCGTGATCAGCTTCAACACAGGCTACAACGGACCGGATACGCACGCCAATCACGACGCAGCCATTGACGCCATCACCATCAACCAGACTACGTGGGACTTCGAGGTGAGCTTTGAAGGCGATCAGCGCGTCGTCACGCCTGACTCACTGGTGGATTGGGAGATCGCACCAATCAACGAAGGCGCGATTGTCTCCTTCGGCTTTGTGAACGGCCCAGGCGAGCCGCCGCTCGGCAAGGGCAGCTATCGCGTCAAGCTGGACGATAGACCTTCACAGCTGATCATCATGAACTTCAGCTTCGTCGGCTTCAAGCTCAGCGACCTACAGACCATCTCCTTCCACACCTACCGCAGCGGCGATAACGCGCGCGACTGGTTCTTGAACCTGTTCGTCAGCTCGAAGGGCGAGGGCCAAGCCGATTGCCGCATCGACTTTGCCACAGATGCTGGGCCGAAAGGCCAATGGACCTTCAAGAACGCGACCGATCCGAACCAGTTCAATTACGGCTGGACAGTCCACAACGCGGGCTCGAAGCGTTGCCCCGTGATCGTCGGCTACGAGAGCAGCAAGTCGTTCAGTGAGATCAAGCGCCTCTTTGAGGCCTACCCGAATGCCTCGCTGCAGCCGATAGAGGCCTCAGGGCCGGTCATCACCTTCAACACGGGCTATAACTCCAAAGGCACGCACACTGACCACGACGCTGCCATTGACGCCATCACAATCAACGACATCACCTGGGATTTTGAGGTGACGAAGGGTGAGTAATCCCCCTGCTGTTCACGGGAAAGGGATTTCAGATATGTTGAGGTTCGCCCGCATTTTACTCGTAGCAAGCCTAGTGGGCGCGCTGCTAGGCGCGGCGCAGCCCGCCCAAGCGACGCCTCTGCACGCATGGGCGGGCAACATGCATGGCTGGTATCCCTACTATTCTGGCAGCGCGCCCATGCCGAGTTTCGCTGATGGCCCGGCCGGGGTGCCGCTGGGAAAGGGCAGTTTCGGCGTTCATGCGCCTGCCTTCGTGCCGCAAAACAGTGGCTCAGGCATGAGCCGCGGCGATTTCAGAGGCGCGCCGCTGAACACGCTCAGCATCTCGTACTGGGTGTACAACAGCGATACCTCAAACAACAATTGGCGGATCAAGCTGTATATCAACACAACGGGGTATATCAATCCGTTGGAAGATCTTTCTGCCAATTGTGCGCTGGAGTACGTCCACGTGCTGCCTGCCCGAAACACATGGGCGCGGAAAGTGCCAACGGCAGCGCGAGGCGGCTACACGACCAGCGGCGGCTGGGTGATCAGAGGAGATGAGTTCCCAGAGTGCGGCTTTGATCCCATGTGGCCCAACACCAAGCCTGGCTCTTGGCAGAGGCCAGCCTCGTGGGACCACATTGTTGCAACCTATCCTGACGCTGTTATCGCGCCCTGGTACTGGACGACCATCTTGATGCAAATTTACAACCCTGCTGCGCCGTATGGCTCGCAGTCGCTGAGGGGCGCGATTGACAACGTCACCATCAACGATGTGACGTGGGATTTCGAGCTGGAACCGCCGCTCGGCGGCTTCGAACTCGGCGCGCGCTACGATCCACGGCCTAGCGATCGCCTGATAGTCTACTGCAGACCAGGGCATATCTTGGTCCACGGCACCGGGCGCGGCCAAGGCTTCTTCCTAGGCCTCTTCGAGTTCGGGGCGCTCGAGTGGGCGGGCGAGGAGGGCCTCCGCCTCGATAGGGGCATAGATGGCGTCCTCTCCGCCAGCATGGGGCCAGAAGGGCACATTTGGGTTGCTTGGACGGGCGGTCAGTTTAACGCCACTGGACTCCCTGAGCATGGCTTCGCCAAGCTTGTCAAGTGCGGGTAGGCTGCAGGTGCGCGGGCGAGGTGGAGCCTTGCTATTGCGGCGCGCCCGCCCGCGCCTGCGCGCCGATCGAAGTTGCTTGGTGAGAAACAACTTCAAAGGTGCGCACGTTGACCACGACTTCGCCGTTGACGCGATCGCGAATCTCAACATCGTGTGAAACTTCAAGGCAAAGAGCTAGGGAATCCCTGCCACTTTGGCAGCAAGATGAGGAGGGTTGATCTTATGTTGAAGTTCACCATTCGTCTTTTGCTTGTGGCGAGCTTGGCGGGCGCGCTACTGAGCGCAGCCCAGCCTGCGGAAGCCCAGACGAAGCCGCGGCATACATGGCCGGGCGACATGCAGGGGTGGTATCCTTTCCAAACAGGCAGCGCGCCGAAGCCGAGCTTCGCCAATGGTCCAGGCGCGCCGCGCGGAGAGGGCAGCATCGGCGTTCATGCACCTAACACAGTGCCAACGAACAGTGGCGCGGGCATGAGCCGCGGCGATTTCAGAAACACGCCACTGAGCGACCTTAACATCTCTTACTGGGCGTACAGCAACAGTTCTGCCTCAGAGGGGCCTTGGTGGGAGATCACGTTGTTTATCAGGACAGGAGGACCTGCTGATCCAGCAAATGATAACTCTGCCAATTGTGCACTGACGTATCGCTATTCGCCTGACGCAGTCGCAAACGTATGGTCGAAGCATGTGCCGACGGCAGCGCCGGGCGGCCCTGGCGGCATGGGCTGGGTGATCAGAGGGGACATGTTTGCAGGTTGCTCTTTTGATCCTAATAATAATGCCCATCCCCCCGGCACTTGGTGGAACCGAGCTTCTTGGAGTCAAATTCTTTCGGCATATCCCTACGCTGTCATTGCGCCTAATAACTGGACAACTATCTACATGCAAATCTACAACGGCAGTGCAACCCCAGTGAGCGGCGCGATTGACGACGTCGTCATCAACGGCATCATATGGGACTTCGAGGTGGAGCCGCCGCCTGCCGAGTTCTTCGACCCCGGCGATGGACGTTACGATCCGCAGCCCGGCGACCGCCTGGCAGCCTACTGCCAGAGGAGGCACCTTGTGATCTACGGCGTCGATAACAATAGCCGCGGCTTCGAGCTGGGCACTTTTGAGTTCGAGGCGCTCAAGCGAGCCGGCAGGCGGGGCATCTACTTCGATAAGGGCATAGATGGCATCGTCTCTGCCAGCATGGGGCCGCAAGGGCACATCTGGGTCGCCTGGACAGGCGGTCAGTATAACGCCAGCGGACGACCTGAGCACGGCTTCGCCAAGCTCGTCAAGTGTGATTAAGTAGGCTGCAGCCCGCGGCGCGAGGCGAGGGTCCGCTGCGAGGCGCGCCCTCGCGCGCGCCATGAAGCGCTCATCGTGGCGTTTGGAGTCGCTAGGATAGCGCTGCGTCGCACGACGCAGCGCTATTTTTTTGCGTGTGTGTGCCAAAAGCCAGCTTACTGTGGCAGAATCTAGCTTGCACACCGTGCGAGAACGCGCTTTGAGGAAGGATTTTCTTTAAGGATTCCTTTGATGAGCGATCGAGAAGTTGGCCTTGCGAGCGGGGCGAGCGGCGAGGCAGCGGGCGACCCGCCGCGCGTCGGCATCGAGATGCTCGGCTACGCCTTCATGGGCAAGGCACACACCAACGCGCTGAAAAAATTGCCCTACATGTTCTATCCGCCAGTGGCAGTGCCGCGCCTTGTGGCGATCAGCGGACGCAACGCCGAGGCAGTCCGAGAGGCGGCGCGGCGCTATGGCTACGAGCGATACTACACCGACTGGCGCCGGCTGATCGAAGACCCCGACATTCAGCTCTTCGATAATAGCGGGCCGAACGACGCACACGCCGAGCCGTGCATCGCCGCCGCGCAAGCGGGCAAGCATATCTTGTGCGAGAAGCCGCTAGGGCGCACAGCTGAGGAAGCCAAAGCGATGTTAGAGGCTGTGACCAAAGCGGGCGTCAAGCACATGGTCGCCTTCAACTATCGTTTTGTGCCAGCGGTGCGCCAAATTCGCGACCTGATTGAGAGCGGCGCGCTGGGACGCATCTACCACTGGCGCGCCGTCTACTTGCAAGAGTGGGCCGCCAATCCGAACTTCCCAATGGTCTGGCGCTTGGATAAGAGACGCGCAGGCAGCGGCGCGCTCGGCGATCTCGGCGCGCACATCATTGACCTTGCGCGCTATCTGGTCGGCGAGCCCGCGCGCGTAGCTGCGCTGACCAAGACCTTCATCACAGAACGGCCTGACGGCAAAGGGGGACGCGCTCAGGTGACTGTGGACGACGCCCTCGTCGCCATTGTTGAACTTGAGAACGGCGCGCTCGGCACGTTCGAGAGCACGCGCTTTGCGCCCGGGCGCAAGAATCACAATGCATTTGAGATCAACGCTGAACACGGCAGCGTGCGCTTCAACCTCGAGCGCCTGAACGAGCTGGAGATCATGTGGCGCGACGGCCGCCGCGAGACGCAAGGCTTTGCGCAAGTCTTAGTGACTGAGCGTCATCACCCGTATTGGCAGCATTGGTGGCCGCCCGGCCATATCATCGGCTGGGAGCATACCTTTGTGCATGAGTTCGACCACTTGCTGCGCGCTATCGTGCATGATGCGCCGATCGCGCCACATGGCGCGACCTTCGAAGATGGCTACCGTTGCGCCGTGATCTGCGACGCTGTGCTGGAAGCGGCAGCGAGCGGACGCACGGTCGAGATCAAGTACTGAGCAGCCGTGTGCCTCTCACGACTGTTGAGGTGAATCGCCATTCGGGCTGCGCGGGAGCTGCTCAGCCTCTTCCCAACGCTTGAAGATCAGCACAGCGTTCTGACCGCCGAAGCCGAACGAGTTGGACATCACATAGCGCAAGTTGGCAGTGCGCGGCGTGTTCGGCACATAGTCGAGGTCGCACTCAGGATCGGGATACTGGTAGTTGATGGTGGCAGGGATGAAGCCTTCGCGCAGCGCCATGATGCTGAAGATCGCTTCCATGCTGCCTGAGGAACTCATGGCGTGTCCGATCATGGATTTGGTAGAGCTGATCGGAATTTGATAGGCGCGCTCGCCGAACACTTTCTTGATCACGCGCGTCTCGGTGGCGTCGTTGAGCGGCGTGCTGGTGCCGTGCGCGTTGATGTAGTCAATTGCTTCGGGCGTGATGCCCGCTTGCTGCATGGCGCGCTGCATGGCGCGCGCGATTGCAGTGCCCTCAGGGTCGGGCGCGCTGACGTGACAGGCATCGCACGTGCAACCATAGCCGACCAGCTCTGCCAAGATGGTCGCGCCGCGCGCTTGCGCGCTCTCCAGACTCTCCAGCAGCAGCACAGCTGCGCCTTCGCTTGGCACGAAGCCATCGCGCGTGGCGTCGAAGGGGCGGCTGGCGGTCTCAGGCGAGTCGTTGCGCGTGGAGAGCGCTTTCATCGCGTTCAGCCCTGCCAAGCTGAACAAGGCGAAAGACGCCTCAGAGCCGCCGGCGAGGACTGCCTTCACCTCGCCGCGCCGAATCAGCTCGGCGCCCTCGCCGACGGCGACCGCGCCTGTGGCGCACGCGGCCGAGACCGTGAAATTCGTGCCGCGAATGCCGAGCCGCATCGCCACCTGCGCTGATCCCATATTGTTCAGCACCATCGGAAAGGTGAACGGACTGACCTTCTTAGCGCCGCGCGTGTACAGCACATCAATGCCCTCTTGAAGCGACTCGCTGCCGCCAAAGCCCGCGCCGATGATCACGCCCGTCTCGAAGGTATTCTCGGCCGTCACGCGGTAGTTCGCCTGCGCGCAGGCTTCCAGAGCAGAGACAACCGCGAACTGGGCGTAGCGATCCATGCGACGCGCTTCCTTGCTGCCCAGCCATTTGGCGGCGTCGAAGCCCTTCACCTCAGCGCCGATTTGCGAGTCGAGCGATGAGGCATCGAAGCGCGTGATGCGCGTCACGGCCGATTTGCCGCGCTTGATGTTCGCCCATGTTTCCTCGACGTTCAAGCCGAGCGGCGTCACCATTCCCATGCCAGTGACCACGACACGTGTTGTCATAAAAATTTTCCTCGCGCTCAGAAATTTAGATGTATTGTAGCATCGCGCAGCGGCATTTGCGCGCCGATCGCGCTCGGTTTGCGCAGAAGCGCGCTGCGTAGCATAATTCAAGGCCGCGTGGACATCGAGCGGGACATCGAGCGCGCGCCATTGAGGCCCGAAATCCGTCACGATCTGATGGCGGAGATCAAGTGCTACGCCGAGCAATGCCCGATCGGCGGCGGAATCGTTCATCTGGGGGCGACAAGCGCCGAGATAACGCCGATATCCTACACTTGACCAAATTTCGTGCTGCCACGCCGCTTGCGCGAGCTGATGCGCGCCGATGATTGCCTAGGCGATGCGCCGCAGCGTGCGCGATATCGCGCACGCCATCGGCAAACTGATTGAGGAAGCATAGGCTTGCATGACCGTCTTCAGCCGACCGCAAGGCTTTCACGACCGGACTGCCGCTGAGAGCGCGGCGGCTGCCCACGTCGCGGCGCGCCTGCAGAAGACGCTGGCACGTTTCGGCTATCAGCGCGTTGAGACGCCGTTCGTCGAATACGCCGATCTGTTCCTGACCAAGAGCGGCGATGAAGCCGTGAAGCGCCTCTTCACCTTTGAGCTGCACGGGCGCTTGCTCTGCCTGCGCTCTGAGTTCACGCCGTCAGCGGCGCGCATGTACGTCGAGCGCTATCAGCATGCGCCGAAGCCGCTGCGCTGGCAGTTCATAGGCGAGGTCTTCCGCTACGAGTCGGCGCAGCGCAATCACTCGCGGCAGTTCACCATGCTCGGCACAGAGCTGATCGGCGCGGGGGGCGCCAGCGCCGACGCCGAGACGCTTGGCATGGCGATGCACGCGCTGCAGGCGCTCGGCTTGCAAGGGCTGCGCATGGTGATCGGGCATGTCGGCTTGCTGGCACAGCTGATCGAGCCGTTCAATCTCGATCGGCACTTGCGGCGCTTCGTGCTAGGGCAGGTTGAGAACTTGCGGCGTCCCGATCGCGGGCGTGCTTACGTGGAAGCCAAGCTTGCTAAGCTCTACAGCGGGCTGCCGAGCGACGAGCGACTGCCGTCGCTCTCGATTGAGGCGCTCAGCGCTGATTCAGAGAAGCTGGGCAGCGCGTTGCAGCTGCTGCTCGAATCAGCCGATCTCGGCACAACGGGCGCCGGGCGGACCAGCGCAGACATCGCCAAGCGCTTGCTGACCAAACAGCGACGCGCCAATCAGCGCGCCGCTCTGATGCAAGCGCTCGACCTCTTAGAGCAGCTGTGCGCCCTGAATGGCCCACCTGAGCAGGTATTGCCCGCGCTTGAGCGCCTGATCGCGCCCGAGCAAGGGGCAGCGCGCGCCACTTTTGAGGCATTGCAGCGCACCATCGGCTTGCTCGCTGCCTACGGCGTGCCGCCTGAGGCGATTCAGCTGAACATGGGCCTCGCGCGCGGCTTGAATTACTACAGCGGCATTGTCTTTGAGATTTACAGCGCACAGGGCGAGCAGCTGTGCGGCGGCGGGCGCTACGACGAGCTGATTCGCGTCTTGGGCGCTGCTGCCGAGACGCCCGCCATCGGCTTCGCCTACGGCTTGGATCGCATTTTGGCGGCGCTCGGCGCGCTCGAGCTGCCCGAAG
>Ga0308310_1001414_pt1 | contig 10724 bp, 6 predicted proteins | sample HotsprSampleMS65_FD_203672 | JGI IMG/M metagenome (GOLD analysis project Ga0308310, IMG submission 203672) | Hot spring phototrophic mat microbial communities from Mushroom Spring, Yellowstone National Park, Wyoming, United States - 20090730_MS65 ...
CGACAATCAGCCCGATGATAAGTACCTGCCACTGCCTCCTTACTCGTCGCCCCTTGTGGTGCCCGACCTCGACTACGGCGCGACTCGCGTGCCCGTCGCGCTCTATGTGTGTGGCGCGGACGGGCGTGTCTACGGACTCGACGCCAGTCGCGGCACGCTGCTGGGCGCGGATACGCAAGACCGATCAGACGACTACATCAGCGAGCGCTTAGGTGGTGCGATTTTTAGCTCGCCCGTGTTCACTTATGTGCGCGATAGAAACGAACAGGGCAATGTGCGCGGCGAGTATCCCGCTGTGGTCTTAGCGACCGACTTCGGACTGCTCCTTGCGCTGCATGCCGACCACCGCACAAACGCGCGCGGCGGCAAGGCGTTCGAAGGGTGGGACCTGTACGGTAGTGCTGCCTTCGCCTCGCCTGCCGTGCTGGACAACTGGCTCTATGCCGCCGACAACAACGGGGTCGTCTACGCCTACAACTTCAGGGGCGTCGCCAACGCTGGTGAAGCAGGAGAGCTTATCGAGGAGCCCACACCCACCCCCGAAGGACCTGAACCCGACGGCTCCGACTACTCTAAACTGAAAGTGATGGCGCTCCTCTACCAAGATGACCTCAAAAAAATTCTTAGAGAGGAGCTGAACCCTGAACAACTCGCAGGCGACCCCACCCGTGTGTTCCCAGAAGCCCTCGAATGGGGACAGGTGTTTTATGTAATTGTCTGGAACTTCAAGCGCACTTCTAACAACTCGTCCACACTCACGATAACTATCAACGGACCGCACAATGTCAACAAGTCAATTCAACTCACAGATTTCCGAACGCTTCCGATTCCGCCGAACCGCGACCTGCCAGAGTACGACGGCATCTTCTGGGCGCGAGTCGAGGTGCGTCCCGAAGCCAGCTGCGCGTGGACCCCAGGAAGAGGCTACCGCATAGGCATTATCTATAATCGGGGCGGCGGGCAGTCAGGCGCTGTGCCCGACGCCGACCTCAACTGGGCAACGCCTGATGTAATCGATCGCCCTGGCAGGAACGCGCCCGATGAAAGCGACCCTAAAGAGGCATGGGTCTTCGGCGTGGCGAACCCGTTGGGACTGCGCGGCATTGGCGCCGTAGGCAACGGCAACGCCGAACAGAACCTCGAACTTGGAAACGCTACCGCTGTGTTCACGAACTTCAACGGCAGCCCTACAGGAATTGGTAACCATGGACAATCGACCACAGGCGTGTTCGAGGTGTTCGACCGAAGGCGGTACCTGCCTGAGGTTGAGTACCGTCCGATAGCGATTTCCGTGCGCGCGTTAGTGGATGATTTACGCTGGCAAGGGGGCGCGCCGTCGACGATTCTGCCCTGGGAAGTGCCGCCGTCGCTGCCTAATCGCAGCCCTGACTATCCCGACATTCCGGGGCGTCGCCTGCAGATGCTCTTCAAGGGCGCGTCAGACCTCCAGCGTGTGCCTGGGCGCACGCTCCCCACAGGCAATGATGTAATTGCGAAGATCGAGGTGCCTCGCTACCAGCCTGCGAATGAAAACGGCTACCTCTCGCAAGCCCGCATCTATGTCGACATTAATAACAACGGGCGTCTGGACGGTGCAGAGAGCCTCTTCGAGCCCGCAGAGCCAGGTGAACGCCGAATCACCGAAGCGTTCCGTGTGCTAAGCACGAATCTGAGCGTAGCAGCAGACCCGCGCATGTCGGTGGAGGAGCAGACCATCGATTTCGGTTCGCTGCCTGCAGGGTTCGGCTTCAACTGGGGCGACCTCTTCGCCAACCGCCCGCTTTCGGGATTCCGACCCGAAAATGAGGTCTTTTCGCCTTTCTGGAAGCCGTTCACCGTGCGCAACGAAGGGAATGTCAACTTGTACCCTGTCTATCTGGGGAAGGCGCGCACGAACCCAGCGGGCACGCTGTTCCTGTTTTCCGATATGGTGAGCAGCTTTGCGGGCATGCCTGCATGGACAACAGTGGTCAGCACGCTGGATCCGCACTTCTGGCCACCCTTCCGACAGCAACCGAATCCATTCTACCGACCCAGTGGCATTCAGCCGTACCCGATTCTGCAAAAACCGCAAGTGGGCGACTACAGCCCCACCGTGCTGACCATCCCCGCCGTTCCGCCGCGCCGCGACCCCACCATCGAGGTGACGCCCGTCAAGCCCCAAGTGGCCATCGCCATCCCACCGTTCCAACCGATGGGGGTCTACTCGCAGCTGTTCGTGCCCTACAAGCACAACACAGGCAGTCAGCCTGGCGTGGTGAACGGTCCGTTCGCAGTGCCACCGATGCGTTTAGTGGTACGCGTGCGCGAGACGCAACTGACGGGCAGCACGAATCGAGGCGTTGTGCCGATGATTGACGCAGGTCCGCAGTCGAACGCGCTCCAGAGCGACCTCACGCCCGCTGCCTTCCGCGACCCTGAGTTGGGCAACCTCCATCTTTACTGGGCAAGCAATCGCGCAGACCTTACGAATCGCCCGAACAGCTTCTTTCTCTACAAGTCCACTCTGCGCTGGGATGGGGCGGGCACGCTGCAAAATGGCGTGCGTGCGACCAACGGCTGGCGCCCTGCTGAACTCTGGCGCTGGCCTGGAGGCACTGCGGGTCGCTGGTGGGAAACCCCCATCGGTCCCTACCCGAACGATAGAGATGGTAATCTGTTCGTAAGCGCGCTTAATCTGGGACAACGCTCGCTCACTGAGGCGGAGAAACGCACTATCAAGCACCATCGCCCCTTCATTCAAGTCACATCGGGCGGTGCATTCCTGTTCTGGACGGGTGAAGTGACTCTGGGCACCCAGAAGTACGAGCTGCTGTTCTATGTGCAGTTAGATACCCAGACGGGCAATCCTGTGGGCAACCCGCAGGCGGTTCCGTTAGACCCCGTCGCACCGCGTTCCAGCCTCTCCATCACAGGCGTGGACGGCGTGGGCAACTGGCTGTTCTATGTCGCTGCGCCAACAGGACGCAGCCAAATCTTCTACATCGCGTCGGAGGGCGATAGGTTCGCCAGCTGGCGTCGCGAGCAACGGCTGCCCCTCTCGCCGATTGTGCGCTCGGTGGAGAGCGTGGGGGCGAATCTCTACTCCGTTGGCTCGGACCTTCGCTTGGCAGATGTCTGCTTCGTCGGCACCATCGGCGACCGCAACGAGTCGGAGGTGCTCCTGCAACGCTTCTGCGTGAACCCTAACAACCTCAATTTGCTCTCCCTCACGGACAACCGACTGCGCAGCTTCCTCACAGAAGCGCAGATTGGGTTCCTGCGGGAGCGACTCCTCCCGCGAGTTGTCGACGAGGTTGCCCAGAAAGACGCTGACCAGAATGTGTGGCGCGTGCGCCACCTCGACTGGGCGTTCGTGGGAAGCGGCTGGAACAGCGACCCCACTGCGCCCGACATCGACATCAAAATCAACGGCGTTTCAATCCTGCTGACGCGCGGTCCCGACAATCGGCTCGTGGTGCAACGACCGATAGTGGATGAGCAGACAGGGCTGCTGCAGTTCGAGTTCAACCAGCCCGATGATCGTAGGGATTTCATCCCGAGTGGGCGCATCGTAGTTGACCCAAACAACGGCACGATACGCTTCGTGAACTTCGCGCCGCGCCTAAACGACATTGTGACGGTCACCTACCGCCCGCGCGTGTACCGCATCAGCGCGCTTGCGCCTGGCTCGGCAGGAACCTACTCGCAGCTGCGCACGGTGTTCCAGCGCACGATGAACCCGCGCCACACGGAGAGGAACCCAGCTGCCTCGCCCGTGCGTGTAGGCGCCAACAATCGGACTGTCCCTGCAGACGCGCGTCCCCCTGTAGACCGACTCTGGCTCTTCTTCCGTCGCACCAGTCCCCCACCGAATAGCGCAGGCAACTTCTTCTTCAAGACGCTGCGCCCTGGCGTGCGCCTACAGGCACCGATTTTGACCGTGCAAGGGAGACTACCGCTTCTGGAAGGTGCGCAGCAGCTAATACCTGGACAGAACCACGCTTTGGTATCGACAACCGAGGGCGCACTCAGCTTCTACGAGTACGACGCGCCGCGCGGCAATATCTACTTCACGACAGCCGACTTGGGCAAGGCGGTTCAGGTGACCTACTACACGCGCACACCCAGCGGCGTTGTCGAGACACGAACAGAAATCCAAATCGTCCGTTGGATCGACGAAGGCAACCTCGCGCGCTCCTTCGCTACTGATGTAGAGTACACTTCACCCGTGCCGATTGACCTGCCCACCAACGAACTGTACCTATGGGCAATTCCGAATCGGGAGTTTCGCGGCAGCCAGCTGGGAGAGGCTTACGGCGCGCTCGATGAGTCGTTGCTGCTGTTCTGGAGCAGCACGCGCAACGGTGTCAGCAACCTTTACTGCGGAGCCATTCAGCCGCGCTTCTACATCAGCCCGTTCGATCCTGACCAAGACTAATCGAGAGGCTTCCCGTCCGAGCGACGGGAAGCCCTTGTGGGCGTTTCTCAGTAGGTGATGTCTCCGTCTGTGCCTTCTTTAACCCTTGGAGGTTCCCCGTGCGCCAGCTGTTGGCGATGACCAGCAGCGTGCAGCCCCCATCTGCGACGGTAGCTGTCCACAAGGCAGCGCTGCCTCTGAGTGTGAACTCATAAAGGTCGTCCGCGCTGTAAGCGGGAACGCGAAGTTCTGCAGGACAATAACGAAGCAGTCGGTCGCGCCTCGCACAGAAAGTCCTAAGCGGTCGATGCAGGAGTCTCCTGTACAAGGCACACCGCTTCTTCGATAAACTTCGACCGATCTTCGAGCAGTCGCCACGAGCGCAGGTCGGTAGGCTCCCCTTGTACCACAGAGACAATCGGATACGAGTAGTACGGCAGGGCGTGTTCGCGGTCGTATGCCGATGGGATCGCGGGGTGGTCGGGATGTGAGTGGTAGAATCCGATCAGGAGTAATCCTGCTGCGTGCGCTTGGCGCTCCGCCACGAGCACCTGCTGCGGGCTGATGTAGAAGCGTCGCTCGCGCAGGTCGGTGCGCTCGTTAGCAAGGCGGATGACCTGCCAAACGACGCGCTGTTCGCCGTCCTCTGTGCCCAGCAGGGCGCCGCAGCACTCCGCAGGATACTCCTCACGAGCGTGGGCGCGGATAGCGTCCTCCACTTCGGGGGGCAGCAACAGTTTCATCGTGTCTCTTCGTCCCAGAAGCGTTCCGAGAGGTACTTGTCGGCACTGTCGCACAGGATGGTCACGATAACGGCGCGGGGATCTTCGCCGTGCGCTTCGGCGTGGTGGAGGATTTCTTCAGCGACGCGCAGGGAGCCGACGACCGCTGCTGCGGCAGAGATACCCACCAGCAAGCCCTCCTCACGCGCCAGTCGCCGCGCCATCGCGTATGCCTCTTCCGTGTTGACTACCAAGTGTGTGTCTGCCAGCGTAGGGTCATAGATGCCGGGCACAATCGCCGTCTCCAGATGCTTCAATCCTTCCAGCCCATGAAAGGGCGAGTCGGGCTGTAGCGCTACAAGCTGGAGGTTGGGATTGTATTCGCGCAGACGCCGTCCTACGCCCACGAAAGTACCCGTCGTGCCCAGCCCTGCCACAAAGTGTGTAATACGCCCTTCCGTCTGCTGCCAGATTTCGATACCTGTGGTCTCGTAATGCGCCCGCCAGTTCGCAGGGTTGTTGTACTGGTCAGCATAGTAGTAGCGTTCAGGAGATTGGGCATAGAGTTCACGCGCCTTGCGTATCGCGCCGTCGGAACTCTCCAGCGGGTCGGTAAGGATGACCTCTGCACCATACGCTTGTAGAATACGCTTGCGCTCCACACTTACATTCGCGGGCATGCAGAGCGTGACCCCGAAGCCTAATGCTGCACCGATCATTGCGAAGGCGATTCCCGTGTTGCCCGAAGTAGCGTCCAATAATCGCTTGCCCGAGCGCAACTCGCCACGCTCAATCGCTGTGCGCACTATATTCCACGCAGGACGATCCTTGACCGAGCCGCCAGGGTTAAACCACTCCGCCTTGCCGTAAATCTCGATGCTGCTGGGCAAGTGGCGCGTTATGCGGCGCAGTCGTATCAGCGGCGTGTAGCCGATGAGGTCTACAATCTCGGTCGCCTGCTGCAACTCATGCGGCAGGCGCATATAGCACGGATAGCCCATAGCGCGTAAGGATACCTCCTGCTTATAGCGACGAAATTATACCCCATGCTCGGCTCGACTGGAGTCCGCTTGCGCGGTGTGCAACCTACTTGCCTTGCTTGTCCACCCAGTCGATTCGGGTATACTTTGCGCGAGGGGTTGCCTCATGAGACGGTCTGGGTTCACTCTGATTGAGCTACTGGTAGTGATTGCGATTATTGCCGTGCTTGCGGCGCTGATCTTCCCTGTGTTCGCTTCTGCGCGTGCAAAAGCGCGTCAGAACACCTGTATCTCGAACCTGCGGCAAATTGGTCTCTCGATCGAACTCTACGCGGTCGATTACGACGACCTCTATCCGCTTGCGGTCGATGTAATTGATAAGAATCGCCCAGAGATTTGGGAAGAGCATCCTTATTGGCGTGAGTGGATACCGTTTCTGCCTCTGTTGCACGAGGTGTTGCAGCCTTACCAGAAGAGCCGCGAGATTTGGTGCTGTCCTTCGGATATTGGGATGGAGATTGCGGAGTTTTCAGGCACGCCGTTTCCTGCATACCCCTCGGTGTACGATCAGTATGGCGCGAGCTACTTTTTCCGCACGGAGATTGCCTTCCGACAGATGCGCGTTGGCGGAATGCAACGCCCTGCTGAAACGAATCTGCTGTTTGACGCCTCAGGCAAGTGGCACGGGAGCAAACCGCGCTCCGCGCCCGAGTATCCCCCTGACCCGAACTATCGATACAACTGCTTGTTTGCAGACCTGCATGTGAAAAACATTACCCTCGAACAGATGTGGCAGGCATGGAATGTGGAGCTATGATTCTGCGTGCGCGTTGGGTGCTTCCGATAAGCAGAGAACCACTCTGCGAGGGTGAAGTGGTTGTGGAAGGCGGGCAGATTGCCGAAGTGCGCTCGCGCAGCCAAGCATCGAGCCGTGAGGTGCTGGATTTCGACGATGCAATCCTGATGCCCGCGTTGGTAAACGGGCACTGCCACTTGGAATACACCGCGCTGCGCGGGTTGAATGACCGCACGCCGTTTTTCGAGTGGATTCGCGGGCTGGTCGAGTTGAAGGCGAAGTGTCCAGTGGAGTTGTGGCTGCCTTCCGCGCTGTTGGGCGCAGCGGAGCTGATTGCCAGTGGCGTCGGCTTTGTGTCTGACAATACCGACGCGGGTGTAAGCGTGGAAGCGTTGGCGCGCGTGGGGCTGCGTGGGCGCGTCTACCAAGAGGTGTTTGGAGTGGAACCTGAACCCGACGATGCTGCCGTCCTGCGTGCGCTAACTGCCAAGTTGGAGGCGCATCGGCAAACCCTGCAGCGCTACAAGGTGTCCGAGCGTATTCGTTTGGGCGTTGCTCCGCACGCGATTTACACGGTGCGCGATAGCCTGATGCGGGCAGTGCGCCAGTACGCTCGTGAGCAGTCTCTGCCGCTGAGTATCCACGCGTCAGAGTCGTCGGAAGAGGTCGCCTTCGCGCGTGCGGGGTCAGGCTCGTTCGCTGAAATGCTCGCGCAGCGCAAAATTGCCTACCTGCACCCGCGCGTGCCGCCGATTGAGTACTTGCACAGTGCGGGCGTGCTGGAACCCGATGTGCAACTGGTGCATGCGACCCGTGCGGAGCCGCGCGAGTTGGAGGTGATGGTGCGCACGGGCGTTAGCGTCGCGCACTGCCCCCGCTCGAACGCACGCCTGTTGACAGGGGTTGCGCCTGTGAACTCGATGCGGCGTTTGGGTATTCCCGTCGTGTTAGGAACCGACAGCGCGGTCAGCGCAGGCAACTTAGACCTTTGGGAGGAGTTGCGCTACGCTGCGCTGGCGCAACGCGCCGCTACCTACGCCGCTGCTCCTTCGTGGCGCGACTGGGTTCGCATACTCACGCTGGATGGTGCGAGAGTGTTCGGTGTCGACGCGCACATCGGCTCGCTGGAAGTCGGCAAGTGTGCTGATATAACTGTCCTGCGCACGCGCCGTCTTGCATACACCTCAATGCCTGACCCGTACGCCGCGCTCGTGCTGGTCGCTCATAGTGCCGATGTTGCCCTCACGATGGTCAACGGGCAAATCCTTTACCGAGACGGACAGTTCACGACCATCGATGTTCCCCGCTTGCGTCAAGAAGTTTCTCGATGGACGGAAGTTATCAGCGCTTGAGAATGCGTAATCGATTTGTCGGAGTGAACAGGGTATAGTCATGGTGTGTGGCGTCTGCGAACCGTCCTGCCGCAGGCGGATGTGGAGAGCGGTAAATGCGAGGGATAGCGGCGGTCTCGGCAGCTGCACTGTTGCTGAGTTTGGCGTGGGCGGATGATTTGCGTGAGGCGAGGCTCAGCCTGCACGGGGAGACACTGTGTCTAAATCCGCCTCCCCTGTGGGACGGGCGTGAACTGTGGCTACCTGTGTGCCATCTTGAGCGATTGGGCAGCCCGCTGGAGATAAATACGCACAGCGTGCGACTGATGCATCTACCTGTTGACCAACCTGCAGCGTTTGTGCCGCTCGAGATCAAGCGTGATGTTCCCTGCGTGCCTGTGCGCGACCTGGTGCGTCGTTTGGGCGGCTACAGCCGTTGGGACGAAGCAAGCAACATGCTCTCCGTGTGGGCGCGCGTGCAGCGTATCCAGCTCAGCGCTGACACACTCCAGCTGAAGACCAGTCTCCCTGTTGCCTGGCGCACCTTTGCGCTGGAGAACCCCCGCCGACTGGTGATAGACCTGCTGGGCTGCGCGCTGCAGGACGAGCCGCTGCCGTTGCCAGAACCGTTGGGCGCCGTGCGGGCGATACGGATAGGACAGTTCGATACGCACACCGTGCGCCTCGTGCTGGAGATGGACGCGCCCGCTGCCACGCCCACGCAGGGACTGGACAGCGAATGGCAGGTTGCTCTGACCGCTGTGCCTGCCAGCCTGCCCGAGCCGCCCGCCGAAACGCTCGAACCACCCCCCGCAGAGCCTGCGCCTGAGCCGAAGCCCACGCCGCTGGAAATCCCGACGCCGCAGCGCGACTCAAGCGGTGTGGTGCGCCTGACCCTACCCCTGCCCGAAGGGGCGCGCCCGCGCGTGCTGTTTCTGGAAGACCCCATCCGCATCGCCGTCGATGTGCCTGGCTACCTGCCCGAACCCATCGAGCGGGCAATCGACGACTCCAACTTGTTCGTGCGGGTGCTACGCGCCGTGCCGCTGGAGGGCGGCATGGTGCGCATCGTGCTGGAGTTAGCGCGGAGCGTTGGCGCGCAGGTGCTGTCGGGCAAGGCGAGCGTGACGCTGAACCTACGCGCCCCACGCAACACAGGCGGCAAACTGCGCGACAAAATCGTCGTAATCGACCCTGGTCACGGCGGGGCACAGGCGGGCGCACGCTGGCGCGAGGGCAAAACGGTTATTGAGGAGAAAACCATCGCGCTGGCAATTGGACTGCACATCGCCGAACTGCTGTCGCGCGAGGGGGCGAAGGTGATTCTGACCCGCGCGGAGGACAAAGCGGTGGGGCTGTACGAGCGCACCGCGCTTGCCAACAGCGCCAACGCGCACTTTTTCCTTAGCATCCACTGCGATTCGAACCCGCGTCCGAACTCCGCGTCGGGCACGACGATTTACTACCACAAGGACGACGCCGACAGTCGCGCGCTGGGTCAAGCGTTGCTCAACGAAATTGTGAAGGTGAGCGGACTGCCTTCGCGTGGAGTGCGTTCGGATACTACGCTTTACACAACGGGGCTCGCCGTGCTACGCACCAGCCAAATGCCTGCTGTCCTCATCGAAGTCGGCTACCTGAACCACTCGTTCGACCGTGCGAAGTTGGTGAACCCCGACTTCCAAAGGCGAATTGCCGAAGCCATCGTGCGCGGTCTCAAGGCGCATGTGGAAGCACCGTAGAGGTAGTATGAACCCCCTAACCTTCACCCCTCTCCACTTTAGCAAGACCGCTTTGCGCAGGTTCACCGCATGCCGAAAGTGCGCGACTTTTGATGGCATTCACCCCGAAACCCCTTTCCTACGCGGTCTCATACCAATTGCGCAATCAAAGTTCGTAAAAATGAGGGTAATCGGTTCCTCCTATATGCAGGGGAAACTGAGCAGCGCGTTGCGCGGCTTCTCCTGACATATCATACTAATTGTGCGACCAGCGTTCGTAAATGCGCAGATGTTGAATGCCCCCCCCCGAACCCATTCAAGGGGTGAGTTTTTCGCGGGCGTGCCTGCACGCGCTGCGCTGGGAACGCAGGCGTCCCGACCGCCACTCCAGCCGCGCGAGAAAAAATCTACTCCCTTTATGGGAGGTTGAGAAGAGGGCGGCATTCTGTGCGCCTACCTGGCAGATGGTCGCGTGTGAAAATCCACTGCGTGGGCACTTATCAGATGCGCAGCGCTTCCTGCACGCGCACGACCTCTTGCACAATCGCCTGCTTCAAGCCCTCGTACTGCGCGTCGGAGACGCCCAGCGACTGCTTGACGGTTGGGGGCAGCTCGTACAGCACAGGCGCGCCCAACGCGAACCCCGCCTGATGCGCCAGCACATTTGCCGCGTGGATGATGCACCCCAGCGGGCACTCGTCGTAGCCAACATCGTCGTGGTGGCGGCGCAGCGGTTCGCGCATGCTCTCAGGCAGGTTCCACTCCGCGCCCAGCA
>Ga0308310_1001418_pt1 | contig 10716 bp, 5 predicted proteins | sample HotsprSampleMS65_FD_203672 | JGI IMG/M metagenome (GOLD analysis project Ga0308310, IMG submission 203672) | Hot spring phototrophic mat microbial communities from Mushroom Spring, Yellowstone National Park, Wyoming, United States - 20090730_MS65 ...
AAGTATTTCTTCAAAAGCGCCCCCTCCCCTCGCAGGGACTTTTATTTCCGGTGCATTTGCCAGCTCCGCCACCGGTCGTAGCGGCTTTCACCAGCTGGAAAGACGCCCTGACCTCCTACGGCCTGACTATAGAAGTGCGCGAAGGGCGAGAAATCATTTTACATACCTTGCCAGCTGGTCTAAGTACAGCTCTGGCCCAGCCCCTCTTAGAAAAGCTGGGACACTTAGCCCAGGAGCCTCCTGACCTGACAGCTCCCATCCCCTGGGACGAAACCCTGCCCCGCCTTCTCCACACCATCCTCCAGACCCACCCCCCACGCCGCTTTACCTTGCAGGAAGCCCTCTCCATCACCGAACGCCTCACAAGTGCTTCCAACCCCAACTACACCCCCGACGGCCAGCCCATCCGCCTCTTTCTCAGCCGGGAAATGCTGGAAAACCTCTTTGGCTAAAAATCCCCCGCTGACAACCTGCCATCATTCAGAAGCGAGCCCGCCGCCCGCTTACGTATTCCAGGAGCTTCTATCGGTGCGTGAATGGCTGTAAGTGCTTATCTTTGTCAAGATGCAGGTGTGGCGGTTTCTGGTTCTGGGGCTTGCGGCGCTACATGCACAGGGCGTGGGAATAGGCATTCTTATCCCTGACTCGGCGGCTATCCTGCACCTGGAATCCGACCGAAAGGGGCTTCTCGTGCCTCGCCTCACGACCACCCAGCGCGACGCTATCGCGAATCCCCCCTGGGGCCTGGTCATCTTTAACACCACCGATAGCATCCTGCAATACTTCAACGGCCGCTGCTGGCTCAACGCCTACCAGGAATCCTGCGAAGACTGCAACTTCACCCTCTCCCTCTCCGCCGCTAACGGCACCATAGACCATGTCAATACCGACTCCGTCCAGGTAACCGTCACTGTCACCCAGACAGCCGGCACCCCCCATAGCATCGCTTTGCAGGTGTATTCCGTTTTGCCGCAGTATGTGAGCTATACTTTCTCACCTACTGTGCTAACAGGGTCCGGTAGTTCTACCCTGACAATCCGAGCCGAACCAATAGCGTCAGGGGGGAATTATCCGGTTATCATTCAGGCGGTGTGTGGCCGAACTATCAAAAATGCAGTCTTCACGCTCACCATTGACAGCTGCTACTATGTGAATATCTTCAATAGCACTACCGACTATCACCTCACCAATCTCAACCCGCAGCTTCCCACGGGGGTGCCCATCTGTGTGGTAGTGCACACGCGCCCCGGCGTAGAGGTAAGTGCGACTAGCATCTCTAATCCGGCTTTTACGACGGGGGCCTTGCATCCGCAGTCGGTGGTGGCGCTCATTCATGAGGGGGCCTTCATAGGGAAAGGTGGGGCAGGTGCAGCCGGCGGCTCCTCTCCGGATTTCAGCAACCCCGGCGGTAATGGCGGCGATGCCATGCACATCACCTGTCGCACACATATCTATCTCCGAAATGGCTATTTCTTTGGTGGCGGAGGCGGAGGCGCCTCGGTGGGAATTAGCTGGAGCTTCAGCGTGCGCGTGCCTATTTTAGGAGAGTTGAGCTTTGACTTCGACTTCGGGGTTGGGGGTGGCGGAGGCGCTGGAAATGGCCCCGGCGGAACTTCCACAACGCCGCCGCCGCTCTTTTTCCCGGGGCAAAACGGTACAGGCGGCCTCACCGGATTAGGTGGCATGGGCGGACGCATGTATACCCCTATCAACTTTCCCCTTGGGCCTGTGACAGTTACGCTTACTCCTACCGCTCAGGGCGGGGATGGTGGCGACTATGGGTATCCGGGGACCACTGGGTTTATTTTTGCCTGTGCGCAGGCCTCTGTTTCGTTACCTCCTCCTTTTGGTGACATAATAATACCCCTCGGGTGCTATCCGTCGGGTGGTGTGAGCTTTCAGCCGGGTGGGCAGCCCGGCTATGCGGTGCGACGACTTGGTGGGGCCCCTCTCCACCCCTACCCTGATGCCCCCTACCTGACGAACTTCATTAAAGGCCTTATCGGCCCTTAAGATGTACTGCCTATGAGCCGACTGATAGCCATAGCGCTTTTTGCCCTGCTCAGTGCGCAGGTGCGCATAGAGGCCCGCCTGGAAGAGCCTTCCAAAAAAACTACGCTGCAAATAGAAGCCGAGCTGACTTCCCAATACCTCCGCTGGCTTTATTCAGGCACTTGGGGCGGGCGCGAAGTTCCCCTCATGGATATCCTCACCCGCCCGGAGGGCGCCTACCTCCTCGACCACCAGAAGAAAGTGAGTTACCTCCTCAGCCCCGAACCCCCTCAACTGCGTGCTGTATCAACCCCCGAGTCGCTCAAAAAAGAGTCTGCCCTGGGCTACCCGGCAACAAAGTATCGCCTAAGGCTCTCCGACGGCTCTGAGCTTACCTTCGCCTGGACGAAGGCGGTTTCATTTGACTGGCGGCCCTGGCAGCAGCGGCTTCGTGATCCCCTGCTGAGCGCTATCTTGGGAGCGGGCTTTACGGAAGGGCTGCCTCTCTCCTGGGAGCATCGCAGCGCCCAGGGCGAGCTCCTAAGTCGGTGGCGCATAGAACGTATAGATACCCTCCAGCCGGACCCCTTCGCCGGCATCCTCCCCTACGATGCTATCCCCATTGAAAAAGCCGTAGAGAGCCAGATCCAACAAAAGTAGCCCACCCCCCTATATAGGCAGCGGTCCGGGGGAGCCTCTTGGGCTTTCCTCTCCCAGCGCATGCTCAGCAAGCGGCTCCCCTTACTATGGGAGGAGCGAGGGTAGGGTTTTTTACAAGGTCTCCGGCTTGCTTATCCCTGAGATAAAAGGGGGATACAACCACCCACTTCCCACGCATGCACCATAATAAAAAGGCGGCCTCCCCCGCAGATGGTTCGCTTTTCTGTACTGGAAGCCTTACACAGGTAGGCGTGTGTGCCCCCTATCTGGCGGGTAAAAGCCGAGAAGAAGCCAAAAAATGGTTTATATTTTCCATCGGGAAGCCATTTGCACAGGGGGTCGGGAAAAAATGCCGTTCTTCTGGCATGAGACTTGCATATTACATCATTTGATATGAAAACCTATCACACCATTCTCATGGCGCTTTTCTTGTGGAGCGCCGGTCAAGCGTAGACGCCCTGGACGAACTGGGACATTTTCAGAGACAGCACAGGTAATGGGGCCAACCCCGTAAGCGGTGGTCTGGTTTGTCCCAGTGACACCCTGTGGCTCGTGGTAGACACTAATGGCATGGGCGCAGCTGGCATCACAGGGTGGAGGTGGCGCTTCCAGGGGCCGACCCCACGACTGGTGTACTGTCCGGGTACGGGTACAGGCTGTCCTTCTTCTTTACCAGACTTGTTTCCCTTCAATGGGGTGAAGAATGAACGCAAGCTGGGTATTACGCCGTTTTTTTCTGGGCCTGCTCCCCGGACCTTCATGCTTGTGGTGTACCTATCTAATGGCGACTCACTCGTCAGCGCCCAAGCCTTTCAAGTAAAAGGCGGCACTGCATACCTGCAGGTCCCAGCTGCCGGCTGTGCGGGCAGTAGCGTCCCCGCTCGTGTAAATGTTACGGGCATTCTGGATAGCTTCGTTGTAACCTACGGCACTCCAACTACAACCGTCCGTAATCAGACGGATTTCTCAATTAACCTGCCGTCTGGTACGGGGACGCTCCCCGTGACCCTCACGTATTATTTCTGTGGGACCTCTCTCACGTATAGTACCAATATCACCTACTATGCCTCGGCGCCGAGTGGCCCCCCGCCCTCGGTGATTTCTATGTCCGACTGCCCCAATGCGTCTCTCGAGTTTAGCGTCTCCCTCCCGACGGGCTACACCAGATTTGTCTGGAAGGTCGGTACGAGCTCTGTAGACCCCAGTAGCACCAATCATCCTTTGACCTACTCGTGGATACCCCCCGGGACGGGACCCTACACGATCAGCTATGAGGCGGATTATCCCTGTGGCACGGTTACTGGTTCTACCTCTTACACGGTGAATCCCGCCACCACGCCTACCTGGTCGTTCGTGAGTGTCTCTCTCTCCTAACAGTGACTATTGCCCAGGAGCGACTACGATTACAGTGAGCGCAGCTGCTAGCGCGGTTGGAACTTATACGATTGACATAGGGGATGACGGTATCATTGAAGCTTCTACGAGTTTTTACAGCACCACGATGATGGTTACACCACCTGTGCCTATCCGGGTTCGCTTTGACAATGGATGCGGTGGGGTGTTGGATACCTTCTTTACCTATAGTCCTAGTTTAGCTGGGCCGGGTTCTCATATAGGAGATGCGTCTATCTCGATCATCAGGTGGCCTAAATGCCCTGGCGACCAGATAGAGGCTGAGCTCTCCGTGTCGGACTTTCCGGAGGACTCTGTGAAGAATATCCAATGGCGAATCGACGGGGGGCCCTGGACAGCACCCTCTAATAGTCGTCGTGTCCAGCTCACGGCACCCACTACGCCAGGTCCCTGGACGTTGGAGTGTCAGTTTGCAGCTAATTCCCCGGCTTCTTGTGTGAATCCGCCCACCTCGCCTGTTACGTACACCATCTCACCGGTTGGTGTGGGGCTTTCCCTTGTACAAATTGGCTCAGTTTGTCTAAGCGGGGGCACCGTGAGGCTTACGCCTTCTGGGAGCACCAGTGACATAGATAGCGTGCAGTATGTTTTGCCCAATGGCACGGTCATCATGCTAGCTGTTGGGGAGACCCTCACCGTCAATGTGCCTGCCGGCAGTTATGTTTACCCTATCATCTATCGTGGCAAAAGCACCACCTGCGGCTACATCTCACAAAATACTTACACGATCCGAGCTCTGCAAACGCCCCCTGCGATCTCAGCCTTCTTAGGCTCTGGCTCTGCGTGTTCGGGAAGCCCTGTGGGTATCTACGCATACTTTTCTCCCATAATATCCCTGGACTCTATTGTAGCTATCCTGTGGAATAGTAGTCGCGTCCCGCTGAATACGTCATCACCAGGCTCTGCAAGTACCAGCGTTTCCGCGCCCACGGCGGCCGGGATTTATCCTATCCAGGTTATAGCTTACTACTGCGCAGGGAGCGATACTACGTTGCTGACTCTTCAAGTGTTCAGTGGGAATACGGCGGTGGCGAACTTCACAGCGCCGGTGAGTGCCTGTGTGGGCGTGCCTGTTACCTTTCAACGCACTGGCACCAATAACGGTATCTCTATGTCGCCCTCATGGAACTTTGGTGATGGCGGTTTTCTACAAGACACCGCGATGAGTATAACCCACACGTACACGCAGCCCGGCCTGTATACGGTAAGTCTCTTTTTGAGCAGTCTGGAGTGTGGAAACAGTAGTTATCAGCGGACCATTCGGGTGTATGGCGCGCAGCCGACGCTCTCCGGGCTCAATGTGACCCCTTCAGGCGCAACTATCTCGTACAGGGTGAGCGCCTCAGATTATGATGTGATTGTGTGGAGCTTTGGGGATGGACATACGGCCACGGGCGTCCTGAGCGGTACGTACACCTATGCCAGCAGCGGCATTTATACAGTGAAGGTGGAAGCCATCAATGCTTGTGATACCACTCGGCTCTTGCAGACGGTTTCTGTATCGACTGGCCTGGTCGCGAAGGGTAATGACGGCTGGCTGATCTATCCGAATCCAGCGTCGCAAGAGGTCTTTGTGGCGCATCCGACCTATCAAGGCGAAGTGCGCGTGGAGCTGTATGATGTGACGGGCCGGCTGGTGCAGGCGGAGGTACTTTCGGCGCAGGCGGGGCGGATGCAGCTCCGGGTGCCGGCTGGGCTGTATACACTGCGGCTGATTAACCGGGAAGGCGTCGCTACGACGAAGCTCCTGGTGGAGTAAGGCTGCGGCAAATCCCCGCTCTCTGGCCACTCTCCTTCTTGGGGGGTGGCCTTTCTTTTTTACACGGGCAAGCTGTTACAAGGCCGCCGGAGGTTATCCAAAATCGGCAAGACTCTACTATTTCCTGACACAGACTTTCTTTTTAGGCGGTACCAGCCCTCAGCGCACCCGCTCTGTGGGGCGGGGGCGCTCAAAATGTCCCTCTTACCATCCCCCCACTCCCTACACCCTCTCCCCCCTTCTCAAGGGGGGAGAGGGTCGGGGTGAAGGGGGATCGTATACCCATGTACCCTGCCCCTTCGGCGCTCTCCTCGTGACCTTATACCACTTTACGTCAAAGGCCTTCTTGATGTGAGGAGGAGGTGGGCATGCCCGCCTGAGGGGGGAGCGGCAGCTACACATAACTCTACCCTCCTACATTCAGAAACCCTTTGCCCGGAATTGGTATAAAAAGGCGGCCTCCCCCGGAGATGGTTCGCTTTTCTGTACTCGAAGCCTTACACAGGTAGGCGTGTGTGCTCCCTATCCGGCGGGCAAAAGCCGAGAAAAAGCCAAAAAAGGGTTTGTATTTTCCATCGGGAAGCCATTTGCACAGGGGGTCGGGAAAAAATGCCGTTCTTCTGGCATGAGACTTGCATAATGTGTGGTTTGGTATGAAAACCTATCACACCATTCTCATGGCGCTTTTCTTGTGGAGCGCCGGTCAAGCGCAGATGCCCTGGACGAACTGGGGCATTTTCAGAGACAGCACAGGTAATGGGGCTAACTCCGTAAGCGGTGGTCTGGTTTGTCCCAGTGACACCCTGTGGCTCGTGGTAGACACTAATGGCATGGGCGCAGCTGGCATCAGAGGGTGGAGATGGCGCTTCCGGGGGCCGCGCCCACAACTGGTGTACTGTCCGGGTACGGGTACAGGCTGTCCTTCTTCTTTACCAGACGGGTTTCCCTCTGGTGGGGTGACGAATGAACGCAAGCTGGGTATTACGCCGTTTATTTCTGGGCCTACTCCCCGGACCTTCATGCTTGTGGTGTACCTATCTAATGGCGACTCACTCGTCAGCGCCAAAGCCTATCAAGTAAAAGGCGGTTCTGCATTCCTGGAGGTCCCAGCTGCCGGCTGTGCGGGCAGTAGCGTCCCCGCTCATGTGAATGTTACGGGCATTCTGGATAGCTTTGTTGTAACCTACGGCACCACAACCATCCGTAATCAGACGGATTTCTCAATTAACCTGCCGTCTGGTACGGGGACGCTCGATGTGACCCTCACATATTATTTCTGTGGGACCTCCCGCACGTATAATACCAGTATCACCTACTATGCCTCGGCGCCGAGTGGCCCCTCGCCCGTGGTATCTTCTTCCAACTGCCCCAATGCATCTCGCCAGTTTAGCGTCTTCTCCCTCCCGACGGGCTACACCAGCTTTGTCTGGAAGGTCGATGGGAACTCTGTAGACCCCAGTAGCACCAATCATCCTTTGACCTACTCGTGGATACCCCCCGGGCCGGGAAACTACATCATCAGCTATGAGGCGACTTATCCCTGCGGCACGGTTAGTGGTTCTACCTCTCACACGGTGAGTCCTGCCCCCCCGCTTACCTGGTCGTCCTTGGATGTCTTTCCTAACAGTGACTATTGCCCAGGAGGGACTCCAATTACAGTGAGGGCATCTGCCAGCACAGGAGGTGGAACTTATACGATTGATATAGGGAATGACGGTACCATTGAAGCTTTTACGGATTTTTACAGCACGATGCTGGGGGCGTTACCATCTGGTGGGCTGCCTATTCGGGTTCGCTATGACAATGGATGCGGTGGGGTGTTGGATACCACCTTTACCTATAATCCTACTAGTTTAGCTGGGCCGGGTTCTTATACAGGATATGCGTCTATCTCGATCATCAGGCGGCCTATATGCCCTGGCGATCAGATAGAGGCTAAGCTCTACGTGTCGGGCTTTCCAGAGGACTCTGTCAAGAATATCCAATGGCGAATCAACGGGGGGCCCTGGACAGCACCCTCTAATAATCGTCGTGTCCAGCTCACGGTACCCACTACGCCAGGTCCCTGGACGTTGGAGTGTCAGTTTGCAGCTAATTCCCCGAATTCTTGTGTGAATCCGCCCACATCACCTGTTACGCAAACCATCTTACCGAGTAGTGTGTTTCTTTCCCTTGAACAAATCGGCTCAGTTTGTCTAAGCGGGGGCACCGTGAGGCTTACGCCTTCTGGGAGCACCAGTGACATAGATAGCATGCAGTATATTTTGCCCAATGGCACGATCATCATGCGGGCTGTTGGGGAGACCCTCACCGTCAATGTGCCTGCCGGTAATTATGTTTACCCTATCATCTATCGTGGCAAAAGAACCACCTGCGGCTACATCTCAGAAAATACTTACACGATCCGAGCTCAGCAAACGCCCCCTGCGATCTCACCCTCCTTATTCCCTCGCTCTGCGTGTTCGGGAAGCCCTGTGAGTATCAGTGCAAGCTTTTTTTCCACAACGTCCCCAGACTCTATTGTAGCTATCCTGTGGAATAATAGTCGCGTCCCGCTGAATATGTCATCATCAAGCTCTGCAAGTACCAGCGTTTCCGCGCCCACGGCGACCGGGCTTTATCCTATCCGGGTTATAGCTTACAGCTGCGCAGGGAGCGATACCGTGCTGCTGACTCTTCAAGTGTTCGGTGGGAATACGGCGGTGGCGAACTTCACAGCGCCGGTGAGTGCCTGTGTAGGCGTGCCTGTTACCTTCCAACGCACCGGCACCAATAACGGTATCTCGATTATGCCCTCATGGAACTTTGGTGATGGCGGTTTTCTACAAGACACCGCGATGAGTATAACCCACACGTACACGCAGCCCGGCCTGTATACGGTAAGTCTCTATTTGAGCAGTCTGCAGTGTGGAAACACTTATTATGAGCGGACCATTCGGGTCTATGGCGCGCCGCCGACGCTCTCCGGGCTCAATGTGACCCCTTCGGGCGCAACTATCTCGTACAGCGTGAGCGCCTTGGACTATGATGTGATTGTGTGGAACTTTGGGGATGAAAATACGGCCACGGGAGTCCTGAGCGGTACGCACACCTACGCCAGCAGTGGCAATTATACAGTGAAGGTGGAAGCCATCAATGCTTGTGACACGACTCGGCTCTCGCAGACGGTTTATGTAGCGGCTAGCTTGGTAGCGAAGGGTAATGACGGCTGGCTGATCTATCCGAATCCAGCGTCGCAAGAGGTCTTTGTGGCGCATCCGACCTATCAAGGCGAAGTGCGCGTGGAGCTGTATGATGTCACGGGCCGGCTGGTGCAGGCGGAGGTACTTTCGACGCGGGCGGGGCGGATGCCGCTCCGGGTGCCGGCTGGGCTGTATACACTGCGGCTGATTAACCGGGAAGGCGTCGCTACGACGAAGCTCCTAGTGGAGTAAGGCTGCGGCAAATCCCCGCTCTCTGGCCACTCTCCTTCTTGGGGGGTGGCCTTTCTTTTTTACACGAGCAAGCTGTTACAAGGCCGCCGGAGGTTATCCAAAATCGGCAAGACTCCGGGGCCTCGGACAGCCGTAACTTGTACTTTTGAAAGGCGCTTATGAGCACTCGCCCTCCATCTGTTAGCTTTGGCTGGTCTCTGCTTGTAGTAGTGGCGGTAGCCCTCTTTGCGTGCCGGCGCGAGTGGCTTCCACCGAAAAGCGGTCCCCTCAGCTGGCAGCCTGATACAGTTCGGTTTGACTCCCTGTTTTCTACAGTTCTTTCTCCCACACAGCGCTTGTGGGTGTATAATCCGCACGCCTATCCGGTTCGTCTATCCCGTATCTATCTGGAAAAAGGCCCCCAAAGCCCCTTCACGTTCATTTGGAATGGCCGTTCTGGCCCTCTTGTAACTGACGTAGAACTGCCGGCTCGGGATAGCGTGCAGGTTTTTCTTTCGCTGCGGGACAGTGCTTTTTATGATCAGACGCGGGAGGATGTGTTGGTTTTAGAGGCTCTGGGGGGGGATGTGCAGCGAATTCCCCTACGAGCTGTGCTGATAGCGGCGTATGTATATAGAGATTTTGGGTTTGATAGTCTGATGCTGTCGCTTCCTTCGGATAAGCCGATCGTGATTGATGGTTATTTTTATGTAGGGCCGATGGGGGTTTTGCGAGTGCCGGCGGGCGCGCGATTGTACTTTTCTGGGCGGCGGTGGCCTGCGGGCCCTTTGGCGGGTGAACTGATGTCGGGACTTTATGTAGCAGGCAAACTGGAAGTGCTGGGCACGGCAGAAGCACCGGTAACTTTTCAGGGATGGCGGTTAGAGTCGTACTATGCGAGTGCGTCGGGGCAGTGGATGGGACTCTGGCTGCTCCCCACGGCTCGGGATTGTGAGATTCATCATGCGACGATTCGGCAGGCGAGTATTGGGATTCGGGTGGACTCGGTGGGAGGGGGGGCGGCGCCCAAGCTTTGCTTGACGAACAGCCTCATTTCGGATGCGGCGAATTACGGCGTCTTGGCGCTGGGCTTTGCAGCGAGCCAGCCGCCCTTCCCCATTCTGAAAATGAGCAATGTTCTTGTTTATCGCTGTGGGCAGGCCTGTTTGGCACTTATTGGAGGCGGCTACCATTCTATCGTCAATAGCAGCTTGATTTACGACCAAGGGGATCTCCGGCGGGGTCAGACTACGTTGCTCATTACGGACTTTTTGCGGACGGAGGCGGGTGTGCAGACTTACCCCTGCCAGATAGATTTCCTCAATACCCTTCTCTGGAGCACCAAGCCCAATGCTTATGCGGCGGATTTACGCAGTTCGGCGTCGCAGGTGGCGTTTGACCATTGTGCCCTGCGTCAGGAGGAAAATCGCCCCGGCGGGACGAATTTTTTCCCGGCGGACCCCAAGCTCGGACCGGCGT
>Ga0308310_1001420_pt1 | contig 10714 bp, 8 predicted proteins | sample HotsprSampleMS65_FD_203672 | JGI IMG/M metagenome (GOLD analysis project Ga0308310, IMG submission 203672) | Hot spring phototrophic mat microbial communities from Mushroom Spring, Yellowstone National Park, Wyoming, United States - 20090730_MS65 ...
CAGTGCAGAGGACCTTTATTTCCGGTATCCGCCGGAAATGCGAATCCCGGTCTACAACCGCAAATGGTTCAACTACTATCCGGAACCCCGCCGCTACCATCAGGGGCATCACTTCATTCTGGACGTGTTTTAAAAGGTTAATCACCGGGGCAGCAACAATCCTCTGAACCTGCTGCCTCATCGCCGGAAGCGATGCTCGCATGGACGAAGTAAGGCCTAGGTTTGACAACACCGAGCCGCAGACCATCGAGTGATCCCATCTCCTGAGTTTGGCAGCCTATTAAGCCGAGTTTTCGTTAGGAAAAGCAACCGGCCCCGGTCAGAAACGACCGGGGCCATTTTTCTTTGCGCGCTGCCTCTTAGTTCTACCGGAGCTACCGCGGAACCTACCCCGGAGCCGGAACCGGCCCCGCCTTTCACCCTTCACTGGTATCCTCTTAAGGCCAACGCCCTCCAACCTTAGGAAGCCCGAAAACTTGGGTCCCAGCCCAAAGAATCTCCCGAAAGCAGGGTAAACAGACACACAGCCAGCGAATAAGGAAACACAGCCAGCGAATAACGAAGGAAACTCGGAGAAATCTTGCCTAAACCCCACTCAGCGGCCACACAGACCGGAAAGATGCTCACGCTACTGGCCCGTCGTCTCTCCGGCACTGGGATCCTCCAGAGTTCCCTTAAGTCCTTTTCCAAACAGACCTCTCAAAGGTGCTTTCAAACAGACCTCTCAAAAGTGAACCACACAAAACCCGGTGCAAAACTCGGGCATCGACTGCATCGGTTCCAAAGTATCTTTAAGGATCTCAGCGACGCTAGAGGCCGCAAAAGCATGGGAAGACTCGGCAATTAACTGTGTCTGTGATGTGGGCAGCCCCGCAGACGAGGAAACCTCGAAGTAATCCGCGGAAACTCCGAAGAATGTCCGAAGACCACGATATGGAACCCCAGATGTCGAGATGACCAACAAAGGGGGTGCGGATTGCCTGGCCTCCAGTTATTCAGAGGTCCCCGGTCCCCCATAACCAAGGCATTTTTGAATTTCGGAAACATCGAGTTCTTGGGGAAGGCAGCTACTTCGGCGGGTCCCCCACCAAAGACAAGCAGCTCTTCCCGGGAATGCACCGACCTAGGAAGACAAACGCCAAGCTCTTCAGTGAGTCGACCCCATCGGGATCCCCCCGGCTCCAAGCAGGCCCCGATCCTCCCCGACCCAAAACGGCAGCCAAAACTCCAGCTTTTTTCCAGGAAACCACCGCGGGCCGTAAATACCGGGCCTCTGGGCCTCTCGTGGGGAAATCCTTCGCTTTGCTCGGTGCTTCGGAAAAGTTTGGTTCACATTCACGCGAGTCTGCCCCCGCCTTTCCCACCATTTTCCCCCCTTCAGAACTCCGTGGATCCTCGCGTGAGCCCCAAGCGGGGTTTGTTCCGAAAAACTTGGGCTCCAGGCTCGGAGGCAACCTCGAGGTAAAACCACCATACCTCCGAGGCATGCTAAAGAACATCGCCGACGTTTCGCAGAGCCCGCATTTTTGCAACGCCGAGCCGCTTGCCTCATTACCACCTCCACACTGCCGGGGGGAGGCCGCCAGATTTGTCACCACCGGAAAAGGTCGTACCCAGCCGGCTCGGGCTCAGCGGCTCCGTAGGAGGAAACCTCCTCCCGGCGGGAAACGCACGGAAACAACCGGCCCGCCTAGGGCCTCCCAAATCTTCTGCCCCGGGTGGAATTGCTCAAGCGGCCCAGGACCCCGGACCTTTGCATTCACGGAGGCTCGGTAGTCCAGATTGACGACAAGCACATGGCTGGCCGGGCCCTCAATCGCCCCAAAGTATCCCAGCACAAACCCTCCGCAGTCCCTCCCCTCCGCCTCCACGCGAAACGGAGCATCCGCCGGCACAGGCACTGCCCCTTGCGGCAGACTGCCCTCGTGAACGACACCCAAGGATGCAAGCGGTTGGAGCTCCTCGGCAATGGCCACGAATTCCCGGTTGAGGAGCTTGGCCGCATGGTAGAGCGGGGTAGGGCTGCCATCCGGCAGGGCCATTCCTCCAACGTGATTCGGCCAGCAGTAAACGTAATAGGAGATTCCCTGGGCTCCGTATGCCAGCGTCGTATAAACGAGGAACCGCAGTTCGTCCCCGTTAGGCACCCGCATGGAGGGGGCCCAGCTACAGGCCTGAACAATATTGAGAAATGGGAGCTTGTATTTCAGGGCAAATTCGCGGATCAGGGAAAGGTTGAGGAAATACTGCTCTCCGTCGCCCTCCACACGGAAGTGGTAATGGTCAAAACTGATGAGGGCTGGTTTGACGGTCTCCAAATAAAGGCGAAGGTGTTCGCGGTAAGCGGTCACCACATCTCCTTGGGTGCCGAGTTGCTCGTTAGTGGCGTACGTTGGAAAGAGGTTGATGTAAGCAAGATGGGCAGGATCGCGCTCGCGAAGAAACTCCACCAGGCGGCCAAGGGCCGGAAAGTCCCGGGCGTTGGGCTCGTCGCGAAGGAAGTAACTGTAGAGGGCGGGATGATTCCGGACCCGGTCCACTAGGGCCTCCAATTTTTGCCGATGTTCCGGATCCTCAAGCGATTCCGGAGTCAAAAGCGGATCCTGCAGCTGAGCCCGAAGGCCGTATTGGGCCGCCACGTCCAGTTCATGCTCCCGTGCCCAGACGAGGTTCCACCCTCCTTCGGCCAATTGGGCGGCCACCGCGGGGGTAAGTGGGGGTCCGGCCCAATAGGTCACAATCGGTCCGCCGAGCTGCCATCGGGATCCTTCTTCGGCAGCACATGGACCGGAACCAATCCCCAGCCGCACGAGCACAACTGCTGCCATAGTCAGGGCTACTCGGTGATGGCCGGCACCCGAGGCAAACTGGAGGTACTCCCACATGGGATGGGCTCCAAATTCTCTGAGCACGACTCGGCTAACGCTCTCCGCCTTTCGCACGGTTACGGGCCCCCGGTGGCTTCTGCATCTTAAAGGGCACCTTTCCATAACGGTCAATCCGCCGCGTTCCGAACGGTCTCCTCCAGGGACCTCCCATGCGGCGGGATTTTCGCGGAAAAACCTTCGGTCAGACCCCCAGCCAGCATACCCCCGAGCTGACCGGGGTGGTAGGTCCCCAGGGGAAACCGCCATGGTTGCTCCCCCAGGCCGACTCAGCGGAAGACGGACAAATTTCCCCGAGTGCTGAAAATCCTCGGACTCGATGGAAGCGGCGGAGCCCCCAAGCCCCCCCGAAGATCCGCCCCCTTGAAGACGGCGGAAACCCAAAATTGACCAGAAAGAAGTAAAACAAACCAGAAAGTACTAAACCAGAAAGTAGTAAAAAGAAGAAGCTTTCGTCCGTCGCCCTGGGTGCCACCACGTTCGCGGCCCCATGGTTGGCCGTGGGGCTTTGACGCCAAAGGAGTTTCGACACACGCGGAAAAGCCCTCTTTGCTCGACGGGAATCTCTTTTTCATCGGTTTGCGGCGAAGGGATCTCGGCAATACCGCAAAAGATCCCTTACTCCCGCGGGGAGCTCCAGTCTGGCGAGGATGGTTTCGCTATGGGTTTGGCCCATGCCCCTGGTGGTGCTCCTCTCATATTCCTTCGCCAGTGACAACAGTTCATGTTCGGCCTATGCCCGTGGTGGTGCCCCCGGCCTCGCCCAACTGGGACTAACCCGCCCCAAAAGTCGCAGCCTTGTCCGATGCACGATCTGCCACAGGAGTGCCTGCCCCTTTTAGAACGAAGCTCGCCGAGAAGACTTAACACCCGGAAGGAAACTTGCCAGGGGAAGGACATGAAGCTGGAGATTGGAACGGCTCAGCCCGGAATTACTCAGGAGATCCCGCAGGGACCCTACTCCCGGCTGAAGGTCTGAGGAATTTTCCGGCAAAACGGAAGGTCTGCGGAATTTTCGGGCAAAACGCGACCCTGGTAAAGGGTGCCGGGTACATCCCATGGAAATTCGCCGGAAAGCTAAAACATTAAAGCTCAGATATCGAGGTTGCGGACCTCAAGAGCGTGCTTTTCGATAAACTCGCGGCGGGGTTCTACTTTTTCGCCCATTAAGATGCGAAAGAGGTCGTCGGCCGCAGAAGCGTCTTCCATCGTTACCCGCACCAAGGTCCGATGGGCGGGATCGAGCGTGGTAGCCCGCAACTCCTCCGCATTCATTTCCCCCAACCCCTTAAAGCGGGTAACTTGGAGGCCCTTCTCGCCAGCTGAGCGGACCGCCGGCACAAGGTCCCGAAGAGACTGAAGATCCGCCGAAAAGTCACCGCGACGGAGCCGGAACGGTGGATCGGTCACCCCCGTCCGCTCCTGAGGGATCAAGGCATCAATATCAAACCCCAACTGCCTGAACTCAGAAAGTTGACTATTCAGGGAGCGGACCTCGTGCAGTTCCACCACGCGATATTGGGAAGGGGATCCCTGCTCGGAGGTCTCCGCCTCCCCCGGTGCTAAGCCGTTACCTCCCTTCGGGCTGTGGCTTGCTAAGAATTCCTCTAGTTCCTGCCGCGAAAAGAACCAGTGTTCCTCCAGACCGGAATAGACGTGGAAAATGGGCATTCGGCCGGTCTGGGGATCTCGACGGGCGGCATGCTCGCGGAGACTGATACCCCTTTTTTCCAGCGTGAGGAGCGGCTCCTCCATAGCTCCCAAAACTTGGCACAGCCGACGGAGCTGTTCGCCTTCGATCCGCAGCCCGAAGGAAGTTTCCAAAAACGCCCCCTCCAATCCAGAGTCCAAAAGCAACCGCTTCATTTCCTCTTCGGTCTGGACGTAGAAAACTTCCTTTTTCCGCCGCACACGGAAAAGGGGAGGCTGAGCGACGTAAACATACCCCGCGCGGACAAGCTCGTACATCTGGCGGTAGAAGAAAGTCAAAAGAAGGGTACGGATATGGGAACCATCAACGTCCGCGTCGGTCATGATGATAATCTTGCCGTACCGCCGCTTGGATAGGTCCAACTCCTCACCGATTCCTGCTCCGATGGCCGAGATAATGCTCCGGATCTCCTCGTTGGCAAGGACCTTATCCTCCCGGGACTTGTAGGCGTTGATGATCTTTCCGCGAAGAGGGAGAATCGCCTGAAATTCGCGGATGCGGCCTCCCTCGGCACTTCCGCCGGCGGAGTCCCCTTCCACAAGATAAAGCTCACACTTGTCCACCTCCCGGCTGGTGCAGTCGCGAAGTTTGCCCGGCAAGGTCGATCCCGAAAGGGCTCCTTTCCGCTCCCGCACCAGTTGCCGGGCTTTGCGGGCACTCTCCCGGGCTTCGGCAGCCAAAAGGGCCTTCTGAATGATCACCTTGGCTGTCTTTGGATTCTCCTCCAAAAACTCCCCAAGCCGCTCCCCAACCAGCGAAGCCACAATGCCTTCTACCTCGCTATTACCCAGCTTGGTCTTCGTCTGGCCCTCAAACTGAGGATTGGGAACCCGCAGGGCCAGGACAGCCGTCAAACCCTCCCGGAAGTCGTCCCCAATCGGGGTGAGATCCTTGAATAAGCCTTCCTTGCGGCCATACTGGTTGAGGGTCCGCGTGAGTGCCGCCCGAAACCCGGAAAGGTGGGTTCCCCCCTCTGTTGTACAAATGTTGTTGACATAACAGTGAACGTTCTCTGTGTACTCGGCCGAGTACTGCATGGCCAGCTCCACCCCCACTCCTTCCACCTCGCCGGCAATGTAGATTACTTCCGGATGGAGCGGCTGACTTGCGGAGTTTAAATACTCGACAAACTCCACAATTCCCCGCTGATAGCAAAACGTTTCTCCCTGTCCCGTACGTTCGTCGTAGATCGAAACTTTCACACCCCGATTAAGGAACGCCAGCTCCTGGAGGCGGCGATGAAGGATCGTGTAGTTAAACTGAATGCCGGGGAAAACAAGGGGGTCGGGCTTGAAGGTGGTCTTCGTGCCCCGCCGGTCCGTCCGCCCGATGCAGCGAACCTCCGAAACCGGTACCCCGCGTTCGTACTCCTGCCGATAAACATAACCCCCGCGGCAAACCTCGACCTCGCACCATTCCGACAGAAAATTGACCACCGTCACTCCAACCCCATGCAGTCCGCCGGTTGTCTGGTAAGCCCCCTTCTTAAACTTTCCCCCAAACTTAAGTACCGTCATCACACCCTGAAGGGTAGAGAAGCCCAGGTCCGGGTGAATTTCCACAGGGATTCCCCGCCCATTGTCCTCGACCGTGACCGAGCCGTCTGCATTGATCCGGACGGAAATCTCCGTGGCATACCCCGCCATCGCCTCGTCGATCGAGTTATCGACCACCTCAAAAACTAAATGATGGAAGCCCCGCGTGGATGTATCGCCGATGTACATGCTCGGCCGCTGGCGGACGTGTTCCAAATCGCTGAGGTGCTCTAAGTCCGCAGCTGTATACGTGTCCTCCGGGGCTAGGGCAGGCCCAGAGGGCGACGAAGAACCAAACGTGGAAGCATCACTTGCCGCTATTACTTCCGGCCCCAAGCTCCCCTCTTCGCGGGAACTGGGGGGCTGCTCCACTTGGTTGAAAGTGTTAACTTCCCGATTTTCTCCACCAATTTGGTCCGCCATCGTGCCTCTTAACGCCATCCTTCGTATCCTGAGTGGTCCCATCTTCCGTGACTTTGGCCAAGCTCACCCGTCTACCTTCCCTAAACGGAAGCGGATATCTCTAAGGGGCTCGTCCGGAACTTCCCGGAGCAACATCTGCAAAAGCTCCTCTTTTCGAAAGGCAAGTTCCTGAAGCACCACTGAGTGAGCCACGGTTACCTCGAGCACCCCTCGGCGGGGGAAATTCACTTGAGTGTGCCGAGCCAACTCCCGCCCCACGATCTTTCGCCAGGCTAACTCCCACCGCCCCATGGCGAGTACTCGGCCAAAGCCGCTGGCCCCAGCCAGCTCGCCGAGGACTTCGCCGATGGTGAAAACCCCGCGTTTTCTTATTTCACCTTTCCGCACGAGCCTTGCTCCTCCCTCGGCCGGTTGGAGCCTCAGCCTCCAATCCGGCGGCTTATTCCCCCTCCAATGCCATCGGCATCAGGATGTAGGTATAACCGTCCTCGGTGGTAAAAAGCACTGGGCTTTTCGTCCCTCGGAATTCGACGTTCAAGATCGTCTCCGCGTCCAAGGTGCCTAAGAAATCCGTCAGATATCTGGGGTTTAAGCGAACCCGAGCTTCTTGACCCTCATACTCCACAGTCAGTTCGATCCGCCCTTCCCCGGTGCTATGCCCGCGAGCGGACAACACAAGGCGGCCCGGACGAAGGTCAAAAATCACTCCCGGTGCATTGGGATCGGCCACAATCTGTGCCTGACGCACTCCGCCCAACAAATAGCCAGCAGACATCGCAAAACGCACCGCCGCCGGCGTCTTCGGAAGCACTTCCCTCCACGGAGGAAATCTCCCCTCGATCAATCGGGAGACGACCGTAAAGGATTCCCCCCAGATTTCTAGGAGGGTCTCTTGCGGGCACAAGTGAAGGGAGTCGTCCGAGGAACCGACGGCCCGGTCCACCAGCCGCAATGCCTGGGGCAAGGCCACCACCCAATTCACCCGCGGCTCTCCCACGAGCCGAGCGGAGCCCTCTTGAGCCGCCAAACGCCGCCCGTCTGTGCCCACCGCATAGATGCGATCGCCCCCGAATTCCAAGTAGATTCCCCCAAGAGCGTAATGGGGGCTATCCGGGTCGATAGCAAAACTGGTCCGCCGAACAAGATTGTGAAGAACCTTCCCGGTGGTGATCACATATCCTTCTCGGTTTCCCGACAGAATCGGCGGGTATTCCAAAGGATCCGGAGTTGGCAACTGGAATTCGCTCCTTAAACCGCGAACTAAAAGCTGCTCTCCGGAGGCCTCCAACGTCAACGTCTCATCCGGCACCTCTCGCAAAATTGAACCGAAACGCCGAACCGGCAGCAGGACTTCCCCCGGCACGTGCACCTCGATCCCCGAGGCTTCTATCCGGAGACCTATTTCCAAATCCGTCGCCTCCAAATATGCCCGGGAGTCCTCAACCTTCAAACGAACATTTTCCAAAATCGGCTTCGGTGTTCGGCTAGGAACTACCGCAGAAGCCAAAGAAAACGCTTCCAATAGCTTTGCACGATCACAAACTAGCTTCATTGCTCAACTCGCAAGCTGTGCTGAGATTAATCCTTAGCCCAACCGGCTAAAAACTCTTTCCATTCCCTCCTAAAAAGACTCCTCCCCTTTTTAACTTCTGTGGCTCTTTGGATTCCGACACGACTGAGGAAGTTAATCGTTTTTAGTGCCCCTCAAAATGGCCACGGGGCATTGAGCACACGAACCTGAGAAAAACTTTCGTTTGTCACTGGTAGCTTTCTAAATTGACTTATCTTGCTATTGCTTTAAACGGCCGGCGGCGAACCCCGTTAGAAGAACATTCCATTCCTAACCTCTTGGCCTGCTTGGATTTTCGCTTTTGAGAGATAGCTGGGGTATGCCGGGATAACGTGTCTCAGACTTGTCTTTCGGCCGTTTGTTTGGCTGCGGAAATGTCATCCGATGCCCTGCCCTTAGGGTCAGGTAGCTCCTACTGGGTCGGTGGAGGCAGCTATATCGACACAGTAACGACAACTTTTCTACAGGCACATCTTTGATTCCGGCAACTCGCCGCCGGTTGACGGTGGCCACAGCGACGCTAACTTGCTACCTGCGAAGGCACCTCGACTCCTAGCAGGTGGCACAAATAACTTACCGCAGCCTGGAGTTGGGGGTCCTTCTGCAGGCTTTCGGCAATTCGGCAGCAGGCGTGGGCCACGGTGGTATGGTCCCTTCCACCAAAGTATCGGCCTATCTGCTCCAGGCTATAGCCGAAGTAACTCCTAGAAACATACATGGCGATTTGGCGTGCGGTCACCGCTGCTCGGAACCGCCGGGGTCCGCGTAACTCACCCATCCGGATTCCCCAGAGTCGAGCCGTCTTCTGGGCAATCTCCTCAAGGGACGGCCGCACCGCCGGCTCTGCCGAGCTGTCAACCGAGTTCGGGACCTTTTTGCTCCCGCTGCCACCCACGCAGTCACGTGGTGGGGGAAGCTCGAGGCAGGAAAACGGTAGTACCAATCCCGCCAACAGCCGGCTGCGAAGCCGTGGGACAAATTGACCCCAGCGGCCAAGGGACCAGGCGGTCCCAAACACAGATAGTCCCCCTGTGACTTCTACATCGTCGATGGTGATAGCGATCTCCTCCTGAGCGGCGGGGCTTTGGGCTAAGACCTCCAGCCCATCCACGGCGAACACCATGGATCCCCGATGGAATGCACGGAATTGGTCGAGCCGTTTGGTCTGAGCCGCATCCCGAAAAGCCGCCAGAAACTGGCTTCCGAACCAGCTGCGGCAAAGTCCTACTCCTAGCCGCACTGCCGCTTCGTGGCCGAGAAACCGTGCCACCGGGTAACCCCACCTCTTGGGGACGCAATAAACCACCAAAGTAGAAAAAGGAGCACTGCCGGCCGGCGACTCCGTAAGCAGGCTCCAAAGTTGGTCGGCCGTCAATCTTTCCCCGGTTCGAGTCGCGGGATTCATGGACAAACGGGATTCGTAAACTAATAGACCGTAACTCCCGCGTTGGCCTTTCTTTGACCTTGCGGCCCTGCCGTCGGAGCACTTCGTTGCGTTTGCGGGCCATCAAGGTTCGTTATTTGCCACACGTGAGGTAACGCCGGGAATCGCGGACCTAACACAGCCTGCAAAACTAGTAATTTTACCCGCTGTCGGCTTTTGGTACGACCCCGGATCCCGTTGGGTGGGCTGAGCGTTCTCCGGGGCACGAGTTCCGTCGCCGGTTCGCCCCGGTAAATCCAGGAGCCCGGTCCCAGGACCCATGGGACGGTTACCACTCCTGAAGGAGTTTATCCCCCGAACATTCTATATTGACTTCTCCAAAGGTGGTAAATCCGTTTGGTGGTATAACGTCGCGGGAAGGTAGGTTACGGCCCGGGTGCCTTTTGCAGATCTTTCCCGCCTGTCTTTTTTCGCTTTGGTTCGCCGGAAGCGGATTCTAGGTTCCTCCTAGGGAGAGGTACTCGGTGAAGGTATCGGTACAGATGCTGTCTTATAGGACCTGGGTGTAACTAGCCCTATGTTCCCCCCGATTGCGGCAATTTATCCCCCGGGGGCTCCGTTGCAACTTCCGTCGTGACCCGGGCCGGACAGGCTGACCTAATTAATTGGGAATATTTGGTCGTTTAGGTGAGTATTGTGCTAAATATATCGGGGGTATACTCGTAATATATCGGGGGTATACTCACAGTGGGCCGAGCGGTGACGTTTTTAGCCTTACTGCAAGGGGCTTAGAGTTTTGGAGTATTGCACGAAGATGGGAGAGAGGCCCTGCGGGCTGGGTGACCAGGAGGGTTAGGAAGTATGGATAACCTGCACGCCTTGCATGTGCCGTAGTGGCGAACTAGACTTAGTAAAACGATTGGTTACCCGTGGGGATTCCGGATACCCCACTGGGGAAGGTCGTGTTAGAAAAGTGGGAAGTGGTGTTGGGAATGTGGTGGCGGGAGTGTGTATTTGGCCTGAAGTAAGGAGGGTGCTAGCATGCGTGCAAAATGGGTTGTGGTGAGTCTGGCTGCGGCGTTCCTTCTCTGGGCCGCCCCGGCGGCCGACGCAGGGGGATTGCTTTGCCGACTGTTTTGGCGGTGGCATTGTTGCCGCCCCGTTGTATGTACCCCAGTAGTTTGCTGCCCAATTCCGTGTTGCCCG
>Ga0308310_1001421_pt1 | contig 10709 bp, 7 predicted proteins | sample HotsprSampleMS65_FD_203672 | JGI IMG/M metagenome (GOLD analysis project Ga0308310, IMG submission 203672) | Hot spring phototrophic mat microbial communities from Mushroom Spring, Yellowstone National Park, Wyoming, United States - 20090730_MS65 ...
ATTGGCGCGGCGCTGAGCGCAGCTTTGCTGCAGCGCGGCATAGCAGTGCGCGCCATGTGCCGCACGCCGCGCAAGGGCGCTGCACTTGCCGAGCTTGGCGCTCAAGTAGTCAGCGGCGACGTGCAAGATCGCGAGCGGATGACCGAGTTGGCGCGCGGCTGCGATGTTTTCTTCCACGTGGCAGCAGTAATGAGCGGCAGCGCAGCTTACACTTACAACGTCAACGTGCTTGGCGCGCAGAACGCTGTAGCGGCGGCCAGCGCGGCAGGCTGTGCGCGCTTCATCCACATCAGCACGGTAGCTGTCTATGGCTTCAATGTGCAAGGCGTGGTGCGCGAGGAGCAGCCGCTGCAGCCTTCGCGGCACGATTTTTATGCGCTCTCGAAGGCGTATGGCGAGCGCGCCGTGCAACGCGAGGCGGCGCGCACGGGAATCGCGCTCACCATCATTCGCCCCGCCTACGTATATGGCGAGGGCTCGCAACTCTGGTCGCGGCGGCTCTACGAGCTATGTCGGCGCTTGCCGATGCCGCTGGTGGACGGCGGGCTGGGCAACGCGCATCCGATCTACATCGGCGATCTGTGCGATTTGGTCATTTGTGCGGCACAGCATCCGAACGCAATTGGGCAAGTTTTCAATGCCGCGCCCGATCCTGCGCCGACTTGGGCGGAATTCTTGGGCCACTACGCGCGTATGGCAGGCAGATCAGACCGCTTGACGTTGCCCGCGCCGCTTTTGATGAGCGCCGCGCCGCTGGTGACCGCCTTGACGCGCTTGCGCGGCACGCCATTCGATCTCGCGGGCTATGTGCGCATGTTGACGCATCGGGCGACCTACAGTATGGCGAAGGCGGCAGAGCTTCTGGACTGGCGCGCGCGCACGACGCTCGAGGAGGGCATGAGACGCACAGCGCTTTGGTTGCAGCGCACAAGCGCGCCTGCGCAACTGTGAAATAGTTAGAACGAGGTTTTTCGGCACATGACTGACCTTCGAAAGTATTTTGATGGACGCGTCGGACTCAGTTTGATCGCGCTGGCGCTGGCGGCGCTTGCTTGCAACCTAGGCGTCTCAGCCGTGCCGACGCCAACGCCGTTCAGGCTCGTCACGCCGCCTGTGATCATCGTGACTGCCACGCCGACGCCGCGTCCTGTGACCAGCCCACCGCCTGTGATCGTGCCGACGCAACCGATCTGCACGCCGAACACGGCGTGGCAAATCTACTTTGTGCAGCAAGGCGACACTTTGGCGAGCATCGCGGCGCGCAGCGGCACAACGGTCGCGGCGCTCGTGCAGGCGAATTGTCTCGCCAACCCTGACGTGATCTTCGTCGGTCAGGCGCTGCGCGTGCCGCGCCAGCCGGTCATCATCACGCCGACCGCGCCGCGCACGCCGACGCCAAGCCGCCCGGTCATCAGCGGCATCTCGATTGAGCCGTCCGATCAACGCGGCGCGGGTCAGTTCCGAGTCGCGCCGGGCGTGGTCACCTTGCGCGCTGTAGATGTCAGCGGCGCTGTGCGCGTTGCATACTATTTGCAACAGATCGGCACGAGCGCGCCTGTGCTGATCGGCGAGAGCAGCACGCCGCAAGATGGCTTCGCTGTGCAATGGCTGGTGACCGGCGGCACGCTCTCGGCGCGGCTGTGGGCAGTGGCAGTAGCAGCCAACAACCAAGCGACGGAGACACCGTATGTGATTGTGTTCACCGACGCAGGGTTTGCGCCGACCATCGGCGTTCTGAGCATCACGCCTTCGCAACCTGATCCTGCTCAGCCTGCTGTGCGCATCTTGCCGATCGGTCAAGTGCTGCTGACCGTCTCAGCTGTCAGCAACGCCACCAAGGTGCTGTTCTACTTCGTGGACGAGCGTCCGGGCAATGCGCCGATCCAACTGGGCGAAGATACCAACTTCAACGACGGCGTCGGCATCATTTTCAACACCACGCCGTTCAGCGGCGTGCCGCGCGGCCTGGTTTGGGCGCAAGCGATTAACAGCCTAGGACAATCGGCGACCACTGCCAGCTTGCCAGTCGTCATTCGCTGAAGCGATGTCCGCTTGGCTGATCGGCGCCGCCGTCTTGCTGATCGGCGCGGCGCTATGGTATCTGCTGATCGCCACTGAGGGCGTATATCTCGGTCGGCGCGTTGTGATCGCGCTCTATGACTTGTATGCATGGCGGTATGATCGGATCAAGCAGTTCGATGAGGCATGGGAACTGCGGACATTGGCGGCGCCGTTGGTCAAGGCGCTGAGCGGCGTGCCTCGACCGCTGATCCTAGACGTGGCGACAGGCACAGGGCGCATGCCGAAGCTTTTGCAGCGCATGCCGCGCTTCAAAGGTCAGGTGGTCGGCGTGGATTACAGCTGGCAAATGTTGCGCAGAGCGGCGGAGAAATTGGGCAAGAGTCGGCGCACGGCGCTGATCCACCAAGATGCAACCCAGCTGCCATTCGGCGACGCCGTCTTCGACGCAGTCACCTGCCTAGAAGCGCTGGAATTTCTGCCTGATCAAGCGGCGGCGTTGGCCGAGATCGTGCGCGTGGCGCGACCTGGCGCGCCGATCTTGCTGACCAATCGGCGCGGCTTCTACGCGCGCTTGCTGCGCGGCAGAGTGCAACCCAGCGCCGCTTTTGCCGAGCTACTGCGCCGCAAATACGGCCTAGAGCGAGTTGTGGTGGAGGCCTGGCAGGTGGAATACGACCTGATCTGGGCGGTTAAAGGCGGTCAGGCGAGTGAGACGGCGCATCCGCGCACTTGGCAGGCAGTCTTGCGCTGTCCGCGCTGTGCGCGAGTTGGCTTTCGGAAGGAAAGCGAGCGGCGCTTGCGTTGCGCGCACTGCGATCAAGCGCTCGACTTCGCAGAGGGCATTTTGTGCTACGCGGCGGCGCTGCGCACAACGCAAGGCGAGCGATCTGTGATGACCTGATTAAGTGTGCATCAACTTCAACTTTGGGCGCTGATCGCTACTCGTGCTGCCGGTCAGCTCTTGCGGCGCAGCGCGGCCGCGAGATAACTGCAATCAACCAGTGGTAGCGATCGGTCGAGGCACGGCGCACGCAGCAAAGCGCGCGCCTTTGAGGCTGGGCTGATGGGCGCAGGTTACGACAGTCAACCGCCGAATTTGGAGTACCTTTTTTCGAATAGAGCGCATATAATTGGATTGATTAATGAAAGTCTTCACAATCCGCGTAGGCAGTAGATAGTTGTAGCGGAGTGCTCGAATAGCCGTGAAGCTCAATCGGTTTGCCATCTACATCGTGGTGGGCGCAGCCTTCATTGCGATAGGCATACTCGTCGGGCTGAGCGCTCGCCTGCTCCCTGTGGCAGCATCAGCAGAGGCTGCCGCTGTGGATTCGCTCTTCAATTTCATGCTCGCGATTGCCGTTGTGGTCTTTTTGATCGTAGAAGGCGGCATCATTTACTCGATCATTCGCTTCCGGCGCCGCCCTGGCGATGAGACAGACGGCGCGCCTATTCATGGCAACACAGCGCTGGAGATCACGTGGACGGCAGTCCCCGCAGTGATTGTGTTTGTCCTCTCGATCTACTCCTATCAGGTCTACATGACCATTCGCAATCCTGAGCCGAAAGATAACGAAGTGCGCATCGGGGTGATCGGGCAGCAGTTTGCATGGAAGTTCACATATGAGATGCCCGAAGATGACGATCCCAAGGTGACGCCCGAGCTGCGCGAGCGCATCAAGCAGTACATGGTCGACTCAACGCTATACGTGCCGCTGAATCGTCCCGTGCGCGCTATCATCGAGTCGCAGGACGTGATTCACTCGTTCTACATCCCTGAGTTCCGCGTCAAGCAAGATGCCACGCCGGGGCGCATCTCCGAGGCGTACTTCACGCCGGTCAAGAAAGGCGAGTGGTGGGTAGTCTGCGCGGAATTGTGCGGCGTCGGTCATGCGGCGATGTCTCAGCTCAACAAAGTGGTGGTGCTGGAGCAGAGCGAGTTCGATCAGTACATCGCGACGCTCTACGCCAAGGCGAAAGCGACTGCCAGCGATCCACGCTCGCCAGAAGTCGGCAAGCAATTGGTCATTAACAAGTACGCTTGCGGCGCTTGCCACGTTTTGGACGACGCCGGCTTGGTCGGCAACATCGGGCCGAGCTTGAACGGCATTGCCACGCGCGCTGCAGGTCACGCTGAGCGCGGCGAGGGCCTAGTCGGCGGCACAGACGCAGCGGCGTATATTCGCGGCTCGATTGTCAATCCGAATCTGTACGTCGTGCCTGGCTACGCGGCAGGCATTATGCCGCAGAACTACGGCAATCCGAACGTGATGAGCGAGGACGATCTTGAGGCAATTGTCAACTATCTGTTGACAATCCGCTAGCATCTCTCGAAGTTCAGTGTTAGATGCAGAAAGGCTATAGCGCTATGGCGACCACAGCTCAGACAATTGCAGCGGCAATCCCCAAGCCGCGCGGCATTGCCAAATACCTTGTGTGGAGCATTGACCACAAGGTGATTGGCATTCAGTATATCGCCACATCGTTCTTCTTCTTCCTCGTAGGCGGCCTTTTGGCGGAGCTCATCCGCATTGAGCTGCTGACGCCTGCTGCCAGCTTGATGGTGGATGGCGGCGCTTACAATACGCTCTTCACCATGCACGGCACGATCATGATCTTCCTGTTCGTAGTGCCGATGTTGGCAGGCTTTGGGAATTACCTCGTGCCGCTGATGCTCGGTCAGAAGGACATGGCATTCCCGTGGCTGAATGCCTTTGCCTTCTGGATGCTGCCGCCGGCGGGCGTGATCATGTTAGCGGGTTGGCTGGTCGGGCCGGCACAGGCAGGCTGGACGAGCTATTTCCCGCTCTCTGGCCCGCAGTATAGTCCTTTTGATGGGCAGACACTGTGGGCGATCAGCCTGCACTTGATCGGCGCGTCGTCCATTTTGGGCGCGATCAATTTCATCGTGACCATCTTGAATATGCGTCCGCCGGGCATGACCATCTGGCAGATGCCACTCTTCGTGTGGGCGACGCTCGCTACCTCGATCCTCGTCCTCGTGGCGACACCGTTCCTCGCCGGCGGCCTGACGCTGATGCTGCTTGACCGTCTGGCGGGCACCAGCTTCTTCTCGCCTGCGACCGGCGGCGATCCGCTGCTGTGGCAGAACGTCTTCTGGTTCTATTCGCACCCCGCTGTGTACATCATGGTGTTGCCGGCAATGGGCATCCTCTCGGAAGTGCTGCCCGTCCACGCGCGCAAGCCCATCTTTGGCTATCGTTTCATCGCGCTGAGCAGCCTCGCCATCGCCTTTTTGGGCTGCATCGTCTGGGGGCACCATATGTTCACCTCGCTCGCTTCGTGGGCGCGCATTCCGTTCATGCTGACCACGATGCTGATCGCCGTGCCAACGGGCGTCAAGATGTTCAGCTGGCTCGGCACGTTGTGGGGCGGCAAGATTCGCTTCACCAGCGCCATGCTCTTCGCGCTCGGCTTCCTCTCGATGTTTGTGCTAGGCGGCATCACGGGTATCTTCCTCGCCTCAGTGCCTGTGGATATCCACCTGCATGACACATACTTTGTGGTGGCGCACTTGCACTTCGTGCTATTCGGCGGCTCGGTCTTCGCGATCTTCGCCGGTCTCTACCACTGGTTTCCGAAGATGAGCGGTCGGATGCTGAACGAGCGCTTGGGCAAGGTTCACTTCGCCCTGACCTACGTCGGCTTCTTCCTGTCCTTCTTCCCGATGCACTTCCTGGGCTTGGAAGGCATGCCGCGCCGCATCTACACCTACGATCCGAAGTACGAAGCGCTGAACGCCCTCTCGACTATTGGCGCGCTGATCTTGGCAGTGGCGATTGTGCCATTCTTGGTCAACCTAGTGGTTTCCTTGACCGCGGGCAAGCCTGCTGGCAGCAATCCGTGGCGTGCGCTCACGTTGGAGTGGATGACCAGCTCGCCGCCGCCTGATCACAACTTCGATGAGCCGCCAATCCCTGCCCACGATCCGTACGGCTACGGCACGCCTGAAGGCGCGGCCTATTTGGCAAGCGGCGGCAAGATGGCGCCGTCGGCTGGCGGGCATGGTTATCTGCACGCCGATCAGCCAATTGAGCGCCCTGCCACAGGCGACTGAGCGCATATCAGCTTTGGGCGGGCGCTCAGCGGTAGCCCGCCCAGCGCTTAATCACTGCACTTGAGCGTTGTTACGGGAAATTGAACCACGATGTGAGCCATGATGGCAATGCAGACTGCTTTTGATCACGAGCAACTTCAACGCGCCCAAGCGCTCAGGAACGCGCGTCTAGGCTTGCTGCTGTGGCGTTTTGCGAACGGCATGGCGTTCATCTTTTTCGTGTTCGCCAACCTATTGATGCGAAACGTGCAGCCTTCGTGGCCGCCGCCTGGCGTAGAGCGCTTGCCGATTGCGCTGCCGATTGCCGTCACGCTGGTCATTCTGCTCAGCGGCGTGACAGCTGCGCGCCTGCTCAAGGCTGTGCGCGCCAATCAATTTGGAGAAGCGCTGCGCTTCGGCCTGGCGACTCTGGCGCTTGGTGTAGTGTTCCTGATCGGCTTGCTGGCAGCGGGTGCCCAAGTGCCGCCGAGCGGCCCGTATAGCTCGATCGCGTGGGCAATGCTCTTCTTTCACGGCCTGCACGCGACGATCGCCTCGCTCCTGCTAGGGGTTGTGCTAATCGGCGTGTGGCGCGGTCGCTATTCAGCCGAGAAGCACTGGGGCGTAGAAGCGAGCGTGGTCTTCTGGCACTTTGTAGGCGCCATGTGGCTTGTCTTCTTCGCCGTCATCTACGTGCTTTAGAGGCAGAGAGGGAACGAGTATGGTCCTGCCGATTCCTGCCTTTTTGATCCGCCCTGGCCTCATCCGCGCTGTGAACGGGATGATCTTGGGCGGCGTGGTGGTAGGCACAGCCTATGCAGCGCTCGCGCTCGGCGAGAAGTACATCGTGGCGCTGCTGTGCATGGCGATCTTCGGCTTGTTGTTCGGCAGTGTGCGTGGCTTGCTGCTCGGCTTGATCCTGCATGTGCCTGTTCACTTGCTGCTGCATTGGCCAGTGCCGCCGCTGACCGCTGATTTCGGCACAATCATAGTGGCGCTGATCGTCTATCTGCTGCTAGTGCCGGGCGGCATGCTCACACACGGCTTTTTGGTCAAGCGCTTTGTCGGCGCGGGCGTGGTGGCGGTCTTGGTTGTGCCTATCTATGTCACATTTCTGGCAGTGTTTCCGCTAGCGCCGAGCGGCGGCATCGTGCAGGGCTCGCTGCTGATCCTAGCTGGCGTCGGCGGCACGTTCGGCTTTCTGTGGGGAATCGGCGCGTTAGCGCCGGGCGCCTCAACGCATGAAGGTCCAGCCTACTGGGCAGCGCTGGAAGCAGCTCAGAAGCCGCGCTTCGGCTTGCGCGAGGCAATCGCTTTAGCGCGCAAGGTCATCCCGCCTCTCGTCGAGACCTTTCGTCCGTTCATCCAGCCAATCGCTGTGGCAACCGGCATCACGCTCGGCCTGGTCTTCATCATCTTCATGATCGTCACCAATCCAATTGTGCCTGTCAGCCGCTTGCAGACGACGAACGAAGCCGCTTCAGCAGTCGCCGTCACGGGCGATAAGCTGATCGCCTTTTTGATTGTGATTGCAGTTGTGATCGGCGCTGTAGCGTCGCTGGCTATCGGGATTGCGCTGCTGATGCGCTACGCCAATCGCGAAGTGAACGCTGCTAAAGAGATGAAGCCTGAGCCGATCAAGGATCCGCTTTGGCCTCTGCGCCTCGCCGGTTTTTTCGTCGCGTGGATCAACGATATTTTCAACAGTTTGCGCGGCACTTTCCAGAAGTGACCGCTTGAGCTGGGCATTTTGTACACATGGCAACGCCTTCAAGAGAAGGCGTTGCTTGCTTTTATGCCCGTTTCGTTATAGGATAGCTAAGTAAGTTTGATTTCAGTTGACGTACTGTCGAAGTCGCTATCATCGTTTGCATTAGAATTCAGGTGTATCCGCTATGTGTTTGCCGCCCGAAGATATCAAGCGCTTGATCCGCGTGCTGACGCCGCTCTTCAATATGCGCGAGCGGCGCGAGAACATCCTGATGTGGGCATTTTGGGACGATCAAGACCTGCAGCATCGCGTCAATCTGGATCAGAGTCCCATAGACTTCACGCAACAGCTGATCATGTACCTAGCGGGCAACAATTGTGCCGCGCTGATGGCGCTGCTGCAGGCTGTGCAAGAGCGCGAAGAAGGCGATTGGATCGAGCGCCTGCAGCCTTACGTCGAGCAGCTGCGCCAAAAGCTCTCGCCTGCGCAGCCTAGATACAAACTGTTTGTCAGCTATCGGCGCAAAAGCTGGGACTTCACGCATCGGCTTGTGGCAGACCTGCGCACCCGAATCAATGCCGATATTTTCATTGACTTTTCGAGCATTGATAGCACAGATTTCGAGTCGAGCATTTTGCGGCATCTGCGCGAGAGCGACTGCGTGCTGTTGGTTGTCTCTGAGCATACCTTTGACGAGCGCATTCACGATCCGCAGGACTGGGTGCGCCGTGAGATCGGCGAAGCGTTGCGGCTCGGCAAGCCAATTGTGCTTTTGGCACACGAAGGTCGCTACCCGCCGCACCCCGACCAGCTGCCGCTCGATATCCGCGCCATCGGCGGCAGGCAAGGGATTGAGTTCTACCCGCGCTACTACGACGCCGCTCTTGAGAAGCTGATCGAGTTCATTCCGAAGGCGATCGCCAATCCGCCTGCGCCTTATCAGCCTGCCATGCCGCCGCCCGGCTGGTCTCTAGACGAGGAGAGCGCTGCGTTGCATAGGCGGCTGATTACGCTGTGCGAGTTCGGCGATTACACGCATGCCTTGCCGCTACTCGAATATCTGGCGGCCTTGCAGCGCCGGCGCGAAGAAGCGCTGCCGTTGCACCCGAAGAAAGATCCGAAGAACGCACAGCCGAGCGCGAAAAAAGATACCGGCACCCCCAGTGTGCCGCGCACAGCGTGCGCAGTTGCGCAGATTCTCGGTCAGCCATTCGAGTGGTGCGATGTGCCGGCGGGGCCGGTTCGTCTTGAGCGCGGCGGCTACCTCAGCTACAACACGGCGCGCATTGTCAGCTCGTTCAAGATCGCCAAATATCCGATCACCAACGCACAATTCGAGCGCTTCATACGCGCCAACGGCTATGACGAGCCGCGTTGGTGGACGAGCGAGGGCTGGCGCATGCGCATTGAACACGCTTGGAGCAAGCCGCGCCTCTGGGATGTTGAGCGCTGGAACCGACCTGACTACCCTGTGGTCGGCATCTCGTGGTATGAGGCAGTCGCTTTTTGCCACTGGCTCAGCGAAGTCAGCGGCGAGATGATCGCGCTGCCCACTGAAGCGCAATGGCAGCGCGCCGCACAGGGCAAGCAAAATTATGCCTACCCTTGGGGCGACGTTTTTGAGCCTGCGCGCTGCAACTGCAATAGCGACGGCACAACGCCTGTCACGCGCTATGAAGGCCTCGGCGATAGTCCGTTCGGCGCAGTGGATATGTGCGGCAATGTCTGGGAATGGTGCCTGACTGATTATCGGACGGGCGATGAATCGCTGGAATGCCCTTCCAAAGGACGCGTGCGGCGCGGCGGCTCGTGGGTGAACAAAGACGCGGCGAGCTTCCGCACCACCAAACGCGATGAAATGCGCCCTGAACTTGGCTTGGATTTCATCGGCTTTCGCATTGTGCGCAACGAAAGTTGGAGCGCCTGAGCGCGCTCCGCGCGCGTAGCTGCGCTGCCTAAGCCTGGCTGCTATAATGGCGGCCTGACCTCGCTGATCCTGCGCAGCGGAGTGTGGTTATGCCTGTGACAGGCTTAGGCACGCGTCAGCAATCTTCGCCCCTGCCCGTGCTGAGCGTTTTCTCAGGGTTGATGTTGCTCGCGGCGCTGGTGCTGTTCGCGCTCGAGCTGATCAACTTTGAGCAGAGCCGCGAGCGCCTGCAAAGCGATATCACTGTGGCAGGCGTGCCTGTCAGCGGCTTGCGCCTAGCAGAGGCGGTCAGGGCTTGGGAGAATATTTATCAGCAGCCTGTCTTGCTCGAATACCTCGGACATCCGATCCAGCTCTTCCCTGCCAGCATCGGCTTCGTCATCAAAAGCGACCAAATGCAATCCGAGATTCGTGCGCAGACCGCGCTCAGCAGCAACTATTGGCAAGATTTTTGGAATTATCTTTGGCGCCGTCCCACTCGGCCGATCAGCGTGCCGCTCATCGCCGATTATTCTGAAGCGCGCCTGCGCGAGGTGCTGCAAGATATCGCGCGCCGCTACGACCAAGCTGCTAGCAGCGGCAATTTCGATCTGAACACGCTCACCTTTGGCGCAGGCGCGGTAGGCACGCGCCTTGATATCGAGCGCGCCATCCCTTTAATCGAAGCGGCGCTCTTCCGCCCGCAAAACCGCGTCGTCAAGCTGCCCATGCGCACAGAAGGCGCTAAGGCGGCAGATATGTCCGCTCTGCGCGCCGCCATTCTGCGGTATTTTCAGAGCCGCAACTTCGCGCCAAACGGGCCAGATACACTCGCCTCGGTCGGCGTGATTGACTTGCAAAACGGCGCTGAGATGTGGATCAATCCTGATATCGCCTACTCAGCGGCCGGCACCATCAAGTTGCCTGTGCTGATCAACACTTTTGCGCAGCTCAACTCCGCGCCACGGCCTGATATCCAATGGCTGATGGCGAGCTCAATCTTGTGCAACATCAAC
>Ga0308310_1001431_pt1 | contig 10681 bp, 8 predicted proteins | sample HotsprSampleMS65_FD_203672 | JGI IMG/M metagenome (GOLD analysis project Ga0308310, IMG submission 203672) | Hot spring phototrophic mat microbial communities from Mushroom Spring, Yellowstone National Park, Wyoming, United States - 20090730_MS65 ...
ACATTCTGAAGCCAGCGCTGGCAGCGGGCGAACTGCGTTGCATTGGCTCGACAACACACCAGGAGTATAAGCAGTCCTTTGAGCGCGATCGCGCCCTGGCGCGGCGCTTCCAAAAGATTGAAGTCGGCGAGCCCACGATTGACGAAACCGAGCAGATTTTACTCGGTCTCAAATCGGCCTATGAGCAGCACCACGGTGTGACCTACACTCGCGAAGCGATACGTGCGGCTGCTGAGTTGGCTGCTAAACACATTACCGACCGTTGCCTACCCGACAAAGCCATCGATGTGATGGACGAGGCGGGTGCAGCCCTGCGTTTGTTGCCACCGGACCGGCGTCCCAAGGCTGTCGGGGTTCATGAGATCGAGGCGGTGGTGGCGAAGATGGCGCGGGTACCGGCCAAGTCCGTTTCCGCCGCCGAGCGCGATCGCATCCAGACCCTAGAAGCTGACCTAAAAGCTGTTATCTACGGCCAGGATAAGGCGATAGAGCAGGTGGTCAATGCCATCAAGATTTCCCGCGCTGGGCTGGGCAGCCCTACCAAGCCGATTGGTTGCTTCTTGTTTTCCGGGCCAACCGGCGTCGGCAAAACCGAACTGGCAAGGCAACTGGCGCTGGCGTTAGGTGTTGCCTTCCTGCGCTTTGACATGAGCGAGTATATGGAAAAGCACACCGTGTCGAGGCTTATTGGCGCCCCGCCCGGCTACGTGGGCTTTGACCAAGGGGGACTGCTCACCGATGCCGTGAACAAGCACCCCTACTCGGTCGTCGTCTTGGATGAGATCGAGAAAGCGCACCCGGATGTGTTCAACATTTTGCTCCAGGTGATGGATAGCGCCACGCTGACCGACAACAACGGCAAGAAAGCCGATTTCCGTAACGTTATCTTGATTATGACAACTAACGCCGGGGCGAAGGAAATGAGCGCCGCAGCCATTGGGTTCAAGAAAGAAACCGGTGGCGCGCGTACCAAGCAAGCCGTAGAACGTACCTTTGCACCGGAGTTTCGGAATCGCCTGGATGCCTGGATTGTCTTTGAACCACTGTCGTTTGAACACATCCAGCAGGTTGTGAGGAAGTTTCTCAACGAAGTCCAAGGGCAGTTGGCCGACAAGCAAGTGACCCTGGAAGTCAGTCCGGCGGCTATTGAGTGGTTAGCCAAGCGAGGCTTTGATCCAAAGTACGGCGCGCGCCCAATGGGCCGGCTCATCCACGAAAAAATCAAGCAACCGCTAGCCAATGAGATTCTTTTTGGCAAGCTGACCAAAGGTGGCCGTGCCGTGGTTGACCTGGCTGGCGAAGACCTCGCCATCCACTACCACTCGGTTGAGTCCGCATCGTGAAGCAGGCAACGGTCATTATTATCGGCGGTGGCATTGCAGGAGCGACCTTTGCACACCGCTGTGCCCGAGCCGGCATAGAAGTGCTGGTTTTGGAAAAAGACACCGAACCGGGCGGAGCTTTGTGCTCGCACCACTTTGCCAAAGGCAACGGGTTTTGGACCGAACTTGGCGCACATACCTGTTACAACAGCTACGGCACGCTGCTTTCCATCATTGAAGAGTGTGGGTTGCTGCCGGCACTGCGCCCACGTGCCAAAGTAGGCTTTAAGTTTCTGGTGAATAACCAGGTCAAATCCATCCCCTCCCAACTGCACTTCTTCGAGGCGCTACGGCATCTACCCTTCGGCTGGCGGACACCAAAGGCCGGCCACAGCGTGGCGGACTACTACACCCAACTGCTGGGTGCAAAGAACTACGCCGATGTGCTCTCGCCGGCTTTCAATGCTGTGATGTGTCAGGCGGCCGACGATCTCCCGGCGGAGATGCTGTTCAAGAAGCGTCCTCGTCGTTCGGATGTGCGGCGCACCTACACGCTACCTGATGGCTTACAAAGCATTGTCAAAGCTGCTTTGACGCAGCCGGGTATCCATTTGGTTTCCAACTGTGAAGCGTTGGGTGTGGAACGCGGTGATGCCGGCTTTGAAGTCACCACGGCCACGGGTGCGTCATATCAGGCCAAGCTGCTCGTTGTAGCAACGCCACCTCATGTGGCTGCGCAACTGCTGCGTCATGCCTTCCCCTCGGTATCGGAAAAACTCTCCCGAATTCGGGTTGAAACCATTGAGACGGTTGGGGTTCTTGTGCCACGGGAAGCAGTCAAAATTCCCCCTGTGGCCGGCTTGATTGCACGCGATGATGTGTTTTATTCAGCAGTGTCACGCGATGTTGTGCCAGATGTAACATGGCGTGGCTTTGCGTTTCATTTCAAGCCGGGCAAACTTGACGCGGCAGGGAAGGTGCAGCGCATCGCAGACGTACTAGGCCTTGCTCCAACAGATATTGTTGAGTCGGTTTTTCGGACAAATGTGCTTCCATCGCCTCGGGTCAGCCATGCGGCACTGATTGAAAGCTTGAATGCAACCCTTGCCGGCATGCCGTTGTTTCTGGTCGGCAACTATTTTGAAGGTGTCTCGATAGAAGATTGCACCATCCGTGCTGTGCAGGAGTTTGACCGGCTGACTTCGTTGCTGTGAGTCTCGGACATGTTCCTGCGAAAGCTTGGCAAGTTCCTTGCCTTTGGCATGGGTGGCGGTTTACTTGGAGTGGTTGCTGCTATTGCAGCCGGCTATGTGCTGCAGAATTACTTTGGCGAAGAAATGCTGCCACTCTTGTGGTTGGTTGGCGGCTTGGGTGGCGCAATTGTCGGGGGTTCCCAGGTGTCCTGGCGCAAGCGGCGGCGGAGACGCCGCCGGTCCCGTCCGCAAGTGGTTTTGCCACCGATGAAGAATTCGGCAATAGGTGTCCCCGGTGCAGATCAGGCGGCAGCAGCAGAAAACACCGCTGTCGCTAAGGATAGCCAGTCGGCGTTGGAAGGACTGGCGAAGTTGTTCCAGCAGGTGACCGGCGCGACCATAGCCGAGCTAACCGGCGTCCGCGTCTGCGATGTGCGCCTGGGTAGCGATGGAGAACCCTTCAGCGTGCGACTGTCTGAGAATGGTCAAGAGCGGGAAGTGTTCCTTGTCTACAACCACCACCGTGAGGTTGTTGCTGAAGCCCTTGATGCTGCCCTGCGGCGCGAACCGGGTAATCGGCGTGCTAAGTTGTTCCCATGAAAGCCTTTTTCTTCAGCGTCAAGGGTGATAGCCTCCGCCCTCGTACAAATTTGCTAGAACCCCAACCTGTTCTGTTCATCCATGCCGACGGCTGAGGAGTTGCGGCTTGCAGAATCTGCCGCGCGCACAAAACACTGGAAACGCTGGGGGCCCTATGTCAGTGAGCGGGCCTGGGGGACGGTGCGCGAGGACTATAGCCCCCACGGCGATGCCTGGAACTACTTTCCTTACGAGCACAGCCGCTCAAAAGCCTATCGCTGGGGCGAAGACGGCCTAGCCGGGATTTGTGACCGGCGGCAAATCCTGTGCTTTGCGCTGGCACTGTGGAACGAACGCGACCCGCACCTAAAGGAACGGCTGTTTGGCTTAACTGGCCCGCAAGGCAACCACGGCGAGGATGTCAAGGAGTATTACTTTTACCTCGACTCGACGCCGACCCACAGCTACATGAAGTGGCTTTACAAGTATCCCCAGGCGCGGTTTCCGTATGAGGAACTGCTCCACTTTGGACGCGCCCGCTCCCGGCGCGAGCCGGAGTATGAACTGCTCGACACCGGAGTGTTTGCCGAACAACGCTACTTTGATGTCTTTGTCGAATATGCCAAGGCCGACGTAGATGACATTGTCATCCGCATCACAGTTGTCAACCGTGGGCCGGCGCGTGCGCCAATTCACATTCTGCCGACGATCTGGTTTCGGAACACCTGGTCATGGCAGCCGCTATCCGGTGAAAAACCTTGCATTCGACAAATGCCGGACCTGGGCCGTACGCGCGTTCTGGTCTGTGATCACACTACCCTGGGGAAGATGTGGCTATATTGCGCCGACGCGCCGGACCTGCTCTTTACCGAAAATGAAACTAACTTAGAGCGTTTGTACGGTGTTCCAAACCACACGCCGTATGTCAAGGACGGTATCAACGAATACCTTGTCAACGGGCGAACCTATGCTGTCAACCCGGCGCGCATTGGGACAAAAGCCGCCGCCCATTATGACTTCGAGCTGGAAGGCGGCGCGGCGACGACCATGTGGCTGCGGCTGTGCAACTATGACCCGGATACGCTGCGCGGTGAGCCCTTTGGCCCGGCTGCGCGCGTTTTGGCCGAGCGCCAGGCTGAAGCCGACGAATTCTACGCTACCCGCATTCCCGAAACCCTCTCGGCCGATGCTAAGAATGTCATGCGGCAGGCTTTTGCCGGCCTGCTTTGGACGAAGCAGTTTTATGCTTACGAGGTTGACCGTTGGCTGACAGGCGACCCACTCCAACCTCCACCGCCGCCGAGCCGCCTGCGCGGGCGCAATCACAACTGGAAGCACCTTCACTGCGAGGATGTCATTTCCATGCCGGACAAGTGGGAGTACCCATGGTTTGCCGCATGGGATTTAGCCTTCCACTGTGTCCCACTGGCGTTGGTGGACAGTGATTTTGCCAAGCAGCAGCTCATTCTCATGTTGCGGGAGTGGTACATGCATCCTAACGGCCAACTCCCGGCTTACGAGTGGTCGTTTGACGATGTCAATCCACCCGTACATGCCTGGGCGGCTTGGCGCGTCTATAAAATCGAAAAGAAGCGCACCGGTCGGGGTGACACGACTTTTCTGGAGCGCGTTTTTCACAAACTGCTGCTCAACTTTACCTGGTGGGTCAATCGCAAGGACGCTGACGGGAGCAACATCTTTGAGGGTGGTTTTCTCGGGCTGGACAACATTGGCGTGTTTGATCGGAATGCCAAATTGCCTCTTGGTGGCACGTTGCAACAGTCAGATGCCACGAGTTGGATGGGGATGTTCTGCCTCAACATGCTGGCCATTGCTCTCGAACTTGCGCTGTATGACCGGGTATATGAAGACGTTGCCAGCAAGTTTTACGAACACTTTCTCTACATTGCCGATGCTTTGACCCATCGTCCAGATATAGCGCTGTGGGACGAACAGGATGGGTTTTACTACGATGCCATTGCCTTTCCAGATGGGCGTCGGCTGCAACTGCGCGTCCGGTCCATGGTGGGGCTGATCCCGCTCTTTGCCGTACAGGTGATGGAAAGCTGGTGGCTAGAGCAGTTGCCTGGCTTTCGCCGGCGCATGGACTGGTTTGTGCGCAATCGCCCTGAGTTGGTCAATAGCATTATTTCGGTGGATGAACACGGGAATGTTGTCCAGCAGTTGCTTTCGCTACCGAACACGGCCCAACTGCGGCGCGTCTTGCGCATTATGCTGGATGAAAATGAATTTCTCTCGCCGTATGGCATCCGGTCGCTGTCACGTTACCATCGAGAGCATCCTTACGTGCTGCATGTAAATGGGCAGGAATACCGGGTGGATTACGACCCAGCCGAGTCTTCCATCCCGATGTTTGGGGGCAACTCCAACTGGCGCGGCCCGGTTTGGTTTCCGCTAAACTTCCTCATCATTGAGTCTTTGCAGAAGTTCCACCACTTTTACGGCGACAGCTTCAAGGTGGAGTGCCCGACGGGTTCGGGCAAGCTGATGACCTTGTGGGAAGTGGCTACTGAGCTGTCTCGGCGGTTGTCACGGATTTTTCTACGTGATGCCGACGGGCGGCGGCCTGTCTATCGGCATCCAGGGATGGAGTGTTTCGACACCGACCCACACTGGCGCGACCTGGTGTTGTTTTACGAGTACTTTCACGGCGATACTGGCGCAGGGCTGGGGGCAAGTCACCAGACTGGATGGACGGCTCTGGTGGCTAAACTGCTTGCCCAGAGCGGTGAAGGGTGAGACGTCATGATTGTTTTGGATCATCTTGGAGACTGGCAGCGTACGCATCTCAACGGTACGTTGCGCGTCCAGCATGTTGGGCAGACCGTAACCCTAATGGGGTGGGTTGGGCGGCGACGCGACCACGCCACGGCAACCTTTGTTGATTTGCGGGATTACAGCGGTTTTGTGCAGGTTGTTTTTGACAGCGCTCGGGGTGATGTGCATGCCAAGGCGCGGTCGCTGCGTACTGAGTACGTCATTGCCGTTCGGGGGGTGGTTGTGCGTCGTGCTCCTGAAGCGGTCAACCCCAAGATGGAGACCGGCGAAATCGAAGTTCATGCTGACGAACTGCGTATTCTCAATCATGCGCATACTCCGCCCCTTCCTCTGGATGAAGAAAAGACTTCGACCTTGGCCGGGGAGGACGTACGTCTGAAGTATCGTTACCTTGATTTACGGCGGCCCACCATGCAGGCCAACCTGCGCCTACGGGCAAAGGTAACGGCGACAATCCGGCGCTGGATGGAGGCCCACGGCTTTCTCGAAGTGGAAACGCCCTTTCTCATTCGCTCAACACCGGAAGGGGCGCGGGATTTCATCGTTCCCAGCCGGCTGCACCCGGGCAACTTTTTTGCCTTGCCCCAGTCGCCGCAGCTTTTCAAGCAGTTGTTAATGATTGGTGGCTGCGACCGCTACTACCAGATTGCCCGCTGCTTCCGGGATGAAGACTTGCGCGCTGACCGCCAGCCGGAGTTCACCCAGCTTGACGTGGAAATGTCCTTTCCCCAGACCGAAGTGCTGTTTGGCATTATCGAGGGCCTGATGGCCGAGCTGGCGCAACTGCGTGGTATCGAAGTGTCACTGCCGTTGCCCCGGATCACCTACGATGAAGCCATGCGCCGCTTTGGCACGGACAAGCCCGACATTCGCTTTGGGATGGAGTTGCAGGATATTTCCGAAGTCGTCCAGGGGGTTGATTTTCCCCCATACCAGGCTGCGCTGGCGGCCGGCGGTTGTGTCAAAGCTATTGTGGCGCGTGGCAAGGCCGACTACAGTCGCAAAACCCTTGATGAGTTTACCGACTGGTTGCGCAAGGACTACCGTGCTGGCGGTTTGGGATACCTAAAGGTGCTGTCGGAGGGCGTGCAATCGCCTTTGGTCAAATCGCTTGGGGAAGCTATTGTCCAAGCCATTGTCCGCGCAGTTGGAGCTGAAGCCGGTGACATGGTGTTCATTGTTGCCGGAAGCCATGCGGTGGTTGCAGCCAGTCTGGGGGCACTACGGGTTGAAATTGCGCGACGCGAGCGGCTTTTCGACCCACGACAATTCGCCTTCCTCTGGGTGACGGACTTTCCCATGTTTGAGTTTGATCCCAATGAGCGCCGGTGGTATGCCATGCACCATCCCTTTACTTCGCCACGTGAGGAGGACCTGCCTCTACTTGCTGCCGGTCCAGAGCAGTGGGGCAAGGTACGCGCTCAAGCCTACGACCTGGTGCTCAATGGGGTTGAAATCGGCGGTGGCTCGATTCGTATCCACCGAGCCGATGTGCAGCGTCAGGTTTTCAACGTGCTTGGCTTCAGTGAGCAGGATGCGCGACAGCGCTTTGGTTTCTTCATAGACGCGCTCGCTTACGGCACACCGCCGCATGGCGGCATCGCTTTAGGGCTTGACCGGCTGGTGATGTTGCTAGCTGGGGTGGAATCCATCCGCGATGTGATTGCCTTTCCAAAGACAGCACAAGCTACCGATCTGATGTGCGAAGCGCCGAATGTGGTCGATCCGGCCCAGTTGCGTGAGCTGCGTTTGCGTCTTGATTTATGATTGATAGCTGTGACGCTGCCTGACCTACTGACCGTACCGACGCCAGCGCTGCTGCTTGACCAAAACCGCCTGGAGCGTAATCTGGCGCGGATGAGCGCCCATGTTGCCCGACTGGGAGCGCGGTTGCGGCCCCACATCAAGACACACAAGTGCCCGCTGATTGCCCGGAAGCAGGTCGCTGGGCAGTTTGGCGGCATCACCATCTCGACACTTGCCGAAGGCTTTGCCTTTGCCGAAGCCGGCTTTGACGATCTGCTCTATGCCGTGCCGATCGAGCCGGGCAAATTCGGGCGCCTCTGCCAGCTTGCCCGGCAGGTTCGCCGCTTGGCCGTTCTGACCGATGAGCCGACGTTGCCGCCGTTACTTTCGGCCGCAGCGGAAGCCGCCGGGGTGTCGCTGGATGTTTTCGTTGAAATTGACTGCGGCGACGGACGCACTGGCGTGCCCTTTGACCATCTTGACCGGATTGAGCATGTGGCGCGTGCGGTGGCATCTGCCAGACGGCTGACACTGGCCGGTATTTTGACGCACGCCGGGCAGTCGTATGCCGCGCGTACGACGGCCGAGCGGCGGACGGTGGCCGGTCTCGAACGCGACCGCATGGCACAGGTGGCGGCAGCGCTGGAACAAAGGGGATTGGCGGTGCCCTGTATCAGCATTGGCTCAACGCCGACGGTGGTTGCGCTCGATGAGCCACTGCCGCCCAACTTTGAGGTGCGGCCGGGCAACTACGTTTTTTTCGACGCCTTTCAGGCGCAGTGCGGCGTCTGTGCCTTTGACGATTGTGCCCTGACGGTGTTGACCGCCGTCGTGCACCGCAGTGAAGGGAAGGTCGTGGTGGATGCCGGTGCCATTGCCCTGTCGAAAGACATTGGCGCAGCGGATTTCTTTCCCCACAACGGCTATGGGTTGGTTGGCGACCTTGCCGGACAGCCGCTGGGCTTGCGGGTGGCGGCGGTGTCGCAGGAACACGGCCGGATTCCGGTGGCTGACCCGGCCCTGCTGGAGCGGCTGCCTGTCGGGACGCGCCTGCGCGTGGTGGTCAACCATTCGTGCCTGACGGCAGCGCAGCATACTCACTACTGGGTGGTTGATGACGGAACCATTGTTGCCCGGTGGCCGATTGTGCAGGGCTGGTAGTTTGGGCTTTGTGTGGCGGAAAACGGTAGGCTGGCGCGGGGCAGGACTAGATTGGCAGGTGCGTCCCCAATATCAAGCTTTTGCGCCGACCGGTCGTCCGGTCGCGGTAAGGTTGGCCATGAACTGGAAAGAAATCAGTTGGAAGATGGCGATCATCTACGCCCTGCTGACCTACGTTCCCCTGCTTGTCTTCTGGGTACTGACAGTGGCTTTTGCCGATGCGCTGGGCGGCGTCAGCCATTTCATCCTGATCATGGGGATGATCTTTGCCATCATTGGTGACATCAAGCGCCGTTCGCCGGGCTACTCGATTTAGTGGTGCGCGTTTCCGCCGTTGCCTGAACCGCCCCGAACGTCCGGGGGGCACAGCCTGTTTGCGTCGCAGCCGGTATCCGTCACACCCCGCAATGCCTGCCCTGCCGTGTGGTCAAACCACACGGCTTTGTTCTTTTTGAGCCGGTTGTACCTTGCGGTGCCATCACGGCTGGCTGGGCTGGATAACAACCGGTCGAGATTTGTCGGGAAAATGTTACCGTTATTTTACGTCCTGTTCAGGTCTCATTAACTTCAACGGCGTTTTTCGCTGCAAAACCTAGCTAAATGAGACTGCTTCTCTTTGCCCGGTGAGAGCAGTGTAAAAGCGAGCGAGGCTACAATGAACTCTGGTAAGCAGTTTGGCATACGAGGCTCTGAGACTATTGGTAGTGGTGTCACTAAGTTAAGTGACAATGTGCTTGTCTATGTAAGTAAGGTCAAACTAGTCGTAGAAACTAGATATAATCCATTTGAAGTTGAAAGAACATGGGGCTGCATTTTTTTTTTTGTGTTGTTGGCGTTTATATCATTTCCTTCATTTCTTACGCTAGCTCAGTGGCTTTTCGGTCCCCCACGTGGGCTCTTTACATATGTGCTTTTCGCAGTAATTGGAGCTTCTTCAATTTTTATTACCAAGGTTTTCCTAGAAAGTTTACCCAAGAACACTATATACAGAATGATAATTGACAATAACACAGGTCTCATCAGGTTTGAAAAGGAAAGATGGAAAAAGTCGAAACTTATGGGGTGGTGTGGTATCTCATCCGTCAAACACATAAGGGTGGATGTTGATGATTATAGCAGGATGGACATATATCTGGATTCTATCACTGAGTCTTTCTACATTGTAGGATTCATAGATGATATTAGCAACGAAGAGAAACTTAAGCTTGCCCATCAAATAGCTGAATTTCTTGGAGTGCCGGTAATCGAAAAGACATAAACATATTGGTTTTGGTTCACTAGGGCGTATGTGGCAGGCGGTGGAAAGTTATCGAAGACCAGTCACCAGAGATGACAAACGCTGCCCAATAGTAGGGATGCTGCCACTTGGCTGGGCGCTTGGCCGCTGGCTTGCCGGGTGACAGCCCAATGGCGCGCCGGGTTTCTTCCGACTGCGGCCGTAGCTCTCCACGTAACAGTCCCAACCAGGCAGCCCGCAGCGCCGCCATCCGGCTTTCACCCCGGCCCAGCCGCCGGTGAAACTCACCTATCAGGGCGGCCGTCGCTGCATCCGAGACCTTCCACAAACTCATCACCTGCGTCTCCGCTCCGGCCAAGACCAGCGCCCGCCGCAGCCCGTACACCCCTTCCCCTTGGCGCACTTCGCCCAGCCCGGTTTCACAGGCCGAAAGCACCACAAGCTGCGTCCCCCACAGATCGAGTCCGGCAGCTTCAAGCGCCGTCAGTACGCCATCTTCATCGGCGCCGCTCTGTCTCTGCTGCACCCCGGCCAGAATCAGACCGGACCGCAGCAGCGGGTTCTCCCGGACTGCCGGACTGCTCTCTCCACAACCAGCCCCAGCTCCCGTGATTCCGCAGGGCGGCGTCATACTGCCCGGCCTG
>Ga0308310_1001434_pt1 | contig 10677 bp, 7 predicted proteins | sample HotsprSampleMS65_FD_203672 | JGI IMG/M metagenome (GOLD analysis project Ga0308310, IMG submission 203672) | Hot spring phototrophic mat microbial communities from Mushroom Spring, Yellowstone National Park, Wyoming, United States - 20090730_MS65 ...
GCGACAACCGACCTTGCGCAGGCAGTTCGCGACTCGGAGGTAATCTTTATCTGCGTGGGCACGCCGCCCACCGAGTCGGGCGAACCCGACCTCAAGTATGTAGACGCTGCCGCCGCCGAAATCGGGCGCGCGCTTAACGGCTACAAAATCGTCGTCAACAAGTCCACCGTGCCTGTCGGCACAGGCGACCGTGTGCGGCGGATTATCGAACAGCACCGCACCGAGCCGCACGACTTCGATGTCGTTTCGAACCCAGAGTTCCTGCGTGAAGGCTCCGCCATCCACGACACGCTGAACCCCGACCGCATCGTGATTGGCGCGGACAACCCCCGTGCGGCGATGCGTATCGTCGAGCTGTACGCACCGTTGGAGCGCCCAATGCTGATTACCAACTTGGCGACCGCCGAAATCATCAAATACGCCTCTAACGCCTTCCTCGCGCTGAAAATCTCGTACATTAACGCGATTGCCGACCTGTGTGAGCGCACGGGCGCCGATGTGGTGCAAGTGGCGAAAGCGATGGGCTACGACCAACGGATTGGGCACGCCTTCCTGCACGCAGGGTTAGGCTTCGGAGGCTCCTGCTTCCCCAAGGATGTGCTGGCGCTTGCCCACACGGTACAACGCCATCAGCTCGATTCCACCCTGTTTCGGGCAATTTTGGACATCAATTATGCGCGTGCGCCGCAGTTCGTCGCGCAGATTCAGCAGCGGCTGGGCGCGCTGGAGCGCAAAGTCGTTGGGTTGCTGGGGCTGGCGTTCAAGCCGAACACCGACGACATCCGCGAAGCGCGTTCGTTGGAAATCATTCGACTGCTGCTGGAGGCAGGCGCGACTGTCAAGGCATATGACCCTGTCGCGATGCCGCGCGTGCAACCGCTCTTCCCGCAGGTTCACTACTGCCGCAACGCTTACGAAGTCGCCGAGAACGCCGACGCGCTTGCCCTCATTACCGAGTGGAACGAGTTCCGACAACTGAATTTTGAACGCATCCGCCAATCGATGCGCCAACCGAACCTATTTGACGGGCGTAACCTGTACGACCCGCAGCGAATGCGCAAACTGGGGTTCTACTACTACGGCGTCGGGCGCGCCGCCGACCTCAGCGAATTCAAAACTGTGCTATAATAGGGATGCTATGGCGCGGAAGCGAGTGGCTCTGATTATTCCGCTGAACGACCGCAACACGGGCGCGTATCAGCGTAATCTGTCGCTGGCGCGGCAGTGGCGCAATGTGCTTCTGCTCTCAGGTGTCGATGCGTCCATTATCGCCGCGGGCGATGTGAGCAAGGCGCAGTTCCAAAGCCAGTATGACTTTGGGATTGTGCCCTTCATGGAGACCATTACCTACCCAGTACCCATCAACAGCTGGCTCCACTATTCGTCTGGCGACAAGCCTCTCTACTTGTGTGGCTACCACACGCCTCAAGGCGCGTCGGGCACGCCTCTCACAGGTGTTTTGGGCTTGACGCCCATTTCGAACGGCGCGACGGACATCAGGCGCGTCGGACGACGCGCCGTGTGGTCAGGTGGCAACCCGCCTGTCTATGTTGCCCCCTTTACCGCCCGGATAAATAACATCTATCAGGGGTTGAGGGTAGATCCCAGCAACCCCCACCTGCAGGTGCTGCTCAGACCAGACCCTGACTTGCACCCAGACGACACGCATGTTTTTATCGCGCGCTGGCATAACCGCTATTTCTTGCCGACAGTAAGTGACGGGATTGCCTATTCAGGATGGGTTGTACCGTGGATTATGGTTAATGAAGATGCTGAACCAGAGTGGGGGCGACCATGGACAGCGGATATCGATCATATTATCAGCGTCTCTGCCTCTATAGGCGTCAACTTCACTTACTATCTCCAAACATTTCAGTGGCTCCTCACACTCTGTCAGCAGACAGGACTGGTGGTGCATTGCGGTTGTACGACCAGCGGGTTGAGTAATATCGCTCCAGACGATATTTATCTCCATCGCAATGCGCGGAACTATCGTCCCGAGCTTGCCCAGATTCACCAAGTACTGCTTGCGGAACAGCACCGCCATTTTCCTGTGTGCTTGCACGACCACTTTTGGACGGTCGAGGACACGCGCGGCGCGGGTAATCGGACAACGGTCACCTACCCAGACGGCACCTTTCGCGAACTGAGTTCTCCAGCGGCATTCCGCGCCCACTGGAGGGGCAGCACACTGGAGATGCACCAGATGGGCTTTACGGATGCGCACTGCAGTCATTATCGCTATGCAAATTTCGCGGGCAACCAGGTTTCCGACCGCTACCTGCGCTTCCTGCGCGATGAGACGCCTATGCGCGCAGTGCGCATCTGGTCAGGGAGTTGCTATGCCACCCCGCACACGCGCCAGATGGCGCCTGTTCCGTTCACCCGCAATCCTTTCGAGCGGCGCTATGGCATTGAGATTGTTAATTCTTTTGACCCGATTTGGGCGAATGTGAACAGCACACGCGTTGTATGGACTCGGAGAAATCTTGCCATAGGCGAAGAGTACGGAACCGAGGCAGAGGACACAGAAGTTCTCTGGGCGCGCTTTATGGGGCATCGCTTCGGCACACTGATGTGGCATCGCTGGCTCAAGGAGGGCGGAATTGTCTATCACCATCAGGTTGAGATGGCGACCGAATATCCCAGTCCTGCGATGTCTGTCTACGAGCAGCTGCGCGCCTGGCGGCAGATTCTCAGTGGGTGGCTCTTTTTGGGGAGCATCACAGATATTGTCCACTGGCGCAATCGCGCCCGCAGCGCGCTGGGGTAGTCGGCGGCGTTGGCTAACCTGCTTTCTCCTGCTGCGCATGGGTCTGCTCCAGTCGTCGCAATAGCCACTGGCTACTACGCGCCAGTGGGTCAGCGGCGTCAATCGGTGTGATTGGCGCAGGCGTGCGTCCCATTGCTATATCGCGCATAAACTGCTCCACCTCGCGCAACCGCTGCTCTTGAAAACATAGTTGCCGATAAAGTTCGCCCCACGCCGTGTTCTGCAGGCGCGCAGTGAAAGTATACGCCTTGTCAGGCTGCTGTAGCGCCGCGCGTATCCACCGCGCCGGCGCGCCCCACCGACGCCAGAGCAAGCCGAACAGTAGCCCTATACAGATGAGGTGCATCACGAAGTAACCGATGAGTTCCTCCAACGCGCGCCGCCACTGGGTCGCAAACTCGCGCTGATAGGCGCGCCGCAAGTCGTGCAGAGCGCCGCCAAATATCTCCTGCCCCTCAAAAGTGAAGGCGCGTAAAGTAGTCAAGCTCACCGTTTCAGGTTGCCCCTGCGCCAGATACTCCCCCAGCACAGTATCCACCTGCAACCACTCCGCCTGCAGACGCAAGAGCGCGATACGCATCTGCTGCGACCCTTGCTGGGTCGTGAGCGTCTCGATTGCCCGGATGCACGCGCTTGTCTCGCGACGCGCCCACTTGAGCGTGCGATAGAGCGCGTCGGGGTCATAACCCACATACCGCACTTTCGGATGCTCGGCGTGCGCCAAGCCCAGCAAGCTCCGCTCCATCACAAGCGCGTGCTGCTCCAATTGCGCCAGAGACGCGCCCAGCGCCGCCTGCGCTTCCACGAGCGTCTGCAAGCGGCTCGCCTCGCGTCCAACACCCCGCACGCTTAGCAACAATAACGCCAAGGTGAACACCCACACGCCGTTCTCCAACGCGCGTTGCAACCGATGAGACATTCCGCAGGCTATATTCCATATTCCTAATCTCTCCCGTCAAGGGGGGAGAAACCAAAAACCCTCCCCGTTGACGGGGAGGGTCGGGGGGTAGAAACTACCGTGCAATCGCTTTGCGGGAAAGGGGCTGGGGCAACGGCTACCTCCTCCGACGACGCAACCCCAGCAAGCCCGCCAGACCCGCGCCAAGCGCAGCCATACTCGCAGGCTCAGGAACAAACACTGTGAAGTTCTGGGTGATGGTACTATCGTACACGATGTTCGTGCCTGCAAGACCTGCGAAGTCGTCGTAGTACCCCTCACGGATTACCTGCGTTTGAAAGACCAGCGAATAGGCGGTGCCGTCAGGGTCGCTACCGATGTTCAGGGTGTAGGAATCACCGACGCTGCCGACGCTCTTGCTAATTGTGCTGTCGCCCGCAGCCCAATCTGCCCAACCCTCGTCGATGTCCGTGAAGATAGGGCTACCGTTGCGTAAGATGGTGAAAATAGAGCGCAGGCGTAGGCGATCCGAGTGGGGCGAGGCGCGTGTGCCGAACAGATCGAAACTAATCAGCCCGCGCGCGCCAGTGATGCCACCCGTTGACCAGCTCAGGACGATGTTCGGAAACGCTATCGGGTCAATATTGCCAGAACCCCACAAATACGGCGACAGGTCAGGTCCCACGGGGCTGGGTCCCGAAGTCAGGGTGGGCGTGGTCGCGTTGCGCAGCTCCACATCGGCGCGCGCCTCGGCAACGCCTGCGAAAAGCGGACGGTTTGCCGCCGCACGCATGCCGAACTGATGCCCCGAACCGACCCAAGTGCCAAACAGCACCGTGCCCGTCTGCCTGCCAGGTCCCAAGCCGTTGGAGCGGTTGCTCGGCAGCTGGTATTCAGAGGATCCCTGTGTCCAGAATCCGTTGCCAGCGACCAGTGCGAGGCGCCCAAAACTGTCGCCGCCCGTGAACTCCTGCAGGCGCACGCGGATAACCGCTGTCGTGCCGAACACCTCATTCCGTGAGAATATTCGCCCCGTTGGATTGGGCATAAAGTTGTTGTTCCCGACATCCCCACCGTTCCAAGGCGATCGAAACTCTGTGGTCGCCAGTGGAAAGTTGTCATCCTGTTCGTAAATCACGCGGGCGGACTGTCCATAGAGTACCGCGCTGCTCAACAGCGATGCAGCGAGAAGCCCGAATATACTATTAGCGTTTCTCACGATGGCCTCCTCTCCACCTCTTCGTAGGTCAGGGGGGCACTGCCAGCCCCCCGCGAGCGGTCTCACTTCTTGCGACGGCGCAGCCCCAGCAAGCCGACCAAGCCCGAACCAAGCGCCAAGACGCTCGCAGGCTCCGGAATGGGACCGCTAAACGCCACATAGCTCAAGTCGCGCACCGAGCCGTTTATGCGCGTGAAAGCAGTCTCGATGCAGAGCGCGTACGCCTCAATATTCAGAAAGTTGAACTGGTTGCCGCCAGTCGGGGTCATCCGAACATAGAAGTCCCGATTGCAGACGTTGGAGAAGTACGGCGGGCTCTCCAGTGTGAGGTTCACCAACAGACTGCCGCCTGTAATCCGCTTAATCAGGACATCGACAGGCAAGCCTGTGTCCTGAGCGCGCAGACACAAGTTGATGTCCACGGGTCCCGTCGTCCACTGGATTTGGCTGCCGCCAGCAAGCGCCGTGCCTGTTAGGGTAATCGTGGGCAATCCTGGAAGACCAACCAGCGCGCTGAGGTCGAGATTGATGTTCAGCGTGTTGGAAGCCTTGGTCAAGCACACGGGCGCCTGATCCCCGATGGCGATGGTTGTGGTAATTGCGCCTGTAGTAACCAAGTTGCCCGCATTCAGATCGAACTCGATTTTGTTGTCCAGCCAGACCAGCCCTGCCAGTCCAGGCGGTTGGGCGTACACGCCCGCAATCGTCAGCGCGCAGAGCGCGCCCATAGCGAAACGCAAAATGCCTTTCATCATGATTCATCCTCCGAGCGTAACAGAGTTTCACCCAAGCGGGGAGACAACTCCCCGCGATTGGCAAGTGTCGCTACACGGTAGCGAGAGTGGCACTCTCGCTGCCCGCTTAAAAGGACTCAAAAACGGCTCAAAAACGGACAGGTTCTGACGGATGGATTCGCGGAATTCGCGCAGTTTAATGGAGGCATTTGGTATCGTGGGTGTTGGGTGGCGGCTGAGCTTCCGCACGCCATACGATCTATTTCCCGCAGGGCGCGTTCGGCGGCAGACCGTTGAATAGCCGATCGTAAGCCGTTAGCAGCACCTGCTCACTACGCTCCCAGCTGAGGCAGTCTAAAAACCGCTGACGCCCGTATTGACTCATAAATCGGCGGCGTTCCTTGTCCATTAGTAGCTCTAAGATGGTATCTCCGAACGATTCGGGGCGGTCGTCGGGCGGCGAGATAAGCGCGTCCTGCGCCGACCACTTGTTCTCGATGCTTTGCGTGGCGACGATGGGCACGCCGACCGCCATAAACTCGATGATTTTATTCATCGTAGAGCGGGCAGTGTAGGAGTTGTCGGGGTCGCTGGCAACGCCCACATCGGCGGCGCTGAGGTAGCGCAGCAGCAGGTCGCGCTCCCGCACGAAGCCCGTGAAGGTAATGTAGTCTTGTAGGTTAAGTGCCTGCGCCAGTTGCTTGACCTCCTCCAAGCAGTCGCCTGAGCCAATCGCGAGGAAATGCACATCGCTATAGCCGCGCGTGTAGACGATGTGGTGCGCCGCCTTGACGAAGATGTCTGTCCCATCCTGCGGTCCCATGATGCCGAGGTAGCATACGAGGTGCTTTTTGCCGCGCTTGACGCTCAGGTCAGGCTCCACAGGCGCGAATTCAGAGGCGCGCGGACCGCTGCGCACAATCACAATCTTTTCTGGGTCTGCCTTCCCGCGCTCCAGCGCGTTCTGACGGTACGACTCGTTCATTTCGATAATCATGTCCGCCAGGTGGTACGACCAGCGTTCGAACAGCACCTGCAGGTGGTAGAACAGCCCGCGCTTTTTGAAGCGCACCTCGTAGAGTTCGGGGCACAGGTCGCGGTGTTCGTACACGAACTTTTTGCCGCGCGCCTTGTAATACAGCCCGATAGACCAGAAGATGTCGAGGGGGTTGCCCACATGGAACACATCGAAGCCCTGCTCGCGCTCCACACGCCTGCTGAGTCGGAAGGTGTGCCACAGGCAGTAGAGCGCTTCCTTGACGAAGTTGCCGACGCTGTGGGTGGGCGGCAACATCGGGTAGCGGTAGAGGTGGACGCCCTCCAGCACACAGTAGTCAGGGTCTTCAGGGGGACGCGGCGAGATGACCGACACATGGTAGCCCGCGCTTCGCAGCGAGGTTGCCACCTGCCACATGCGGCGGTCGTGCGGCACGGGCAGGTTCTCCAGCACCAGCAGAACCTTTCTCGGCTGTTCCTCGAGCGAGTCGACTCGCTCCACCTCAGGCTCTTTCAGCATACTAACTCCTGCGCGATTGGGGGAGGCATTCGCGTCAGCCCCATCAGTTGACAGACTTTTTCTGTGTGGGCTTTGATCGAGTACTGTTCAGCGGTCTGTCGCGCGGCGAGACTGAGCGCGTCCCGATTCAGGTAGCAACGCTCCATCAGAACGGCTAACTGTTCGGGATCGCGCGCCGTTAGCACATAGCCGTTCTCGCCGTTTTTGACGACAACAGGCATGCCGCCAACATTCGTGACGACCGCGGGCACACCACACGCAAGCGCCTCCAGCAGCGCGGTCGGCAAGCCCTCCCAAAGCGAGGTCAACACGAACACATCAGCCTGATAATAATACGGCAAAATCGCCTCGCGCGGCAGCAGACCGGTCATCACCACCGAGTCTGAGACTCCATGCTGCTCGATGGCGTTGCGCACTTCGGTCTCGACGGGGTTGTAATCGTGCGAGCCACCGACGATAGTGAGCGTCGCGTCGGGATAGTGTTCGTGGAACCGTGCGAAGCCTGCAATCAGTAAGTCCAGCCCCTTCGAGGCGTCCAGCCTGCCCACGAAGAGAATCTGTGGCGCGCCGTGCGCGCGCTCGGCAGGTGGGGTGTATTCGTCGGTCTCAATCCCCAGCGGCGTGTAGTGGATTTTGGGCGCGTGCTGAGGAAACTTGGTGACATAGTAGTCGTAGTCGGCGGGGCTGATGGTGAACACGCCCTGCGCGCGAGCAATCACACGCGCCTCCATTCGCTGGAACCACGCCCGAAAGGCGCGCCAGCGAAAGAGCGGGTGCGAGGTCCATTTCTCGAAGAACGCCGACTGCCCGTGCGTGTTGAAGTAGAGCGGGATGTCGTCGCGCATAAACGCCAGCCCGTGTTCGGCGCGCTGGATGTAGACCGCCGCGCCCATCCGCAGAAACTCTGCCTTCTGCCGCTTGAGCGCGTTTAGGAACTTGAAGTTCAGCGGGATTTTCGAACGACGCTGCTTCGCGTCGTCCACATAAAGCAGAGGCAGGAAGGGGCGCGTGGAGTTTTTCAGGCGTACGGTCGTCCACTGGCGTAATGGGAGGTCGGGATCGGTGGTAATCCCGACGCAGTAGAGTTCGACGGGGGCGTAGCGCGCGAAGTTTTTCGTATACTCCAACACGCCGCCCATCGGATACTCGGCAAAGTCCCCTGCGTATGCCACGATCAGTTTGCGCATCGTCGTCGCCTATTTGCCCATCGGTTTCCCGCGCCTGCACGGTTGCATCATCAGGTTGTCATAGAACTCAATCAGTTTCTCTCGGCTGTGTTCCCAGCTGAGGCACTCCAAGAACCGTTTACGCCCGAACTCGCCCATCTGTTGGCGTCGTTCAGGGTCGTTCAGCAGGTCGATGATCGCCTGCGCGAAGGCTTTCTCGTCGTTGTTCGGGATGTAGACCGCTGCGTCTTGTGCCGAGTAGCGCGACTCCTTGAGGTCGAACGAGACTATCGGCAGCCCGACCGCCATGTATTCGATGACTTTGTTCATCGTGGAGACATCGTTGAGGGAGTTTAGCGGGTCGGGCGCAAGGGCGATGTCGGCAGTGCTGAAGTAGCGCAGCAGGTCGTCGTCGGGGATGCGCCCCGTGAACTCCACGAAGTCCGTGAGGTTCAACTCCTGCGAAAGCTTGACGAGGTCGGGGTACATGTCGCCGCCGCCGATGAGCGCGAAGTGGCACTGATGATAGCCGAAGGTATGCACGACATGGGCAATCGCGCGCAGCAGGTAGTCCACGCCGTCTTGCGCGCCCATCACGCCGAGGTAGACGCCTAAGTAAGGGCGTCCACGCTTGAGCGCGGGGTTCGGTTCCACACGCTGGAACTGGCTCGCCAAGGGTCCACTGCGCACGACCGTGATCCGGTCGGGCGGCATGCCCCCGCGCTCCATCGCCACGCGCCGATACGACTCGTTGGTGGCAATCACGGCATCGGCAGTGCGGTAGGTCTGCTTCTCCAGCCACAGCAAGCCCTTGTAGAAGAAATCGCGCCGATGGAAACGCGACTCGTAGAGTTCAGGGCATAGGTCGTGCTGGTCGAACACGAACTTGACGCCCTTGCGCTTGTACCAGCGCCCGATCAGCCAGAAAGTATCGGGCGGATTACAGGTCTGTATCACATCGAAGCCGCGCTCTTTCCACACGCGCCGCGTCAACCGCCAAGTCTGCAGCCAGCAGTAGGTAAACTCGTAGAGGAAGCTCAGCACGCTTTTAGTGGGCGGCGGCATCGGGTAGCGGTAGAGATGCACGCCATTCAACTCCAGATATTCTGGCTCGTCTTTCGGACGCGGTGAGATAATCGACACTTCGTAGCCTGCTTCGGTCAGCGCGAGCGATTCCTGCCACACACGCCTATCCATCGGCACAGGCAGGTTCTCTACCAGTATTAACACTCTCCCTTTCGACTTACCAGTACAATCCGACATAGCGCCCTCTCAGTGCTTCTGGTGTCAACGCGCGGGCAAGGTCGACGATGACCTGATTCTCGCGATGCGCCGCAAGGATTGCCTCGCGCGCTGCGGGATCGAGGTGCCCAATCACAAGCACTTCCGCGTGGCGGATTACTTCGTGCGCGTCCTCGCGCAGGATTTCGCGGATGTGCGGGATTTCGCGCTCGATAAACGCTTTGTTCGAGCCGTACAGCGCGGCATACGAGACATTTGGGTCGTGGATAAGCAAGCGAAAGCCCTTGCCGATGAGTTGCTCGGCGAGTTCGACGAGAGGGCTTTCGCGCAGGTCGTCGGTGCCGGGCTTGAACGACAGCCCGAACAGCCCCACCTTGCGTTTGCGCATCTGCACGATGCGTCTAACGACCCACTCTATTTGGCGGCGGTTGCTGGGAAGTATCGCTTCCAGCATCGGCAATTCCAGGTCGTTCGCGCGGGCGCGGTAGGTAAGGGCACGCAAGTCCTTCGGCAGGCACGAGCCGCCAAACGCAAAGCCAGGCGTGAGGTACTTGCACGAGATGTTCAGCTTCGTGTCCGCGCAGAAGATGCGCATGACCTCGTGGCTATCGATGCCTTCCGCCTTGCACAACATGCCCAGCTCGTTGGCGAAGGTGACTTTGAGCGCGTGGAAAGCGTTGCAGGCGTACTTAATCATTTCTGCCGTGCGAATGGACACCAGAAACAGCGGCGCCTTCACCGACTCGTAGAGGGCGGCGACCGTTTCGGCATCTTCCTCACGCCGCGCGCCAACCACAGTGAAGGGTGGGTCATAGAAATCGGCAATCGCTGTGCCTTCGCGTAGGAATTCAGGATTCACCGCCAGCCCGAAGTGTTTGTTGACGCGCTTGCCCGACGCCGCCTCCAGAATCGGCAGCACAACCTCTTCCGCTGTGCCAGGCAGAATCGTGCTGCGGATGACCACGATATGATACTCTGGGTTGGTGATAAGCGCCTCGCCGATTTGGCGAGCAACACGCTCTAAGTAGTCGGTGCGCAGGTCGCCGTTCTCTCGGCTTGGCGTGCCCACACAAAGTAGGGAGATTTCGGTGCTGTGAACCGCCTCGGTCGCATCGTCGGTCACGGTCAG
>Ga0308310_1001438_pt1 | contig 10662 bp, 8 predicted proteins | sample HotsprSampleMS65_FD_203672 | JGI IMG/M metagenome (GOLD analysis project Ga0308310, IMG submission 203672) | Hot spring phototrophic mat microbial communities from Mushroom Spring, Yellowstone National Park, Wyoming, United States - 20090730_MS65 ...
CCGGCTTGTCGTGAGCCCGCGTCGCCTCGATCAGATGCCAGGCGATCGCCTCGCCCTCCCGGTCTGGGTCAGTCGCCAGGATCAACTCGCGTGCCCGTTGCACGCTCTCCTGGAGTTCCTTGACGACTGGCAGCTTCTCCTTGAGAACCGTGTAGGTCGGCTGGAAGTTCTGCGCGACATCGACCCCGAGCTTGCTCTTCGGTAGGTCGCGCACGTGCCCCATCGATGCCTTCACGGTATACCCTGGCCCGAGGAAACGACCGATCGTCCGAGCCTTGGCCGGTGACTCGACGATGACCAGTGCCTGCCCGTCAGCACGACTGGTGCCGCGCGTCGTCTTCTTCGTTGTCGTCTCGCTCGTTGCCGCCGTTGTCTTCTTCGTCGTTTTCTTCGTCGTCTTCCTAGCCATCGTCCCCCTCTACTGATTTTCGGCAGGCTCGGCCATCGGCACGAGATCAGAGCAGATCCTGCCGGCCGAGCTGCTCGAGTCGTCGCACGATCTCCCGCACCTCTTGCGCGCGGGAGCGATGGGCGACCAGCAGCACGTGGTCGGTATCGACGATCACGAGGTTCTCCACTCCGAGCGTCACCACCATCCGACGGCCGCCGTAGATGAGCGTAGCACGCGTGTCGAGCCCGAGATGCTCGTAACCGAGAACGACCGAATCGTCGGCATCGTCGGCGAGGAGCTGGGCCAGGCCATGCCAATCCCCGAGATCCGCCCAGCCGAACTCGGCCGGAACGACCGCCACCTGGTCAGTGCGCTCCATGATGCCGTGATCGATCGTGATCTCCGGAATCGTCGGCCAGTGCTCCTGAAAACAGTGCTGTCCCTCCGGCGCATCCCAACAGGCAGCGATCGCTGCGAGTGGCGCATAGACCTCCGGCAGCAAGCGCCGCAACGCATCCAGAAAGACGTCGACGCGCCAGAGGAACATACTCGCGTTCCAGCAGTATTCCCCGGAGCGGACGTACTGCTCAGCGGTGGCACGATCCGGTTTCTCCTTGAACTGCTGGACACGATGGACGGTGAGTCCCTCGGCCACGAGGAGCGGCTCCCCGAGGCGGATATAACCGTACCCGGTCTCCGGATAGCGCGCCGGGATGCCGATCGTCACGAGATACCCTTCGCTGGCTGCCCGCAAGCCGGCGCGGACGGCCCGCCGGAACCCTTCCGGATCGGCCACATAGTGATCGGCTGCGAAGGAGCCCATGAGTGCCCCGGGAGCGTGCCGGGCAATCAGGAAGGCAGCCAGGCCGATCGCTGGGCCCGTCCCGCGCGGCGCTGGCTCAGCGATGATCTGCTCGGCTGCCAGTTCCGGCAACTCGCCGCGCACCGCGGCGACATGCGCTGCCCCGGTCACCACGAAACAGTGGTGCGGGGCCACGAGCGGCCGCACCCGCTCCCAGGTCGCGCGCAGCATCGACTGTGGCCCCGGAATCGGCAGGAGGAACTTGGGCCGGTTGCGCCGACTGGCCGGCCACAGCCGGGTGCCGCTCCCACCAGCCGGAATGACTGCCCACATCATCGCCTGCCTCCTCTCGCCAGCAAGGGAGAAGCCAGTGCATAGTGCTGGGCCCCCAGATGCGTGACGATCCCCTCGAGCTGGAGCTCCAGGAGCAGCGCGCTCAGCTGGGCGATTCCCACCCCCAGCTCGACGGCCAGCTCGTCGATGTGCTTCGGCTCGGGTCCCAGTGCGGCCACGACCGGCCGAGCACGCTCGGGGACGGCTGGGGCGGCCGGCAGCGGGAGTTGGCGCGCGACGAGTTGCAGGTCTTCCAGGATTTCCTGAGCCGAGCCGACCGGCGTCGCGCCATCGCGCAGCAAGCGCAGGATACCGGCAGTGCCCGGCGAAAAGATCGGACCGGGGACGGCGTAGACCGATCGGTTCTGGTCGAGCGCGAAGCTGGCCGTGATCAGGGCGCCGCTCCGTTCCGGCGCTTCGATCACCACGACACCCAGGGAGAGTCCGCTGATGATCCGGTTGCGCACTGGGAAGTTTCCGGCATAGGGCGGCGTTTCCGGCAGGAACTCGGTCACCAGCGCTCCCTGCTCGGCGATGCGCTGGGCGAGCGCGCGGTGCTGCGGCGGATAGACCACGTCGATCCCGGTACCGAGCACCGCGATGGTCTGCCCGCCCGCGTCGAGCGTCGCCTCGTGCGCGACCCGATCGATGCCGCGGGCGAGCCCGCTCACCACCGTCACGCCTGCCTCGGCCAACGCAGTCGCGAACGTGGCGGCGACCTGGATCCCATAGTTGGAGGCCTGGCGCGTCCCGACCAAGGCCACGGCCGGAGCCTCGGCCGGCGGGAGGGTGCCCCGCAGGAAGAGCGCGAGTGGTGGGCTGGCGATCTCCCGCAGGAGCGGGGGATAGTCCTCGTCCGGATAGACGATGACGCGTGCGCCCACCCGCCGGACCTGCGCGAGGATCTTCTCGGGCAGCCCCGCTTGTCGCGCAGCGACCAGCCGTGCCAGCGGGCCTTCCGGCAGTCCGAGTGCCCGCAGCTCCGCTTCCGGTGCGTGCCACGCGGCGAGCGCGCTCCCGGTCTGCGCGATCAAGCGCTCCAGTTGTCGGAGACTGATCCCATCGACCGCATGGAAGCCGAGCCAGGCTGCGCGCTCGTCCACCCCGCGCCTCCCGAACGTGTGCCGAATCCTACCAGCTGCCCGGTCGCCACGTCGATGCCGGATACTGTCCAACCCCTGGTACACTTCTCGATCAGGAGGGGTCGTGCCGACGATCTTGCTCGTCGAAGACGACGACACACTGCAAGCGACGATCCGCTACAACCTCGAGCGGGAGGGCTATTCGGTCATCGTGGCCGACGCTGGCGAGGCCGCGCTCGAGCAGGCAGCGTTCGCCCGCCCCGACCTGGTCATTCTGGACATCATGCTGCCGGGTCTCGACGGCTTCCAGGTCTGCCGCCAACTGCGCGAGCAGAGCACTGTGCCGATCCTCATCCTGACGGCCCGCGATACCGAGGTCGATCGCGTCCTCGGACTGGAGCTGGGCGCCGACGACTACCTCACCAAACCCTTCTCGCTGCGCGAACTCCTCGCGCGCGTCAAGGCGCTCCTCCGCCGCCGCGAGCTTTTGGCCAGAGAACTGGCTGCCGGCTTCTCCCCCGACATCCTGGAGATCGGCCCGTTGCGGATCGATCTCGAGCAACGGCGCGTCTGGCGCGAAGGGCGCGAGGTCGCGCTCAAGCCGCGCGAGTTCGATCTGCTCGCCTACCTGGCCCGGCACCGGGAGCGCGTCTGCCGCTCCGAGGAACTGCTCCGCGCGGTCTGGGGCTACGACACGTTCGGCGATTTCCGCACGCTGGCTGTGCACGTGCACGGGCTGCGCGAAAAGCTCGAGGACGATCCACGCCGTCCGCGGCTGATCGAGACGGTTCGGGGCATCGGCTACCGCTTGACCGCCCGCTCTCCACAAGCGACCCGCTGCTGATGGTCATCGCTCCGTCACGATTTCCGCTCGTGCGATCGGTACGCTCCCATCGAGGGTAGCCAGGGATGCTCACGCTCTTCCTCGCCACCGCTCTCGCCTTCGCTGCCGGTGCGCTCGTCGCGCTGTTCTGGCAGCGTCACCGGTTCGGCGCCGAGCTGCGCCGGATGCTCGCCCAGCTCCGCCGCGAGCATCCGGCGATCGGCCCGCTCCAGCGACCGCTCCTCGACGCGCGGTCACTGGATGCGTTCCGGTTCCTGCTCGACGATGCGCTCCGCTTCCTGGAGCGCGAGCTGGAACAGGCCTCGGCCCGGCAGAGCCAGCTGGCTGCCCTCTTCGATCACCTGAGCGATGGTGTCGTCCTCGTCGATCCGGATGGGCAGGTGGTGAGCCTGAACCGTGCTGCTCGCGAACTCCTCCCCGGCGGCCGGAGCGAGGCGCTGGGTCGTCCGTACGCGGAAGTCCTGCGCGACTACGAGCTCAACGAGCTGGTCGCCCGCGCGTTGGCTGGCGCGGCGCCGACGACCGGGCGCTTCGTCGACCTCGGTCGACCGCGCCGGAGCATCCAGGCCCAGGTCTCTGTCCTCCAGGGTGCCGATCGCCCGCTGGTGACGCTCGTCCTGCGGGACATCACCGAGCTGCGCCGCACGGAAACGATCCGCCGCGACTTCGTCGCCAACGTCTCGCATGACCTGCGGACGCCGCTGGCGGCCCTGCAAGCCCTGGTGGAAACGCTCCTGGACGGCGCGCTGGCTGATCCGGCGGTCGCCGAGGACTTCTTGCGGCGCATCGCCGTCGAGGTGGAGCACATGACTCGCCTGGTGAGCCAGCTCCTGGAACTGACCAAGGCCGAGAGCGGCCAGTTGCAGCTCGCTCGTGCCCCGACCGACCTTGCCGAGCTGGCCCGCGCGACGCTGCGCCGCTTCGAGCCGCGGGCCGCCAGCAAGGGCATCGCGCTCACTGTGCAGGTCGCCCCGGAACTGCCCCCGGTCGCCTGCGATCCGGAGCGGATCGGCCAGGTGCTGGCCAATCTCCTGGACAACGCGCTCAAGTTCACCCCGGGAGGAGGCCAGATCACGGTCGAGATCGCTGCCGATTCCGGAGAGGCCATCGTTCGCGTCCGCGACACCGGGCCAGGTATCCCCGCCGACGAGCTCGATCGCGTCTTCGAGCGCTTTTTCAAAGGAGACCGGGCGCGGAGCGGGGGCGGCAGCGGGCTCGGGCTGGCGATCGTCAAGCACCTCGTCCAGCTGCACGGCGGGCGAGTGTGGGCGGAGAGCCCGCCGGGAGGCGGCGCGATCGTCGGCTTCGCGCTCCCGCTGGAACGGCGCTGATGGTAACAGGATCGCCACACACGCCGGCTGCGGAGCGCGTATCGTTCCCGACGGAAACGAACGACGCACACCTCGCGCAGTCCCGTACTCCTCCTCACGCTCGGGCGGTGCCGTCCCCCACCGGCATCGCCCGTTTCTCTGCACCTCCCGCGCCGACCAGCCTGAAACCACCCGACCCCTTGCCGCGTCGTATCTTTAGAGGGTCGGAGGTGCCGGCGCGGCAGCGACCCGGGTCGCTGCGGTGTTTCTGCGAGACGAAGCCTGCTCGGCCAAGGCAGTCTCCGGTACACTCCTCCTTGCCGAAACGGTCGGACGCACGGAAAGGAGGGTCACCATGCAGACCGGACGACGACCGTCGCGGCTCTGGCGCATTCTCCTGGCACTGGCGCTCGCGGCCAGCAGCCTCGCAGCGCTCCTGCCGAGCGCGCGAGCGGCCGCGCCGCTCAGCGAGCAGCAGGCGCGCGTCACGCTGGCAGCCGTCTACAACGCCGAAACGTTGCCCGGCGGCTTCGGTCCGCTCTGGAGCACCGTCGTCGTGCAGAATCTGGAGGCGCTCCCGATCCAGATCCGCCTGCGCACTCAGCGGGTCGGTGGGACGATCCGCGGCCCGTACACGCTGGCACCGCGGGCCACCCGCGCGTTCACGGCGGCCGAGCTCGCCGGACTCGGCCTGGTGCCGACCGGTGGGAGCGCTGGCCTGGTGATCGAGGCCGAGTTCCCCGACACGAGCCGCTCCATCCTGAGCGAGCTGGGCATCTGCACCATCGCTTGCAACCCAGCCATCAGCGTCGTCGCCAAGCATGCTGGGCCGAGCGCACTCGGCAACGACCTGCGGAGTTCGAGCGCCTTCCAGTTCGTCTCCGGCCCAACCGGCGCGCGCGACGACGACTGGGATGCGGCGAACCAGGGCCGCAACTGGGTCCTCCCGGTCGTCCAGACCAACTCCGGCTGGAACACGGTGGTCAAGATCGCCAACCTGCGCAACCAGCCGAACCAGGTCACCGTGACGCTGCTGCGCGCGCGGGGCGTCACCGCCGGGAATGCGAGCGACATGCTCACCCAGACGCTGGCGGCGGGCGAGACCTGGTCGCTGGACCTCGGAAGTGTCGTCCCGCCGGAATGGGTCGGTGCCGCCTTCATCGATGCCCAGCTGATCGGTGTCGCGGTGGTCGCCGAGCGGTACAAGCCGTCCTGGCGCATGCTGCTGACGAATGAGGCCGTGCCGCGCACGAGCGCGAGCACGCGCTATGCCCCGATCGTCTTCCGCGACTACAACAACTGGAATACCGGGATCACGCTGGTGAACCTGGACACGGCCAACACCAACACCCTGACGCTGACCTATTACGACCGCAACGGTCTCGCCCAGGTGGTCCCGCCCGAACTCTCCACCATCACGCTCCAGCCGGGGGAGAGCGCCTTCGTCTATCGGCCGGACAGCAGCGCGACCCCGAGCCTCGATCCCGCCCGGGTCAACGCGGTGGTCATCAGCGGGCAACGCCCGTTCGCAGCAGTAGTCGACGAAGTCAAGTACCTGGCTGGTTCGGGTCAAGGGCAGGCGATGAGCTACATCGCGCCCGCAGCGCCCGACGTCGCGGGCAGCAAGCAGAGCTGGTCGGTGGCCGAGACGCAGGCGCGCACAGCGGGGCAGGTCACCGGCCGGGCCTGGTTCACCCACAGCCTGGCACTGCCGCTCTTCCAGGTCGGTGACGCCACCGGGCAGGGGGACACGAGCGGTTTCACGCTCTTCAATCCCACCGGTCGCCAACAACTGGCCAACGTGCAGATCCTGAGCGCCAGCGGAGCGGCGGTCGCTCCCAGCCAGGTGGGAACGAGCGAGAACCCGGTGCTCGTCGCCGTCCCGGCCGGCGGCTATGCAGTCATCTATCCGTATCCCAGCGACTTCGGCACGACCTTCCCCAGCGTGCCGCGCAACTTCACCGGCACGGCCCTCGTCGGCGTGACCGACGGCACCGGGAGCGGTACCGGCTTCCTCATCGGTATTTCCAATCTGGTCAACTACCAGGTGGCTGGGGACGGCTCGGGCGTCTTCGTCCTCACGCCGACCCGGCATCCAGCACTGACCCTGGCCAGCTTCGCGCTCCGCCTCGAGCCGAGTGTGACGCTCGCTACCATCAACCAGCAGGTCACGTTGACCGCCAGGCTGACGGCGGGTGACACCCCGCTCCAGGGCCGCACCATCCGCTTCCGGGTGAGCAGCGAGGGGACACCGAACCCGACGAGCGGAGTGGCCGGCACGGACAGCGACGGGCGCGGGTCCTTCACCTTTACCAACGGCACGGCCGGCCAGACCAACACGGTCACCGCCTGGTGGGACCTGAACGGTAACGGCGAACAGGACGCGAACGAGCCGGCCAGTACGAGCCGCGTCACCTGGGTGAGCAGCCTGGCCGGCACCCTCTCGATCAGCGGATTGACGGGCGGCCCCGGCACGTACCAAGTCCGTGAAGGGGACCTCGCTGGCCCAGCCACCGTGACGGCCCAGGTCAGTTGCGACCTCGACCCGAACACGCCGACCGGTGTTCCGCTCCTGCTCCGCTTCACCAGCTCGGGCGGAGCCACCGCGCGCTGGAGCGGCCAGCCGACCGCCAGCACGTCCGGCACCGTCGTCGTGGTGACGAGCGGCGCGAACAACGTGGCGACCGCGAACCTGATCCTGGTCGATGGGACTGCTGGCAACTCCTACACCGTCACCTGCTATCTCGACTACGGCGCGACCGGCGTGCTGGAGAGTACCGATCCATTGCTCGACACCGTCACGATCGACGTGACCAGCTGACGCAGTGCCTCGCGCATCCGCCCCGGGGCCATGGCCCCGGGGCGGTTTTCTCGGCGAGTGCGCTCGGCTACAATCGCGCCGGGAGCGCAGGACCCGCTGCGCCGAGTTGGATGGGAACGGAGAGGAGCAGCACGCGATGGCAACCGCACAGCGCCGGTCGTCCGCCCTCTGGGACTACGCGGCGGCCCTGGTGATGGTCCTCGGCCTCTGGCTGGCCGCCTCGCCCTACGTCATCCGGGATGCCTGGCTCTACGACGTGACGCGGCTGAGTGCCACCTTCTTGGGCGGTTGTATCGTCCTGTTCGCCATCGCTGAACTGGCGCTCTCGCCGGGGCTCCGCTGGGTAGGACTGGCCAACGTGCCGATCGGCCTTTGGATCGCTGCGGCCCCCTTCGTGAGCGGCGAGACCGCCGTCTCGGCGATGGTGACCAGCATGGTCGTCGTCGGTATCGCGGTCGCGATCCTGAGCCTGGCCAGCGTCGTCTTGGCGCGCCGCTGAGCGTGCCGGGCGGCGAGCGCGTCGTGTCGTTTTGCCGCGCCCGTGGCGCGGGCGGGCGAGGCAGCGCCTCACCCCTACAGGGTGGGGCGACCCATCCCCGGTCGGGCATATGGGTGCCACGGGTTGCGGCAGCCCCCGTCCGGTAGGGGTCAGGCGGTGCCTGACCCGTCCGGCCCGCAGGGCCGGCAACGCATGCCGATGGGTGCGGTGGTCGGTCGCGATGATCGCCGCATGCCGGGATGCGACCGGCACGTGCCGCGCCCATGGCGCGGCGGGCGAGGCAGCGCCTCGCCCCTACAAGGTGGGGCAACCCATCCCCGGTCGGGCAGATGGGTGCCACGGTGGGGTGTTGGCCCCGCCCTGTCGGGGTCAGGCGCTGCCTGACCCGTCCGGCCCGCCAGGGCCGGTGGACCCGCGCCGATGGTCACCGCGGTGGTGTTATCGATCGTCGTGCGGGCAGCCGGCCACGTTGAATTGCCGCGCCATGCGGCGCGGGCGGGCGAGGCAGCGCCTCGCCCCTACAAGGTGGGGCGACCCATCCCCGGTCGGACATGCGGGTGCGACGGTGGGGCGTTGGCCCCGCCCTGTAGGGGTCAGGCGGTGCCTGACCCGTCCGGCCCGCAGGGCCGGCAATGATACCGCGGACACCCGTCGCCGGTCAGTCGCGATCACCGCCGCATGCCGGTCTGCGACCTGGATGTGCCGCGCCTATCGGCGCGGGCGGGCGAGGCGGCGCCTCGCCCCTACAAGGTGGGGCGACCCATCCCCGGTCGGACATGCGGGTGCGACGGTGGGGTGTTGGCCCCGCCCTGTAGGGGTCAGGCGGTGCCTGACCCGTCCGGCCCGCAGAGCCGGGAATCCCCTGACGGGGCGATGGTCGCGGTACCGACGGGATCGTGGACGCGGCTGACGTGTGCCACCGGGATGTGCCGCGCACTTGGCGCGGCGGGCGGGTTGGGGAGCCGCGCCCCGACACCAGTCAGCCGGCGCGTCCCCGGCACCGAGCCCCCACGCGGTCAGCCGAGCGTTGCCGGGTCAGCCAGGTCGTAGAAGACCAGCCCTTGCGGCAGCTTCGGGAAAAAGTACGTCGTCTTGGGCGGAAAGAGCCGGCCAGCCTGCGCCCAGGCCAGCACGGTCGCCAGCGGAGTGGGTCGCACGAGGACCGCCAGGAGCGCCCGCCCATCCAGCACGGCCTGCGCTGCCGCGCGCGCATCGGGCGTGTACTCGACCACCTGCTCGATCGTCTCCGCCTCCAGCGCGCAGACGTGCCGGAGCAGGAGGGCATCGACCAGGATGGCGTCCGGCGCGTCGTCCGGCGTGGTGGGGAGCGCCAGCTCCAGCAGCTCGCGCTCCTGGAGGAGCAGGACACGCGGCTGGGATGCTCGCGCCAGCTCGGCGGCGAGCCGCGCCGCTTCCTCCGGCGAGGGGACCGCACGCACCGCGACGATCCGCGCGTGGCGCGCCAGATGGGCCTGCAGCGTCTCCCAGTCACCGGGGAGCCAGCGGACCAGCCGGTGGATCGCGCGGACGGCGAGCGCTGGATCGGCCGCATCGACCACGTGGACTGGTACCCAGGCTGCCGGATGGCCGAGCGTCCCGGTGATCTGCTGGTCGCGGGCGTAGCGGAGGGCAGCCGCGAAGCGATGATGCCCATCGGCGATGACCAGCGGTCGGCTGGCGGCCAGCGCCGCCAGTTCCTCGACGGCGGGACCTGTCACCCGCCACAGCGCGTGCTGCTCCTCGCCGCGCGCATGCTCCCACAACGGCGCGTCGCCGGCGATGCTCGCCTCGAGCGCCTGCCGCAGGGTCCCGTCGCCGGCCCAGACGGCGTAGACGGCTCCGGCATGGGCGCGGACCGCGGCGAGTTGCCGCAACCGTCGCTCCACTAGCTCCCGGTTCGTCCCCTCGTGCGGCAACAGCCGCGCGGTCGCCTCCGGGGCGAGCGAGGCCGCCAGGTAGACACCGAGGCGCGTGGCGATCCCCCCGTCCAGCCGAAAGCGGTGCGCAGAGACGTAACAGGATGGCTCCTCGTCGCGCGCCAGGATCCCGGTCGCGCGCCACGCCCGATACTGTGCGGCGGCGCGCTGGAACGAGTACCCATCGGCATCGGGGACCTCGAGATGCAAGCAGTGATAGGGGTGGTACGCGGCCAGAGCGGCCGCCTGCTCGGCCGTCGGCACATCGTCAGGCGGGCCGAGCACCGCCGCCAGGTCACCGACCCGTTCGAGGTCGTAGCGGACAGCGCGGAATGGCCGCAGCGAGCGCGTCCCCCGGTGCGTGCGCTCGAACGCTCGTTCCGGCCGCGACCCGGTCGCCACCACTGCCTCGTCGTGCGCGCTCAGGAGCGTTGCGCCTGGAGGGCAGCCAACTGGGCGAGCACTGGTTCGTCGTCCTCTTCCGCGCCGAGCAGCACCAGCACCACGGCCTCCGGGGCTGGCTCCGTCTCGGCCAGGGCCTCTTCGGGGGAGGGGACATAGCGGTCGTCGCTCCAGTGACCGGGTCGCTCGGGGTGGTAGGTTTCGACCAGCCAGGTCCGGCTGACGATCGCGTTGCTGCCCAGCTTGCGCCGCGCCCGCTCCT
>Ga0308310_1001441_pt1 | contig 10660 bp, 9 predicted proteins | sample HotsprSampleMS65_FD_203672 | JGI IMG/M metagenome (GOLD analysis project Ga0308310, IMG submission 203672) | Hot spring phototrophic mat microbial communities from Mushroom Spring, Yellowstone National Park, Wyoming, United States - 20090730_MS65 ...
TTCAAAGGTTGTATGTCTTAACAACGAGTCAAACGGCAAGTGCATTTGCCTTCTTATAAGCGCTCCGAGAGTCTCATCAGAATATGAGCATATCCAACCACCGTACACAAAGCCACCACTGGTATCTTCTTCCGGTCCGTCCGGGGCTTGTATGATTCCGTCAAGGGAAATATGTTCAAGCACGATAATTTTTCTCATTCCTATTTGGCCCTCTTACAAAGAATACTATCAGTGAAACCAGCCGACGGCTTGCTATTCACCGACGCCGAGTGAACGTCGTGGAGCGGTATCAGATGTAATACTAATCTTGGCGGTGAAACCCATATTTCGTCCCATTATACATCAGCGCGATGAGGTGGGGAACGGATGGCATCGGTGCGCTTATCCTCTTGCCACTGCACTCGGCATTTTTCTATGGTGAGATATGGTAAAACATAAACAGCACGCTGAGAGCGGCTCCGGTGTAGTACATTAATAGCCGCCCAACACGCGCTTCCACCTGACACCACTTCGCGGCGCAGGTGAAGCACAGGCCGTTAGGCAGCCCTAGTACTTTGGAGAGAAATATGTCAATACCAAATTTCCAAACGATTATGCTTCCGCTCTTGCAATGTTTTAGTGACGAGCAAGAGCACTCCGTTCAGGATTTAATGAGTACCCTTGCTAAGAAATTTGCTCTTAGTCAAGATGAGTTAAACACTTTGTCACCCAGCGGCAAGCAGAAAATCTTTTACAATCGGGTAGGTTGGGCCAGAACTTATTTGACTAAAGCGGGACTTCTTGAAATGTCACGCCGCTCATATTACAGAATAACTGAGCGTGGTAAGCAAGTACTGGCAAGTAATCCATCACGAATTGATATGAGATTTCTCGAGCAATTTCCTGAATATGTTGAATTCCGAGAACGCGAGGGTGTGCGTCGCAGACCCAAAGAATCAAGGAACAATGAAGAAGAGAAAACACCAGAAGAAATTCTTGAAGATGCCTATGAAGAAATACGAGACGGTTTAGCTCAAGAACTGTTGGGATTGGTCAAGCAAAGCTCTCCTTCGTTTTTTGAACGTCTTGTGGTCGAGCTTCTTGTAAGTATGGGATACGGGGGGTCGCGTCGTGATGCGGCAAGAGCAGTAGGACAAGTAGGCGATGAGGGGATAGATGGCATTATTGATGAAGATAGACTTGGGCTTGACACCATCTATATACAAGCCAAAAGATGGGACAATGTTGTGGGAAGACCTGAGATACAGAAGTTTGTTGGAGCACTTATGGGGAAACGATCGAAGAAAGGAGTCTTTATTACAACTTCATCGTTTTCTAAAGAAGCTGTGGAATATGTATCAAGCATTGATGCTAAGATTGTCCTGATTGACGGAAAACGTCTAGCTGAGTTAATGATAGACTACGATGTAGGTGTTACTACAGTAACGACTTACCAACTTAAACGAGTTGATTCGGATTACTTTGGCAATGGGTAAAAGGGGCTGGCTAAAACGCGCTTCACCTGACGCCGCTCCGCTGCACTTCGCGGCGCAGGTGAAGCGCAGACCGTTAGCCCGCCTGCTGTGATGAGCTGTGCGATCTTGTACGTGCGGGTGTAAGCAATGCATGTAAGAGAAGTTTAAGGTGAGTCAAGATAATGGCCAACCGTTGGGCGTTCAAATCTGATGTCAGCTTTCTTGAGAAGATTTCGATGGGTGCGGTAGGGACACATCGAGTCTTTGAGCATCTGAGAGCTCAAGGGCACAACCCCCTCGAACTTGAGCGTGGCTCAATGAGCTTCAAAATTTGGAAGAATATCAAGATTAAGCGGATCAGGGTGCCTGATATTCTCTGCGTAGCTTGTGGTCATAGGGTCGAATCCAGAGCCAAGACTACTCTTGAAATCTCTATGTCGCATTCGTCGTCCGATCCAGAACGAGGTTGGGATTATGGCCTTAACGACAGCGACTTTGTAGCATTGGTGATTTGCAGGCGGGTTAGCGACAGGCCAATAGACTGGTAAGCCGATGAGCTTGTCCAGTATATCTCCGTTCATGATCTCCGTTCTGCCCAGAGAAACAACCTTATTGTTCTCGTGAAACCAAAAGGTGCGGAAGAAGGATTCGAGACCAGAATCAGTTGGCCTGCCGCAGTTGCGAAATCTGCAGGTATCGTTGAGACCGTTACCAACGATCGCATTCAATATCGCAGACAAAACGATAGTAGAATGATCACATTGAGCCTGTCTAAGCAAGGGCTTCATCTGAATCCTCTTGTTCGTGAAGGAGATGTCATTTCTGAACATCAAGTGCTCGCAGCAGTCATCCCTGTAGTCAAGCAATTCCCCTGCTCGCGAAAAACCGATCAGAAGGATTATTATATTGCTCAGCTTTTAAGCCCGTCTCTGAGCGAGCGATACACCGCAGCAAAAGCTTTATCCACCTTCGAATCAGCGAGTGTTTCCAAGGCGCTCATTGATAGGGTCAATGCGGGCAATGAGCACATCTATGTAAGGCTTGAAGCAGCCGCAGGCCTTGCTCGTCACAATGAAGAACAAGGGTGGTCGTTCATTGAACGATGTTTGACAGATGACTATCTCCAAAATAGACTGGAAGCTGTTATTGTTTTGGGAGAGATCCTGAACGATACATCTTGCAGACTGTTATGCCGCGTTGTAAGTGATAACCAGCAACATCCTGAAATTCGCGCCGGAGCTGCTTGGGCGCTCGGTGAACTTGACAACAGCTTGGCTCTGCATGTTCTGATCGATAGCTTTTCTGCCGTGGATGAGGGTATTCGCATCGAGGCCGCCAGAGCTCTCGCGAAATTGGCCTCACGTTTTACCGGAGAGATCGTGAAAGAGTTTCCTCGGGCTGCTCCAGATAAACGGCCGGGAATAGCTTGGGCATTGAGCAAGTCATTGAGCAAGTCAGGGAACTTCAAACTTGAGGACTTGCTCAACGCACTCACCGATGATGAGGACGTCCGTCATTGGGTATCATACATCCTTGGCACACAAGATCAGCAAAGATACATCAACCAGATAGAGAAACTGAGGGCGCGAGACTCAGAGGTATATTTCGCCGTAACAGTCCTGTGGAAAATTATGACGAGTTGGGTCTACAACCTGGAGGAATACTGATGGAATCTCTGCCGGAGCCGCTATATACGACTCGTTATGGAGCAGCCTATGTCGGCGATGCTCTTGAGCTGCTGCAGGGGCTTCCTGATGAGAGCATTGACCTTGTGCTCACGTCGCCACCGTTTGCTCTGCAACGTCAGAAAGAATATGGTAATGTTGATCAGGATGAGTATGTAGATTGGCTTTTATCGTTCGCCATCGAAATAAAACGTGTACTGAAAAGCTCAGGCAGTTTTGTACTGGACCTTGGAGGTGCTTACCGCAGAGGGAGACCGGTTCGCTCGCTCTATAATTATCGCGTTCTCATCAGAATGTGTGACGACCTAGGCTGGAATCTTGCCGAGGAGTTCTTCTGGTTTAACCCATCCAAATTACCATCCCCTATAGAGTGGGTGAACAAACGCAAAATTCGCGCAAAGGACGCAGTCAATACCATATGGTGGTTTTCTGAGACGGACTTTCCCAAGGCTGATATTACCAAAGTTCTGCTGCCTTATTCTGAGCGAATGAAGCTTCTGCTGCAGAACAGCGACAAATACTATTCACCTAAGAAGAGACCGTCTGGACACGACATCAGTAGCCGTTTTGCGGAGGATAAGGGTGGAGCGATCCCGCCAAATCTTCTTCAAATTCCTAATACTGAGAGCAACTCGCGATACCTCAGATGCTGTCAGATTGTTGGCATCAATGGTCACCCGGCTAGGTTCCCTGAGAAGCTCCCAGAGTTTTTTATCCACTTTCTCACCGATGTAGGAGATACCGTTTTAGACATTTTTGCCGGTTCTAACACAACAGGCGCAGTGGCGGAAGCTTTGGGGCGGAGATGGATTGCTTTTGAGATTGATCGGTCGTACCTTGCGACGTCAGCGTTCCGCTTTCTTAACGGAGCCGAAGAAGATGCCGTGAGGGATTTGTATAGTGAGCTTATCACTGAAGGCACAAAGGGGATCATTATTCCGCAGGGAACAATGCAGCAATATCTTCTGGAGGAGACGGGCGAATATGAGACATCGTAGGAGTGCATAACCACAGTACGGCGGACTAACCTCGCGCTAGAGCCCACGTTGCTCCGCTGACGCTCCGCACGGCGGCTCAGCTCAGTTTATATTATACGGCGCGTCACCAGCAGAATGCAAAGCGGCGTGTGCGATCTGTGTCGCGTTCAGGCACGTGCTTCTTGACGTCAACGCGCACGCAGCGTCGTGTGTACGGGTGCGTGTGGCGGGCGGGTGTGCGCGGCAGGGTGCGTTGGCTTTGCCCAATCCGCACGCCGCATAACAAGCGCATCCAGTCGAACGCCTTCGGCTCGATCCCGCGTGTCATCTTGTTTGCGGGCTTGGTGGTGTGGGATGCGGTACCTTGCGTGGGGCGGCTGAACCGCAAGCCGTTGGACGGCTGTATCTGGACAGTAGTATTCTGTAGTGGCAGAGTCACGTGGATCAAGCATTCAACAAGTTGCGCAAGCGGGCGAGTATTTTGTCGCGGCTGAACGAAACAAACGCGGTGCATTTGCCGTGACTGTTGCTGGAAATATGCCCAAGATCGACATCATTGCGTCCAACTGCGATAGCAGCCGCACCGTTTACATTCAAGTGAAGACGAAGCGTGGTGGGAAGAACTGTTTTGTGCTATCATTGGGCTATGTCAACACGTATCTGAACAGTACAGGAGTATTCTGTAGTGGCAGAGTCACGTGGATCAAGCATTCAACAAGTTGCGCAAGCAGGCGAGTATTTTGTCGCGGCTGAACGAAACAAACGCGGTGCATTTGCCGTGACTGTTGCTGGAAATATGCCCAAGATCGACATCATTGCGTCCAACTGCGATAGCAGCCGCACCGTTTACATTCAAGTGAAGACGAAGCGTGGTGGGAAGAACTGGCATTCAAGTATCGTTGATAGTCAGCCAATGTCTCCAAAAGCCGATGAAACTCACTTTTGGGTGTTTGTCAATTTGGGTGATACCAACACACCCCCACGCTACTGGATTGTGCCAGAATGGTGGATAAAAGATAATATCTACAAAACACACCAGGCGTATCTGAACAAACACGGTGGAATACGTCCTGGGAATCCCGATTCAACGCACCACTCGATTGATGAGCGCAGACTTGAACAGTGGAAAGACCGTTGGGACATTCTCGGCATCTTTGGTTAAGCAGGAAGATTGTAGTGCAAGAAAAGCCGCAATTGCAAGGGTTTGCCCAACACGCGCATCCGGCCAACAGCGCTTCGCTCGCTCGCGACGGCTAATGCGCGAGCCGTTAGCCGTCTTCTTGAATTCAAGAGAGCAAGCAGGCATTGTTCGATAGGCATAACTGAGTAACGAACCGGGAGAATTGACTATGGGCTACATCCAAGACAATCTAATGCCGAACGAAAAGGTCCTTTTTACTGCCAATGTGCATCCTGCTGTGTTTTTACCTTCAGTGTTTTCTTTCGTAGTGAGCGTCGGCTTCGTTGTTTACGCCCTTATGACAGGTGGTAAAGGTGATATGACATCGGGGTTACTTGCGGGGTTCTTGTTGCTAACCGCCATATGGTTTTTCCTATCCTCGATTTTTCTAGGAGTTCAGGCGTTGATCATTCTCCTTACAACCGAATTTGCTGTCACGAACAAGCGTGTGATTGCCAAAAGGGGCCTTATTCGCAGACATACGCTCGAGATATTGTTGCCCAAAGTGGAAAGTATCTCGGTACACCAGAACATACTGGGCAGATTGTTGAACTTCGGAACGGTCACGGTTACCGGAACGGGAGGTACAAGAGAGAGTTTTAGAGCAATTGTTGAACCCATTAAAGTCCGCAAGAAGATAACCCAAATTGTTGAGCATTATATGCAAGCTTATGCTCAGCCTGGGCAGCAGGTAACTCCTCAAAGAGAAGGCAGCTAATATGCGCATCGAGCCGATTGCGCTTCGCGACACAGGTGATGCGCGGGCCGTTAGGCCGCTGTGTGCGTGACCGAACTTGCAGCGGAGCGCATACACGAATCGATTGGAAGCGCAGCATGAAACGCATGTTCACCATCGTAGGAAGTTTGTTGGGCCTGCTGGTGCTTGTAGGCCTGGCAGTGGTTCTTTCCATGACCCTGAACCAGCTGCGGGAGGGAGCGCAACTGGGATTTCAAACCTTCCAATCCCTTATCGAGACGCCAACGCATCCCCCAAAGCCCACACCCATGATACCATCGCCCACCATCCTACCGAAGCCTTCACCTCCTACGATGACCGTTACCTCGCCGCCCTATCCAATGCCGAAAACTCCGACGCCATCTGGAACGTCAATCGCAGTATCTAAGCCATAGGCGACTATCACACCGCCAGCTTTTCATACACTCCACATCTGTGCCCACGCCATCAGGGCCGCTGCCACCCGGCCTGAATGGTGTATGGAGAAACAGACGCTCTTTCTGGAACCACGACGATCTGGCTGGCTAGCGCCACGAATCCGACATTGCGGAGAGTACTTACCACCTTCGCCCATAAGGTAGGTTATGGCGTGTAAGGGGCTGTTTCTCCTGACCGGGATAAGATTGCTTGCCTTGTCATCCCTCCTGATGCTAGCGAGAGAGCTGCACGAACTGCCGGAAGGAAACTGTGGGTGATTGACCTGGACGGTACAGGCCTTCATCATATAGCAAATCAGGTAGGTTGCCTGGCTATGTAGACGCCTAACGGTCGCGCTTTAGTATTTGGTCGCTTGGTTGCACTGGAGAACCCCAAGAACCCGCACGTACCATTTCGGACAGAACTCTACCTGGTAACAGCCGATGGAACAGAACAGAGGCTGTTGCTGAGTGATGAACCTGCTTATGGCCTCCAACCACTCGGTTGGTCCGTGGATGGGCGGCAATTCTATTATGCGATAGGAACCCTTCAGGGTCAATGGGAGCTTTGGACGGTAGACAGGGCCGGCGGATTAACTCGGTTTCAGGCCTCCCTCCCTTCCCAGTACCTCATCCAGAGCGCTTCACTTTCGCCAGATGGGACCAAAGTACTCTTTAAGGTTTTGGATAAAGGTCAATACGCCCTTATTGTGCTCCGTGTAGATGGGCAAGAGCAAAAGACAATCGTGAGCGGAGCAACAGGAGACCAACCTATTAACCAGTACGCCGCAATCTGGTCTCCCGACGCCCAGAGTATTTTCGTTCATATCCCCTCCCCAGCCTGGGCAGCCAGCTCTGGAGCGGATTGATCTACGAACGGGCCAGAGGCACGTGATACCAACAGAGCCTATAATGGAGACAAATTCTTGATTCCTTAAGCCTGGTCGCCGGAAGGAACGTGGCTGGTTGTTCTTAAGTACCTCCGCCTCCAGTCCTTGGCTTATCTGGTGCAGGTCACGGGGGGACCGATGGCGCAGATACCATTGACTCAATCTTCCAACTGGATAACTTCGTTTGGGTGGACAGGCTGAAGGTGATCAAGATGGCCTTCCACTTTCTTGTTCCATAATTTGGAAGGAGAGAGCGATGCCAAAGCGTTACGCACACGTTCGACCTCTATTCAGAGCCAGCTCATTGTTACTGTGTATGGCCTTGCTCAATTTTCTTCTACTTATCCAAATGAGTGACCCTTCGCGATGTGCAACCCAAGAAAGCTATCCTGAGCCCCACACAACCGGCACATCCAGCCTCCACCCTAGGTCGCAGCGGCTGAGCTTAGTACCGTCGGGTACTTGCCCTGAAATGATCGAGAGGAAAGAGCAATGTCTTTTGTAACGTCGCTAAAAATACTCTTTGAGTATTTCTTATCAGTCTTTATATGGTCATTTTTGAATCCGTTTGGATTAGTACAGACTTTGCGACAAACAGTGGGACAATACATAGCTATTAGTCGATCTGTCGTGAAAGGTGTCATGTACGATGACACTGTAACTTTTGTTCTGCCATTCGAAGGAACCTGGAAAGTTGCGAATGGTGGTATTCGCAAACAAACATCCCATTCGTGGGATATCGTAGGACAAAGGTATGCTTATGATTTTGTAGTGGTTGACGATGCCGGGAAAACATATCGAGGTTCTTCAAACAGACCAGAAAACTATCTGGCTTTTGGAAAACCTATCCTTGCAGCATCCGATGGGGTCGTAGTGGATGTGCGGAATGACATCAAGGATTATCATCGAGCAGGAACGGGATGGGTAGATATAAAAACTCCTGATATACGTGGAAACTATGTCGTGATAAAGCACGACTCTGGTAAATACACTCTTTACGCCCATCTAAAAGCGGGTAGTATAACGGTAAAAAAAGGCGAAGCTGTTGTCACAGGACAGAAGATAGGAGAATGTGGGCATTCAGGACATTCTTCAGAACCTCACTTGCATTTTCAACTACAAGATAGGGCAGACTTTTATACTGCTATTGGTCTGCCCATAAAGTTTCGGAATTTTGAGCGTCTGGAAAATGATACCCAAGAATGTATTGAACTTGGATATATTGAAAAAGACCAGATGGTACACAATGTCAATACCTGTTGTTCAGGAATACTGGAGACTGTAGACTTTATAAAACCCAAAATCTCAGACTTGGTATGGAGCACGTTTGTCTTATTCTTTACGGTTCTCGGAATTTTCGTAGTTGTGGTGCGAATTATCGAATTCATTTTGAACATATTATAAAGCGTCCAACCCACGCTTCCACCTGACGCTGCTCCGCTGCGCCTCGTGGCGCAGGTGAAGCACGAGCCGTTGGACGGCGAGCTGAAACGTGAAAAACTCAATCACGCACGCTCGTGTTGTAGAGGACGTGTGGATTACGGGTACATGCGTGTGTAAAGCAAGGTGATGTGATGGGATCGGTGACTATGCCCAACCTATGACACCGCCTAACGGCCCGCGCATTGGTGACCCTTACGATTGTCGGTGGAAGTACACACGCAACGTTGTGGGATGTTACTTTCTGGGTATAATATGAGACGAGCAGAAGACGAAAGGATAAGTACTGACAAACTACTAGACCCTTACAAAACTCAACAAAATAAGGAAGAAAAAGATATGAAGCTTACAAGACTACCTTCATAATCTATTTCTGGTGGCCCTGGTAATTGGTGGTATGGCGGTTTTCCTAAAGATATTTTATCCTGAGACGTTGTCTGTATTCTTTCTTACCGGTTAGTGGTCTCAATCTGTGGCCTATTATCATTCTAGGGTTGCCAATAGCTGCTTTACCCCGGCGCAAACGATGAGAGTAGCAACTTCGGGCTAGCTAACCCGCGCTTGCACCTGACACTGCTCCGCTGCGCGGCGCAGGGGAAGTGCAATCCGTTAGCCTGCTTCACCTTAAGGAGTATCAATGGCAACAGTGATGATTTCGCTATTAGGCGGTCGCCCAGCGCCAAATATGTTAGCAGTATTACACCTAAAGCCTGATAAGCTGTATGTTATCACTTCGGAAGACTCGCTTGGGACAGGCGGAAATTACGAAAAATAGGTTTCCGCTTTGCCTAACCACTTGAGACCACCTCAACCTTTTCCCGTGAAGCCGTATATCTTGGCAGAAACGACTCAGCAATGTGAAGCAATTGCTCGTCAGCATCAGAACGATAAAATTATTGTCGTGTCAGCATCAGAACCAAAGACTATGGGCTTTGGTGCGTATGATTTTGTCAAGAATTTACAGGCGCAAGGTAGAGACGTTGACATGTGCTATCTATCCAGAGAAGGGTTAGTTTGGGTTTTCCGAAATAATGTAGAGCCTGTAAGAATTGGGTTGAAGGACTATTTCGCCTCTTATGGTTGGAATGTGGTACCAAAACAAAAACAAATAGATGAAAGGTTTCAAAAACTGGTTTCATTGCTTTTCCAGCATCCGCCGAATTTCCACAATTTGCTCTGTACTCTCAGGAGTAACGACAGGGGGAGGGGGAAACGCACCATAAAATGCAAAGGTCATCTGAACGACAAAGAGTTTTCCATTCTACAAGAAATAGAACAGTTGCAGATAGTAAGTAACGTACAGCGAACTGACACTGAGACACGACTGACTATTCATAGCGACGAAGATGCCAAATTCCTACTTACTGGTGACTGGCTAGAGTTCTATGTTTACCAAATCGCTTCTCAATTGAATTCTTTGTTTGATGAATGTGGATGGGGAGTAGAAGATACATCTGGCAAAGGCGAAATAGATTTTGCAGGTATCTTTAGTGGACAAATGGTTATCGCCTCCTGTAAAACGGAAGATCGTATCAAGCGAACTTGGTTTGAAGCGTTACACTCTAAGATGGATCAATTAGGCAAGGGGATGTGCTCTAGTTTAATGGTCAGTAGTGTACCTAGGGATAAGAAAGATGTAGCAGATTACGAAAAGTGGGCTCGCGAGCGGCAGATAGTTCTTGTTATGGCTGAAGACTTGCCTCAACTACCTGATATCCTCAAGAAGATTGTAACAGGCGATAAAAACGCCGAACCAAAGCATATACCTTGTTATGCGAGAATCTAGTGCTTTGTTATGTTAGATTTTGTTCTTTTACAACCGGATACAGACGCCTGAGTTTGATGCGGGCATCAGCGGTGGTAAAGTGCCATATCACCTTAC
>Ga0308310_1001443_pt1 | contig 10651 bp, 7 predicted proteins | sample HotsprSampleMS65_FD_203672 | JGI IMG/M metagenome (GOLD analysis project Ga0308310, IMG submission 203672) | Hot spring phototrophic mat microbial communities from Mushroom Spring, Yellowstone National Park, Wyoming, United States - 20090730_MS65 ...
TCGTTTGGTCCCCATGAAGGTCCATGTGGGCGGGCCTGTCCTTGTGGGAGATGTCTTCGTGGAAATCGGCGTGGTCCGTGTAGTTACACCTTCCAAGGTGGTTTTTTACTCTCCTCACCACTTCGCCTACGGCAGAGACCCTTACGTCCAGGTCAGAGTGGATAGCAGAAGGGACAACGCCAACCTTTGGTATTCTTACGCCAAACCTTTTTATAACCACGTCAGAGTGAACTGGGGAGATGTTGTTTATGGTGGTCTGGATGTCCCGGACGGCGTAAAGAAGATCAAGAATCCTAAGGACCAGCTCCCGGTCATTTACAAGAAGTTCGTAGAGAGGTCTGTTAGTTACCCCTCTAGGGGGATCGTCCCAGGGAATCTTGGCACGGTCGTCCCCCCAGAACCACTCGTTTTTCTTGATCCAGGTAAGCTTTTCGTAGGGGAGCTTTCTCATCCTTAGAACATTTTATCCTAGTCTATCCTCAAAACAATCTTCCAGGTGAGGTAATACTCATTAGATGGACCTTTGAACTTGGAAGGAAAGACTGCACGGGCCACTAAAATATTAGTAGTATCTCGATCCCTTGCAAAAAGACCCGCCTCACTAAAGGAAAAAGTGGTGTTGGGGTCATCGGTTCCTATAATAGATACATAGTTTACCGAAAAAGCCCTGTCGTTCAATCTTTCGCTCGACTTGTTTACTATGGCGAACTCAAAGGGAAGCGGGCTACCAAGCCCCGTGTCATCCACGCTAGCCCCCTGTGTCCCAGTCCCTACCATAACTTTCTCTATTTCCACTAATTCGTCTACTAACTTTTTGGCAAAAATCTCTACTCCCTTTTTGGTTATCCTGTTCTTCTTGACCAAGACTTGATTTCCGCACCGGTCTCTTATTTCTACCATTCCAAAAGCTTTTATCGCTCCCATCTCCAACCCCCTTCCTCATAGGATACTACAAAGAGTTTTGCCTAAGAATATCAACGCTTTGGCGACCCCGGACCCCGGATTCAACGATCATTCGGGTAATCTTTCCTAAATCCTCACCTCTTCTAATACTACCTCATCCTCTAGACGGAAGTCTCCTTCCTCAAGATTTATGAGTGGGAAGAAAAAAATCTTTGCACAGGAGTTGGTAAGGTTTCTGAATCCCTCGATGATATCTTCAAATACCCTTAACTCGCTATCAACCTCAAGGTGGGTAATATCCGTAGTTATCCACACTTCGCAAGGCCCGGGGATAAATCTTATTTCTCCGTATACCAGGTCTCCGGTACCCGTGTACTGTTCCCCTCCATCGTATCTGACCGGCTTTGCCAAGTACTCTTTGTACTTTTCCCAACCTTCCCCTAGGTAATACTCATCAACTTCCACCTCTTCAAGGTAAGGGTTGCCCCCCGGAACATCGTACCTGTACCTCTTTACCTTTGTCCTCCTTCCTGTGGGGTATCTCCGGTAGAAGACGTTGAACTTGTATCCGGAAATGGCGGCTAGAAGTTCCCCTACCAAGGACATGCCCTTCATCCTCTGTAGGGCCAGGACCACCTGAAGGTCTTCGTAAGTATTAAGCTCCCTTCCAAGAATAATTCTGAGGAAGTTAGATATGCCGTCCGTGTCAAGGCTGTCTAAAAAGAGCCTTACCCTCTCGCTTTCCGAGAGAGGACCCATCCTCACCCTGACGTTCCCATTCTCGTCTCTTACCAAATACCTTGAGCTATATACCGGTTCTTTAAGGCTAAAGTACCTTATGAAGTCCTCTATTTCTGGGTTACCCACGGTCAGGGTGTTCCATATGTTTCTTTGCTCTATGAGATTATCCAGTATAGTCCTTCCCCGGCGGTCTTCAAGGCCGTAGGAGACGAACTTTAGTAGTTCCCCGAAGTTCCAGTATTGGGGGAGCTTCTTAAGGTTTTCCGGAAAGAAGTCGTGGAAGGGGTCAAAGTCCTCCCCCTCACCCCCGACAAGGATAAAGGACGGTAGTATACTTTTTACGCTGTCGTTCATGGCTAGTTAGTGGCAAGCCTATACTGAATCCTTCCACGAGGCACAAGAACATCCAGGGGACCCAAGCCGGTGGGGTCGGTGGATTCTGGGTATATGGCCACCACCCCGCTTATTCGGGAGAGGTCAGCGGTGATCTTTCCTACGTTTATGTTCAAGTCAAACTTTGGTGACAAGCTGTTAAAGTACTCGGAAACCTGACGCTGAACGTCCCCTAAAGCCCTTGGTTCAACGGTTATTGTAGCCCTGTATTCAAAATCTATGTAGTTGGGGTCAACGATTCTTACTGTTGTACCAGCCACAGAGAACTTTGATAGGTACGCCATGGCCTCCAACTTTTCGTCTTGAGAGAGGATGCGGGGAAAGGGCACCCCGGCCTCGTTGAAAAAGACAGCGGCGTAGGAAACGTCTACTTGGCAACACGTTCCTGGTCCTCCTCCTACCATGGCTTTAGCGTCTACAATGTCCCCTCTCCAAGAAAGCATGAGATATTTGTAGTCGTTTAGGGTAACGGCTCTTCTTTGGCTAGCTCTGTACCCGAAGGCTGTGTACCTCACTTTTTCCTTCGAGTCTGGCTGGGAGTAGGGAGAAACTATCCTAAGGACATCTCCACTTCCCCCGGGCGGGTAGAAGTCCCCGGTGTCCGGCTTTACCTGATACCCGGGATGAGCTATGGAGATTTTTCCTAGGTCTATTGAGCCCGTGTAGGGATAGGGAGAGAGGTAATCTATGACCAGGATGTCGTTGGAGAATATGGGAAACCCAAAGTACTGGCCAAAAATAAGGACTACCCCGTAGGGCATAGTAAGCTCAAATATTGGCAAGTTTCTTCTGTCCAATCCTGGAGAAAGTGGGAGAGTATCCTCAAAGTACTTGGTAGTTTTCACTATTCTTGGAGTTGGATTTATTTCATTGCCGTCATAGTGCCTTATTACTATGTTTTTGTTGTCAACGCTATCTCTTATGACCAACCTTCCTCCCTTGTTCAAGATTTCTTGCCCCTTTACTACTATTCTCTTCCAGGTTCCTGCGTGTAGAACTACCTCGGACCAGTTGCTCAAGTTTTGAAGGTCTGGACGGTTTACAGAGGGGCTTGGCCTAGGCACCATGAGCAGGTAGTCTCGGTACCCGCCTTCAGGACTCATCGGGCTTATAGACAGGGGCAGGGACTCGTGGAAAGCGAAGTAGGGCGAGATGTACTGGACGGATGAGCTTATGTCTGCAAAGTTAGGAAGCCTTGGAAATATGTTTATCTCGTACTGGTTCCTTAGCTCCTCGAAGCTTTCGTTGGTTACTCCTGAAATGGGGTTGGTGGATATCTTTAGGCGAAGCTCTAGGGCCGACTCCCGGTTTACGGGATAACCGAGAGTGGCCGCCGCATGAAGGATGCTGGACTCCAGGCTGGCCGTGGTTAGGTAGCTTTCCTCTCTGGCCTTGGAGACCTCGTAGTTTATCAAGACGGCGAAAGCGGCCAGAAGTTCAACGATGGCGGTGCCGGTAGAGCCTTCGTAGAAATCCTTCCAGGAGTTCGGGAGTGCGCCCGTCCTTATCGCCTCCCGTATCCTTTCCTTTATTTCGTCATAGCTAAGCCCGTATAAGAGGTTAGACTCAATCGCTCCCACGGAAGACATTATAATCTATCCTGTCAAGTTTGTTTTGTATATAATATAACTGCCATGGGAAGCTTGAGGTCTTTTGAGAAAATAAACCAGTACCTCAAGGAAAGCCCAGAGAGGGTTTTCTTCCGTTTCACCAACACCCTAAGGGAAGAACCTCTTTCTGAGTACGAGATGAAAATATCCAAGGGGGAAGTGGAAGCTGATTACGACACAACTCCTTTTGGTATTTACGCCTATCCCTTCAAGTACTTCTTCTTTAACAACAGCGTAAAGTCCCTGTCGGACTTTTTCTACTTATTATCAAAAGGCGTTGTCAAAGAGAAGATTAAGAGGGGTCATGTATTTCCCACTTTGCCAAGCACCTCCCTGGCCGAGTTAGGGAAAGGCTCGGCCTTGTTCGCTGAGGACTACAAGTACATAAGGTTTTTAGTCATTTCTCCCAGGGCCAAGGTGTGGACTTTAGGTAAGAATGACCCTTGGGTTGATGGCTCGAAGGCCGTTGATTTGTACAAAGAATTACTGGAAACCAATGAACTTCCTCCAATATACGAAATAATTTCTTTATCCGTTAAGCGGTTGGTCCCTCTTGGTCCCTTCTTCTCATTCCCTTACCTGATAGGAAAACTTTTCCTTAGCTCGGTCTACTCAGGTAAGAGTTTATGGGGAGGATTTTTGATTAGGCGTGAACTGTATGACGCTGTTGAAGACATACTGGTTTTAGCTTTCAAAAATCCAGAAAGTTATCTAAAAAACCTTGAAAAGGCTTTAAGTGAGGTTCTTCTCTCTAAAGAAGCCGAAGATTTTGAGTTCTACCGTTTTACTGAGTGGGCAAAAAAGTACTCGGAAAGGGAAAAAGGATCAGCAAGTGATTACGTTGAGGATAGCGATATTGAGATTCAACTTGCTCTTCCCCTTACCTCTTACATTGCTTCGTTCTACTTCTCTCTGGATAGGGTTTTTGGAGACATTAAGGGAGGCGGCGGTCGTTTAGGAGATCCATACTTGATTGGTTACGAGTTAGAGAGAATTTTTTACGACAATAGGAAGTCTACCATTGATCTCTTTCTCTCTCTTGGATACCGAAGCTTCTTAAAGCTAGCTAAGGAGATTAAAAACCTAACAGAGGCCGAAGCAAGAGGAAAGTTCTCTAAGGTGAGAGAAGAGGTGGTTAGCAAGGTGGTTGAGATGGCCCTCCTTCGTTCTAATAGACCGGTTCTCCGGGTTAGGGAGGCCATCTCTTCTCTGTTGAACGAAATATTTAGTGGCTTTGCCGAAGAGGACCCTGATCCTTCAAAGATCATTTCCTTGTCCCTCCACATGGGTTTTGATAAGGGATATATTGGCAAAATGATGAAGAAAATCCCTATTTACATCTTTAGCCTTTATTCTGTTTTGAATCCCTTTTCTGCCAGAAAGATCTACTCTCTTGATAGTAAGATAATGAGAGAAATGGAGGAAAAGTTTATTATAAGACTTTCTGGTAAAAGTCATTCTTCTGAATCCTCCTACCTTTCCATACACGAAAGAATAGTAAAAAGACTTAGAGAAAGCAAGTATTCAATACTGAAGTACAGAGACATCATCCTAAAACTGGGGTTCCAAGTAGTTGTAGACCGGGGGTATGGCCTCATTCACCCGAACGAACCCGTTCAGGCTGTAATTCTTGACGACTCTGTCTTGGAGTACGAAGATTACTTTGAGAACTTTCCTTATATATACTGGAGAACTCTTGAAGAGTTAATGGCAATAAGACTTGACATAGGTCTAAAAAAATATGGGTTCAAGGGCTACCCAAGTAACTATAATGTAAAGTCTATGGTTACTGGTCTTATAAAAAGCATAGAAGGGACTAGACAAAGGTACGGAAAAGAAAAGGTTCTTTCAACCATTATAAACCTGTATCTGGATTTTTCTTTCGTTTCCAGGCTACTTTCCAGCCTTGGTTTTAAAAAGGAGGATCAACTCAAAATCAAGAAAGAGCTGGCCAATGAAATGAAGAAAATAGCCAAAGAAATGGACCCTAAGACTGTCAAGAAGATAATGTCCAAATCCATCCTCAACTTCTTTCTAGATAAGAAGAGGTTTCCCCCAGAAAAGATGAAAAAGGCCTTCCAGGAAATAAAGAGGGTTTTGAGTGGGGGAGATAACTAGTACTAGCATTGGTTATAATATAACTGCCATGGGAAGCCTGAGGTCTTTTGAGAAAATAAACCATTATCTCAAGGAAAGCCCTGAGAGGGTTTTATTTCGTTTTACCAATACTTCCCACGATAAGGCTCCAACCTATAGAGGTTGGAGATGAATTGTGGTATACTAGAACCTGATGACCAAGGCGGAGAGAATAAAACAAACGCTCAAGGAAACAAAAGAAAGAAGAAAAAGACTTAGTCCTGTAGTTTATCAACTCAAGATTCAAAATCTTTCAAAGATTGGAGAAGAAAATCTCAACATAGTGTTTTTAGAGGCTAAGTGGCTGTACAACTGGTTTATAGCAGATATAGGTAGATTGAGTATTCCAACAAAGGAGATCAAGGAAGTAGAAATAAAAGTGGAAGACAAATTTGAGAAGAGAGAAATAAAGCTTTTGGGTTCTAAGCTTAAGGAGGCAGTTCAGGATGGAGTGAAAGACAATCTAAGGGTCCTAAAGGGCCTAAAAAACAAGGGATATAAGATAGGAAAGCTGAAGTTCAAAAAGTTTGTATCCTCCATAAAATTAAAGCAGTATAAGAATAGCTTTGATATAGATTTCAAAAGAAACAGAGTTAGAGTTCAAGGACTCGGTTGGTTTAGAGTATTAGGATTACATCAAGTTCCACGGGATTGTGAAATTGCAAACGCACAGCTTATAAAAAAGCCAAGCGGTTATTATGTTTATTTGACCTGCTATGTCAAAAAAGAATATTTTGATAGAGATAAGGTAAGAGATTCCGTGGGCATAGATTTTGGAGTAGCAAACAAAATAACATTATCTAATGGTTTGTGTATTGACTTTGAAGTAAAGGAAAGTAAAAGGTTAAAGAGAATACAAAAAGAGTTGGCAAGGAAGAGGAAGGGTTCAAAAAACAGGGAAAAGGTGCTAAAGAAACTTCAAAGGGAGTATGAAAGGCTAACAAATATAAGGAGAGATATTCATAACAAACTTCTGGCACTTTTTAGGCGCTACGGAACAGTTGTCTATCAGGACGATAACATAAAAGCATGGCACGAAGGGTGGTTTGGTTCTCAAGTCCAACACGCAGGAATAGGAACGCTTAAAGCGAGGTTGAGGAACAACCTTGCGACTATTCCTGTGAAAAGATTTGAGCCCACTACCCAAGAGTGCTGTGTTTGTGGTCATAAACAGAAATTAGGTCTTTCCTATCGCATTTACCGCTGTTCCTCGTGTAGAAATACCATAAATAGAGATCTGAACTCTGCCATCAACATATTGAAAAAAGGGCTTAGCTTGAGCCCTAATCAAGCTGTAGGGCTGGATCGGTCCGAACTTACGCCTGTGGAGAGAGAACTAGTTGCCAAGATATTGGGTTCAAACCCCTATATCAAGGCAACTTCTCTCGTTGAAGCAGGAAGCTCCCGCTTCTAGTGGGGGAGGAGATCACAGGAGATAAAAAAGGTTTTGAGCGCAGAAAGTAGATGAAAGTAAAGGATATTGAATACCTTGACAGGTCAATAAGGGAGGAACCGGACCTCCTGTGCTTCCGCTTTACCGATGACAAAAAAGAACTTCCTCTCAAGGAGTATGAGAAGCTTATAAAAAAGAACCTCAGGTCGGTAGACTACACCAGCACGCCCTTTGGTATATACGCTTTCCCGTACAAATATTTCTTCAAGGAACCTCCGGGTAGCCTGGAAGAGTTTTTTGAAGTGATGGCCCGAGAAGGGGTGGAGGTCGTAGACTACTCGGATAGCGATGAGGAAGGGGCAAAGCACCGGCTTCTCTTCCTTTCCAAAGGCGGGGTTCTCTACTATAACCACGCAAAGTTTGTGAGGTTCATGAAAATAAAAAGAGGAACCAGAGTTTGGGTCATTGGTGAAAACGACCCCAACATAGACTATAAAAAGGCCCTGTCTTTTACCTTGGGGCTAATAAAAAGCTATATTTCCGGAGTTGACTCAAGAAGGATCAACTCTTTAAAGTACTTTGTCAAAAGCATTTTTAAGCCAGAAAGAGGATACTTTCCCCTTTTTCCTCTATCTTCAATAGACGGCATTCTCTTCAGATCGCTGGCCGATGTCTATGAGGCCTCCAGCTTCTACCCTAAATCAAAACTACTTCCGTTTGAGGAAATACTTTTTGGCATGTTACTAGGAGAAAAGAAATGGATAAGAGAGATGTCAAAGGTGGTCTACACACTCCTCTCTTCAGAGTTAGCGAAGACCATAGATAGAGAGTTCTTCAATAAATCCCGGGAACTTGGTATAGAGGACGGGAACGGGAATAGATACATAGACTTGCCCATGATTACCATGGCTTTTTCTCTAGGGCTTCGTTCCCAAGTCCTTTTTCTAAACCGGAGCTTTCTTTCCGCTAACGAAGAGTCCCTTAGAAAGCACCTGTACCGCCACTCCGGCCTGGACAACCTCTCAAAGCTCTTCTACCACAGGGCCTACGAAAGGGTGAGAAAGTACCTTAATGGAGCGGATAAGTGGGGAGAGGAGGAATACAACAAAAATAGGGACAGGCTAGCCTACGCCGCCGCAAAGTACCTTTCTTTGTCTGTTTTTTCCTTAGCTCAAAGAATGTCAAAGGACTTTACAGAAGAGGTAGACACCCTCCTCTCTCAGGTTTCCGCCAGCAAACAGGTCTTTTCCAAGGAGTCCTACGATAGGATACTTGAGTCCATACGCCAACTGGACCTGCTTTTCTACATGCTCTTCCTTTCCCTGGAGTCCCTGGTAAACCCAGTTTTCCTATTCCCATTCTACTCCTATGGGGAGTTCATGAGCACCTTCTTTGAAAAAAGCCAACTGCTTTCTAGCTTTTACTCCAACAGAGAAAACAGGAAGAAGATTATGGAACTTTATACTCACATGGCGGGTCTGGGAAGAAGCGGGGCCTTGGAAAAAATTTCTGAAGACTTCTCAAAGTTAGTTGACATCATTGAAAGGAGGTATTCCGGCATCTCCAAAATGATGCTGTTTAAGTACTTCCAACTGGACGATTCAAAGATAAACAGGATGAGCAACTACAGGAAGACCAAGTTTATTTCAGACTTCATCACCTCTTTGGGTTTTGACGCTGTCATAGACCCGGGGTACGGAATGATTCACCCCAACGAACCGGTTCAGATGGTCATTCTCAACGAGGAGGTTATTGAGAAAAGCATAGTAGTAGAAAACATATACTACTCGTACTTCAAGGCCCTAAGAACCCTGAGGAAGACAACAAAGAAAGTCCTCGGTCTTCTTGGCAAGGAGGCCGATACCGAAAATATGAGGGAACACGATTTGTACAGGCTCGTTTACAGGTATCTCAAAGGGGAGGTCCTTAGTCAGGAGACCATGCACCACTTACTCGGCCTATCTCCCCCTCTTGTCAGCCGGGAGAGAATTTTGAACGGGCTTATTCTCCTTTCCCAGGACCTTAAAGAGATGGAGAGGATACACGACAAGCTTGGGTTAAGGGATAAAGAGGCTTCTAAGCTAATACCCTTCCTCCTAAAGGCGATAGACGAAGTTGTTAAAGAGCTTGCAGGAAAGAAAGTAGACAGGTTGGTAAGAAAGGCCATAAGATTGTCAAGGGTTAGGGGACTGGAGAAAACGGCATATCGCTACGCCTCAACTTGACCGCTTAGTACCTAGGCCGGTAGAAATGACCGCCAAACCTGTTGTATCATCTTCCCATGAGTCCGGAGGCGGCTTTCTCCTTGGGAATGAAGTACCTCAGGAGCACGAGGGAGTACCTTCCCAAGACCCGTGGCCAGGTACACATGGTGTGCGTTGGAATATCCGGAAAGGAAGTCATAGTGGGCTACAATAAATACCGCACCGGGAAGCACCTAGTTTACGGATATCCAGGATACTCCTCGGTTCACGCCGAGTTTGACTTCTACCGTAAGGCCTTGAAAAGAGGGTTCGAGCCGGACTACATAGTCGTTTTAGGGGAGAGGACCAACCTGTTGAAGTCTACCAGGCCGTGCAAGGTTTGTTCTTCTCTTCTCCTGGACCTGGGGTTCAAGAAGATATTGTTCCTTTCCGAAGATCAGTTGATTGAGATGGACTACAAGAGTTTTGAGGAGCTTAGCACTCCTGAAGAAGAAAAGACCGAGTGATGCGGCCCGGCCCTTGAAAGGCCACAGGTCGCCGACTGTGACACATGATAAAATATAGAGGTATGAAAGGGGATTCCAAAATAAGAGAAGATTTCGGCTCCAGGCCCGAAGACTTTGTCCTCTATGTAGTTTTTCACTCGTACCTATACTATCTTTTCTTGAGGTCGGTATCTCACTACATAGTCTCTTACTCCCTTTCAGATTTTTCTAGGGAAAACGATGACTTTTTGGTAGCCAACATCCTTAATAGGCGGAAATTTTCAATAGACACAGTCTCTCTTCAGGACTTCAGAAGGGCTTACCAAGAAATGAAAAAGAACATACTGAAGCACGGGCTACCTCTGTTTTATTCCAAAGCCGTACCTGAGGAGTTTGGTGGGGAAGGTAAAGACCCTAGCCACCAAGCCTCCGTAAACATTTTGCTGGAGCTACTAGATAGGATCGGGGATGGCTCCCCTAACCCAGATTCTCTTTTTAAAGAGATATGCCTTTCCATATCAAAACATATATTTGAGTCTGAGAGTAAGAGGAAGGAAAAGAGTGAAAAGGGAGAAGATGTCATTGTAGGGTTTAAAGACCTGTCTATGGTAGTGGGGCTCTACCTAGAAGACTACTCTCTCTATCCGGAGTTTGAGGGATTCTCTTGGATAAAAGAGTCTTCCCGGCTTCTTTCTCGGGTCATAGAATCTTATCTCTCTATAAGGAAAGAATACCCTAAATACTTTCCCCTTCCTAGGGAAGCGACCGATGAGTTCTCTTCCTCTA
>Ga0308310_1001445_pt1 | contig 10637 bp, 7 predicted proteins | sample HotsprSampleMS65_FD_203672 | JGI IMG/M metagenome (GOLD analysis project Ga0308310, IMG submission 203672) | Hot spring phototrophic mat microbial communities from Mushroom Spring, Yellowstone National Park, Wyoming, United States - 20090730_MS65 ...
GGGGCGGCGGATGGCACTTGCGAGGAGAAATCGGCCATTGCCACACCCGATATCTAGCACTAGTGGGGCTTCTCGACCGAAAATGGTGGCAAAATTCAGAGGGCCTTCTGGCGGCAACCGCTTGATCCCTGTTTTCGTCCAAAGATGTGGTGGCAGGATGCGGCCGGGGATTGGGACGCCAAACTCATATTCTCGGTCACCTCGCCGTTCGTTTTTGGCCATCCTTTGGGCACCCTTTCACAATTGGATTTAGAGAGACCTGGATTTAGAGGCCCCCGGAAATAAAGGCCCTTTCTCGGAAAGGACCATCGCTTTGCCGATCGTCTCTGGGTGTACTTGGGTCCCCGCGGCGGAGCACCAAAGATTAAAAAAGCGAATAGTTTTAGCCCCGAACGCTCTGGAAGGTTCTCCGCCTGCCGATTTTTCTGGGCCGTTTCAAGCCATTATAAGTGTAATGGTTAGCTGTGAGTTCCGTGGCGGGCCCACGGGACTCGGATGCCCGAGTCAGAAGGTGCGGTGGTGAAAGAGAAATAGTTTCTCCACTAGAGGAGAATGCTTATGAGTCGCTCGGTCCCAAGTTTTCCCAAGCCTCGGGGAGCGGCCTTGGTAGCGATTTCGAGAGGTCGGCTTTGTATTCTCGACGGAAATCGGTGGCAGGCTCGGGGCCGAATGCCCGTCAGACTGACGAGGGCGGGAGTTTTGGCAGTGGTCTGCCTGGCGTTGGGTGCATTTGGAGCGAGGATGCCCGCACGGGGAGAAACCCTGCCGAAGATCCGGGTGGCAGGAAATCGTTTCGTTACGAGTGACGCTCGGCCCATAAAGATTTGGGGGGTGAATTACTTTCGGCCTGGTACCGGATGGGCCCCGCAAGTGTGGAAGCAGTTTGATCCGGAGCGGACGGCTTCCGATTTCGAGCTTCTCCGTACATACGGAGTAAACTGTGTCCGGGTATTCCTGACATTTGGCTCTTTTTTCCGCGAACCACAACACCTGGACGAGGAAGGCCTGCACAAATTTGATAAGTTTTTAGAGCTGGCTGAGTCCCACGGTATCTATGTACATCCTACTGGGCCGGATCATTGGGAGGGGTTACCGCCGTGGACACGGCGGGACCGATTTGCCGACGAGGAGATGTTGCTGGCACAAGAGCGGTTTTGGCGGCTCTATGCCGCTCGTTACCGGGGCCGAACGGTAATCTTCGCTTACGACTTATTAAATGAGCCGACCGTGGGATGGGACTCCGCGGCCATGCGGATGGCATGGAACAGGTGGCTCACCAAGAAATATCAGAGCTCAGAGCAAATGTCGGCAGCATGGGGTGTCCCTGGGGAAACGATTGCCTGGGGGCAAGTTCCGCCGCCGAGTGCCGAGGGCGGGGCACCTTGGCGAGCTTTGGCCGATTACCAAGATTTCCGGGAAGAGATAGCCTCCGAATGGGTTCGCCGGCAGGCGGTGGCTATTCGGGAGGTAGATCCGGAGGCACTGGTTACCGTCGGGCTTATCCAGTGGAGTGTGCCCGTTGTGCTGCCCAGCTTACGACAATACTCCGGATTTTGCCCAAGTCGGATTGCCCTGTGGTTGGATTTTCAAGAAATCCATTTCTACCCTTTAGCCCGAGGTTTCTTTGATTACACCCGTCCCGAAGACTGGAAGCTTAACCTCGCCTACCTGCAGGCATGTGTCAACGAGTGTGCCGCAACGGGGCAACCGGTGGTGTTGGCGGAGTTTGGTTGGTACGGGGGTGGAAAACTTACTTTCGGGGCTCATCCCCCGGCAACCGAGGAGGATCAGGCCCGCTGGTGCACCCAGGCCGTGTTGGCAACGGGGGGGTTAGCTACCGGCTGGGTTAACTGGGGAGTTTTCGACCATCCCGAGGCTCGGGATGTCTCCCAGTTAACCGGCCTATTTCGAGCAGACGGCAGGCCAAAAGTGTGGGCAGAACGATTCCGAATTCTTGCGGCAAGATTTGAAACAGACGACATTCTGCCGCCGAAGGTTCCCCAGCTCCGCCTTGACTGGGAGCGAGCACGGTTGGATCCTCAGGTGGGAAGAGATTTTTTGCAGGAATATCTGAAACAGTTTGATCAACCTGCCGATCCTTTCAGCTCCGCAATTTGGCCGGGAGGCAGTAGTTTTACGGAGAAATGACCCAGGTGGCGGGCAACAATACTGAACTCACTGTTGTAGGGATCCTGGCCCTGGCCCGTTGGTGTGAAATCTTCACAGAACTGGAACCAATCGTTTTTGAGGCTATTGCCTGGGCTTTTTCAATTCCCTTCGAAGCGGACCATCACGTAGAAAGCCCCGCACAGATCCTGCCCCCCATTATCCTGAAACCACGCCTGTAGGGTGGTCTGGCCGGCAGGCAACTCAAGCTGGAAAACAGCCCCTAAAGCTTCCGGTGTCACCCCGCTGCTATAAGTCCGCTCACCAAGTTTTAGAATTGCTGTGCTGGGAGCAATAATCCGTCGCTCGGTAATTATCCCCCAAACCCCGGGCCGTTGTTTTTTCTCCGCAGCGGTGGCGGAAAGGACCTCTGGGGAAAGTGGCCTTCCGGACACTGTGTACTTCGGGCCAGCAGACCCAATTGCCTTCTGAGTATGAAATGGCCACCGGCGAAGCTCAATGGTGTACCTGCCGGCGCGCGCCACCATAAGATGGAACACTCCCCCTCGAGGTCCCCCGGCAGCCGCCGCTACCCTCTGATTGTTGTCGACGTCTACCCCCGCCCAGTAATTAGAGGACAAGAGAACGGGATTCTCAAACTCGGTACCGACAGGTATTGGTTGGTACTCGTACACCCTACTAGCTACTTTTGACCACCACTGCTCGTAGTATTCTCGCAACCGAGAAACGGTCTGGGGATGCTCAGTTGCCAGATCCTTTTCTTGGGCTCGATCCTCATCAACCCGGAACAATTCCTTGCCGTTGACAAGTCGCCAAGGACCCCAGATTACACAACCATCATACTGGACAGCACCGGTCCGCCGTCCATATTGGACGACCAGAATTCGATCGGGAATCCGCACGCCCGCCGGATCGCGAAGGGGTTCTGTAAGACTGAGCCCATCGAAAATTTGTTCCTGCGGCAAATCCAGCCCACAAAGTTCCAGAATGGTGGGACATAAGTCCTGGACCTGAGTGGGGTCTTCAAGCAACTTGCCTCCGCCGATTCCACCTGCTGGCCAACGGATGGCACAGGGTACCCGATGGCCTCCTTCGTAGTACCCTCCTTTCGAGCCCCGAAGACCGGCGTTGAATACGGGGACTCCCCCAGTTCCGCCGTTATCGGTTAGAAAGATGAGTATGGTGTTTTCCTTTAAACCGGCGGAGACTAGGAAATCTTCCAGCCGGCCCATGTTTTCATCGATATTGCTAATCATGCCGAAAAATTGGGCAATCTCCGGCTTTGTTATCGCGGCGTACGGGCGAGCGTCCTTCGGTTGGGCCCACCAAGGACTGTGGGGTGCATTGGGGGCAAGATAGCAGAAGAAAGGTCGCCCTAACCGGTGACACTCTCCCATCCATTTCATCGCTTCGTCAAACCAGAGATCGGTGCAGTACCGCTCCGAGTGACGCACCTCCGTACCGTCCAGGTAACGGATGTTGACCGTGTCGTTGTCGAATTCCACATCCGACGCAATCCCCCAGCCTCCGTGCCAAACTGCCTTTTCAAATCCTCGGTCCATCGGGCGATTCGGATAATGGTCCCCCAGGTGCCACTTGCCAAAAAGCCCTGTGGCATAACCTGCCTTCCGCAAAAATTCGGGAAGTGTCGGGATATCCTGCCAAATCATATTGGATCCCGCCGGCACAGTTCGGGCACCATTTCGCAGAGCATCCAGGCCGGTCAGCAGCTGGCCACGAGTCGGGGTACAGACGGGGGCCACATGGAAATCGGTGAGAAGCACCGATTCCGAAAACAGTCGGTCAAGATGGGGGGTACGGAGGAGGGGATTGCCGAAGAACGAAAAGTCTCCCATCCCTTGATCGTCGGTAATGACCAAGATAACGTTCGGTGGGGGGAGAGACTTTCCCTGAGCGGAAGATTCTTTTGCAGGTATCGCTTCCGGGCGTTCGACTTCTTGGGGCCACGGGCCCAAAATGTGGGGCGGCGTGATAAGCTGTTCTGGATCGAGCACAACGTGGGCAATCCGTTGGCGTTTCCACGTGTAAGAGATATGAACGAGAGCATCGGACGTTTGAATGACAGCCGGATAGCTGTACTCTCCAGGTTGATCCTCGAGCACCAACGCTGGTCGCCATTGCCACGTGTCGTCCGAGAGAGCTACATTCAGCGGGCTTCGGCCGCTTGGCGTATGATTGTACACCAATAGATGGCGGCCATCCCGCAGGGTAATCCCATCCAAACCAGAATTGGGATTAGGCAGAAGTGACCGTTGCAACGGGACCCAGGTGCGACCTTGGTCGAAGGAGAACGTCCAAAAGGCCCGTTGCTCGCGAGTTCGGCCCATGGCGACTTGGCGGCCATCTCGAAGCTGAAAAATGGTCGGCTGGATGGCATTGAGATCCACCGCTCCGGAGGGGACCGCTACCTTTTCCCAGCTTTGCCCACCGTCGCGGGTGAGTTCGAAGTGCACCTGCCAGCGGCTGGGATTTTTGGGGGTTTCCGTGCTGGAAGGACAAAGCCATGTGCCGTCTGGAAGCTCGAGAGGCTTATTCTTGATCGGCCCCAAGATCCCCTCAGGCAGCCGGCGAGCAGGAGTCCAGGTCCGTCCGCCATCATGACTTTCCTTTATCATCCCCCACCAGGTACTCGGGGAGGGCCCAACTTTGTAGAAAAGATAGACAGTACTGCCTTTCCCGGGCCGAAATAAAACAGGGTTCCAGCAGGGAAAACGGGAGCCATCACTTTCAATACCTTCGGCTACCAGTTGGGGTGGGGACCATTTCCCATCCTCCCATCGGCTTAGCCAAATACATACATCGCGTGCTCCCTCGCGGCTACCGGCGAACCAGGCACAGAGGAGCCCGGTTGGTCCCTCTACTAAAGTGGAAGCATGGCAACTAGCAAATGGTGCCTCAGTGAACACAAACTCTCGAACCCGAATTGCCTCCTGTGGCCCCTTCCAAAGCGGCTTTTCCTCGGCAGCAGGAACGGAAAGTTCGAAGTGCCAAAGCACAACAATAGCCATCGGAAATGCAGCTCGACCAACGAATGGCATTTTGCACCGCCTCATGATATTTTCCCTTTCCACCAAGCTTCATAATTTCCCTCTCAAGTAGACTTGGCAAGCCAACCGAAAGCCGACCCAAAAGTCTGCATTAAGTCAGGCTCTCTCCCGGACAAACTGTAATTCGAACCACCCTCGCCGCTGCCTGTGAGGAACCAAACAAGGAATCAATCCCAAGGCTATCTCGGCTACAAGAGAGCCCAAAACTCATGGCTTTTCGCCCAAGTTGGACTGAATGAGTCTTTGGGTTCCAGGCTAACGTGCCCGATAAAGGAATGGTCCGAAGAAGATCGGCCAGGATTGCTCTCTGTGCCCAAGCGTTGAGCAATTCATCCCAGAATATAACGATGGGAGAGCGAGATCACGAGAACTCGCCGGCAACGGCAAACAAATAAATGCCCGCTCCGCCAGGTGGCTTTGTTTTTTTGAAAGATGGGCTGCTTTGGGAACCGCCGTTTCCCGGCCGGCGTTCAGCAGGGTTTCGTGGGGGAGACAACTTTAATGACCGAAAAGTTCCCTTTAATGAGCGAAAAGTCCCGCCGTCATCTTGCCACTGAGATGAGCCGCCACATCGCGGATGATGTCATCCAAAGTATATCGCGGTCGGTAGCCAATAGCCTGCTGGACTTTTCGAAGATCCGGAACTCGCCGTTGCATGTCCTCGAAGTCAGGACCGAAAGCCTCTTCGAAAGGAATGTACACAATCTTTGAGGAACTGCCTGTCAGATGGATCACTCTTTCTGCGAGCTCGCGGATGCTCACCTCCTCCTGGCTCCCCACGTTAAAGACTTGTCCTCGTGCTTCCGGAAGGTCCATTAACTTGGTGAGGGCTCCGACCACATCCTTCACATGGCAGAAGCACCGGGTCTGGGTACCATCTCCGTAAACGGTAAGAGGTTCCCCAGCTAAGGCTTGGCGTACAAACCGGGGAACAACCATGCCGTACTGACCGGTCTGCCGGGGACCCACCGTGTTGAAAAGCCGAACAATTACCACCGGTAGCCGAGAATGATGCCAGTAGGCCATGGCCAAAAATTCGTCCAACGCCTTAGAGCAGGCATAAGCCCAACGACGGCGGCACGAGGGGCCGATCACAAGATCATCGTCTTCACTAAATGGTACCTTGTTCGACTTGCCGTACACTTCCGACGTAGATGTGATCAATACCGGCCGACGGTACCGGGCACAGGCTTGGAGAACTACCGAGGTACCGTGCACGATCGTTTCGACCGTCCGTACCGGTTGTTCCACGATCAACCGCACTCCCACCGCAGAAGCCAAATGGTATACGCGATCCACCTGGGCCACACATTCCCGCACGATATCCTCATCTGTGATGCTTGCACATACCAGGCTAAACAAAGAATGATTCTCCAAGTGAGCTATGTTCTCGTGTCGACCCGTAGAAAAGTCATCAATAGCTAACACCCGCTGCCCTTGGGCTACCAGCCATTCGCAAAGATGAGACCCGATAAACCCCGCACCACCTGTTACCAGATTACGCATGGAAGTTAACCTTTGGGGCTGAAAACCGTTCTAACCCACACCCACCACGGTTCACCGATTCTGGCCCTCTCCTTTGCAGCAAGTCCTTGGCCGCTAAAAGATTTCCGCACCCACGATAGTTGGGAATCACTCGGTCTAGTAAGTCCTGGGATTTTCCTCGACCGGCCTGCACAGAAAGGTAGCGAAAGTAGTATTTCCGCCGGTCATGACTGACGAACTAGAATGATCACAAGGATTCCCAAGCTTGTTGCCGATTTTTGAATGTTCCCCCTTTTATGGCCGGTTATCGTGGTTCAAGCAGATTTTTCGGAACTTCCAGGGAATTACTCCCGGGAGGTCTGTATCAATTAACGGAGTTGGTCGCAAACTTCCCCGCCGGTTCATTGAACCGACCGAGCCAGAGCCATCCGGTTTCCCCCTTGCCCTCGGGACCGAGCTTCTTTAGGCATTGATTGCGCGCCCGGAGAGCCCAGCAGCTCGGCATGACTCCGAAGCAAATCGTCCATTGATCCAAAATTAAGCGTAAATTAGCCGCAAATTCCTCCGGCGAAAACGCTTTGCGGCACATTGCCGCCACCTCTTTGGCAAGCAGGGATCCAAGGGTCGGCTTGCTTTTCGAGTTGGCTTCTATGTCAGGGGTGGCCCGTACGTGAGGACAGAAAGAAAGGCCGCGGCTTTCCACTTGCTCCCCTTTGGTTTTTCTTCCTGGGTTTTTCTTCCTGATGTTCTCGCCGCCGGGAGTGACCTTTTGAAAAGGTTAACCCACACCAAGTTGAGCCTACTTAATCAGAATATATCACTTCCCCGGGTGTTCGGCGGTCAAAACTATGCGAACTTTTTGTTCCCCATAAGCGACACTGCCCCCGAAAAGGCATGCTTTTGCGGCAAGCTCGATCCGACCATCGCCTACTTCCAGGCGAGGTCCCTCGGTTTGACTCCTCGAAGAAATTTTCCGAAACCGAACGGCGTGGGCTCATACGGAGTTACATAGTCTACCTTTGCGCGCTCTGGAATCTGGTCTTCCAGTCCCACGCACCAATAAGCTGCATTAACAATCAGGCGACGCAAATCCTCGCAGGCAAAGTCGATTGCTGATCCCATGGTCGTACAAAAGACCCTCGCTTCTTTTCCCGAAGGAGTCTTGAGGAGCCGAATCCAAGCTAGTGGCATCATGGGATCATTTTTGGCTCCGGGGACAGGAGGATCTGTGGGATTCATTCCGCTTAATACTTGCCCGAAAAGCAGCACCTTTGCATCCGGCGGGAGATCTCTCACCCGATAAACGTCCGTTGGGCCCCATATATCCCGGACACCCCGGAGGATCGGGTGATCCGCCATTTCCGGATTTACTACTCCCCGCGTACTTTCAACCCCGTGGGCTCCGTGATGGGCCACCCATGTTTCTCCGAGGACCTGTCTTCCAAAGCCCCCCAGCCAGCTTTTACTCCGCCAATCATAATGGGCGAACCTGCTTTTAAGGTTCCGGGTGTACGCAAAAGCATGGGTGGCGGTGCGGATTCCTATAATCGGTTTCCCCGATTCCACGTACTCCACGATATGTTGCATTTGCTCATCAGGCAGTTCACGAAACCTGGTGCCGATGATCATTAGATCGGCCGACTGGAGGTTTTCCAGCCCGGGTATGTTAGTTTGACAATTCGGGTTGATCTCCCCGGTTTCTGGATCCACGGAAAACAGAACGGTGCAGGTAAACCCGTGCCAGCGAGCTAAGATTTGAGCAAGCATCGGCATGTACTCTTCGGAGCGGTATTCCTCATCTCCCGCGATAAGCACAATATGCCCTCCTCGCCCCGGGCCATCTGAACCCGGATACCGAACCCAAAGCTCATCCTGGCCCTGGGTCCACCGGGGTTGGGTAGCGAAAGCCAAAAAAACGCTCGTCACGACGATTGTCGAAGTCCTTATCCAAATCCACCTTTCGACACTGAAGATCCCTCGCTGCGTCGATGTCAAGATTTCTCTCATGGGTACTTCCTTCAAGGTTGCAAAATAGCACCCCCGCCAGAATCTTTTTCGTCCGGCACAGTCTCGTTTCCTTGACCTCGAAAGGCAGGGTACCGGAGGCCTTCGTACTTTACCTTTCTCCCGATTTTGCTTCGACCCAATTGCATGCTCTAAAGTGCCGCAAAGATTCTTGTCAAGATTGGGGAAGCAGTCGGTTACGTGAATTTCGTTCCCTAAAATATTTCCCAGATTTCATTCCGGGAAATACTTCAGCCCCGTGCTTTGCACCTGGCTCGAATGATAGCTACCCTTCAAAGCTCTTGTTTTGGCCGCATTGTGAGTATCTAAGGTCCTGCCCGCCTAGCAAGAGTTTCCGACAATTTGCCGGCACTGCAGCCGACGCACTATTTTGCTCGGAGCCTCCTATTGCACGGCCACACCCTTGGCGAGATCCATCATAACGTCCGAGATCCTGAAAAGGAATTCATTCTTCGCCCGGGACTTACCAAGTTAGGAGACCAAAAAGCCCTGAACGTAGTCGGTCCTTTCGGCACAGTTGCCCCACGGAAATGTGTAACGCTTTGCTGAGCCAGTTACAATCCCTCGAATCCTCCAAAGGGAGTCCTCGAATTCCCTACTATGCGGTTTGCACCGGTAATTACCGGGCGAAATGCGGCATTCACGGGCGGCTTATTGCGTCCTGAAACCGAAGAAAACAGCGGGTTAACGCTTCCTAGAACTGAAGAAAACAGAGTTCTGGGAAGACCAAAGAGTTTGGAAGGAAACTGGCCCCGTTTGACTGCCGCGTTTTGGAGAGTCCTTTACCAAGGCCACAACAGTCCGCTTAGCAAGCGGAACTCAGGTAGGTTTGGCTCAATGGTTTCATGAATCCATTTTTGCAAGTGGTAAATGAACAGCCGAGCTTCAAGGCTGCGGACCACCCGGCGGCAAAATCGGAGACTTTCCGGTTGGTGAATGCTTCGATAGCACCGAACGGTTTTATGGGGGCCGATCCTATTGAACCTCCGGCAAGTTGTTACTCGGCGAAGGACACGTCGACTATTTCAAGCCGGATTGTTCCCATGGGTGCTTGAAAACTTACCTGCTCTCCCTTCCGTTTCCCTAGGATTGCCTGGGCGAGAGGACTCGAAACCAAAATTTTCCCTTCGGCATAGTTTTCCTCGCCGAGCCCCACCAGGGTATAGGTTTCCAATTCGTCGGTATCCAGGTCCCGGAGGACGACTTTGCGGCCCATGGCCACAACGTCAGGGGGACTATCCTCAGCCTCGACGATTTTCGCCCGCCGAAGTTTGTCATAAAGCTGAGCCAGTTTCTCCTGGATAAGGGCCAATGTTTCCCTGGCAGCATGATACTCCGCATTTTCCCGAAGATCTCCTTCCGCCCGGGCTGCTGCCACCCGCTTCTCGGCCTCCAGCATGACCTCATTGCGTAGGCGATCAATCTCGGCCTTTAATTTTTCGTAACCCTGCCGAGTCATAGGTATCCGATCGTCTCCCATTGACCAGTCCTCAACAAAGTCCGCTCGCTAATAGTTTCGGAAACTGGGTTAGTGATTTCGGAAACTAAGTTCAGTGTTGCAACCAAAGATTACCTTCGAAAGATTGCCGATGTTAGGCCAATCTAGTAAAGATCTTACAGCAATCTGTCCCAGGAGACAGAAGCTACCCTTTCGGTGAGAGATTTTTGATTAATCCTACCGTTTTTGTCGAAAACCCGCCCCCCTGGGTTGTGCTAGTTTTCTTTTCCCGCCCGGCAACTGTGTTGCTAGCAGTGGAGGAACTGCCTCTGAATTTTTAGGCCTCCTCACTGCTCCCTTGGTGGGTGTGAAGAATGTGCGAATACCGGTATGTTCTGGGAGAGACACCCCCCGACAATCCAAGCAATTCGGCCAGAGGGTTTCCATCCAAAGGAATTGGGCCGTAAGCTTCCGGCGTTGGAGTGATCAGGGGT
>Ga0308310_1001447_pt1 | contig 10636 bp, 7 predicted proteins | sample HotsprSampleMS65_FD_203672 | JGI IMG/M metagenome (GOLD analysis project Ga0308310, IMG submission 203672) | Hot spring phototrophic mat microbial communities from Mushroom Spring, Yellowstone National Park, Wyoming, United States - 20090730_MS65 ...
CACGATTGAGCCATCGTCTTGGGCACTTTAAGGAGGTGCACCCCCCAATAATGCTCAGCTCATTTATAACTCGTAGTTCCTTCATTCTCCGCTGTCTTCTCAGATTATTTATACCCGCCGGATTGTTAAAGACTTGCAAAATCACCGATCGGGCCCACACAATTTTTTAAAGCAAATAACAAAAAAAGGAACCTACGGATTCCGGGGCTGGTCACCCAATTAGGAGAATGCCCCGAGGGTCGCAAGACCGAAAAAAATTCAGGTAGCCTTCCAGCTCCTGGCCAGCGACCTGTCGACAATCCCCTCAGGAGCCCTGCCCGGCCACAGAAATCGTTGGAATACCACGTGTTTGGATTCTGGCAAGGATGGTTTTGAAGCCGTTGTACTTAGACCGGTGACGGGAGGAGGGCGGATTAGACCGGTGACGGGAGGAAGGCGGACAGGCTTGGCGGTGACAGAAAACGGAATCCCGGACCAATTTATCGTCACCTAAAATCCGGGAAACTTCGGGAGTGCTCCATTAGTAATCTTGGGTGATTTTACCATTCGGATCCCCTTGGGTAATTTTGTCATTCGGATCCCCGGACAGTGACGTTCGTCCCCTTGGAAATTTCCGCTTGTGCCCTAAAAATCGTCGTTTTGGCACGTTCTCCGCAGTTGCGGAGGCATTTTTCAAAGATTTTTAGAATATCAGCAGAATTAGAAACGAAGGAAAGATCTGTCATCTGACGGCAGTTGCCTCGGTTGGAGGGCTGGGAAGTCGGCGAGGAATTCCTGGCCCAATTAATCGCCAAAGGACTGACTCAGGAACGTTTGAATCGGTTCAAAGTTTCTCCACAAAAGGTCAGGACTGAAGCACTGGGGATCTTGCTTCTGCGTGGAGAAGATAGCCTCACGTAGATGCCCCTATCTCCCGGGTAAAAGAACACCAGGCCATCATGCTGCCGAACCGGAGGGTTGGCCATTTGGCCTCACACACTGCCGGTTGGCGGTGCTAGTTATTGGCCCGGTCGGATTTCTGGTACCCGACGACGATGAAGCCAGTGCCCGTAGCTCCAAGGTGGGAAAGCAGAGAGGAGCGGGGGGTCAGGTGTGAAAGTCCCGGATAATCCCCCACAGGGGTTCGCCCCAGGCAACCTAAGACAAAATGGTAATGGGTCGGCGAGGACTTTGTTCCTTGGAACTGCCCCCGGCCCTGAGGGAGCTCGGCCGAGTTGGCACAAAGGTTGGGAGAATTGAACGGTGGAAGACATTTTTGCAAAGTGTCGAGAGTTTTTTGCGGGCCCCAAAGTCGTGCCGGCCGAAGAGCTGTCCTTAGCTGCCGAGATGTTTTTGGCCCGCTCCCCCAATGCAAATGCCGGGCCCTGGATGGAGGTCGACGGCCAGCGGGTGCTCCAGCTGAGCACCAATAACTACCTTGGGTTAGCCAACCACCCGGAAGTTTGTGCGGCAGCGGCTGAAGTCGTGAGCCGATACGGGATCGGGGCCCCGATGGGTTCACGTCTGCTAACAGGGAACACAGCCGCCCATGAGGAACTGGAAAGCCGGTTGGCAGCTTTCAAACGATGTGAGGCTGCCCTGGTTTTTCCTTCAGGGGCCCTAGCCATGATGGGGGCGATCGGGTGCTTAGCCGGCCCCGGTGATATCCTTCTCTTAGATGAGTTTGCCCACACCACTCTCGTTTGTGGAGCCAAGATCTCAGGGGCCGAAATCCGGACTTTCCGCCACAATGACCTCGATCATCTCGAATCGCAACTCAAGAAAATTGGTGGAAGTCGTCCCACGGCTATCGTGGTCGATGGCGTCTACAGCATGGACGGAGATCTCAGCCCCTTGAAGGAGCTCGTGGAGCTTAAGGATCGTTATGGAGTCCGGCTTTTGGTGGATGATGCCCATGGTACCGGAGTCTTCGGACCAGAAGGACGTGGTACGGCAGCCCATTTTGATGTGGAGTCGCGAATTGATCTTCACCTAGGTACCTTCAGCAAGGCTTTCGGCACCATTGGAGGGTTTGTAGCCGGACAGAAAGAAGTAGTGGATTTTATCCGGTTTCGGGCTCCGACTTTCGTTTTCACTAAGTCCACCCCCTTGGCCGTAGTCGCTGCCACACAGGTTGCTTTGGAGTTAGTCCGCCAGGGGGAAGAGTTGCGGCAGCGGCTTTGGGCAAATACTCGACGACTCCAAACCGGCCTTCATGAGAGAGGTTTTTCCGTCGGCAATACCCAATCCCCAATCACCCCAATCGAGATGGAAGGATCGGAAGCCCTTCGGGTAGCCCACAGCCTTCGAACTCTGTACAACATTTTTGTCACCCCAGTGGTCTACCCGGCGATCCGTCTAGGAAGATCTATTTTGCGGGTGATTCCCACTGCCCTACACACCGAAGAGGACATCGACTACTTCCTGGAGAGTCTGACTGCCGTTCGGGCTTCTATGATCTTAGGTTCCCTCTCCGTGTTTTGAGAGACCGCTTACTCGCCCGGGGAGTGCCCCCCGAGCTTACAGGGCCCATTGCCACACCAGGCCTGGGATTTAAATGCTAGAAACAATCTCGGGAAAACAACGTTTCGATCCCGATATGATCGAGCATTTCTAACGCCCATGCCCTTCCGCACCCGATCCGAAAAACACTGGGGCCAGCAATAGCTTATCCGCAAGGGGCTTCTCTAACTAGGAAACGATGGGAGAACGAAGTTGCCGAAATGTGTCCCCTCTGCTTCTGTGTGGGGGAAAGACTCCCGGGACAGAAGGCATTCACTTCCGTTCTAATCCCCCTGCCGAGCCTATAAAGGATTGCAAGCCCCCAAACTTCTCAAGCCGCCGGCACAAGCTCCATAGTCCAGCAAATGTTTTCCCGGGCTTGACTGTAGGCCCCGCTTGAAGCTGATAAGAAAATGGTGCGGAACAAATTTCCCATCCCGGATTTATCCGGGGGAACTGCCTGCCGGAGTCGGTGAACAATGTACTTCGCTCACCGCCAATAGGCCGTTCCAAAAAACATTACCGGATCGTTCTTCCACTGCGAGACCGGTAGGGATTGATGATCACCAACGCCAAAAGCAGGGGCAAAAGCACTAAGAACCACCTTGGCCGGAATGCAAGCACGAGAAGCAGCACTGGAAAAGTCCAAAATAACCAGGAGGGGAGTCGTTGTAACTGCGGAAAACCTAGCCAAATTACCACAAGGAATGGCCCTAACCTTAGAGCCGCAGCCCGAAAAGACTCCGTGCCTTCCCACGAAGGCCTCGCCAATGTGAGCACCAACCCGCTACAAAGTAGGAGGATCCCCAAAAGCCCAATCAGATGACGCCGAATATCCCCCACCTCTTCCCAGTCCTGCATCAACTTATTTCAATTCCTGCACACGATCTTAAGGAATTTTTCACGATCTGCATGTTGAAGAAATTTAAGGAACCTTTTTACGGGCAAGCAACCTTTAGGGGCCAGTAACACCGCCCAGTTTAAGGAGCAGCAGGTACCGATCCCATTTGAAGTACCCGGCGGTCGACCCCCAACCGGACGGATCCTTGATGTACGTTACCATCTCGAAGCCATTGGACGAAAATTTCGTCCCCGGCATACCTTTGCTGGACGAACTCCTCTACTTCGCTGAAGCATTTTATCTGCTTGGTGCCTAAGCCCACAATCTTATCTCCCGAATGAAGCCCGAGTTCTTCGGCCGGGCTCCCTGGATCCACCGCTTTCACCACCGGCTCGGCAAGGATCGGATTGACGGCCGCAAATCGGACTCCCAAATAAGCCGGGTACAAATCTTCACCTGCTGCTAACCGGGGAAGAACCGCTTGGATATCCCACCACGGGACTGCAAAACCAATCCCTGAATCATACCATTCCACCCCGGCAATGGGACTTTTTCCGTCGGGAGAAAAAGGCACGATGATACCAAGGAGCCGACCCCGAAGATCGACCAAAGGCCCTCCGTAATTCCGGGGACTCGTTCGGGCATCCGTCTGAAAGGCCTTGCCCCAAATCCGCCGTTTGGCACTCAAAATGCCAACCGCCAGGTCTGGCTCCTCCCCCACTGCCCACCCGACCGCCACAGTCCGCATGCCCACCTCAAGGTCCTCCTCGGCACAAAACCGAGGAACAAAATCTTTCAGCTCTCGCTCAACCTTAATCACCGTTATCATCCGATTGAAATCGCGGCCCCGCATTCGGCCGGGCAGAACTTCCCCGTCCGAAAAACGCACAAGGATCGCACTCGGCCGATCGAGGAAATAGTAGGTGCTCGTTACGATCAACCCGTCCGGTGAGAGCACCGTTCCCGTGGCTAATGCTCCCCCTGGCATTTCCTCCCACAGAAGATTTCGGCCCCCCACCCATTCGAGCCGGACAACCGATCGGCTAACCTGCCTGAACGCGTTGCGAATCACCCAAGCCTCTAGCTCAAGCAACGCGTCGTTTCCTGCCGGCGAAACCTCTCCGGCCTGGACGGACGAAATCCCACCTTCGCCCTGGGCACTATGCCCGCCAAAAAGGCCCGAAGATCCTAGCGACAAGTTTCCAATTCCGACCCAGAGAAATCCTGCCAGCATCAAGATTGCCGAGATGCAATTTCGGCTGTGTCGCACTACGTCTTTATCCACGGGTAATCCCTGCTACAGTCAAGGAGTGGTTTCACCCCAGGATAACTCTAACTCGAGGAAAACCTCACCCCGCTGAATACCAAGGATAATCTTCGAACCCTTCGACAAACTGGAGAGGCGTTCCCGAACTTCCCCACATGTTCGCACGATCTTTCCCTGCACGGTTACGATGAGATCGTCCGGCTTTAGTCCGGCCTTGGCCGCGGCGGAACCAGCAAACACATACTCCACGAAAGCCGGCGTCTGCGGAAGAATCTCCGGCACGAGGAGAAAACCGAGCAGTTCCGGAGTCCATCCCTCCGCTAACTTAGGAGCACTGCTTCGCTTCGGCGATATATCAGCCAAAGAATCTTCGGCAACGGTCTTGGGGGATGGAGCGGCCTCCGGCTCGGTGAGGACACTCTTTACCCACTCTTCTAGGATGGCCGCAGGTATCGCATAGCCCGCCCAAATTCGACTTCGCTCATGAAAAATCGGTTTTCCCACCATCCCCAACAGCTGGCCGGAAGCGTCGATCACAGCACCACCGGCAGCCCCAGGGTTTGCTGTCACAAAATCCAGGAAAAGCACCTCCCCCCGAAAAACCACCCCGGCATTTCCTCGACGGCCCTCCAGATAGCCTTTTGCAGCGATCATTCCCCGCTGCACGCTCACTGGTTCTCGGCCAGTGGCCACTCCGAAGACATTGCTCAAAGCATAAGCCCAGGTACCGGGCTCGGCCTTCGCCGTGCCACCCTGCAAGTCGAACCATTTTTCGCAGCTTGCCTCAATCTTAAGAAGAGCAAGTTCCAGCCGAGGATGAACGTGGAGCACCTCCCCGGTGAACCGCCGACCATCGGCCAAAGTGATCGTCACCCCTGGCTCAAGAAGCACATGGCTCCATACCGTGAGCACAAGCCCATCCGGGGAAATTAAGATTCCTGTTTGATAGGGTTCCAATCCCAGATAGCCTCCTGCCCCAACGATTTTCACGACCTTGGCCGATGCCTCGGCAAGAATTGCGGAAATACTCCGCGAGCCGGCCAGCGGATCCTCTAACCGCTGAGCCAGCACATCTTCAGCAAGCACGAAAAGAAAGATTAGCCATGCCAGCAAAGGCGGCCCATTCCAGTTCATGGTTCTTCAACCCCACAGGCCTCCTCTTTTCCGCCACTTGGGATCCTTCCTACAAGGGCCGGAGCCTAACCCCCTCTGATCCAAATTTGCCCAGAGCCAGAAGGCTTAACCTCGCAAACTTGTAAAAACCACACCTTCCTCAATGTTTGCCGCCCCCACAACCCATCTAGGAGGTGAGCGGTAACCGTTTCGCTTTAGTTCCTTTTGCCACATACCCTGACCGTTATGCTTCCAAGCCCAGTTTCCGAGGCTAGCCGGGGAACCCTCGAATTTCGAAAAAGTTGCTGGTCTCCCCGTTCCAATTCTCCGGCGGAGGTTCCACCTGAGCTTCGCCGACTCTCCCTCTCCCAATCTCGTCCACCCCCCGGAGGCATCAGGCACCTCATTCCCGGGAATTATCCGTTAGGAATTTGTCCACCAGGAAGTCCGCGACCAACTGTGTACCGATCCAAACGCTAATTTGCCTAGGCACAACCAACTCGCCGATCGAATCAAAACTGGCGAATCTGACTTCCCAGGGATCTTGATGAGGATCGTATTCCACTTCCAGTCCAAGCAGGAGACCAGAGTGGAAAAACCAGCGACATTCGCACACGCCGAAACCGGCTGCCAAAACATCGACCATGGGTCCCCGGCCTAGGTAGGGTTGTTGGCCCCAGCAGTAAAGATCCGGGAAATCCGAACTCCCCTTGACCGCCAAGCAACGCCAGAGATACATGCTGAGAAGCAATCCTCGAGGTTCCGAAGGAGCTAGCTCCTCTGCCGCCGTTGGCCGGCTGCTATTCCACACGACCTCAGAGCCTGCCAAGCGAAGCCGAGATCCCCTGTCCCCAATCTGCAGCCGGAAGGATTCCCCGGAGGACAATCTGCCCTCCAACACCCAATCCCCGGAATTGTTTTGGAGTTTTTCCCTCAGCTCCCAAGCATGGAGAATTTGGGTTTGTCGAAGCCGATTGAAATAGAAATTGGCAAATCCGTGCCGTGGCTCATAATAAGGGCGGACTGGCGACGGTAACGCTAAGGGATCCTGAGGGCCCGTGAGCCTTGCCGGATCATCCGACGGGGGCCGGTCCGGAGGCAAAGCCAAATCCGTAAAAATCCGTTCCATTTTCTCCAGCAGTTCCGCTTCGGCATGCAAAGGGAGAAGGCGGACCATGATTTCCGATTCCACCTCTCCCCGGCGATACACCAACGGCACCTGCCATCCCGGGGGAAAAGTTCCTAACAAATTTTTTAGATCGTTTGGCTCGAGAATGGGACGGTCTGCAAAGCGAACAATTTCGTCATCCAAGCGAAGTCCCCGCCGAAAAGCATCGGAACCCTCCAGAATGCTCGTAACCACAGGAGCTCCTTGGACATCGCTTCCTACCCGGAACCCCAAACTTGCGTGGTCCACAATTCGCCCGGCAAGCAAATGACCCAGGAAACGCTTGATCTGATTAATAGGGATCGCATATCCCACGCCCACGTTAATCCGGCCGCGGCGGTCGAAAGAAGCTCGCCCATTGATGCCGATTAATCGACCGGCTTTATCGAACATGGGCCCCCCTGAGTTTCCAGGATTGATCGATGCATCGGTCTGCAAGCAGTCGGTGTATTCGAGAATAGTTTCCGCAGGGTGTTGGTACCGGTGCACCCCGGAAATTATCCCGTGAGTTACAGTAGGTTGTAAGTCGGTCGCCAGCATGAAAGGGTTGCCCATCACGAAAACTTCATCGCCCACCTGAACCGCGTCGCTGTCGCCTAGCACAGCGAAAGGAAATTCCTCGCGTCCTACAAGCTTGATGAGAGCCACATCCCCGACGGGATCCCAACCTACGGTGATGGCATCGTAAAGATTACCGTCGGGCAATCCGCACTTGAGAGCAATCCCACACGGTGCTGCCACATGAAAGTTGGTCAGGGCATAACCATCCGGCGAAATGAGAACCCCTGAGCCTCCGCTTTGCCCCGAAAATGAAAAAATTGCCACCACACAGGGAGTAACCCGGCGAACGACCTCTATCCGCTCCCGCTCGCGGGCAAGGATTGGCTCTGGTATCTCCCCCGGGAGAGGAGCCTCTGGCCTTGCAACCCAAACTTGGAAGTCTCCCCCAGTCGCAGTGTGGTGGGCAGCAAGCTCCTCCGCCAAGGCACCAAGTCCGCCAGCAAACGGCACCAAATTTAGACCGAGGAGTGGTGCAAGAAGAAAAACCAAACTCCGACCGGATAAGATGCCAAAGGTGCCAGTAGAAAAAAGGGTGCAATCCATCCTACGTCAAACTCTCATTACTATCTTAGGCCTCTGTTACAATCTTAGGCCTCTATTGACCTTCCGTTTGCCCAGCAATTCTCCGATCTCCGGAAATTTCACATACCGCAGAAAATCACGCCAATAGCAGGGGATCTCCCCAGCCCAAGCCACCTGGAAAATGACTCCCTCCTTGCCGCATTGCCTGAGAAAACACTCTCTTTCCCCCCGATTTTCGAAAATCTCCTTCCCCGCGATTTCGAAAGGTTAATTTGGCAACCAAAGCGGTTATCCCCGGGTCGGTTAAAAACCCCTGAGACCGAGTGCCGGCACCTCCAACCTCAAAAATTTTCACCTGGCTAGCAACCGAACCCGGGATGGTCCACTTGGGAACATTTTCCTAACAACCGGAAGACCGGCAGGTCCTGGAATCTCCACCTTCCACTTTAAGGCTTTTTTGCGTTCAAGTACCGACTCTCCTGCCAGCGAATACAACCTGAGCCAACCCTTTTATCGAATGTTCGATCTTCCTTCATCATCCCTGATATCGTAAGCCTTCAGCATAACGAAAAGCACATCCATAATGCCCATGCGGAAACCGATCGAATCCGGCGAGCTTCCCTCTGAGACCGATCACTTTGGTGGAGTTTCTCGACGATCCGCCGAAAAATGGGGACATCGCTCGCAAGCAGCTCCCGAGTCCGGAACGTTCATTCTTCTGAAAAAAAAAGCTGCACCACTCACCGGAAGGCCGGAATTAACCCTGGCGGAAGCCGATTGTTGCCGCACATTCCCGCGTGATACAGCATTTGGTCAGGGCCCTATTTGTCAAATTCCCGTTCCTTCTCGGAAAAGCACGCTCTGGGAAATCGACCCCCATTCTCGGTTCCTAATGCTTCACCACAAGGGAAAACACGGATCGCCCACGAAGAAATTCTACTTGACAGGGTGGAGACGGCATATCCGCAAAAAACCTGCACATCCATGCATGCCTGAATTATCATGGTGGCGAAGCACTGGGAAATTCGGCTCTTTCAAGAACAAGATGCCCTAAAACCTCCGAATCACCACTCCATCCTTTACTTCCAGAAATACCCCAATAGGCGATCCGGAATTTACCTCCACCCTAAGGCGTAAAGTGCGGGTTCCGCCAAGCTCAAGCTCCAGATTTTCCGACCGACCTACTTCAAGCGAAATCTCTTTGATCGGGGTTTCCTCGCTGGCCCACTCTACCCGGATCACCGTATCCGGCGGTCCTTTCGAAAGGGCACGTAACTGGGCAGAAAGTTCCCAATCCCCCTCCGGCAGTTGCCAAACCACCTCGGAACCCACAGGGAAAAGAAGAATGGGACTCGCTTCTGGAAGTGAGTTCTCCTGGCGAGCCTTTCCCAAAGGGGGAAGGAGCAGCTGGGTCAAGGCCTCCTCCAAGCCCGGCAGTTGCAACACGGGAGAGTACCTTGCCCGAACCAACGGCAATTGATCCAATGGCACAACCCGGCCGCCACGGAAGTCCACTTTAGAAATCTCATGCCACGGAAAGCGGAAAGAGAGCCCCGATTCCACCTCGGCCCAGAGCTCCTCTCGATTTGCCCGAACTTGGTGAGCCAGTATCTGCGATCCCCCCCGATGCTCGATCCGACATCCTAAAGGCAGCTCCGAGGTTGGAGAGGATCCCGCAAGCCTTGCCCCGAGCAACCGGGAAGTCGCGATCAAAAACCGTTCCCCTTCCAGTTCGAACTCTAACTCCGTTTCTCTCAATCCACGAACGGTTCCTGAATAGAAGTCCACCTTAGAATCAAAAAGAACTGCAATCCAATCCCTATCCGCTGGCCGTTTGAGAAGTTCCTTCCACGGGGCGAAAAGTTCTTCCGTAAGAGCCCGAAAGCGAATCGTCTGCACGGCCGACCAAGGTAGCCGTAGGCCAGTCCCCAAACTCTGCATAAGCTGACACTCAAGATAAGGGGAACCCTCACTCCCGACAAGGTTTCCGCATACAAGGATCGAACCGCTCCGAAGTTGTACCCACCGTCCTTCTTTCGCAGTGCTTGCTGCCGCCGGGGGGAGCTCAGACAAATCCTCGCCAATTACCGGAGTCAAATGAGACACTTCTGACGACTTTAACGAAACCACCTGGCCAGAGGCCTCTTCCACAACCACATGCTCAGGCGTGAGTTCCCAGAGCTTGCCAATCAACTCTTGCTGCCCTTTATGGCTGACCTTTACTACCAGATCTTGAGGGTGTCTCCCCCCGGCTTGGGAGCACGCCCCGCAAGCATCCGCCCCGGCAATCACGAGGAAAAACCCTATCAGGGCAGCAGTCACATCTGCTCCTTCGCCAGCAGCATAGAAATCAAACCAAGCGGAAATGTAGCGAAAGCGACTTCTCATATTCGAAACTAGTTTATCGAGCAACGAAAGTTATACTCGAAACACCTAAAGCCCCTTCCGACCTACCACGATCCAAGGCAGCCAAAACCCGGGTCCCCGTGGGTCATACAATCCATGACCCCCTGCCCTCTGTATCCTGGGAGAGTCCAGAAGGTGCTAAACTTTAGGTTTTTCGGCCCCATTTCTATGCCCGGATTTCACAGAAACAATTGCCGACTCTGTTTTGCAAAAATGGATCGGTTCCCTGCCCGGGGTTTCCGGTTCCAATAAAAAAGGGGAGTTGCTCTGCCAAACA
>Ga0308310_1001448_pt1 | contig 10634 bp, 9 predicted proteins | sample HotsprSampleMS65_FD_203672 | JGI IMG/M metagenome (GOLD analysis project Ga0308310, IMG submission 203672) | Hot spring phototrophic mat microbial communities from Mushroom Spring, Yellowstone National Park, Wyoming, United States - 20090730_MS65 ...
GGAACCGTCGGCGGCGGAACCGTCGGCGGCGGAACCGTCGGCGGCGGAACCGTCGGCGGCGGAACCGTCGGCGACGCCGTGGGCGGAACCGTCGGCGGCGGAACCGTCGGCGGCGGAACCGTCGGCGGCGGAACCGTCGGCGGCGGAACCGTCGGCGGCGGAACCGTCGGCGACGCCGTGGGCGGAACCGTCGGCGGCGGCGTCTGGGGCGGAACGGTCGGCGGCGGAACGGTCGGCGGCGGAACCGTCGGCGGCGGAACCGTCGGCGGCGGAACCGTCGGCGACGCCGTGGGCGGAACCGTCGGCGGCGGAACCGTCGGCGGCGGCGTCTGGGGCGGAACGGTCGGCGGCGGAACGGTCGGCGGCGGAACCGTCGGCGGCGGCGTCTCCGGCGGAACCGTCGGCGACGCCGTGGGCGGAACCGTCGGCGGCGGAACCGTCGGCGGCGGAACCGTCGGCGGCGGAACCGTCGGCGGCGGAACCGTCGGCGGAACCGTCGGATCGGTGCACTCGTCCGTCGTCTGCGCATGCACGATCCCCACGCCCGCCGCTCCGCTGCACATCCGCGACGCATCCGGCTGCAGATGCAGCGGGAGGGCCAACACGACGCCGATCAGCAGCGCGGCCAGCGGCACGGCGGCCATCGGCGCAATCCGGGCGGGGCGCATCATCCGGCGGCGCATCACATGCTTGCTCCTTTCAGGTCATCGTCATCCGTCACCGCCAGCATGCGGGACCGCCGCCGCGTTGTCGTCGCCGATCATCACCGATGGCGCCGCCGTCGCCGCGCCCGATCCGCCCGATCACCCGTCCGGCAGCAGCGTCGCCATCGGCGGGATGGGGATGGCCGTCCATGGCGTCGGCGCATCATCGGCGCGTTGCGGCGCCAGCGCCAGCAGCAGCGCCGGCGCATCGACGGCATCGGGCGGCAGCGGCGCCAGGAACGCGGTGATCGTGCGCTGATCGCCCGGCGCCAGCAGCGCCTCGTCCGGCGGCGGCAGCGGATAGCGATACCCGTCCAGGCTCACGATCAGGATCGGGATGGGAATCGGCGCGTCGGTCGGATTGCCGATCGTCGCCTGGACGCGCCGGGCGCCGGGGCAGGGGGCGTCCTCGTCCGGCGGCGTGATCGCGGCATCGAGCAGGCGTCCGCCGCCGGGCAGCGGCGCATCCCCCCGGTCCCCCCCGCCGGCGGGGAGGTTCGGAGGGGTCGGAGGGGTCGGGAGGGGCGCCGGCGCCGGCGCGACCGGATCGGTCAGCGCCAGCGTGATCGGACGCCGACCGGGAAGGCGCAGCGCCAGGCGCAGCCCGCGCGCCTGCGCGTCCGCCAGCGGCATGCCGGGGTCGCCCAGCAGCAGCCAGGCGCGCGCCGTCGCGCCGGGCGGCAGGCGGCGCGGGTGCGGACCGACGCCGCGATCCCACGCCGCCATGCCGGACGTCGGCGGACAATCGGCGCGCAGCAGCCCGCGCGCCGCCGGGGACAGGATGACATCGCCGTGCGCGATCAGCGCGCGCTGCGCCCCCTCCGCATCCGCCAGCGCCGCCTGCACGACGTCGCCGCCGCCGCGCCCGGCGGCGGCGTCCGCCGCCGTCGCCAGGCGCCAGTGGAGCGTCGGGGGAGTCTCGACCCGCACCGCCAGGTCGAGCGCCCACACCGGCGGGTCGCCGCCCAGATCGCGCAGCGTCGCCTGCACGGTCACGCCATCGACCGTCGTCGCCTCCCCCAGGCGTCCGTCCGGCGTCGCCGCCCCCGGCGGCGGGACGGTCGTCACGGATGGACGGTCGCCGTCGGCGTCGACCGGCGGCGGAACCGTCGGTCCCGCCGGCGCCGGACCGACCGCGCCGCCCCCCGGCGGCGGGACGGTCGGCATGGGCGCCGGCGGCGGCGGGACGGTCGGCATGGGCGCCGGCGCGCCGCCGGGGGGCGCCGCCGTCGTCGGCGGCGGGACGGTCGGCAATGCCGCCAGCGTCGCCGCCAGCGCCGGATCGACCCCGCCGCCGACGGTGGCGGCGGGGGGCGGCGGCGCCGTCCCGCCGCATGCCGCGACGATCGGCGCCACGGCGAGGAGCGGCGCCAGCTGCCGCGCCGCCGTCCGGCAGATCGTCCGAATCGTCCGAGTCATCATGGTCATCGGCATCGTTCCTGCTCCTTTCGACGTTCCGGCGGGCGCTTGACAAGCGCCCGCATCTGTGGCATACTCCCGCCAGGTCTGTGAATCTTGGCGTGCGCCCCCCGTCGGGGGGCGGTTCTGGTTGGAGCGGCGTCGCACGGCGACGCCATGCGATGATCGCCGCCGGAGTCCGGCGGCAGGAGGATTCCCATGATGCCGGCTGCATCTGCTGCCGATTCGTCTTCGTCGCCCGGCGCGCTGCGCCAGGCCCCCCTTCCGCTCATCATCCCCCCTGATCCTGAATCGCCGTCCGATCTCGCGATCGCGGCGCTCGCCGCCGATGGCGCCGGCCTGCCGTCGCCGCTCCATCCGGCGGAGGAGGTCCGCTTGACATGGGACCTCTTCCTCGGACGCCAGGCGCAGGCGCGTCTCGCCGCCGCGCCGCGCATCCCGCCGGCGGCGCGCGTGCGGCTGCGGCGGATCGCCGCATGGGGTCGCGCGGCGCAGGAGCGGCTGGTCGCGCACAACCTGCGCCTGGTCGTCCACCGGGCGCAGCGCTCCTGGGAGCGGCGCCGGCGCATGGGGCGCGCCGATGGCCTGACGCGCGACGACCTGATCCAGGCCGGCGCCATCGGGCTGATGGCCGCCGTCCGGCGGTTCGACCCACGGAAGGGCGTGCGCTTCTCCACCTATGCCGTGCCATGGATCGATCAAGCCATCCAGCGCGCCGGCGGCGGCGCATGCAGCATCCCGCTGCCGGCGTACCTCGCCGAGGAGTGGCGCCATGTCGCCGCCGCCCTCGACGAATCCGGCGGCGACATGGCGCGCGCCGCCGCACTGGCCGCGCAGCGCATCGCCGCGCGCGGCACGCCGTCGGCGCGCAAGCGCGCCGCCTCCCTCACCCCGGCCACGCTGCGCGCCGCCGCCGGCGCCCGCAGCGCGCCGGCGTCGCTCGACGCGCCGGCGTCCGCCGATCCCGACGCGTCCCCGCTCGGCGACCTGATCGCCGCGCCCGGCGCATCCCTCGCCGACTTCGCCGAGCGGCGCGTCATCGCCGATCAGGTGCGCCGTCTGGTCGCCGCGCTGCCGGACGACGAACGCGCCGCCGTCCTGCTGCGCTTTTTCTCGGGCGAACAACCTCCGTCGCAGGAGGAGCGCGCCGCCGCGCTTGGCGTCTCGGTGCGCCGCCTGCGCACCCTCGAACACGCCGCAATCGCCCGCCTGCGCGCCGCCGCCGCTGCGCTCGACCTGCACGAGACGATCGCCGCCTGACCGCGCCGCCGCCGACGCCGCGCCCCTCCTCCGCCGTCATTGACGCGCCGGACGCGCCGCTGCGCCACGATCCTCCTGCGATGATCGTCGCCGCCGGCGCCGGATGCGCCGGCGCCATGGGAGGAGAGCATGAACGTGAACGACGAAATTGAGATTTTTGTAATCGGAGAAGGCGGATTTGACATCCGCCTGTCGCCGGACCTCCTCGCCCGACTGAAGGGCGAGGAGGATGACGTCGCCGGGGAGGAATAACCCCTCCCCGGCGGCGCGGCGCGCGGGCGGCGCGCCCGCCCGATCCGTGCGCGGGTCGGGACGGGCGGCGCCGCCGTCTCATGCATGGCGCGCCGCCGCCGCCGCCGCGCGGCGCAGGGTCAGCGGCAATCCGACGCCGCCGGGAAAGCGCGCGGCCAGCACGGCGTCCAGCCCCAGGCGGCGCGCCTCCTCGAGCGACGCCAGGCGCAGCGCGCAGCGGGCGCCGAACGGCGCCAGCGCCGCCGCCGCCGCCGCCGGCGACGCAATCCAGAGGCATGCCTCCGGCGGCGCATCCGGCGCCGTCCAGAGCGCCAGGCGCCGGGCGGCGTCATCCGGCGCCTGCGCGATGATCTGCGCCGCCTGGCGCAGATCGCCGACCCAGACCGCCGGCGGCGCATCACGCAGCGGGGCCGGCGGCGCACCGGGGCGCGGACGCTCCGCTGCACGCGTGCGGCGCGCCGGACGGCGCCGTCGGGCGCGGGTGGTCGTGATCGCGGAAGCGTTCATTGGATCATCCTCCATGCGGGCATGCGGGCATCTGACGCCGGACGGTCCGGCGTCGCCCCGATCATCGCGCCGGCGGGGCGGGGGGCGCATCCTGCGCCATGCGGGGAAGCGCCGCCGCCCACGCCGTCACCCCGGCGGGACCGACGGCGGGCGCGGCGTCGGGCACGAGGACCAGCGCGCCCCACGCGCCGTCCGGCACGCGCAGCCGCACGACCCCCGCCCCCTCGGTCTCCGGCGCAACCGTGGTCATGGTCGCGCCCTGCGCCAGCACGCCGGCGGCGCGCCAGCGTTGCGCGGTCACGTCGCCATGCAGCGTCACGCCGCCGCCCTGCGGCGGACTCAGCGGGGCGCGCCGCCAGGCGCCGTCGGCGGCGCGCCAGACCAGCGCCGGCGCCGCCAGCGCCAGCCCGTGACCGGGGCGATGGTCGCCCGACTCCAGCGTCACCGTCACGGTCACGACCTGCCCGCGCCAGGGGGTCAGGTCGAGGGTCGTCGGCGTCCAGGCGTCGGCGACCGCCCCCGGCGTCGTCGGGGGCGCGCCGCGCGGCCATGGCGCCGCCGCCGGCGCGTTCCGTCCGTCCGCCGCCGTGATGGTCAGCGTCACCGTCGCCGCCTGCGGGTCGCTGCGGTCCCACGCCTCCAGCTCGACGCGCGCCGCGTGCGCACGGGTCAGGTCGAACCGCCAGGCGGCGACGACGCGCGCATGGGTCGGCGCGCCGCTCCACCAGACCGGCGCGCCGTCGCTGCGCGGCGGCGGCCCGATGCGCACGACCTCGTCCGGCTGCGCGACGAGCAGCGCCGGTCCGACGACCGGCCCGATCAGGAGCGGCTGGCGCTGGTGGAGCAGGCGGCGGCGTCCGTCGGGCGGGGTCAGCATGATCGGTCCGACGGGGCGAGGCGGGGCGCAGGCGGGCGCATCGTCCGGCGGCGCATCCAGCGCGCCGAGCGCGGCGATCAGGAGCAGGTCGGCGCCCGACTCCAGTCCGACCGTGCGCGCCAGCGCATCGAGGTCGAGGGGCGGTCCGGCGTCCTGCCACGGGCGCGCGCCGCCGGCGCGCGCCTCGAGCAGCGCCAGCAGACAGGCCCCGACCTGCGCGGCATCGCCATACGCGGCGCGGTCGGCGACGCGCGCCGGCCAGGCGTCGATGGCGGCGCGCGTCGGGCGCATGCGCGCCGGCGTCCAATCGGCGACGTCGCCGGTCAGGTCGCTCATCAGCGCATGCACGATCCCCTCCTCGACGCCGCGCGGCAGCGGCCGCCGGGCCGACGCGCGCAGCAGCGCATGCGCCGCTTCATGGATGACCAGCGCAACGAAGCGCGGGTCGGCGGGCGGGGTGCGCGGCGCGTCGATCCGGATGCGCCCGTCGATGCCGAGCATGCCGGCGGCGCCGCCGGGGAGCGGACCGGTCAGGTCCACGTGCAGCGGACGGGGAGGCGCGCGCAACCGCTGCGCCAGGCGGTCGATCAGGGCGGCCAGGCGCCGGACCCGGTCCGGCGTCGCCTGCGCGCAGACCGGCGGCGGGGCGCCGGCGCATGCGACGGTCAGCGGCGGCGCGGCGGCATCCGGCGCATCCGGCGCGCCCCAGCCGTCCGGAACGACGGGATCATGCGGCGGAACGCCCGGCGGCGGGTCCGCGTCGTCCGGCGGACGCGCCGTTCCCGGCGGCGGGTCCGCGTCGTCCGGCGGACGCGCCGTGCCCGGCGGCGGCGCGGGCGCCGCATGCCAGGGCGCGCCGCCCCAGCGCTGCGCCGCCGCCGGGCGTCCCCCGTCCGGCGGGTCCGGCGGGTCCGGCGCCGGCGCCGCCAGCGTTGCCAGCGTCGCCAGCGTCGCCAGCGTCGCCAGCAGCGTCCGCGCCGCCGGGGAGGGGATCATGGCGCCGCCGCGCCGCGCCGGGCGCGCGGCGCCTCCCGCGCCGCCGGGCGGGACGGGGGCGTCCAGATCGCCCCGTCCTCCGGCAGGATGACCTCCATGCCGGCGGCGCGCAGGCGCTGCGCCAGCGCCGCGCGCGCCGCCGCGTCGCCGTGCACCAGCGCCGTCGTCTGCACCTGCGCCGCGCGCGCGTAGGCGACCAGCGCGTCGGCGTCGGCGTGGGCGCTCAGCGCGTAGCGCGCCGCATGACAGCGCACGCGCCGCATGCGCCCGTCCCACACGACGGTTCCCGCGCCCGCCGCCGCCGCCAGCAGCGCCGCGCCGGGGCTGGCAGGGGGGACATGGCCAACGAGGAAGATGCCGCTGCGCGGGTCGTCGAGCAGCGCGTCGGCGTAGGCGGCGGCGGCGCCGCCATGCAGCATGCCGCTGCCGGCGATGATCACCGCCGGCGGCCCCGCCAGCGCCGCGCGGCGCTGCGTCGCCGACCGCACCGCGCAGGTCGGCGGCGACCGAAACGGGTCGGCGGCGGCATCGCCCACCAGCGGCGCCAGCGCCGGATGGAGCGCATCCGGCTGCCGGGCGTAGACGGCGGCGATGCGCTGCGCCAGCCCGTCGAGATAAATCGGCGTCCCCGGCGGCAAATCGCCGCGTCGCGCGGCGGCGTGGAGAATACAGAGCGCTTCCTGCGCCCGTCCCAGCGCAAACGCCGGAATCAGCGCATGCCCGCCGCGCGCCAGGCACATCGCCACATCGTGCGCCAGGCGCCGCTCTTCGTCGACGCGATTCGCGCCGGCACGGTCGCCATAGGTCGCTTCCAACGCCAGCAGCGCCGCGCCGATGAACGGCGGCGGCTGCGGCGCCGGCGCGGTGCGCTGCCGTGGCGCGCCGACATCGCCGCTCACGACGACCGCGCCCCACGGGGTGCGCACGCCGATGGCCAGCGCCCCAACGATGTGCCCGCTGGCGGTCGCGCGCAGCGCCGTGCGCGGCGCGCCCGGCACGATGGTCAGGATGCCGGCCTGGAGCGGACGTGCGCGCGCCAGCGCGCGCGTCATATCGCGCCGCGTCCAATACGGCGGCGGTCCCCCGGCGGCATGCGCGCGCTCCATATGCGCCAGCGAATCGCCGAGCATGAGCGGCAGCAGGCGCAGCGTCGCCGCCGACGCATAGATCGGCGCATGCGGCGCCTGCGCCGCCAGGAGCGGCAACGCGCCGCAATGGTCTCCATGCGCATGCGTGATGACGATGGCCGCAACGGGCGCATCCGCCAGCAGATCAAGGCGAGGCGGACGGGGCGGCGCGTCCCCGTCCCCCGGCGTCATGCCGGCGTCCACCACCACCCACCCGTCGGGACCGCCGACGGCGATGGCGCTGGCGCCGATCGCGCCCGCCCCGCCCAGGAAGGCAACCCGCAGCATACCGCCTCCCTCAGTCGCTCCAGCGCAGCGCCGCCAGAAACGCCCGCAGCGGCGCGTCGTCGTCGATCGGCGCCAGCTGGACGGCGCAGACGACGGTCTCCTCCGTCCGCCCGCAGGCGGCGCGGTCGGTCCAGGCGGTCATGCCGCGCGCATGCGTCGTCGTCTGCGCCGCCGGCGTCGCGGCGCGGCGCCAGTCGTCCAGCGCTGCGGCGGCGACATGCGGCGATTCGTAGCGGCGCACCGTCATTTCGATGACGGCAGCGCCGCTGCGATAGTGCGCCGTGGCCTCGTCGCGCCCGCCGCGCAGCGCCGCGCGGGTGAACGCGCCGACCTGCGCCGGCGGCAGGTCGGCGGCGGACCGGCGCAGGCGCGCCGGGTCCGGCATGGTCAGCGGCGCCGCGTCCGCCCCCGCCGCGTCCGGCGCGGCGGCGGGCGGCAGCGCCGCGCACCCGATCAGCAGCGTCGCCAGCAGCGTCGCCAGCAGCAGCGCCGGCAGCGTCGCCGGCGGCGCGCCGCTGCGCCGCCGCGCCGCGTCACGCGGCGCAGCGGCGTTGGATCGCGCCCTCATCATGAATCCTCCTCACCATCATCCTCCTCAATCCTCCGCTTCGTCGGTCAAGCATGCGGCGGCGCGCCGGAGCGCGGCGCGCGCCGCGCGCAGCATGCGCAGCCGCTGCGCATGCGCCTGCGCGGTCGCATGGGAATCCGGTCCGGGCGGCGGCGGCGGAATCCACTCCGCCAGCCGCTGCGCCGCCGCATCCAGCGCCGCCTGCGCGTGCAGCGGCGCCGCGTCGCCATCCGGGCGATCCGGGCGATCCGGGCGATCCGGGCAGGGCGGCGCGGCGGGCGCGCCGCCCTGCCAGGCGACGCGCCAGGCGGCCAGCGCCGCCGCCGCGCCCGGATCGCGCGCCAGCGCCTCCGGCAGCGCCAGCGCCTCCTCCAGATCGCGCACCTCCGGATCGTCCGCGAACGCCATGCGCAGCGCGGCGCAGGCGTTCCACAGCGCATCCGGCGCCTCCTGCGCCATGCGCAGGAGCGCGGCGTCGGCGGCGGACAACGGCGGCGGCGGCGGCGGGGCGGGCGGCGACCCGCCGACCTCTCCGCCCCCCCCGGTGCGGGGGGGCGGGGACCGGCGGGGCGCCTGCAGCGCCCGCTGCGCCGCATCCGGCGCTATGCGCAGCGCCGCGCTCAGGCGCGCCGCCGTCGCCTCCAGCGCCGCCGGGTCGTGCGCCAGCGCCGCCAGCGTCTGCTGCGCCAGGGCCAGCAGGCGGCGCTGCGCCGGCGCATCGACCGGCGGTTCGGCGCGCAGCAGCAGATCGCCGAGCGCCTGCGCCGCGTCCCGCGCCGCATCCACCGCGCGCGTCCAGGCGTCCGGGTCGGCGCGCAGCAGGTCGGACGGGTCGCACCCGTCCGGCAGCCAGACGATGCGCACCGCCTCCCACGCCATGCCGACGCTGTGCAGCGTCGCCAGCGCGCGCAGCATGCCGCGCGCGCCCCCGGCGTCGCCGTCGAACGCCAGCAGCAGCGCGCCGCCGCCCAGCAGCGCCCGCGCCATGCGCGCCTGCGCCGCGCTCAGGTTCGCCGTGAGCGCCGCCGCCGCCGGCGCGCCGTCCGCGCCGGCGTGCGCATGCAGCGCCAGCGCGTCGAACGCCCCTTCCACCAGGATCAGCCGCCGCGTGCGCGCGCAGGCGTCGCGCGCCTGGTCGGCGCCGTAGAGCAGGGTCGCCGTCGGGGCGCCGGGGCCGGCCAGATACGCCGGCCGCTCCTGGTCGGTCCAGGCGCGTCCCATGGCGCTCACGACGCGTCCGTCGCGCAGCAGCGGCAGCATGACGCGCCGCGTGAAGCGGTCGCACACGCGGTCGCCCGCCCGCGTGCGCCGCGCCAGCCCCGCCGCTTCCAGGCGCGCCGCCGGCCACCCGCCGGCGCCGCCCAGCGCCTGCAGCAGGTCATCCGGCGCCGCGCCGGTCGCCCCCAGGCGAAACGCCGCCCAGACGCGCGGCGGGACGCCGCGCCGCGCCAGGTACGCCCGCGCCCCCGCTCCGTCGTCCTCATGCAGCCGCGCCGCCCAGTGCGCCGCCGCCGCCGCCCACAGGTCGGCATCGACGGGTTCGGACGGCGACGCGCGGACCGGCGCCGCGACGCCGACCTCCTGCGCCAGCCGCGCCAGCGCGTCGGCGAACGCCAGCCCGTCGCGGCGCATGACGAAATCGATGACGTCGCCGCCCGCGCCGCACCCGTAGCAGTGATACCGCCGTTGGTGCGGGTACACGAAGAGCGACGGGGTGCGGTCATCGTGAAAGGGACATCGCCCGGCGTAGGCGATCCCCGTGCGACGGAGCGGCGTCGTCGCGTTGATGATCGCCACGATGTCGGCGCGGTCCTTGACGGCGGCGACGGCCGCCGTCCACCATGGCTCGTCCATGGCTCGTCCATGCCTCCTCCCGGACGCCGCGCCGTCGGCGCATGCGGACGCGGCGTCCCGCTCCCGACGCCCCCGTCGGGCGCCGGACTCGCGCTCAGTGTACCACATCCGTCCGCCGCGCCGCGCTACGCTGGCGCTATGGACGACAACAAAAAACGGTCGCCGGACCTGCCGGTCCGGGCGGGGCGGGAGTCGTATGACGCCCGCCCCGCCCGCCCCGCCCGCCGCCGCCGCCTCCTCCCGGCGGCGCCCGACGGCGGCGGGGGGCGCCCGGACCGCCCTGCGGGGCGTCCGGCGCGCCGGCCGGCCGGCTGCGGTCTCCGGGCCGCAGCCATGGTCTACGCCCTCTTCGGGGTCGTCCCGGCGCTGTGTAGCGCCGGGGCGACCTTCCTGGCAGGCCCGCATCCCCTTTGGGAGCGGGCCGTCGCAGAAAGCGGCCTGGCGGCCGCCGTCTTCGTCGCCGTGTTGGCGGCGGCGGCGGTCCGCCAGGTCAGCGCGGGCGAGCGCCCGTCCACCGCAGCGATGGCGCTGTGGTGGGCGGCGTTCGCCCATCTGCTCATCGCGTTCGTCATCGCCCTCGGGCGGTGACGCACGCGACGCCGGGACGCGGGCGTCAGGCGGGAGTCGCCCTCCCCCTGACGCCCGCGCGACTCATGCGGCGAATCATTCCAGGCGGACGGACGGGGAGGCGCGGGGGGGGGGGGGGGGGGCGGCCGGGCGGGGGGCGCGGGGGGCGGGGGGGGGGGGGGCGGGGGGCGCCCCCGCCCCCCCCCCCACCCCCC
>Ga0308310_1001452_pt1 | contig 10623 bp, 7 predicted proteins | sample HotsprSampleMS65_FD_203672 | JGI IMG/M metagenome (GOLD analysis project Ga0308310, IMG submission 203672) | Hot spring phototrophic mat microbial communities from Mushroom Spring, Yellowstone National Park, Wyoming, United States - 20090730_MS65 ...
CACTGCCACCCCCGACGCTTGGCGAACAGAAGCGCGTGGATGCGTTCGCGTTGGGTGGGTGTGAGGGCGTGTTGGAGGTGTTGCATCAGCGTTGTGATCGGGTACTCTTCTGCCATGTTGTGCCGTTTGGGTGTTATCATAGTGGATGAAATTTACCCCAAGCGGCACTTTTTTTGTACCCAGCCGATGTACCCTTATCAGGAGGTTAGGAGGGGGGCATATCGAAAAACCAACGCAAAGACCCTTATTACTACAGTTGTTCCCACTCCTCACGGCTGATTCCCGCCTGTTTCAGTAGGCGATTCAATAGCCCTGTGCCTATATCTCCCTGATGTGGATTGGGTATGCGTACCGATCTGTCGCCTTTTCTCATATACTGGTGCTTGCCACCTGAAAAGGGACCCTCGAAGCCCGCCTTGCGCAAGGCGCGAATAAGCTCTCTGCGACTAATAGGATCGAAAAGAGGCATTAGAGTGCTTGAGTGAGACTAATTCCTTCTATAACAGGCAGCGACAGCCCCCACTGACGCCGCAGCGCGACCCACTCCTCCAAAACTTCCCGCAGTTCCTGTTGGCACTGCTCGGGCGTGTCACCTGTTGCCCAGACGCCCGCAAGCAGCGGAATCTCACCATAGTAGACCCCGTCTTCGGAAAGGTACTCGTACTGCGCCAAGCGCATGGCAGCGTCCAGGTACTGCGAAAGCATAGCGTGCGAATTATACCACGACGCAAGTCCCTGCTACGGCCACGGATAGACGGGCGTGTCCACGCCGTACAGCAGCGCGAGCGTCGCCCACACCGCCGCCGAGAAAAACTCGCCGAAGATCATCCCCAAAAAGAAAGGGCGCACCCGCCGATAGAGCGGCATGCCCCCATAGCGCAGCAGCGGCGCCTTAATCAGCCATGCGACCAGCATCGAGAACCACAGCACAATCACGCCCCAAGTCGCGCTCATCGCAAAGCCCAGCGGGTGGAACGGAAAGCCCGGAAACGCCGACCGTCCCCACGCCAGCAGCAGCGTCGTCCCGAACCCCAGCACGAAAAAGAGCGGACGGAACGCGGGCACAGGCGTCTCGCCGCCAGAGGGCGTCATAAACGGCGCGTTCTCGCGGAAGAACTGCGTCGGCTGCCGCTCGTACACATATCCGTACAGATTCAACGCGCCGTAGGTGTAGGGCAGCCATAACTGGAAGACGAACGCGACGGCAATCGCGGCGACTATCCCGACCCCGAGCGTCAGCAGCAGCGCGCGCTTGCTCAGGCGCGTCTCGTCGCTGAGCTTCTGCGCGTCCAGAAAGCCCGTTATCGGGATACCGCGCAGGTCGCGGAACAGCACGGCGTCCTTGAGCGCCATCGCCGTCAGGTTGCGCGGCGACAGCAGGGAATACTTCTCCATCGTCATCACATCCATCGGCGTAAAACACCCTTCAGTAATCAGCAGCCCGCCCTCCGCCGTGCAACGCGCCATCACCAGCCCTTGCACCATCAGGTAAATCGCGAACACGAGCGCGGCGACCCACCAGTCCATCCCCGCCCACTGCGCCCAGAGCAAGATGACCACGAACGCGCCAATCAGCCCCCAGAACGCCCAGCGGTAGGAGAAAAGCTCGCTGCCTGGCGGCGGGGGCGGCGCGTCGCCCTTGACGACCTGCCAAATATAGCGCAGATGATGCCGCGCCGAATACAGCACATACGCCGCCACCGCGAAAAACGCGCCCGAACAGAGCCACTTCACAAACCCAGCCGCCGCCGCGTGCTTCGCCTGCGTCTCGAACCCGTAAGTCAGCCCCAGAAACTCAAAGCTTTTGCTTAGTAGATAGAAAAACCAGAAGCTGAACAGCAACTCGGTCGGGATGAGAAAGAAAAAGCCCACCGCCGCGAACGAGAGATAGAGCGAGAACATCGTCATCTGGTCGTAGGGCGGCGCGCTGATGTAGTCCTTGAGCGGATACACGAGCGTGATTTCTGGGATGGTCGGGATGTTGCGATGCAGCCCGTTCAGCGTGAAGACGACAATCGGCACAAGCGCGCCGAACCAGAAGGCGCGATTCGCGAAAAACTCGCCCCCGCGCATCAGCTCCAGCGGCAACTGCACCAGCGGGAACGCGAGCCGCTCGTTCTCCACCCACTGCTTGCGCAATAGCACGCTGATGCACAGAAACGCCACAAATACCGCGCCGATAAGCACCAGCCAGCGCACGGTGGAGGCAATCCACGCCCCCCACGGGATCGGCTCGCCGAACGGAATGCGCTGGTAGAACCACTTGACCAGCGGCTCAGGCTGCGGCTGACTGGGATCCCACGGGAACAGCGCGGGGTTCAGCAGCGGGAAGTAGAGCTGCTGCCAGTTGTTGGCTTCCGCGTAGTAGCTGACGCCGACCTGCGCAGGGAGCAGCCGCTCCATCACCCCGCGCGAGGCAATCATCGCGCTAAAAAGCATCATCACGAACACCACAACGAGTTCGGGCGTGCGCAGCGCCGCGCGCGGGCGCACCCACGCGACCACACGATTCGCCAGCACGATTAGGAAAAACAATGCGACCACTGCGGGGGGCAGCTGCATCATCCCGATTTGGATGGTCTGCGACACGAGTTCAGCGGCAGCGACAATCACCGAAGTCGCCGCGCTGCCGACAAGTCCCAGCAGTAGGGCGCGTCCGAATCGCACGGGCGCGTGCGTGTGTATCTCCCGACTTGGCGGCTCCTGCAGAAGCGTCATCGGGAGCGGGGTATTCGCCACTTCCGATGAGGTTCCTGCAAAACCACAAGCAAGCGAGGTTTTAGGGCAATACAGACGGGAACCGCGTTGCGTTGGGCTGGTTCCACTGGTTGCCTTTGCCCGTCATATCCCACAGCAGGTCTACAGGCGGGATGCCGAACCGTTTGAGGCGCTCGTCGGGGTCGTTTCCGTTGTCGCGCAGGATGTTGTTGTAGATACGGTTGCCGTCGGGGTTCGGGTCGACATCGAGCGGCGTGGGCGCAGGGAAGATCTGGCGCAGCCCGATGGTCATAATCCCGAAGGTGCCGTTGCCGACGATTTCGTTCTCATACACTTCGGTATTGTCCGCCGCCAGCAGCATGATGCCCGTGCCCTTCAGCACATTGCTCACAATCGCTTCGGGGTCGGCGAAGTTGGGCGTATTGTTGTTAATCACGCGATTGCGCCGCACGATGCACCCGTCCTGCACTTTAGAGGGGTTGAACGGCAGCAGGAAGACCAGAATACCGCCTGTGTTGTTATGCACATAGTTGTCTTCCACGATGGCGTTGACGCTGTTCTCGATTTCGATGCCCGTGACATTCTGGAAGGCTTCGTTGCGGCGCACGACGATATTGCGCGACTGCCCGACATAGATGCCCGCGTCGCGCGTGCCCGACACCTTGCAGTCTTCCACCAGTACGCCGTCGCACTCGATGGGGTAGACGCCGTACAGCCCCGTGTTGTGCAGGATGAGGTTGCGAAAAACGACATTCCGCGCCTTATGCACCACGACGCCGTTGCCCTGATAGTTGCGGATTTCGAGGTTCATCACCGTGAAGTCGTTGCCCAGCCCCGAAATCGCGTCGGGCAGGAGGTTGCGCCCGTCCAGCACGGGTCGCTTGCCGTTGCGGATGACGCCTTCGATGGTTACGCCGTGATGGATGACCAGCACATTCTCGTGGTAGGTTCCAGGGTAGATGCGCACGATGCCGTTGCGCCCTGCCCTATCAACGGCTTCCTGAATGCTCTCGCCAGGGCGTACTTCCACGATTCGGGCGGGCGATGGTGAATCCCCCCTCACCCCGACCCTTTTCTCCCTTCGCAAGGGGGAAGAGGGAGAACCCTGGACTATAGCGCGGAATCCCCCCACTCCCGCGCCCTCTCCCCCCTTAGTAAGGGGGGAGAGGGTCGGGGTGAGGGGGGATTCACTTGTGCGCACAGCAGTTGATCGGCTTTCCGCGCGGCGCTGCATCTGTCGAATACGGCGCAGTTCGGGGCTGCTGATATTCAAGCGAGTAGGCAGGCGTGGAACCTGCGGCTGCACGACGGGCAGCCCCGACGGCACACGCGCGGGGATTTCGGGCGCGGCGGATTCGTCGGTCAGCGCGAGCAGGAACGCAATCAGGTCTGCCTTCTCCTGCGGGGTGAGGGTGAACTTGCGGATTTTGTCGTCCTGCAGGGGCACATCGAGCCCCAGCCCGCGCCCGCCGCCGCCTGCGTAGAAGTCCAGCACCTCCTCCAGCGTCTCGAACACGCCGTTGTGCATATACGGCGCAGTGAGCGCGATATTGCGCAGGGTGGGAATTTTGAACGCGCCGTTGGGACCGCCGCCGCGCCCGCGCTCCGCTTCAGGCTTGGCGACATCGGCGGGTCCATCTTTGGGGTTGGGTACGCCAATCACCTTGAAGTTGCGGTCGGCGAACACGGGGATGCCGTGGCACTCGTTGCAGCGCGTCTTGGGCGAGAGGAACAGCTTCAGTCCGCGCTTCTCTTGCGGGCTGAGCGCGCTGCCGTCGCCCGCCGCGTAGCGGTCAAAGCGCGAATTGAAACTTACCAGCGTGCGCTGGAACGCCGCAATCGCGTAGGTGACATTCTTAAAGGTAATCGACTCGCCATCCTTGCCGCCGAAGGCTTTGTCGAACAGGGCGCGATATTCGGGGATGGCTTTCAGCTCACGCACCAGTTCGGCAGGGTCGGCGTTCACCTCTTCGGGTGTGGTGATGACCATGCGCGCTTGCTCTTCGAGGTGCGCGGCGCGTCCGTCCCAGAATTGGCGGTGGTTATAGACGGTGTTCCACAGGCTGGGCGCGCCCCGCGTGAGTTCGATGCCGCCTGTGCGTTCGCGTCCCGCGCCTGCGCCGCCGCGCCCGCGCGAACGAGGCAGCCCGTCCGAGAAGCCCAAATGCGGATGATGGCAGTGCGCACACGACAGCGTGTTATCGTCCGACAGGATGGGATCAAAAAACAACAACCTGCCCAGTTCCACCTTTTCAGGCGTGGTGGGGTTGTCGGGAGGCTGCACAATCTCGGTCGGGAAGGCTTTCTGCAGCCCCGTCGCAGGGTTGTTGGGGTCGTAGGGCGGGGGATTAGGAACCAGCGCGCCGTTTTCGAGGCGCATCCCCACGAACCGTTCCTTCGAAACCGTTGCACCAACCAGCAGCAGCGGCAGCAACGCCGTCGTTAGTCCAAATGTCCAGCGCGAACGAGTCATCATCAACGCCTCCGAAAGCGTTTTTCGAACGAGCAGTCGGAATTCCTGCCGCTCGCCCGTGCCAATCGCCTCCAGTATGCCATAATATTGCCGTATGCCAGCGATTGTTGTGGAACACCTGTCCAAGACCTACTATACCTACAAGCGTCCGCCAGGGGTATGGAGTGCTGTCAAGAGCCTGTTTCGGCGCGCGCGGCACGAGGTACACGCCGTGCGCGACATCTCGTTCACCCTCGAGGAGGGCGAGCTGGTCGGCTTTCTCGGACCCAACGGCGCTGGGAAGACCACTACGCTGAAGATGCTCTCAGGAATCATCTTCCCGACCTCAGGCACGGCGCGCGTGCTGGGCTATGTGCCGTGGGAACGACGCGCCGACATGCAACGCCAAATCGCGCTGGTGATGGGGCAGAAGATGCAGCTCTGGTGGGACTTGCCGCCGTATGAGTCGTACCTGCTGCTGAAAGCGCTCTACGAAGTGCCCGACGAGGCGTTCGAGCGGCGCGTCCACGAGCTGGCAGAGATGTTGGAGATTCGGCATGTGTTGCATACGCAGGTGCGACGGCTGTCGCTGGGCGAGCGGATGAAGTGCGAGCTGTTGGCGGCGCTACTGCATCGCCCGCGCGTGCTGTTTCTCGACGAGCCGACGATTGGGCTGGATGTCGTCTCGCAGAAGCGCATCCGCGAGTTCCTACGCGAATACAACCAGCGCGAACGCACGACCATCCTGCTCACCAGTCACTATATGCAGGATGTGCAGGAGCTGGCGCAGCGCGTGCTGATTATCCATCACGGGCAGCTGATTTTCGACGACACGCTCCGCGCGTTGGTGGAGCAGTATAGCCCTTCCAAAGCGTTGCATCTGCGCTTGGAGCAGCCCGCCGACGCCGAGACTCTGAGCCGTTTCGGGCGGGTGGCGCGCCTAGACGGGCTGGAGGCGGTACTGGAGGTGCCCCGCGAGCAGGTCAGCCGCGTCGCCAGCGCGATACTGCAGTCGCTGCCCGTGTACGACATCACCATCGAAGAGGTGGACATCGACGAGATTATCCGCGACATCTTCGCGGGCAAGCGCGAGGCGAGCGCGCTGGTCAACACAGCAGGCAGTTAGGCAGGCACACCCTGTAGCCACTGGGTTAGCTCGCGGGCGAAGTCGCGGAAGATCTTAGGCGCACGCTGCGCGTATCGTGCCACGCGGCGCAAATCCACCTCCATATACTCGTGAACCAGCACATTCCGAAAGCCGCCCGCGCCGCGCAGTCGCCTGTAGAGCGTCGCGGAGATGACTTTGTTCGCCCGCAACTCAGCAAGCGAGGCTTCGTAGCTTTCGGGCAGCGCGCCGAAACGGCGCGTCAGGATATGCTGCGCCGCTTGCAGGATGAGCGAGATGCCCACCTGCAGCCCGTGCTGCACCGCCCAGCACAAGGTCAGGTCGGTTGCGAGGTCGTCGGCGGAGATGTGGGCGTGCTTGTCCAACTCGTCCGCCACGCGGTTCAGGTTCACAGCAACCTGCACGAGAAAGTCGCGGTCTACTGCCATCGCGGTTCGCAGGGCTTCAGGCGCGTATCGTCGCAGTCGTTCACGCAGTTCGCGGCTTTGGCTCAGGATTCCTGCTTCGTAGCGGGCAGCAGCCAGCGGGTCGCGGGCGTAGATACAGCGACCTGTGCGCACAATCGATTCTCGCAGCCAATACGGCGCAGCGGGCAACTCCACCAGATCGAGGCGATCCGTGCCCAGACACAGCGACAGGTCGGCGTACAGCGCAGGGAACGAGTAGCCCGCATCGGGCAGCACCGCGAGGTCGATATCGTTCGTACCGTCGCGTTCCTGCAGCGCGGAGCCGAACAGATACGCCAGCCGCACGGGATGGCGCGCCAGCACTTGGGGCACACGCGCCAACCGCTGGCGTATATCTGGGGGCAGCGGGGGCAGGTGGGCGTACTTCTCGCGCACTGCCATAGCCGCAGTATACCTCGCGCGCGCCACGCTTGGCGTGGTTCCCCCCGCGGCGGGGGGAACCTTACGGGGAGGGGGTAATTGGCGAACCTTGCCCGTGCGATTGGCGTCACTTCAGGGTCATCGGCTTGAACATCCACCAGCTTGCCAAGTCGCGCTGGTCGGCGTAGTGGGGCGAGGCAGGGTCTTCGCTCTGACCGGGCGGGAGCACCGTCTCGCCGAAGAATTGCGCCCCGAACTGGATAATCTGCAAGTACGAGCCGCGATCCGTGTAGGGCACCCCCGCGAGCCTGTCGCCCCAGCCCATGCGCGGCGCGCTGTAGCGCCAGAGGTTCATCGACTCGCCGTGCCGACGCTTCATTTGCGTAATGGCGTCCGCCAACGCGATGGTTAGCAGCTCTTCGGGCTTTTTGCCATTGAAGTAGTCGTGCTGGCGCGGCACGGCGGCTTGCTTGCCCAGCAGTGCATAGCCGATATAGCTGGGCTGGATAGCGAGGCGGAACAGGTCGGGGCTGAAGAAGTTGCCGAGGTCGTCCGCAAACACGCGCGTGCGCACGGCGTCCAGCCAAGCGTCCCAGAGCGCTTTCGCCGCGCTGCCCTCGCGCTCGTGGCAGTCCCACGCTTCCAGCAGGCGCACAGCGGCGCGCAACTCGTCGCTAAAGTTGCGCTCGTTGCGCTTGACAATACGCAGCATCATCGGCAGTAGCCTGCCCGCGTCCTCGTCATACTCAGCAATATCGCGAATGTACGCCTTCACATCGTCCACCGTCAGGCGCGGCTTGCTGCGAATCAGCTCGTTCAGGCGGTAGACGCGGAATATCATGCCCCACACGGGCGTGTCGGCGTTCTCCCACCAGACGGCGGGCTTGTTGTTCCAGTTCGCAATATAGCCCTGCTTCGGGTTCACCACGCGCGGCATCTCGGAGAAGGGGATTGTGCCCTTCCAGTCATACTCGCCTGTGCCGAGTGCGGGCAGGCGCGGGTCTACCCCGTCGGCGCGGATAGGCGCGCGCCCGCAGTAGAAGTACGCGATGTCGCCCGTGCGCGTGGCGCAGAAGGCGTTGAACGAGGCAGGAATGTGCGACGCCGCGCGTTCAAAATCCTCCACCGTGCGCGCGGTCAGAAACCCGTAGAACGCACGGAACGACTCCAGTTCGTTGTTCCAGTAGCTGAGCTTAATGCTCACCGCGACCGCGTTGCGGGCGTCCGTCGCCACCACAGGACCGTACACGCTGCGGTAGACGGTCAGCGCCACAGGATCGCTACCCTTCACGCGGATAGTCTCTGTGCGCTTTTCCAGAGTGCGCCATGTACCCTTGTACCAGTAGCGTTCGGGGTTTTGCGGGTCCAGTTTCAGAATAAAGGCGTCCACGAAGTCGGCGACGCCCGAGGTGAAAGTCCATGCGAGGTTCTCGTTGGTTCCAATCAGCACGCCTGGCAAGCCAGGGAAAGTCATCCCGCGCGCGTTGATGCCCGCGCCGTTGAGGTGAACCTCGGCGGCGATGTGGGGCAGGCTGAAGCCCATCTGCGGCGCGCCGACCAGAATCGGCTGCCCCGTCGCCGATTTTTGCGGACCAATCAAAATCGCGTAGCTGCCGAAGTGGGTATACAGCCCGTGTTCCTGCGCGAACTCGATCTGCGCTTGCCCCGAGGCGATTCGCAGCGCGGGCAGCAGCACATTCAGCCCGATGTCGGGCAGCAGCTCCAGGTGCTTGCGCATCTGCTGTAGCGTCTGGCGCGGGTCGCGGCGGTGCGCCTTGCGCGTGTCGTCTTCGGGCGGCACCGTCGTCGGCGAGGTCGGGTCTTGGATCCAGAGCAAATCGTTCACCCAAGTGGCGGCGAGGTCTTTGTTGCGCGCCTTGAGGAGTTGGTAGAAGGCGTAGTTGCGCAAATCGCCTGCGGACATCACGCCGCCGAACCGCCGTAGCATCATCACGGCGATAGCGACGGTGTCGGTCGGTCGCCACGGGCGCGGTTCGATGCCGTTCTCGGCGTACTGTCGGGGCAGTTTGCCCGTGCGTTGCGCTTCCTGAATCCAAGCGTTGATGCCTGCGGCGAGGGCGTCCAGCCCGTCTTGGAGTTCGCGCGGCAGGCGGCTGATTTGGGCTTGCAGTTCGGCGTCCGTGTAGCCTTCGGTGCGCGCGGCTTTGTCTTGCTCCAGCGCACGGCTGCCCATCACCTCTGCCATCTCGCCCCGCGCCTGGCGACGGTACAGCTCCATCTGCCACAGCCTGTCCTGCGCAATCGCGTAGCCGTTGCCGTACAGCAGTCCGTACTGGGTGCTGGCTTGCACCGTCGGCACGCCATAACTATCGCGGGTGATGCGCACGGTATCGCCGCGCACACTTAACTCCACAGCTTGCGGCTGGCTCCAGACCGTCCAGCCGAAGCATACGCCTAAAACGAACGCAAGTCCTGTCCGAATCATCATATGAGAAAACCTCCCTGTTGCGATGCCACTTCGCATAGGGAGGTTTTTCGACTCGGCGTTCGAAGTTCCTGCGAGTTGGGTTAGAAACTCAGCCCGTAGGTCGTGCTGAAGTAGATGACCTTCGCTTGCGTGCCCAGTTGCAGGCGTAGCGCGTCGTCATGCACATAGCGCAGCGCGGCGTTGGTGTCCACGCCGTTATACTCCGCGACGACCGAGAACCGATTGCCCAGAAACACCTCGCCGCCGCCAATCACCTTGTCACGGTAGATGCCTGTGCCGTAGCCGATATGCAAGCGCAAGCCGACGACTTGTTCAGCCGCCTCGGTAGGCACACGCACATTCACGCTTGCCATGCCGTAGACCGTGTTGTTAATCGCATCGAACGGGTCAATCGCGCCGAATCCCAGTTCCAGCCACTCGAAGTTCTGCGGGATAATCGTTACCTTGCCAGTAGCGATGACCTTGTTGTTCTGGTTGTTGCGATCGACGACTGTGCCGCCGACCTCGATGCTGTCAAAAATCCCCCAGTTCACCGAGACAGTGCGGATGTCCTTGCCAAACGCGGTACCGAGTTGGAACCGCTCCACCCGCGTCGTGGTGGAGGTCGGGACAGTGATTAGCCCTGTCGGACCCAGCAAGGTGTTCACTCGGATGGCGGGGTTCTCGCCGCGCGGTTCCACTTGACCAAAGCTTGCCGAATACGCAAGCGCGGCTACTCCGAGCGCTAAGAGTGTTCGCATAGGTTAACCTCCATGTCTACCCCATTATACCTATCGGCGTGTGTCAATTCAATTCCGAAAACTCGCTCAAAACTCCGCACAATGTTCTGCTTAACTGTTTCCATCGGAACGACACGCCCCAGCACCTGCTGCAGCGAGGTCACGGGTCGGTCAGCAATCCCGCAGGGCACAATCGTCTGGAACAGGCGCAGGTCGTTGTTCACATTCAGCGCGAAGCCGTGCATGCTGACCCACTTGGTGACCTTGACGCCGATGGCGGCGATTTTAGCGTCGCCGACCCATACGCCTGTGTAGCCCGCCTCGCGATGCGC
>Ga0308310_1001459_pt1 | contig 10596 bp, 9 predicted proteins | sample HotsprSampleMS65_FD_203672 | JGI IMG/M metagenome (GOLD analysis project Ga0308310, IMG submission 203672) | Hot spring phototrophic mat microbial communities from Mushroom Spring, Yellowstone National Park, Wyoming, United States - 20090730_MS65 ...
AATACAGGATGCGCAGCGGCAGCGGCTCAGGCTGCAGGGCGCAGTTCAGATCGGGCGCGAGCAGCTCAGGAGTCAGCTGCACATCCAGTTGGTCGCCTTTCGCAAGGCGGTAGGCGGGCTTTTCAGGCTTGCCGTTCAGGCGCACGGCGCCTTCCTTAATCAATCGCTGCACGCGGGCGCGCGAGAGCGCGACGCCTCGCGCCTCCAGCTGATCGGTCAGGAATTTATCCAAGCGCTCGCCATGCGCCTGCTCAGGCACTGTGAAGGTGTGCTGCATAGCGACTCACCATAGCGCGCGGATCATAACGCCCGGATTGTGGCACAGCGGATTAATTAGCACAGCGGATCATGGCACGGCGCGCCAGAAGCCGCCCGCTTCGAAGGCGACGTGACCGCGCTCATACAGATAGGCGAGCGCAGCCTGCACAGCCGTGCGCGCTAAGCCATAGCTGACGGCGTTTGCCAATGGGTCGCCGAGCGCGGCGCAAATGCTTTGCGTGAGCGACGCATCGTTCATAGGCGCGGCGCGCAGCTGATCGAAAGTCATCTCGATCAGGCGCTGCAGGACGGCGCGGTTGTGCGCAATGACGGCGCGCGCGTCGCTGAGCTGAGCGCCGTGCCCAGGCGCGAAAAGGACGCCATCTAGCTCGGCGAGGCGCGCGAGGCTCTCTAGCGCCTGCGCCATGTGGACCGTGAACGGCACAGGATATTTCTGGAGCGCGGCGCTGGGCAGGAAGGCATCGGCGCTGAAGAGAATGTCGCGGTAGCGCACGCCGATCTGATTCGGCGAGTGTCCCGGCAGCGGCACGATCTCCAGATCGAGCCCGAGCAGGTTCAGCGCGCCGGGCGCCAGCAGGTGATCGACGGCGCAGGGCTGCGCCAAAGTGAATTTGCCGCGCAGCTGGTCTATAGGCGCGGCGCCAGCGGAGAGCATCATGCCTTCTAGCACAGTGTTGCTGATGAAGGCGGCTTCCAATGGCGGCGCGTAGACGGCGAAGGGCGGCAGAGCGCGGCGCAGATAGGCGGCGCCGCCGAAATGATCGGCATGACCGTGCGTCAAGATCAAGGCGGCAAGCGACAAATCGAGCGACTCGAGCGCACGCTTGATGCGCTTGCCCATCTCGTCATCCAAGCCTGCGTCGATCACAAGCGCCTGACCGTCTGCCGCGATCACGCCCGCGTTGGCGCCGCTCTGCAGGTGATAGACGTCGTCAGCGAGCTTGACTATCTCAAAAGGCATCGGCGCATCCTACCCGACTCATTCTTCCGCCAATTTTTCCAAGCCCTCGCGATCCACGATCACGTAATGGCGACCCTCGCGGCGCACCAAGCCGAGATCGTAGAGCTGGCGCAAGGCGCGTCCGAGCACCTCGCGGCTGGTGCCGAGCACAGCGGCGATCTCATCCTGCGAGAGCGTATCGAGCGGCAGATGCGCCTCGCGCTCGAAGCCGCCGCGCCGCAAAAGCAGGCGCGCTAAGCGGCTTGGCACAGTTCGAAAGCCGATGTCGTCAAGGCGCGCGATCAGCTCGCGATTTTGTAAGGTCAGCAGGCGGATGCAGCTGAGCATCAGCTCGGGATCCGCCGCCATCAGCGCTAGGAGCTGCTCGCGGGCGAGCCAAGCGATGTGCGCCTCACCAACGGCTTCGGCGCTGACGGGGTTTGGCCTGCCGTCCAGTGCTGGGATCAGGTTGAGTGCGGCGTATGGGCGCGCATAGTGATGCACGTGCAGCCGCCCATCGCGCAGGATGTGGTACAAGCGCACCAGACCGCTGATCAGGATGCCTAAGCCTGACGGGCGGTGACCCTCGAGGAAGATGGCTTGCTTGTTGGCGTACGTGCGCACGTGCACTGCGGCGTCAATGGCGCGCTGAGTCTCGGCGCTTGTGCGCAGAAAGAGCGGCGCGCGCACGATCCAAGCGTGCGTGAGCGGCTCGAGGCACGGCATGGGCGCTCAGCTCTGCGGGCGGAACTGCACCTCGCGCCAAGCGGCAAAGTGATCGCGCAGCTTCAGCCGCTGATACTTGCCAGTGGTGGTGACAGGCACTTCCGTGCCGAAGACGACAACCTTTGGCGATTTCTCGAAGGTCAGTTTGGCGCGGCACGCCAGCAGAATCTGCTCTTCAGTCAGCGCAGCGCCCTCTTCCAGCACCACATACGCGCCGACTTCCTCGCCGTAGTAGACGTTCTCGAAGGCGATCGCCAAGCCAATCCTGACGCCAGGGATGCTCAGCAGCACCTCTTCGATATCGAAGGGCGAGAATTTCACGCCGCCGCGATTGATCAGCTCTTTGATGCGCCCAGTGATGAAGAAAAACTGCCGGCCGCGCGCATCGCGCAGGAAGAAGCCCTCATCGCCGCTGCGGAACCAGCCGAATTTGAAGGTCTCGGCATTCGCCTCGGGGCGTTGGAAGTAATACTTCATCACGTTGTGGCCGCGAATGCAAATTTCGCCGCGCTCGCCCTCGCCGAGCTGCACCCCCTCCCCGCTCGCGTCGAAGATCGCCATCTCGTTCGGGCTGATCGGGCAGCCGATGGATGGGTAGCCGTGCGCTTGCAGCCAGGCTTGCCGCTCATCGTCGCTCAGGTCAATCGGCAAGAAGCACGAGTAGCAAGTCGTCTCGCTCAGGCCATAGCCGTGTAAGATTGGGATATTGAATTGCTCCTCAAAGCGCTTGGCGAGCGCTACCGAGAGTGTGCCAGCGCCGCAGATCATGTGGCGGAAATGTGCCAGGTCTTCGCGGCGCACACCTGGCCCCCAGATGCTCTCGCCGCGCGCGCGCTGGGCATCGGCGTATTCGCAACAGAATTGCAGCAAAGTCGGCACCACGCTGACGATATGCACGCGCTCGGCCGCGATGCGCTGCCAGAAAGTGTGCGATTGAAATTGGCGATTCAGCACCACGCTGCCGCCGACGTACAGCGGCGTGATGAGCGTCACCACGATGCCGTTCACGTGATGAATTGGCAAGACGCACATCAGGCGTTGATTGCCAGTGATGCCCTGCCAATCGCTGATGCCGCGCGCATCCACCAACAAATTGTACTGAGTCAGCACCACGCCTTTGGGCGCGCCTGTGGTGCCGCTGGTGTAGACCAAAAGCGCTTCGCTCTCAAGCGAGCATTGATCGGGCGCGCTGAACACATCAGATTGCTCAGCGAGCGCGGTCCCGAAATGTAGGAACGCATCGCTCGGCGCGCCGCCCATCTGCACCACGCGGCGGATGTTTGGCGCGCCAGTGCCTTCGGCGGCGCCGCTCAGGATGCGCTCGGCGCGCTCCAGATATTCATGGCGGACGAAGAGCACGACCGCCTCGCTATTGCGCAGGGTGTAGGCGATGCGCGCGTCATCTTCAGCCACGTTTTGCGGCGCGAGCGCCGCGCCGAGCTTCCAACAGGCAAAGTACAGGATGACAGTCTCGGCATGGTTGTAAGCGAGCGTGGCGACGCGATCGCCGTGGCGGACGCCGAGCGCTTGCAACAGGTTAGCGGCGCGGTTAACCTCTGCATTGAATTGCGCATAAGTGTACTCAGTGCGCGCCCCGTCTGCATCGTAAGCGATCAGGAAAACCTTTTCGGGCGATTCGCGCGTGCGGCATTCCAGCAAATGCGCGATATGGCGATACGGCACGAGGTAATGCTCAGGCGGGCGCTCGCGATAAGTGCGAGCGGCGCGGATGTTCGCTAGAGTTTGGGCATCAGGATGCATCGCAGACCTATCTCACAAGATGTTCTCTCGCCAAGGCGCAGGCGCTATGGATTGTACAGCAATGGGCTCGCCATAGCCAACAAGACTCAGGCGCGAGCGCGACCTTCGCGCTGACTCGCGGCACAAGGCGCGATGAGCAAGAATGCCTCAGCAAACTCGCTCTCCGAATGGCAAGCACTAGAGAGCATTGCGCCAAGCCTGAGCGCGTCGTAGGCGCTGGACACAAGCACGTTGCGTGCTATAATGCCAGCCATGCACTTGAGAACGCAGGCGAGGTGAGGCGCATGGGCGGGAATCGGCGTGAGCATCCTGAAGAATTGGTCGGCGCATTGTTGATCGCGTTGCTTGGGACGCTACTGGCGCGCTTGCTGTTAGCAGGCAGCTTGCGGGAATTTCTGCAGGCGCACGTTGAGTCGCCCGAGATGGCGCTGAACCTCGCTTCGCTCTTGCTTGGCGCCGCGCTCTTCGGCTTGACTTTCCTCATCGGGCGCGCCCTGACCTTTGAGCTGGAGCGACCGAGCGACCAAGTCCGCGTGCGGCGCGGCAAAGGCGTGCTTTTCTTAGACGCGGCGTCGGTCTGCGATCAGGTGTTCATCGCCACCTCAAAAGTGCAAGGGGTTAAGTGCAGTGAAGTGGACGTTCACGCCGTGAAGGGCGATGCGCACATCGCGCTCTACGTGCAGATCGAGAGCGCAGCCGAGCTACATGCGAAGCACGCCGAGTTGCGTCGGGCGATCCGCGAGATGGCGCGGCGCTTGCACATCCGTCTCGGCGCCGAGCCGGTCGTCCACGCCAAACTGCCGCCCCTGCGCGGCGGGCGCACCGTGGATAACACGCTGGACGCGCCCAGCCTCTCTGAGGCGCTGCGCAGTCGCGTTGCGCCGCCGCGCGCCGGCCGCTCGTCAATTTTCAGCGCGCCGCGCAGTCTGTTCAGCGACACTCTGCCTTCCTCGCTCGATGGCGAAGCACCGTCGCGCCCCTCAGGCAGCATTTTCGGGCGAATTCTCAAACCGCCCAAGCCGGACGAGCCTGACGATGAGCAGTAGCGCCGCGCGCATCTCGCCAAGATGCGAGTAGCGCTCGTCCACGATTGGCTGAATCAAATTGGCGGCGCGGAAGACGTGCTGACCGAGTTGGTCGGCATGTTCCCTGAAGCGCCGATCTACACCAGCTTGTACTGGCGCGAGAAAATGCCCGCTGCATGGCGGGCGTGGAACATCAAGGTGCTGTGGACAGATCGGCTGCCGCAGATTCACCAGCATCATCAGCGCTACTTGCCGTTCTACCCGCTCGCCTTCGGCGCGCTCGACCTATCCGAGTACGATGTGGTGCTGAGCAATAAAAGTGGCTTCTGTCACGGCGTGCGGACGCGGCGCGGCGCGCGTCGTGCGCTGCACATCTGCTACTGCTTGACGCCGACGCGCTATGTGTGGCAATACGAAGCCTATGTGGCGCGCGAGGGGCTAGGGCGCGCTGTCAAGGCGGCGTTGCGGCCGCTGATCGGCGTGCTACGGTGCTGGGATTACGCCGCGGCGCAGCGCGTGGATCACTTCATCGCCATTTCAACTGAGGTTCAAGGGCGCATCAAGACTTTTTACGGGCGCGACTCGGTCATCATCTTTCCGCCTGTGGAGACGGCGCGCTTCACTCCCCTGCCGAGCGACCAGATCGGCGATTACTACCTTGTCCTCTCCCGCCTTGTGCCGTATAAGCGCGTGGATTTGGCTGTGCAAGCGTGTACGCGGCTCGGCTTGCCGTTGCTGATCGGCGGCAGCGGACGCGACCGCGAGCGGTTAGAGCGCATGGCAGGCGAGACGGTCAAATTCTTAGGCTACGTGCCAGAGGCCGGCCTACCTGCGCTGATGGCGCGTTGCAAGGCGCTCATCTTCCCCGGCTTGGAAGATTTCGGCATTGCGCCTGTGCAAGCGCAAGCGGCAGGCAGGCCGGTCATCGCCTTTCGCGGCGGCGGGGCGCTGGACACAGTGCGCGAAGGCGAGACAGGTCTTTTCTTCGATGCGCCGACGGTCGAATCGCTTGTGGCGGCGCTCAAACAGTTTGAAGCGGCAGATTTGGCGCACTGCATGGATAGCGCAGCTATCCGTCGGCACGCGCTACGCTTTGACCGAGCCGTTTTTCAGCGCGCGTTGCGCGCATTCATTGAAGAGGCTTATGCTCAAAGGCGCTGAGCGTCGGCGTTGAGCGCATGTCAGGGACGCTCTCCAGCTTCGAGCGCGGTTCGCGCGCGTTCGGCGCCTTCGCGACGGCGCTTGCGCCCCCTCGACGAGGCACAGCAGAGCGGCTTGCGAGGCGCACGGCGGCGGGCTAGAGCAGCGCGCGGCAGGCGCGGTAGAGATCGTCCCACCCCTCGCGCGTCTTGACAACGGTCTCAAGGTACTCCAGCCAGACTATGCGATCCTGCACGGGGTCTTTGATAATCGCGCCCATCATGCCGCTTGCTAGGTCACTGGCGCGCACCACGCCATCGCCAAAGTGCGCCGCCAACGCCATGCCGTTCGTCAAGACTGAGATCGCCTCAGCGGTGCTGAGCGTGCCGCTCGGCGTCTTCAGCTTGGTCTTGCCATCGGCGGTGACGCCATTGCGCAGCTCGCGGAAGATGGTGACCAAGCGCTGAATTTCGAGCAGGGCTGGCGGCTCAGCGGGCAGCTCAAGGGCGCGTCCGATGCTCGCCACGCGCGTGCGCACGATCTCAACTTCTTCGGCTTCGGTAGCGGGCAACGGCAGCACGACCGTGTTGAAGCGGCGCTTCAGCGCGGCTGAGAGCTCGTTCACGCCGCGATCGCGGTCGTTGGCAGTGGCGATCACGTTGAAGCCTTTGAGCGCTTGCACTTCTGCGTTCAGCTCTGGGATCGGCAAGGTCTTCTCGGAGAGGATCGTGATCAGCGAGTCCTGCACATCGGATGGAATGCGCGTCAGCTCTTCCACGCGCGCGATCTTGCCTTCCGCCATGGCGCGCATCAGCGGACTCGGCACCAGCGCTGCCATGGACGGGCCTTCCGCCAGAAGGCGCGCGTAATTCCAGCCGTAGCGGATCGTCTCTTCAGACGTGCCTGCCGTGCCTTGAATCAGCAAGGTTGAATCGCCTGAGATGGCAGCCGCCAGATGCTCAGCCAGCCATGTTTTGGCAGTGCCCGGCACTCCGAGCAGCAACAGCGCGCGATCTGTGGCCAGCGTGGCGATAGCAGCCTCGACCGGGCGGCGCTGCCCGATGTACTTCGGCGTGATGGTGAAGCCGTTCGGCAGCGTGCCGCCCAACACGTAGGTCGCCACGGCCTGCGGCGAGAGCCGCCAATTCGGCGGGCGCGGGCGCGTATCGCAGGCGGCAAGCGCGGCAAGCTCCTCGGCAAATTGCTGCTCAGCGTGTTGGCGCAGAATAGCAGGTGGCAGCTCAGGCATAGCGCACACTCCCCACATGCTTGCGGCTCATTCAGGCACGCCGAAGCGTTGCCCCAAAGCGGCGCGCCCGTCAAGGGTCATTTGCAGCTCGTGATACGTATCGTAAACAAGCGGATCGAGGCGCGCGCGCGGCAGGCGGCTGCGCAGGTCCGCCAGCAAGGCGGCGGCAAAGTCGCGGCGCGCCAAGACCGTGATATTCAGCTCGGCGCGCGCAGCGAGGAGCGCCAGCAGCTCAGGCGCGCTCAGGACGATCGGACGAAATGCGAGCCAGTAGCGCCGCGCCGCCACGAACAGCCAATCAGCGCTCAGCTCAGGGGGTATGTAAAGCACGTGATAAGTCGCTCGGCCTCTCACTGAACGTAGCTCTCTGAACTTCAGCTCTCAGACGCGCCTCGCTGACAGTTCGCGCCGCGGAGCGCGCTGCAATAGCCGCCTTGCGCCTCTCCGTCGCGCTCGCTTGCGCGGCAACTTGCTCAGGCGGCAGTCACACCTTCGATAAGGCTGATGATTCAAGCCAATGCCTGCGCAAGTGCAAGCGCATGCTCACTCCAGCAGCGCTATGAGCGCCTCGAGCGCTTGTAAAGTCAGCAAGTTGTGCAGGTTGTGGCCCGCTTGCAGCGCCTCTGGGACAAAAGAAGCCACGTCGCCGTTCTCGGGCTTGGTCATGTGCGTCGGCTCGTCTGGATCGATGCCTTGGAAAGGCAGTGGTTCGAAGGCGCGCCACAGGTTGATCAGCGGCAGATTATAATCGGCGGCGGCGCTCGCTACAATACGGTTATAGAAGATGGACTGCTCGACGAAGCCGGGCTGATTGGGAAACGTGCTGAGCAGCGGGATGATGCCGCGATTGACGGTCTCGACCAGCACGCGGCGCAGGTAGTAACTGAATTGAGCGGGCGTCAGCGACTTCAAATCGTTTGTGCCGAAGAGGATCAAGGCGAAGGCGGGCTGTGTGTGGCGATATTCGCACGCCAATGGCGATTCGTCAAAGCCGCACAGGGCGGGGTCGCTCCACGTGGCATCCAACACAGAGGCGGCGTTGAAGCCGCTCGCTGCCGCAAGGCTCGGATTGGTGAACGAATTGTACGAATCGCGGACGGGCGGGCTGAAGCGGGCGATGACCGCCTGTAGCGAGGTATACTCGCCAAGCGTATAGGCGCCCCTGCCGAACGGAGTCAAGAAATTCGGGCTGGCAGTCATGCAATCGCCGACTTTGGAGAAAGCGCTGGCGTTAAGCCCACGGCGCTTGCCCTCGGCGTATATGCTGCGCAGGAAAGCGGCATTGGCGCTGAAATCAGGCAGGATCGGCAGCGCGCGCAGGTCAATCTGCGCGAGCGCGGCTTCGTCCACAGGCGCTTCGGTCGGTTCGGGCAGCGGCGTGAAGGCAGCGGCCGTCGGCGTCGGATCGGCGGCGCGAGAAAGCGTTGCCCTGAGCGGCATGAGCGCCATGCTGCACACCAGCGCGCTGAACAGCGCAAACAGACTCAGCTTTTTGAACACGAGCGGCACTCCTCACTGGCACTAACGCCGATTGTAACGCATTCCACATCGTCTGTCAGCAGGACTCAATCTTGTGAATTGGTGGCAAAAGCGCTAAGATCGTGATGTAGCGCTCACAATTCAGCAGCGCGCTGCGCCAAAAGGCTTATCCCGATGACTCTCAGCTACGCAGACGCCATAGATTACCTCTACGGTCTGATCAACTACGAAGTGCAGCGTCCTGAGCGCTACGCACCCGATGTAGTCAGCCTTGAGCGACCGCGCGCGCTGCTGGCGGCGCTCGGCAATCCGCAAGAGCGCTATCCCTGCCTGCATCTGACAGGCACGAAGGGCAAAGGCTCGGTCAGCGCGATGTGCGCCAGCGTCCTGAGCGCGGCGGGCTTGCGCGTCGGCTTGTATTCATCGCCGCACTTGCAAGATTTCCGCGAGCGCATTCGGGTGAACGACGCCCTGATCGCGCCCGAGCTGCTGGCGAGCCTGGTCGAGCGCGTGCAGCCATACGTCGCCCGCCTCGCAGGGCTGACGTGGTTCGAGGTGGTGACGGCGCTCGCCTTCATGGCGTTCGCTGAGGAGTCCGTGGATATCGCTGTGATCGAGGTCGGCTTGGGCGGCAGGCTGGACGCGACCAATGTGCTGCGCGCGCCATTGACGACAACCGTCACTAGCCTAAGCTACGACCACACGCATTTGCTGGGCAAGACCTTGCCAGAGATCGCCTTTGAGAAGGCGGGAATCTTCAAGCGCGGCGTGCCGGCGATCAGCGCGCCGCAGCCGCCTGAAGCGCTGGCGGTCTTGGAGCGAATCGCAGCTGAGCGCGGAGCGCCGCTGACCGTCGTCGGGCGCGACGTGCCGTTTGAGATCGGCGCGGGCGATGAATTCGGGCAATTTTTCCACTTCAGCGAAGGCGACCTGCGCGGCACATATTGGACGCCGCTGCTGGGCGCGCATCAGGCGCTGAACGGCGCCGTGGCGCTCGCCACGCTCGATCAGGCGCGCAAGGCAGGCGTGCCGATCAGCCCAGAGGCGCTGCGGGACGGCTTGGCGCAAGTGAATTGGCCAGGGCGCCTTGAAGTGGTGCGCCGCGCTCCGTATTTGCTGCTGGACGCCGCGCACAACGCAGCGAGCGCCGAGCGCTTGCGCGAAGCGCTGCAGAGCATCTTCAACGTGCCTGAGCGCCGCCTGATCTTGATCTTCGGCGCGTTCACCGATAAAGACGTGAACGGCATGTTCCGCGCGCTCTTGCCGATCGCCGACCAGCTGATCCTGATGCAGCCAATCAGTCCGCGCGCCTATAGCACAGATGAGCTGATGGAACTGGCGCGGCAAGCAGGCTTCACAGGCCCGCTGCACAGCCGCCCTGCGGCGTGCGACGCCTTAGCGCTGGCCGAGCAGTTAGCTGGCGCGCAAGATGTCATCTGCGCCACTGGCTCGCTCTCTGTAGTCGGCGAGCTGCGCAGCGTGCTTGGCTTGGAGATCGGGCGCGCCGCGTATTTGGATGAGCGCGCCGTGCAATTGCGTCAAAAATCGCTGCCTGTGGGCAGAGTTTGAGGGTACGAACATTGACCCTTATTCAACGACCCGGCATGAACGATTTCCATCACGTTCGGGACGCAGAGCCCGACTCTGATGGCTTGATCGAAGTGCCGCTGATCCCGCTGCGCGACTTGATTTTATACCCGAACATGGTCTCGCCGCTGGTTATCGGGCGCGATCGCTCGCTGGCGGCGATCTTAGCCGCGCACAGCAAAGAGCAGACCATCATCGGCGTCGGGCAGCGCGACCCCAATCAGCCCGATCCGCGCCCTGAGGATTTGTTCAAATACGGCACTGAGATGGCGCTCGGGCGCCTGCTGCGGATGCCTGACGGCACGATGAGCGTGCTGGCGCAAGGGCGCCGCCGTGTGCAAATTGTCGAGTATGTGCAGACCGAGCCGTATTATCGCGTCAAGGCGCGCCCGATCATCGAGACGGCCGAG
>Ga0308310_1001464_pt1 | contig 10570 bp, 8 predicted proteins | sample HotsprSampleMS65_FD_203672 | JGI IMG/M metagenome (GOLD analysis project Ga0308310, IMG submission 203672) | Hot spring phototrophic mat microbial communities from Mushroom Spring, Yellowstone National Park, Wyoming, United States - 20090730_MS65 ...
TCGGTCAACACAAGCCACGCCTCCTTCATCCCACGCGCCCACAGCGTCAACACCGTACACTCTAAAGTGTTCGTCTTGAATACCCGACACCGACCTTTCCACTGCGTGCCAAGACACGGAGCCAGCTCGTGCAACACCTGCCACGCGGACGAGCCTTCCACCAGTACCCTACCGTCGCCGCCCATCGGCATCAGCGGGTGCGCCCCCAACTGCCGAATGTAGGCAAACAACTCAGGCGAATACACGCCCCGATCGGCAAGCACCAACACCTGCACATCGGGCGGAAAGGCGGGCGCAAGGGCACCAAGCAACTGCTTCCAAAGGGGGTTCCACTTCTGCTTGTGCCACGGCAATACCCGCCACGCCACAGGGATGGCGCGTTACTTGTACAGCACGCTGACGGTCAGGATACTCCAGCGGTTGCTAATCGTGGTGGCGTCCATCGCCAAGAGCAAGGTTGGTCGCGACCAGCCTGTTGTCGCCCAGCGCAGCAGCCCTGCGAAGCAGGACTGAACCGAGAGGCGGCATCTGGTGGGGTTCTTTTGGGCGTACCAAGTTTTGAGGCGTTTGCGCATCGCGTTGGCGTGGCACTGGCACAAGGGGGCTAAAAACAGGCTGACGAGGGTCAAGGAGTGGCTGCGCGCGAGTTGGATGCCGAAGCACCAGAGGGCTAAGCCGAGTTGTTGAGGCAGGGTCAGGTGTGGGAGGAAGTGTTGGATGGCGTTGAGTCTCTGGTATACTTGTGGTGGGAGAATAGCCCTTCGGGATTGTGATTGTGTTCTCATAAGGATAAGTATACCCGAAGTGGGCTATTCTCCCCTCAAAAAAAGTACCCTAATCAGAACCTTACGGAGGGGGCTACTATAGACTTCGAGCGCACGATTGGTAAAAGTTCACTTCCCGCTCTGTAGCGACTCGAAGTAGCGCTTCACGCGCTTGCGCTCGGCAGGCGGCACATTCTGCTGGCTCAGCGCCTGCTCCGCCTTCTTCTGGTAGGTCGGCAACGCTTGCGTGAGCGGGACGGAGCTGCTGCCAGGCGTCGGCGGGGCGTTGTAGTCCATGTAGTCGCCCGCGCCAGGCACCAGCGGCGGCTGCCCGCTGACGGCGGTGTCTTTCATCGGAATCTTCAGCTCAGGCTGTTTGTCGCCCTGATTGAACAGCTCTGGCTGTCCGACGAACTCGCCCTTGTCCCACGCTTGCTTCTGCTTCGTGCCGCCTGCGCCCATTCCCAGACCCATGCCAAGCCCGAAGCAGTTGCCCAGCCCCAGCCCTAAGCACGCGCCTTGACACTGCGACAGCTCCTTCATTTGCTTGACCTGCTCCAGCAGCTGTTGCGCCAGCTCGCGGATTTTCTCGTCGGTGTTATACTTTTTTGCGAGTTCCTCTAATTTGTGCTCCAGCTCCTGCAGGCGTTTCTCGATTTCCTCTTGGGTGAGCTTGCGCTGCTGGGGGTCTTGCTGCTGGTTGAGCTTTTGCATCTGCTCAGCGAGTTTGCGCAGGTGTTCCATCGCCTCTTTGTAGGCAGGCTCGTTCATCAACTTGCGTAGGAACTCCTGCGCCTCCTGCGAGAGTTTCAGCGCGCGCATCTGCTGCTGGAGCGATTCCAGTTGCTTTTTGAGTTGCTCCATCTGCTCTTTGCTAAGCGGGTTGCCGTTGGCGCCTTTACCCGACTGGAGTTGCCTCTGGAGTTCGTCGATTTGACGTTGCAGGTCGCTCATCTGCGCCTGCAAGTCGGCTTGGTTGGGGTTCTGCATCGCCTGCAGGGTCGCCTGCAGGCGCTGGAGTTGCTGCTGCAGGTTTTGCATTTGCTGGGCGGTTAGGGGGCGTCCCTGCAGGTCTTTGCCCGACTGGAGTTGCTGTTGTAGGCTTTGCATCTGTTGCTGCAGTTGCTGGTGCAGCCCTTGAAGTTGTTGTTGCAGTTGCGGCGGGAGTTGCTTTTGTTGATTAGACTGCTCCGCCAGTTTCTGCAGTTGCTCGCCTGCGGTCTGGGCTTTCTGGGCGGCTTGTTCCAGTTGCCGTTGGGTCTGCTGTTCCAGTTTACGCGCTTCTTCGAGAATCTCGTTGTAGCGTATCAGGGCTTCCTGCTTGTTCATCTTGGCTTCGCGGGCGCGCTTGTTGTAGAGTTCCACATTCTGTGCGATGCGCTTGGTCAGCTCGTCGGCGTCGGGCTTTTTCGCCTCCTCAAGGATGGGCTTGGCGACCTCCTGAATCTCCTCTGCCGCTTGCTTGATCTCTTTCTGCTCCTCGCGCCGTTCGGGCAGCGCAATTGCCAAGATTTGGGGCAAAAATTGCACAAACAGCGTCAGGGCGACCGCGCCGACGAACAGCTGTTGCCACCTGCCGAACTTCGGGCGCAGGATGCGTTTCGGGTCTGCGTTCTGTAGGGCGTTCTGCGCGTCTTCCATCAGCGGCAGGTCGAACAGGTGTGCGCCGTCGGTATGTTCCATCGCGGTTTGCAGGCGGTCTTTTAGTCCTGCACGGCGGTCTATGAGTTGCGCAATCGCCGCGTCCGAGACGCGCAGCAGCAGCCCGTACAGTGCGCCCATCAGCACGCCTGCCAGAATGCACGCGCCTAACTGCCACGGATAGACGGTCAGCACGCCGCGCCAGTCGAGCAGGCTGAGCAGTGTGGCTGCAAGCGCGCCTGCTACACCTGCCATCGCGCCGTAGCGCCACATCAGCAGGATGCGCACCCGCCGTCGGTACGGGCGCAGGCGGTCTACCCAATTCAAAGCGTTCAACGCCATCGTGATACCCCCAAACCGTCCACAGTATACCTCTCCGCTGCGTAAATTTCAAGCCCTTGCCTGCCCGACAGGAAACGCGCCGAGCGGAGCGAACCGTTGCCCCATGAAAACGCTTTTTGCGGCGACTTGGTGGTTCGGGCGCGCCTGCGTTGAGGCGGCGTATCGGCAGTGGGAGGAGTCTTCCGAGAGCGATTCCGCGCTGCGCCTGCTGGATGCGGTTGTGGAAGGCGCGGCGACGGCGGAGCGCGACCCACAGGTGCTGTCGGTCGGCTACGGCGGTTTGCCTAACCGCGACGGCGAGGTGGAGCTGGACGCCGCCGTGATGGAGGGCGCGCGGCTGCGGGCAGGCGCGGTCGCAGGCGTGCGCGGATTTATGCCCGCGGTTTACCTTGCGCGTGCGGTGATGGAGCGCACGCCCCACCTGATGCTGGTCGGCGACGGCGCAGCGCGCTTCGCGCTCCAGCAGGGCTACGAGCCGCAGCAACTGCTCACTGCCGAGTCGCTGCGCCGCTGGCAGGAGTGGCGTCGGCAACAGACTGCGCCGAAGGAGGTCTCCCAAGAGCGCGCCGACGCGCCCCGCGAGGCGCACGATACCGTTGGCGTGCTGGGCTGGAATGAGGGGCATCTGGTAGTCGCCTGCACCACCAGTGGTATGGCGTGGAAGCTGCCAGGGCGTGTGGGCGACTCGCCGATTGTGGGCGCGGGGCTGTACGCCGACAACGAGGCGGGCGCAGCGGTCTGCACAGGCGTCGGCGAGGAAATCTGGCGGTTCGCGTTAGCCAGTCGCGTCGTGGAGGCAATGCGCACGGGCTACCCCGCACAGCAGGCGTGCCAGCGGAGCATCGACTTCATGCTGCGCCGCCTGCCCGATGTCGCCCAGCACCAGTGCGCCGTGATAGCCATCTCCGCGCGCGGCGAGTTCGGACTGGCAGCGACCCAGCCCGAGCGATTCAATGCTTTTGTGTGTCGCGACGGCACGATTGAGGAGGTCAAGGCACGATAACCGAGAGCAGCCGTGGAGATGTTCCTTCGGTTGATGCGTCTTCTCGAGGTCGACGCCCACCTCTTCAAAAATCGATCTCACAACATCAACGCTTGGGCGAAGCGTTTCATCGCGTCGCGGGCGTGGTGGAGTTTGAGTTGGCGGCGCAGGTCGCGCTCTTTAGGCGCGTCTTCGGGGTCGGGCAGCAACCCCCAGTTGGCGTTCATCGGCGGGAAGTCGGGGTGCGGATAAGTGCTGATGTAGTGTAGCAGCGAGCCAAGGACCGTCTCGCGCGGGGGCGCAACCGCAGGCTTGCCCAGCGCAATCCGCGCCGCGTTTAGCCCTGCGATAATCCCAGACGCCGCCGACTCGAGGTAGCCCTCTACGCCGACCAGCTGCCCCGCGAAAAAGAGCTTGCCGTCGTCGCAGAACTGGAGCGTGCGCTGCAGCAGGCGTGGCGAATCCAGATAGGTGTTGCGATGCACGACGCCGTAGCGCACGAACTCGGCGTTTTCCAACCCAGGTACGAGGCGGAACACACGCTTCTGCTCGCCCCACTTCATGCGCGTCTGGCAGGCGACGAGGCTGTAGAGCGTGCGCTCGTTGTTCTCGGGGCGCAGTTGCAGCACGGCATACGGTCGCTTGCCCGTGCGCGGGTCAATCAGTCCAATCGGCTTGAGCGGACCGAAGCGCAGGGTGTCCTTGCCGCGCGCGGCTAACTCCTCCAGCGGCGTGCAGCCCTCGAAAAAGCGTGGCTCCTCAAAGTCGTGCAGCTGCGCGCACTCCGCCGACATAATCGCCTCCCAAAACCGTTCGTATTCCTCTTTGGTGAAGGGGCAGTTGATGTAGGCGGGGTCGCCCTTGTCGCGCCGACTGCCGAAAAAGACCTTGTCGTAGTCAATCGTGCTGGCGTCTACAATCGGCGAGACGGCATCGTAGAAGTAGAGGTGCTGTTTGCCTGTGAGCCGCGCGATTTCGCCCGCGAGCGCGTCGGAGGTAAGCGGTCCTGTGGCGATAATCAGCGGGCGGTCGGGCGGAAGGCTCGCGACCTCCTCGCGCACGACTTCAATCAGCGGGTGGAGTTCGATGCGCGCGGTAATCGCTTTGGCGAACGCCTCTCGGTCTACGGCAAGCGCCTCGCCTGCGGGCACAGCGAATTCGCGCGCGGTAGGCACGACCAGCGAGCCGAGCCGCTCCATCTCCCACTTCAGCTGCCCCGACGGGGTGGTGGGCAGCATCGACTTGAACGAGTTGGAGCAAACCAGCTCGGCGAGCCAGCCCGTTTTGTGGGCGGGCGTCATGCGTTGGGGGCGCATCTCGTAGAGGCGCACGGGGACGCCGAGCCGCGCGGCTGCCCACGCCGCCTCGACTCCTGCGAACCCGCCGCCGACAATCGTCACGCGCGGCATACCGATTCAGTATACCCCCTTTTGGGCGTGCGCGTTCCCCAGCGAGCGGTATAATAGCGCTATGAGCCGTGCGTTGAGCAAGCCAAAAGTGCGTCGCCGTCCCAGCCTGCCCCTACGCCGCTGGATCACACGGACAGAGTTTGAGGCGCTGATGGAGGCAGGGGTGTTCCCGCGTGAGGAGCGACTGGAACTCCTCGCAGGCGAGTTGACACGGAGGGAGCCTGTGAACACTGCACACGCCGTTGCCGTTGTGTTGGTAAGCGAAGCCTTGCAGCAGGTTTTGCCGAAAAACCTACACCTGCGCACTCAGTTGCCGCTTGCACTCAGCGACTACGACGAGCCGTTCCCCGACCTTGCTGTCGTGTCGGGCAGCCCGCGCGATTATCTCAGCCAGCACCCGACCAGTGCGCTGCTGGTGGTGGAGGTGTCCGAAGCGTCGCTGAAGACCGACCGCGAAGTGAAGGGCAGCCTCTATGCAAGCGCGGGCATCCCTGAATACTGGATTTTGAACCTGCGCGAGCGCGTGCTGGAGGTGTACCGCGAGCCAGCGGCGGATGCGCGGGCCGTGTACGGCGCGGCGTATCGCCAGCGGCAAGTGTACGCAGCAGGCGAGCAGGCGTCCCCGCTTTTCGCGCCCGACGCGACGCTTGCAGTGGAGCAGCTCTTACTGTAAGAAATAGCCAAAGAAGCAGGAATCCCCGCCTGCAGCGCGAAACCCACTTTGGGGTGAGACCATGCGTTTCTGGATGGTGTTCGCTTGGCTAAGTAGCGCATTGCTGCTTGCAGTGGCGCAAGAGACCGTGCTGAACGACGACGCGCTGCAAAAGCCGATTACCGTGTGGCAACGCCTTGCGAGCCTTGCGGAAGTGCTGGACGACATCCGCAAGCAGACGGGCGTTCCATTGCGCTGCCAAGACGCGCTGCGCGAGATGAAACTGGCGGTCTATGTGCAGAACCGACCCGCGCGCGAGATTCTGGAGCAGGTTGCGTCGCTGTTTGGGTTGCGCTGGCGGCGGGACGAAGACGGGAGTTATGTGCTGTACCTGCCTGATGAGACGCGCCGTGCGTTGGAGCGCGCCCAACGCGACGACCGCGCGGCGACGGCGCGCGCCCTGCGCGAGATGCTGCGGATTGCCCGCGAGTGGCTGCGCCTGCCGCCCGACGCCCGCGCCAAAGCGATGGCGCCGTTCACTCAGACCAGAGAATACCCTGCCAACGTGCCCTACTCTGCCTACCTGATGGAAGAGGCCGCTGCCCAGCGTCAGATGACACAAGAACAGCGCGTGAAAGCGTTGGTGGCGGACTATTTGTTGGGCTACAGCCCACAAGGCGAGCCGTCGAAGCCCAAACGGGATAGCTTTTTTTCGGAAGAGGATACGGGAGGCAGTCTGCTGCACTGCTTGAGTGAGGCGGGAGACGCCGTAGTAGACAGGCTGCTGGCGGGGGATACGCTGGGGTTCAGCACGCGCTCAACGCCCGACGCCCTGCCGTTGCCCCCGCGCGTGCTGCTGCCGTTCTGGACGCGCCGCACGCAGCTGGGCGCGGAAGGCATGCTTCAGCTCGAAGCGGAAAGTGGAAAATACATCGAGGTGCGTCCGCTTCCAAATCCCGACTGGGGCGGCTTATGGGTGCGCCTGTCGGCGTGGGGCGACGCGCTGGAGTACAGGGTCGTTGCATTGAGCGTCTACGAACTGGACGGGAAGACTCAGAAGTTTTTGAACAAGGTCGACAATCAGTTGCTGCTGCCGCATCAGGAGTATCTTGCCGAGTCGGAGACTTGGCGTCAGTGGGAGGCGTGGGCAACCCCGATGGAGGCGTGGCAGGAGCGGCTCAAGGAGCGCACGCCCCTTGAACGCCCCAAGCCCACTGTGAACAACCAAAGACCGCTGTTAGCCGCCGACGCGCTGGAGTGGGTCGCGTGGCGCACAGGCTACCCTATCGTTAGCGACGCCAGCCGCTATGTGCCCGCGTGGTATCCCGACCAGTTCGAGAACCCTTATGCGCTGCTGATCCTGCTCAGCAACGACCTATGGCTGCGCTTCGACCCAAGCGGCTATCTGCTGGCGCGTCACAAGCGGTTCTGGACGCTGAACCAGTATGAGATTCCAGAGCGTTTGGTGCGCCCGTTGGAGGCGAAATGGCTGGCGTGGCAGTGGCTCTCGCTGGACGACTATGCGACGCTGGCAGCTGCAATCACCGACGAGCAGGCGCGCGGCTTCACGCGGGCGCGACGGCGCGACAGAATTCGGTTCTGGACAGCGTTCGAGAACGGTTCACTCTATTATGACCTGCCTGCGCTGCGTTTTTGGGCGTCGCTGAGCGCGTCCCAGCGGCAGCGGGCGCTTTCGGGCGAATGGATCCCCGAAAGTACGCTTACGCTGCCGCAGCGCAGGCTCTTCCGCGCCGCGCTCTACTACGACTTCCCGCCCCCTGAACAGCTGCTGCGCGACTTACCCGACGACCATAAGCAAAGCTTGGCTATCGCCTCAGGTCTCGATGCGGATGAGTTTCCTGAGTTTGTACACGAAGAGCTTCAACAGTCACCAGACGCGCCCGCGTTCCGCATCGTACAGGGCAAGCCTATCAGTGAGCTAAGCGTGCTAAAGTCGAAGGACGAACACGAGCGGCGTACCTATACGCTCCACAAAGTATCGTCAGAAGTCAATCGTGAGGGTGTGGATTGGAAGAAGGCGTTTCAAGAGGCAGGGCTGCAGGAAGAACCCACGGAGGCGATGCTGGAGACGGCAGTGAGTACCGTTCTCGAATTTACGCTCCCGCCGCGCCAGTTTGAGCGGTATATTCTCAAGCAGAGCCGCTACGCCGGGTTCGCGACGGGGGTGAGCCCTTAGCGGCTCACGGGCAGCGCGTGCGAGAGGTCGATGTGCCCGCCGAGGCTCTCAATCGGCTTGCCGCCGACTAGAATCTGCACGCGCTCGATGTTCGGGAAGCTGCCTGCGGTGCTGGCGACGGCGTTAACAAGGGCAGCCTCGTCGTCCGAGCCGCCCGCGAAGTTCTGGGTCAGCTCGGGCGAGAAGTTGAGCTGCAGCGTGCCGTTCTGCACGGTCGCGCCGAGCAGCCGCGCGCCTTCAGGAAACACGCCCGACTCGCGGATGAGCCTTTCGAAGACCTCCATATAGGCTGTGTCGGGGTTCTGGATGGCGACGGACTTGCTCTCGTAGGTCAGTTCGCCGCGCGCATCCACTTTGGGGATGTAGATTCGCGCTTCGCGGGGCGGGGCGGGTGGCGGAGGCGGCGGGGCAGGCGTCAGGCGCAGCCAGACCCCCACCACGATTGCCAGCGCGGCAATCGCCACAAACAGAACGCCCAGCATGCCCTGCACGCGGCGCGCTTCGTTCATCTTACGTCTCGTCGGTCGTCGCGTCGTGCGCTTGTGTTTCGGCATCGGCTTCCGTGTCGGTTGTGTCGGACGCTACGGTCGGCTCGGCGGTGGTTGCCCACTCGATTCGGAACTGCGTCTTGCCCAGCGTCAGCGTCGCGTCGGGGGGCACGGTGGTCGGCATGTTCGGCGCGATTTTCGTCTCACCCAGAAAAGTGCCGTTCGTGCTACCAAGGTCGGTGATGCGCACATCCGCGCCAACGATTTCGATCACAGCGTGCTGTCCCGACACATAGGCGTCGGGAATCACGATGTCGTTGCCCGCGCGTCGCCCGATGCGCTGCGGACGGGCGTAGAGCGGGAGGCGCAGGTTGGGGTCGGTGAGGCTCGCCAAATACGCCAGTGGCGGAGCGACTTCGGCGGCGACGGTCGGCGTTTCGAAGCCTTCGGGCAGCTCTAAGGTCAACTTCACACTGCCGAACTGTAGCTCGGCGTTGGGCGGCAGGGGCACACGCTCCGCGCCGACGGGCTGCCCGTTAAGATGCGTGCCGTTCGTGCTGCCCAAGTCCTGAATATAGGCGTGGTTCTCTTCGATGAGAATGCAAGCGTGGCGTCGGCTGACTGTGCCGTCGCTAATCAGCACATCGCTGCTGGAGTCGCGCCCAATGATATTCTCGCCTGCCTTGAGCAGGAACTCGCGCCCTGCTGTATCGCGCAGCTTCGGGTACGCGCCTTGCGGGGCGAGTTCTGTGGGCGCGGCGCTGCTGAGCAGGAAGCCGCACTCAATGCAGTAGATCTCGCCTGGCGGGTTCACCTGCGCGCAGATGGGGCACTGCGTCGGAGTCATCGCCTGCGTCGTTTGGGGGGCAGGCGTCATCGCGACGGTCGCCTCGCCGCCGACCGCTCCTGTCGTCTCGGTCTGCATACCCTCATGATACCCGCAAAATCGTCGCTGGGGCAGCAGGAAATACGCGCGTGAGCGCGAATTGACGCGCGGGATCCCCCAACAGAACATGGAGGTTGACTGGATGATGACGACTCGCTGGATTCGTTGGAGCGCGCTGGGCGCGCTGATGAGTTTGGTTTTTGCGACGGCGGCGGCGCAGCTGGAGACAGCGGCGGCGCGCGTGCGCTTTGGCGCGTACTTCCCGTCGGACGCCGACCTGCAGGCGTTCAACAAGACTTGGTTCGCGGTCGGGCTGACCGTCGCGATGGAGGGTGTACCGTTGCTGAGCAGCGACGCGACCGAGCTGAGCGCGGATTTGTTCACGCACCAGACAGGCGGCTCGCGCGGCACGATTACCAGCCTGCTGGTGACGCAAGTGTACGAGCAACCCGTAGGCGATAGCGAAGCGCGACTGCAGCTGCGGTTTGGCGCAGGACTGTATGTCGTGGACACTACAGGACCGAGCAAGAATATTTTCGGCGGGCGCGTCGGGCTGACCCTGTGGTTCAACGAAGCCTACAGCGCGGAGCTGAACTTCGACATTACCGACCGCTTCGGAGCGAATCGCGACCGCGCAAGCGGCTTCTCGTTCACGATAGGCTACCAGTTCTAATGGTTGCACCTGCCTCTAAGGGCAGGTGAGGGTATGACATGGCAGGCGCGGCGCGTCTGGTTGGCTTGCTCTGGCTTGCGGTGTGGCTCCTTGTAAGCTGCGGCGAGCCAGAGCATACGATTCGGCGTACCCTGCGCGCGGGCGACCAGTGGCGCTACACCCTCACCCTGCAGGGCGACCTGCGCGGGCAGACCGATACGCTGGAGATGCGCTACACCGACCGTGTGCGGTCGGTCGAGTCGGACGGCAGCGCGATTGCCGAGCGCACGCTACAGATGCCGCCCGACGCGCTGCAACGCCTGCAAGCAAGCGCAGCACCTTTCGGCGAAGTCAAACCCAAAACGCGCTGGAAGCTGTTCCCCGATGGGCGCGAGACCCCGCTGGACGAAGGGGTCTTTGTCATCGGCGTGTTCGCCTACGCCTATCCCGACCGACCCGTGCGCATCGGGGCGCAGTGGGGGCGCGTGGAGCGCGTCGGCAGCCTCGAACTCAAGTACCTCTGCCAACTGGAGGGCATCGAAACGCTGGAGAGCGTT
>Ga0308310_1001468_pt1 | contig 10546 bp, 8 predicted proteins | sample HotsprSampleMS65_FD_203672 | JGI IMG/M metagenome (GOLD analysis project Ga0308310, IMG submission 203672) | Hot spring phototrophic mat microbial communities from Mushroom Spring, Yellowstone National Park, Wyoming, United States - 20090730_MS65 ...
TCTTCCGGTTCTTGCCCGGAGAAAATCGTTACACCGTCGAACCCTTAGGAAGTTCTTCCTTCGGAGCGACAGGAGCTCAAGCAGGTTGGGATGTGACGTTTCCGCGTGAGGACACCTGGGGATCTGGATTTTCATCGTACCCGCAAGAGAAAACTGTTCCGGAAGGAATCATTTTTGTGGGAGGAACCGCAGAAGGAGACACCCGGGCAGATGCCGTCGTGGAAGAACTTGCCGCCGTGTTAGGCCCCGCGGTCTTCACATGGTCGGATCCGATTATCTTTTTCCCCGACGGAACAGCCACCGATGCCGAGGTGACGCTCCAGAATGATCAGGGGCGACAGATTACGGTATGGCTCCGCGGATTGACAGGAATAGCCCAAGTGGGACAGATCGCCCGAGTGGAAAACTCCACCCTTTGGGGCTATCAGGTGCCATAACCATGAACCTAGCAGCTGAAGGGGACACATTGGCAGTGCTAAATTTCCATCCGCCTGTCCCTCTTAGAAGAGCAGCCGGTTGCCCGGGTGTCGCGTGGGCCCAGGATGACAAACTGGACGGTTTTCGGCCGAAAATTTTCCTCGGGGGATTCTCCCTCTTGGAAGTGATCTTGGCACTTGCCATCCTCGCGGGGGCCCTTGCCATCTTATCGGAAGTTGCCCGCACAGCAATGTCCAATGCAGGACGGACGCGGGACCTGGCCGAGGCTCAACTTTTGTGCGAAAGCAAGTTGGCGGAAATTCAAGCAGGAATCGAACCAGCCGAGCCGGTCTCGGGGGCTCTTCTAGAAACCGGCAAATTTCCCGAGTGGATTTACTCTATCGAGATTGTCCCCTTGGACGTGGAGGGACTCGTGGAGGTTTGGGTAACCGTAGAGCAGGACCTTCCACCCGAAAAGCGACCTATCCGCTGTACGTTAGTACGGTGGATGGTTGATCCGTCCACAGTCACGGAGGTGGATTTGGTGGCCCAAGCCCAGTCGGCATCCACGACCTCTTCCGCAGAAGGATCGCGAACTTCTTCCGCTCGAGGTGGCAGCTCCGGCACGCCTTCAGGCAGCGGCCAAACCCCCAGCCCTTCGGGGGGAGGTTTGCCTGGTGGCGGGGGAACGCCAGGGGGTTCGTCGTCTGCCGGAGTGCCCACCGGACCGGCACCGACACCACCGCAACCGCGTCCGCCGGGCTCCGATTCCCGGGAAGAACGGACTCCACCTCGGCGATAACGGTGGTTCGCTCGGAAACAAACGTAAATCGGCAAGCAAAAGCTCACTTTGGCGTGATCGAGGGCAAAGAACCCTGCCCGGATCATAGAAAGAGTTGCTGTAGACCGCAAAATGTCCGCCAGAACTAGGTTGGAAATCTCGAAAAGAGATAGCTGCAAAATTACAGGCCCAACAATCGGGCTTCCGAACTACCAGGGCCTAAAGTCCCCGACTCCACGCCAGACCAAGTAGTGGGGATTTACCACAATTAAAAAAATCCAGAGGGTAGAAATGGGCATCCCAGTTGCCGAGGGGCAAGCCGGGAAAGACACTTCAAAAGGGGCCGAGCACAAAAACAGTTTTTGAGAATTTGACAAACGGTCGAGCACAATCGTCCGGGGGTCAAAAACTGAGAATAAAAACCCTGACTTTCCCAATCCGAATTTAGCTCCCCGGCGGGAGAACACTAGTAATGACCTTTGCATCCTTCCCAGCCAGAATAACTATAACAGATGTCCCCGGGAGAAACCGGACTTCTACTTGGGCCGGCGGGTGGGATAAGTGGTTCCGCCCGGCTGCAAGGAGAACTGTTTCATATCCTAAGGAATGTGCTCGGCAAGCACCCAGGAAGGCCTTCACCCTTCTTGAAATCCTGCTTGTCTTTGGCCTTCTCGTGGTGTTGCTGGGAGCCCTGGCGATGGCAATCGACCTTCACCTGCGGGTGTCCCATTTAGGCCGGCAGCGAGTAGAAGAGGCCCAATTGGCCAGGGTCCTTCTTCAGAGGATTGCGGAGGACATTCGAGGGGCTGTGCCACCCGAATCTATGGACGCCCAAAGCTTAGCAAAGACCCTGATCACACTCCTCCGCGACAGTGCGGGGAACCTAGACCTAGGTAGTTTGGCGGGCTTGAGCGAAAGCAATACGACCGGAAGCGGCCGCTCCTCTTCAGGCTCCGGCACAGGGAGCACCTCAGGAGAAAGCACCTCTAACACTGCCACAGGAACAACAGAAGGGGAGGAAGAGGAAACCTCAGAAACCATCCTGGGAGTACCGCGGTCGGTCCCGGGGCTCTACGGAGGACCGGACTGGCTGCAAGTGGATGTCAGCCGGTTGCCGCGGGTGGAGGAATATGATTTGGCCTTTACTTCCAGCAATTCCGCAACCAATTGGGAGTGGAACCAACTCAGCGAGGTAAAGATGGTGCTCTACGGCTTAATGATTCCAGGAAGCACCATGAGCATCTCCCAAACCCGCCTAACTCCGGAGGGATGGGGGCTTTATAGAGATGAGGTCGACCGGGCAGTAGGAGCCTTGGCCAGCGAACAAAACGTCCTGGACCAAAAAGTCCGTGCTGTAGGCCCGATTGCCCCCGAGGTCGTTTGGCTGGAATTTTGGTACTTCGATGGAACTCAGTGGTACGACTCGTGGGATAGCGAGGCCCAAGGAGGCTTGCCTGTAGCTGTAGAGATCGTGCTGGGGCTCGATATGTCTCGCAGCCTTTCTTGGCGGCAAGCCACTGCAGAGGGATCCCTGGAAGAAATAATCGTGGAACCCAGAACGTTGTATCGGCTTGTGGTATATCTGCCTTCGGCTCGGCCCACACCGAGTTCCTCCACAGAGTCGGAAGATACCACCGAGTCTCAAGGGACAGCTTCCACTGAATGAGGTAATGCTCGGTTTTTTCGCAAGCTTTAATGGCTATCACAAAGCGACCGGTACTTGTCCGCCAAATGGGGGTTATTCCAAACTTTTTTGACGTTTTGAGAATGGTGACCCAACTAGCTTTGGAACTTTTTATGGTGTTACCCAACTAGGCATGAGCCCGTGAAAAAAACCAGAAAAGCGAGAGTTATTCATCCTCCCAAAACCAAGAAGCCTGGAACGGCAACAAGGTGGGGGTTCCGTGTCTTTACAGTGTGCGAAGGTCAATAACCTAAGGGAGAGCGGAACGTGGCGAGCCAACAATCGCAACCAAATATCTCAAAAGAGAAAAAACGTTCTCCCTCCGGACGTTGGCGGGGCATGGTGCTTGTACTGGTATTGGCGGTGGTACCGGTTTTAAGCCTGGTGGCACTGACATACTCCGAGCTCATGTTCTTGGAGTACGAGGCGGCTCAAACCTCGCTTCGAAAGGCTCAGGCACGCGAACTATCGTTTTCGGGAATCGATGCCGTTCGGATGTTCCTCTCTTTAGATCTGGAGACTCAAGCACAGGCTGGCGGGTGGTACGACAATCCTGCGATCTGGTGCGAGCGGCTAGTGATCGATGATGTGGACCCCCGACGACGAGGGCGTTTCACCTTGATCGCTCCAAATTTGCGGGATGGGTATTATTCCGGCATCCGTTTTGGCATACAGGACGAATCCGCCCGACTTAATCTTAATGCCGTGCTGGTTGTAGACAAACAAATTCCCGGTGCTGGCCGCGAGCTCCTTATGGCCCTACCAGGAATGACCGAAGATGTCGCCGATGCCATTTTGGATTGGATGGACGAAGACGACGAACCTCGGGAATTTGGCTGCGAGGCCGAATACTATCTCACTCTGGACCCTCCCTATCAGCCCAAGAATGGCCCACTCGAGACCATCGAAGAACTGCTCCTTGTTCGGGGAGTAACCCCCAGCTTGCTCTTTGGAGCCGATGTAAACCGCAATGGTGTTGTCGATTCGGAAGACACCTCTGCAAACCTTCCGGGAGAAGTCGGCCTCCTTGACGAAGAGGGACAAGTCGGTTGGGCTACCTATTTGACTCTCTGGAGTATGGAGCTTAATCTTCGCTCCGATGGGAGTCCCAAAATTTACGTGAATAAAGATGATCTTGAATCTCTGTACACGGAACTCGAGGAATTGCTAGGAACCCATTGGGCTACCTTCATCGTCGCTTACCGCCAACAAGAGCAGGGAGATGATTCTAGTAGGAGTCGAACCGGGGGATCCGCTCAGAATTCTCAAGGCAGATCGAGTAACGAGAACAATTCTGAGGAAGAAATCGAGAGCGAACCGAGCGGGGAATTGGACTTGGCCCAACCGGCCCGAACCCGCATCTCGACCATTTTGGATCTTATAGGATCCCGGGTCCGTGTACGCTATACCGATGAGGAAGAGACCAAAATCCTCCTCTCCCCGTGCCAAGGGGATCCAGCCTCGCTCGCCGTGCACCTACCGCTTTTAATGGAAAACCTCACTGCTGTGGAAAGCCCTGTCATATTCGGTCGCATTAACATCAATCTGGCCCCGCGCGCGGTGCTCCGCCGGATTCCGGGGATGACCGAGGAAATCGTGGAAGAAATCCTTGCCCGTCGTCCCCAGGATCCTCTCCAGGCGGACCCCTACTTTCAGTACGAAACATGGATCCTGCAGGAGGGCATAGTGACCCTAGAGGAAATGAAATCCTTAATGCCCTTCATTTGTGCCCGCGGATGTGTGTACCGAATACAAGTTGTGGGATATTTCGACGGAGGTGGTCCTTTCTCCCGAATCGAAGCCATCTTGGATGCAAGTAAATTGCCACCCCGGCTTGTGTTTTGGCGGGACTTGACCCGCTTAGGTGTAGGGTGGGAACGCGATAACTCGAGCTTTCAGGCGATGGGCCCCTAGTGGCCCAGGAGGGCAATCCACTGGCAGAACAGTAGCCCTCAGAACCTCCCAAAACGGTGGGAAAGCTCCAAGAAAAACTGTCCAAAAGCCCCGGAGACCTTAGGCCGAAAAAAGGCCCGGTAGATCCGGGTTCCCAATGGTATTCGTTCGACACCTGGGGTTGGGAAAGAAATAATAAACAAGAAGGTAAAAGGTAAACGGACGATTGGAAGGGGGAAAACCTCCAAATTCAGCTCCCATCCCCCAGGGGTTTAGAGTTGCTAGGGGTAATCGGTAAAACCAACGCGGAAATTGGGAAAAGCGGGGACGTCTAACTCTGGCGATGACTTTTAATTCCGAAAGCTGTAGCTCAGTTATGTCTGCACATAGTGTGGAAGTCTCTTCCTTCTAGGCGGATAGAAGTATCTTGCTTCTAGGCGGATAGAAGTAATATCCGTCTAGGGTTTTAGGGAGGTCGGAACTGCGGACGGTGCCTGAAAGGTTGTTCGATAAGAGTGCATTTGGGGAAGAAACAGGCGGTGTATTAGAGCGGTAGTTCCCCCCATGAGACGGGACACGAGTTTCCCATGGTAGTGCGGCGAGTAGTAGCTTTTGAATGGAATTCGGAACAATTGCGGGTGGTCCTGGCTCGGATCTCCTCACGCGGCTGGTCTGTGGAGCGGATTTGGAGCTTTAACTTACCTACTCCTGTGGAGGAGCGGGATCTGCCGGAGACACCCCTGTCCGCCGCATTGGCCGAAGGTGTGCAAGAGCTCCTCTCCGGACTGTCCCTGCCCCGGTGCGAGGTGGTGGTACTTGTCAGCCGGGCTCATGTGGAGCTTCGCCAGCTGACCCTGCCCCCTGCACCGGATGAAGAATTGCCGGACATGGTTCGCTTCCAGGCCTCCCGAGAATTCACCTCCCTGGAGGAAAGCTGGCCTCTTGACTTTTACCCGTTAGAGAGCGACCCCACCCAGCCGCGGAATGTGTTGGCGGTAGCTATACCCCCGCGGCTGCTGGAACGGATTCAAGGGGTTTGCAGTCGTTGCCACTTACGCTTGGCACGTGTAGGGATTCGGCCCTTTGCCGCGGCTTCCATGTTCCTCCGGCACCAAGGGGGTGCCACTACGGGGGCAGAATTGCTGGTGGGCCTCTTTTCTGATGAAGCGGACCTCACCGTATTTCTGGACAAGCGAATACTTCTCAGTAGGTGTACCCGCCTGCATGGAGATCCCTTGGAGGATGACCAGGCCGTTGACGACCTCGTCGGGCAAATCCGCCGAACCATTGCAGCTGCCCAGGGGTTGTTGGGTGCCCGCCGTGTGGAGACGGTGGTGCTCTGCGGTGCTGGCCCAAAACTATCTGCCCTCATGGAGCGACTCCGTCAAGAGTTACGGCAACAGGTGACACTTTGGGATCTAACCCCCTGGCCACCGCTTTCCGCGGCCATTCAAACTGTGGGAGCCGACCAGCTCGCCCAGTTTTTCCCACTGTTTGGGGCCTTGGAGGAGTATGCGGAGAGGCTACCTTCAGCGGTGGACTTTCTCCATCCTCGCAAACGGCCAGCACCACCAAGCCGCAGGCCACAGATCTTGGCAGCCATCACAGTAGCTGCCCTTATCCTGGGGGGAGTCATCATCTGGGGATACTGGCATGATCTCACCCTTCGTGAAGAGATCCGGCAACTTCAGGATCGGCTGAAAACCCTGGAGGCGCGCGAGCGGCAAACTGCTGGGCCAGAAAGTGTTGTCTCCGAGTTAGCCCGGTGGGAAAGTCAGTCCGTTAACTGGCTGGAAGAGTTGTATCGTTTAGCCGTCAACCTTCCGCCGGCTCAAGAGATAATGCTTCGGCAAGTTCGGTGCACCTTGGGGACCGAAGCCAGCCAAATCGAATTCGACGGACTTGCGCGCTCGTTGGAAGCCATCGGACAAGCAGAGCTGCGGCTTCAAGGCGAAAACCGCAGTGTTCTCGGAAAGAGTAAAAGTGAGCTTCCGAATCCCCAATATTATCGTTACGAGTTTCGTTCGGGCATTCGAATCGAAAGACCGGCGGAAAAACCCTCGCAAACCTCAGCGGCACGAGTTCCTGCCGCACGTGGGTCTCGGGCAATCCCAAGAACGCCGATGGGACAATGATGATGGGCCTGAACCGGCGGGAAATTATCCTAGCGGCAATCACTGGCGTGCTGCTTGCCATTTTGGCGGCCCGGGTGGCAGTATCGGAACTTTTTGGGATCGGCCGTCAGCTCCGGCAACTTCGCAACAATCTCCACCAACAGGTGGAAAGACTGGAAGGTCGGCTTGCACGCGTGAAAAAGCTGGAGGCCCAGTTGGAAGAATTCAAAGCGAGGTCTTTACCAAGCAATACGGGGTTGGCGCGGTCCCTTTACGGAAATTGGCTTCTCGAAACAGCCAAGGAGGCAGGCTGGCAAAACACGTCTCTTGAGATTGGAGAGTCGCGAGCCGTCGGTGCTTACCAGAGCCTTCGTTTCACCCTGAAGGCCGACGCAAACTGGGAGGGCATTGCTAGATTTTTGTACAAATTCTATAGTACAGACTTCTTCCACCGCGTTCGCTTACTTGCCCTCCAGCCAAAGGAAAAGTCTCAATTGATTGAGATCAACATAAGTGTAGAGGCGATCTCACTCGGGGATTCTTTAAATCGCGATTCTTTACCAAATCGGCCTCCCAAGAACCTTGCCGCGGGCGATGTTCATGTGTATACAAGAACTCTGGCCCAGCGAAATTTGTTTGGCCCTTATTCCCCGCAACCGGCCCCTGAACGCCGCCCGCCGGTGGTGAGCACTCCTCCTCCCCCACCATCCCCACCACCGCCACCTCCTTTTGATCCAAGCCGGTTTGCGTTTTTAACAGGGATCGTGGGGCCACCAGGTCAGCTGGAGGCATGGGTACTCAGTCGTACAGAAGGCCGACTTTATGTCCTTCGCGAAGGGGCTGAATTCCAGATCGGGCTCCTTCGGGGTCGGCTCCGTCGTCTGGAGCTCCGCTCCGCCGAAGTCGAGGCTGAAGGACGCCGTTGGCGAGTAAACCTTGGAGAAACTCTCCGCCCGCAAATGCTTTCTGGATCTTCCACCGGTGAAGTCGGGGCATCACCCCCACCGCAAGGAGCTCCCCTTTACAGGGAGCCGCCAGAATCTCCAGCAATTCCCACTCAGATCTCCGAAGAAGCTGGCTCCCCTTCTCACACCGCCGGGTGACTAGTAGTTTGCAATCTTTGGCTAGCTCGAACGCCCCCAAACTGGGTTCGAATTCCTAAAAACCTATTTGCTTTCGGGAAGAAACCATTCGACCATCACCCATTCGCACGTTAAGCATCGAACCTTGGATGGTCCTGGCGATCACTCTTGCCACAGCAGAAACCCAGGTGACTAGCCCGGGCTGCCAGGCTTTGCAGCACCCAAGTGCCAACCAAATCCGCCGGTAGGGCGTTATCACCATCGAAGAGGCCTACCGTTCTCCACTCAGGGGAGCTGGGGCCGGTGGTATAGATGATCTTAGCGGTTATCTTCTAGAGTTTCCAACTCGCTGAGGACAAGGAGCATCGGCAGGAAGAAACTCGAGCACCTCCGGCTCCTGCACGGGAATGATCACGCGAACCGGCACGTTATTCTCTTCGATTACCTGGCCACCACTTTCCCGAACACAGCGGAGGGCCAAGCGGCAAAGAACTTCTACCTGATCGGTAATGGACATTTCAGCCGGCAGCTGGGGGCGAGTTCGGTTCACATAGCGGTCCACAACCTGATACTGAGGTAAATCCCGAATCTTGGACAGCCCGTGAATCACGCCCACCACACACCCTGCGGTCGCTGCATTGCAATCGGCATCATGCCCCAAGGCCATCGCATACTGCATAGTCCTGTAAAAGTCCCCGCCTCCATAAAGCAGGGCCAGACACACCAGAGCCCCATTGACGGGCGTCGAATTATCGTTCCACTTCCGCCGCACTAACCACTCTTCGTGGATTACTTGGCGAGCGGCCTTCCAGTCCGAGCCACATCGGTGAAATGCCTCACAAGCGTGCTGGATTGCCTCGGCGAGAGCACTCTTTCGATCTATCGCCGCCAAGCCTTTCTTCAACAGAGCTTCCATGCTTCCTTCATGGAAGAAACTCAAACTCACCACGCTAGGCCAATACTGAGCCGCCTGCAGCGGCTCCCCCGAGACAGCAATCCGAGCATAATGAAGAGCAATTTCGGCGGCCTTCCGGGGCATGCCCGGAGCAATCAGTCCGTAGGATTCCGTCGCAAATTGCCCGGAAAGGTTATACCAAGCATGACGGTTTCGCCGGTAGCTGCCCGTTTCCGGGGGGATTACCCCTTGCTCCATCAGCTCGCGAGCCTCTTTATTCGCCCGCCATATCCCCTGATTCATATTAGCTTTCCAAATTTCCGCAAGTCGCGGGTAAGGTAAAAGCAGGAATCCTTCCTGGTGCATAAACCACAGATGGGTCCACTCCACGTCGTTGTCGTCGTCGCTACGAGCTCCTTTGGCAAGGAATGTAAATTCCGGGAGTTCCTCTCGGGGTTTCTCCCTGTACTTGAACTCATGAGGAAGCCCTTCCAACCCGCCAATTAACATTCCAAGCCAGCCCCCATAGATCCGATCGTGCAACTCTTCGTAAGAGATATCGCGGGCGGCACCCCCTTGGGGACTTCCATCCCCTGCCCAGCAGCGTCCTATTTCGCAAAAAACGGCCCAAACTATTACCGCCACCGCAACACCTTCGCCCAGCCGTCTTACCAACATCATGGGGACAACCTCCTGAAACAAAGTCTCTCTTAACTTCCGAGCTTCCCGATGTGTCGAAAACGATCGAGGAAAGCTGTCTCCAATAAACTCGGTTTTTCCTCTCCACTAAGAAGGGAATAATGCTCCGGCAGCAACACCACCGGAAAAACATTTCGGGGACCACACCTATGAAAATGATCCGGTGGTCAACCGCATGGCACTTTCAGCGAGCGAAAAGCGTACACATAACTGGAAACAACTACTTTGCAGCCATTTTCGAGCCTTTCCGCCAGCGAACCAATACTCAAGCTCAGTGCCCATTTAGGAACCCATCAGCCGCTCCTTTTGTCAAACCATCGAAAGGCTGGCAATTCACCAACCTGCCGCCTCCGGTTAACTCCATCAACGACCTCACACAATTCTACTGCCGTATTATCGCCGGAAAGATGCCGGGAGTCTACTTTGCGACAGGTTGTGCCGGAAAGCTGGGAAGCATTGGCCGGCATACTTCACCGAAGTTATCGATCCATGGAGACCGGAGAGGCATAGAATCCCTAAGATTCAGCCAGTCTGTTGCTGTCTTAGTTGTGCCAACGGAAATGTAGACGGGAGGGAACGGGGAAAGCGGGGGTCAATAAGTCAGGCTGAAACGAAGGACCACCGAGTCGTCAGGATGGATCCGAGTGGAAAGATTTTCGTAACTGAGTTTTCTGCCAAAGACGTAGCCTGCCTCAGCTCGCCACGAAAGACGAAGCGGAGCTCGCTGCTCAATCCCCACAAGTAACCGGAAATCTCGGTAAGTGACCACATCGTGAATGCTGCCCGTTAGCTCCACCGACCAGGTACCACCCCCAAATTCACCCCCAACGTATAGCCAATTTTCTGCATGGGGCCGCTTCAGCCACCACCAATCCACCCGTCTGGCCACCCGGGGACGAGGAAGAAGAAGTTCCAATACCCAATCCTCATGGACCTGCCAAACCAGGCCGGCCACCGGCACAAGTTTCACATCCTCCCGAT
>Ga0308310_1001471_pt1 | contig 10541 bp, 8 predicted proteins | sample HotsprSampleMS65_FD_203672 | JGI IMG/M metagenome (GOLD analysis project Ga0308310, IMG submission 203672) | Hot spring phototrophic mat microbial communities from Mushroom Spring, Yellowstone National Park, Wyoming, United States - 20090730_MS65 ...
CTCTTATTCCTGTTACTTCGCCCTTGGCTAACATGACTCCGGGTGTATTTTGAGCTTCCTTATAGTAGTATTCAAGTTTTCCCGGAGTTCTAATATCCTTGTAAATAATCATTGCTGTTGCATCAGGATTGCTATCAGTTACATATCTTGCCTGCTTAAGTGAAGTGGTACAACACATTCCAGAGCAATAGGGAAGGTGGTCTGGATCTCTCTGCCCGGCACACTGAACAAAAAGGATTGAGCTAACTTCTCTGTGGTCAGAAGGTCTTTTGATTACTCCATTATTTGCCTTTGCAATCTCTTCAAACTCTATATTTGTTACAACATCTTTAAATTTGCCATACCCATATTTTTTAGCAAGTTTTTTAGCATCATAGGGTTTCCATCCAGTTGCCTGAATTATTGCACCAATCTTGATTGTCTCTGTTGAACCATTCTTTGATATTGTTACATCGAAATCACCGGGCTGACCATCAATTTTTTCAATCTTTGATGCTGTATAAACCTTAATTTTTGGATTTGAGCTAACTTCATTTATGAGAGGCTCAATATTTACATCAGCTAAAACACCTTTTGTATAGTCATCAGTTGGAACCTTTTTGTAGAGTTTACGGGCAAAACCACCAAGTTCAGCCTCTTTTTCAACTAAAACAACATCATATCCTGACTTTGCTGCTTCTAACGCAGCTGTCATTCCTGAGACTCCGCCACCTACCAAGAGAATTGTCTTATTAATCTCAATTATGTAAGGCTCTGGTATATCACCCTTTTGTGCCTTTATAACTCCCATTTTAATGTAGTCTTCTGCAGCAAGCTGTTTTTCAACATCATCTTCTATTGTCCATATAGCAAGCTCTCTAACAGGAACTCTTTCGACAAAGCAACCTGGGAAAGTAAACTCATAGGTCTTAACTCTTGGTGAACATCCCGCTATGACTATACTGTTTACACCCTGCTCTGCAATATCTTTTTTAATTAACTCAACACCTTCTTTACTACATAAAATATCGTGTTCAGCTACTACAGGCACTCTTAATGCATTTTTTGCTATGTTTACAATCTTTTCTGTATTTATTACATCACCTATACCGCAGCCTTTACAGATATAAAGTCCTATTTTCTTTTCCATTTCTTACCTCCTTACACCAATCTGAATTGCCTTGAGGGCTGCGCCAGTTGAATCTTTACCACATCCTGCAACATCCATAGGATTCTTCGCGCATCCTGCAGAATATATACCCTCTGCATCAATAACAAATCCATCTACAGCATACTTAAGACCTGGAACTTTAAACTCCAAACCCTCAGGCTGCATTCCTGTGGCAAGAACTACCATATCAACTTTTTGTTTTATTTTTTCTCCATTTAATATATTTTCGGCTACCACAACTACATCATCTGATTCAGTATCCTGTTTAATAGATGCTACTTTTCCTTTAATTAAATTAACACCATTTTGTTCTTTTACCTGATTGAAGAATTTTTCGTATCTTCCAGGGGTTCTGATGTCTATGTAGAAAATGTAAACTTCAGCATCTGGATTTTGCTCTTTTATATAAAGAGTGTGTTTAAGAGAGGCAAGACAACATATGTGTGAACAAAAAGGAAGATGATCCTCATCTCTGCTGCCTGCACACTGGACAAAGGCAACTTTTTCTACAGGTTTGCCATCTGAAGGTCTAATTATCTGTCCTTCTGTTGGACCATTCTTTGAAGCAATTCTTTCAAACATCATGTTGGTGACTACATTTTTAACTTTACCAAAACCAAGATTATCTATTTTTTGAGCATCATAGGGTTTCCATCCGGTAGCAACAATTATGGAATTAATATTAAGATTAATTGTTTCAGCTTGCATGTTAAGATCAATAGCATTGTACTTGCAGGCATCTACGCAAGGAGCAGGGCAGTCCTTTGGACAGGTCTTTCTGTCAACAACATACCTTAATGGAAATGCTTGCTCAAAGGGAAGATAAATTGCCTTTGTTTTATTTAGACCAAAATTGAAATCATTGTCTGTTTCAACAGGACAGGCTTCTGTACAGGCATTACAGGCTGTGCAGTTTTCATTTACATATCTTGGATTAAGTTTAATTTTTACTGTATAATCACCAGGTGTACCAGAAATAGATTCCACCTCTGCCATCGTATAAAAATTAATTATTGGATTTACTTTAATACGGCGGAAATTAATCTCAAGCCCGCATAAGGGTGGGCAGATTTTTGGGAAATATTTGTTTAACTGGGCTACTCTTCCGCCAAGATAGGGATTTTTTTCTACAATTATTACTTCAGCCCCTGTCTCAGCAGCCTCTATCCCTGCAGTTAAACCACTAAATCCCCCACCTATTACCAATATTCGATTTGGGCTACCATTATGATGCATTCTCAGCCTCCTTTATTGAGTTATCATAAACATAAAAAATCGTAATACAGCTTTGCACTGCATTACGAACTTTTATTTTAAATCAAAACTAAAATTTTAAAGGGAGGGAGATGCCTCCCCCCTTCTTCAGCATCATATTAGTCTGGAATAATCTGAACGTATGGGACTTTCTTAAGTGTAAATGTATCTGTTGCTGGATCATACACTGAATTAATAAATGCACGCCAGTTGTTGTCATCAACAAAGTCAAAGTCTCCTCTGTAGTAATAACCAGGATATCTGGATTCTTCTCTGAAGAGAATATGTCTTGCATGGGCTTCAAGTGAGAGTGTTCTGTGGTAGTTCTCCCAGCAGCGGAGAAGCTCATGGAGATTTGATGCTGCAAGTCTTGCTGCATCCTCTTTGAGAAGTTGAAGTTTTCTTAAACCTTCCTCAATCATGGTCTTGGAGGTCATATACCATGTTCCAATACCACCGAAGTACTCATCGGCAATCTTCTGAAGTCTTGCCTGATACATATTTGGTCTTATATAGAATGGGTTAATAGCAGGATCAGTTGAATAGGTCTTGTATTTCTCATAAATTTCAAATGGGAGATACATTTCTGCAACAAGTTCATCTACATTGGCTGCTAATTCAGGGGTATATCCTGCATCATCCAAGATAAATGCAATTGCTGCCTTTGCTGCTATTCTACCTTCTGCATGGGAACCTGATGAGAATTTGTGTCCAGAAGCTCCAACAATGTCACCAGCCATAAAAAGACCTTTGACTGTACTCATTCTGTTGTAACCCCAGAACCACTCAGCAGGTGCTCCAGGAATGTCTCCAGGTCCGCTTACCCAGAAGCCTGCGCAACCGGCATGTGAACCGAGGAGATAAGGCTCTGTTGGCATAATTTCTGATGGAAACTTATCTGGTTCTACATTATTGGCAGCCCAAAGTCCTGCCTGAGAAATACACATGTCAAGGAAGTCTTCCCATGCTTCAGCTTCAAGATGTTTAAGTCTCTTTGGATCCATCTGCTTTGCAAGTTCCTGCATTGCAGTGTGAGTATTCATAAGGATAGGACCTCTACCCTGTTTCATTGCTTGCATCATAAGATGGTTTCTGATAGCAGTTCCAAGAGCCTCTGCCCATTTTCCATATTTCTTTACAGCATCCTGGAATTCTGGTGTGTCTTTTGCACAGTAATCATTGCCAAGTGCATCGCTTGCTGTGGCTTTGAAGAATAGGAACCATGCGCCAACTGGTCCGTATCCGTCTTTAAATCTTGCAGGAACAAATCTGTTTTCCATCATTGTAAGCTCAGCTCCGACACTCATACCAAGATAGTATCCAGAACCAGAGTTCCATACTGGATACCAAGCTCTACCCTGTCCTTCACGGGTTGATCTTGGTCTGAATACATTAACAGCGCCACCTGATGCATTAAGAATAGCTTTTGCTTTAAATACATATACTTTATTCTCTCTTACGCTGAAACCAACAGCACCAGCTACTCTGTTTGAATCTTTAGCATCTTTAATAAGTTTAACAATGAAAACTCTTTCAAAGTGATTTTGTGGAATATTGAGAGCTTTTCTATTGTATTCAAGGGCTGCCTTTCCAGCTTCAGCAACGATTACTTTATAGGATTCACCGTTTATCATTATCTGCCATTTACCAGAACGGCATGGGACTCCACCATCTTTAAGTTTTGGTTTACCCTGATCTCTTGCCTGAAAACCATCGAGTGACCAACCATCGTCACTCTTTTTCCAAATTGGAAGACCCCATTCCTCAAACATGTGAACGGAGTTGTCAACATGTCTTCCAAGGTCGTATACGAGGTCTTCTCTGATGATTCCCATAAGGTCTGCGCGGACATATCTTACATAATCCTCAACCTTATTCTCACCAATGTAAGTGTTAATAGCACTGAGACCCATTGCAACTGCACCGGAACGGTCAGTTGCTGCCTTATCAACCATTGTTACTTTTAGACCCTTTGGTGTTGCCCATCTGCATGCTTCAAATGCAGCACCACAAGCAGCCATTCCACCACCGATTATAAGCAAATCGGTATCAACTTCAACTACTTCTGGTTTCTGACAGTATGAAAATGTACAACTCTCTTTTTCCATTTTAATACCTCCTTCTTTAATTTATTTTTTATTCTTTTCTGGCTTCATAGTTGAAGTAGCCAGGACTTTTAATCTTTGAATAATCAGGCTCAGGTAATCCCTCATAAATGTTATCAGCTTTCCAGTAACCTTCTGGAGTTAATCTTATTGGGAATTTGAATCTCTTAATTGAGCCGTTTCTGAACTTAACTGTCCACATAATGGCATCCTGACCTCTCATTGGAATAACACTTGCTCCAAGAGGGAAGAAATCTGCATAACCTCTGACCTCGATTGCCTGTTGTGGGCAAATCTTAACGCAGTTGTAGCATTCCCAGCACTGATCTGGCTCCTGATTATAGGCTTTCATTCTTTCTCTGTCCAGAGTCATAAGATCATGAGGACAGATGTACTGACAAGCTGTCTTGTCCTGGGCTTTACAGCCGTCACATTTTTCAACCATTACAAAACTTGGCATAGTTTAACCTCCTTTTTTTGTTTTATTATGCTGGTTTTTGTACTGGATTTTTCTGTAATTCCAGTACATCACTAATATCAATATCGGGAACTGGAAGCTCTCTATCTTCCTTTGCAACTTCATCCTTAATTGATGGAATTTCTGCTAAAGCTGCTTCTATTACCTCTGGTCCTAAAGATTTCTTCTCTATAATTTTCTTAAAAACGAGCCTTTTGAACGCAGCTGGAGTCTCTTCAATGAATCCTCTTGCATCAAATCTTGCTTTTGTAAACTGGTCAATAACTTTCTGTCCAAGGTCATCAGGAACCTCAATTACAAGCCTCCTTAAAGCACCTCCAAAAATCGGCTCTACTTTTTCCTCTAAGGGTGTACCCTTTAAAGCTGCCATCCTTTTGTCATCAATTACTACTCCGAAAAATTTAGCCATTATTCACCTCCTTTATTTTTTTAAGTGAGCTGGAAGTTCCATATGAGGGAGATCAACCTCTAATCTCTCCTCTCTCTCTTTTAGATACTTCTCATTATTAAATGGATATCCAAATTTCTGCCACCATTTTACAACAACTTTATAAACCTCTGGTCTGTAAATCTGTGGTGGTGGCATCAAACCTTCATTAAGAAGTCCTCTTATAAAGCTTCCAGAGTATCTTGAATATATGCCTTTATGGTTGCAGTTTTCAGAATATGCAAACTCTCCACATTTTGGACAATACCAGAACTCTGCAATATTCTGAGGTCTTATATAGAATCCTCCTGGGACCTCATTTGGTGGAGCATCAAATCCAAAGCTTGGAATTCCTTTTGACCAAAGAATCTGGGTTGCATAAATATCATAATATTCACCCAATGCTGCATGGTCTCTACCAAACATGTGGAATGAAATTCCCATGTTCTGTCTGATTACTGCATGAATCAGAGATTCTATTGGGTTTCCATATCTCATATCCCAGAGTGTGAATGTAACCATATGACGCTCTGGTTTAATATAGCCAGCGAGATGAACCATCTCATGAGCCTCTACAATTGCTTCATCAGGGAAGTCACCAATTCTTTTTGCACCGATTATTGCATTGACAACAATACCATCACATGGCTTGATATCTCCTATATAAGCTGCATTTTTCATTAATGCTTCATGCCCTGTATGGGGAACATTTCTTGTCTGGTGAGCAATAACTGTTGTCCACCCTCTTTTTTCAAATTCTTCTCTTGCTCTTTTTGGTGGATACCAGAATCTGTCAAAGGGTGGCTTTAATTTAGGTTCATTAATTATTGTGTATTTTCCAGCAAGAATTATTGGATTCAATGAACAGTAGATGTTATATCCAGTGTGTTTTTGATCAAAGGGAACCTTTACAACTTCAGGATTTTTATCCGGAGTTCCAAATGTCCTTACTGCAACATCACCTGGTGTAATCTCATATACTTCATCAATCTCAAGAATTGCAAAGGGTTCTCCTTTTAATCTTAAAAGAAGCCAGTCGCCTGCTCCTACTCCGAGTTTTTTAAAATCTTCCTCAGAAATATCAAAAAGAATTGGATAGGGGAATACCCACCCACTTAAGAGCCTTCTTTTTTCAAGGACACTTTCAAGTTCAGCCTTTGTCATTGAACCTTCAACAGGGCTAAAGAATCCATAACATACTGACATGATTTCTCTGTAAACATTTCTTACAGGATTGCCCTTAAAAAGGGTTGGCTTAATGTCATAAACTGCAGAGCATTTTTCCATCAATTTTCTTGCCATCTGTGGGTCACGGACAACCCTGTCAACAAGCTTTCCACCATGAGGCGGTGGTAGAGTTTTAATTCTTACTTCCGGCATACCTTCCCTCCTTTAATTTACTTTTTTTCTAAGATTGCATAGATACTATTAAATATCTCATCTATACTACCTGTGCCAGATACACTTTTAAGAATTCCTTTTTTGGAATAATAATCAATTAATGGTTCTGTTTGTGCCCTGTAAACATCAAGTCTTTTTTTGATTGTTTCTTCCTTGTCATCATCTCTCTGGAATAACTCTCCTCCGCATTTATCACATTTACCCTCTACTTTTGAAGGTGAGTAATAGACATTGTACATTTGACCACAGGACTTACATGTTCTTCTGCCTGTAAGTCTTTTCATCAAATCATCGAAGGGGACATCAAGATTTAATGCAATATCCAAAGGCATATTCATTTCAGCAAGCATCTTATCAAGAGCTTCAGCCTGAGCAACATTTCTTGGGAAACCGTCAAGAATAAAACCTTTTTTACAATCATCCTGAGAAAGTCTCTCTTTTACCATTCCAAGAACAACTGAATCTGGAACAAGTTCTCCCCTATCCATATATGACTTAGCTTCTTTACCAAGGGCTGTTCCTGCAGCAACTGCTGCTCTAAGAAGATCACCTGTGGATATCTGAGGGATACCATATTTTTCTACCAATCTTTTTGCCTGAGTTCCTTTACCAGCTCCCGGTGCACCTAAGAATACTAATCTCATTGAATCCTCCTTTCTGTATGCTAATTAAAAATCCTTTGGTTAATAATTTAACCTATTATTGAATAAAAAGCAACTTAAATTTTATAATTTTATAATAAGTTTTCTTTATAAATTGGTTTGCAATCTTACCAAAAATCCCTTTAATTTGTCAAGAGCCTCTTTTCTATGACTCAAATTATCTTTCTCATTAGATTCCATCTCAGCAAAAGTTCTCTGATAACCCTCCGGAATAAATACTGGATCATATCCAAATCCATTATTACCTCTTGGTTCAAAAGTAATTTTTCCATTTACATATCCCCAAAATAGATATTCCTGCCCATCAGGAAACACCAATGCAATACAGCATACAAAACGAGCGTTACGTCTTTCATCGGGAATTCCATTCATTTCTTTCAAAAGTTTCATTATGTTTTCTTCATCTGTAGCTTTATCTCCTGCGTATCTTGCTGATATTACACCAGGGGCACCATTTAATGCTTCTACCTCTAATCCTGAGTCATCGGAAAGGGATGGCAAGCCAGTTTGTTGACTTACATATCGAGCTTTTTTTAAAGCATTTTCATCAAATGTTTGTCCATCTTCTTCAACTTCTTCTAAATAAGGGAAATCATTGGCAGAGAGAAGTTCTATGTCGATACCTTCAAGAAGTCTTTTTAACTCTTCGATTTTTTTATTATTTCTGGATGCTAAAACTATCTTCATATATTTGACAAAGCATTATTTTTTAAGTTATATTAAAAATGATCGCGGGGTGGAGCAGTCTGGTAGCTCGTCGGGCTCATAACCCGAAGGTCAGAGGTTCAAATCCTCTCCCCGCAACCAAATTAATCAAATAAAGCATCTACAAACTCTTTAGGATTAAACTCCTTTAAATCGTCAACGCCTTCTCCAATACCAATAAGCTTTATAGGTACGCCAATTTCTTTTTTTACTGCAAAGATTACACCTCCCTTTGCAGTACCATCAAGTTTTGTCATTACAATACCAGTAAGTCCGAGTGCCTCATTGAAAAGTGCTGCCTGCCTGATCGCATTTTGACCTGTTGTGGCATCTAAAATAAGCAAAGTCTCATGGGGTGACTCTGGAATAGACTTTTTCATAACTCTATTGATTTTTTTTAATTCTTCCATAAGAGGAAACTTAGTATGAAGTCTACCTGCTGTATCTACAATTACAATGTCTTTATTTTTTGATTTTGCATGCTCTAAGGCATCAAAAGCCACTGCAGCAGGATCTGCACCACTTTTATGTTTAATAAGGTCTGCTCCTACTCTATTTGCCCATATTTCAAGCTGTTCGATTGCAGCAGCTCTGAATGTGTCAGAAGCAGCAAAAACAACACTTTTACCTTCACTGACAAATTTGTGCCCTAATTTTCCAATAGTTGTTGTTTTCCCTACACCATTTACTCCAACAACAAGAATTACCGATGGTTTATTTGATAAATTTAACAATGTATTGTCTTCAAGGATTTTATAAAGTTCATCTCTTAAAAGAAGTTTTAAATCATTATAATCCTTAAGGGCACCCTCTTTAACTCTTTTTTTCAATAGTTCAGTGATTTGTTCTGTCGCTTTTATGCCTACATCAGAGGATATCAAAATCTCCTCAATTTCTTCTATTGTTGTTTCATCAATCTTCTTTCCAACAGGAACAATAGCTTCAATTTTTTCAATTATTGTCTGTTTAGTTTTTGTTAACTTTTCTTTAAGTTTGTCAAAAAAACCCATTAAGCTCTCCTAAATGTAACAATAAGCTGATCTTTCTGTTTAGTAAGATGATATCTAAGAGGATTCTTAAGTACAATTTTAACCAAAACTTTTTCCTTTTCTTCTTTTACAAAAATTTCTTTTATAAATTCTGACTCAAAATTTATAGCTCCTTCAGTTTTGTTTATAGCTGGAGATATTTCAATTAGAACTGTCATAGTTTTTTTGTCTTTGATTGTCTTGGGGAAATATCTGCCCGCTTTATCAATATTAGGTATGTTAAAAATAACTTGACACTCATTTTTTGACTCAATTTGGGTTATATTCTTTAGCTCTAAAAGATTAGATTTCCCCTTGACATCTTTTTTGGTTTTCTTTACCTCTTTTTTATGCTTTGTTTTTACTTTTTTCGTCTTTTCTTTATGAATATATTTAGACGGAATATCTTCTTGTTCAGTAGTAGCAATAATATCAAATTTTTCTGCTCTGTCATATGTCAAATCTACAATGGCTACTCCCTGATTAAATGCCGAAGGTGGGATAATATTCGGAGATAGATTTCCTGAACCTGTTGTTTTTAAAATCACATTCTTCCCGTATAAATTATAACTTGACATTATTTTATCAAGTTGATTATAGGCTACAATCTTTACTTTAAATCTTTGACCTGCTATGATTGTATCTGGAGCAAAAATTTCAAATCTCTTTACCTTTTGAGGTTGAATTTTAATAATGCTACTTTCACCCGTTATATTGGTATTTCCTGCAAGTTTTACTATAATCTTAATATCTTCTGGTATATTGTAGCGAAGAGTTATATTAGCTTTGCCATCTGAAAAAGCCTGTGATAGAAGTTCATAAGGGAAAATTTTAACTTTTCCTTTTGCTTCAATAATAACCTTTTCTTTTTTGGATGCAAAATCTTTTACAAAGTTATTGAATTTATCAAGGGCTATAATTGTTAAATCAAAGGATTCATCAACTACTGCTTCTTGTGGAGCATTTACTATAAAATAAGCTATTTCGCCATTTAAAACTTCAATTTTTCCGCTTTTACCATAGATATTTTTATTTAATAAAGATGCTTCCAAATAAAAATTCCCCATTTTATCCGTATAAAGTTTTATATCTACCGTGCAATTAAAAGGAGAAAATTGAAATTCTTTAATTTCGGGAGTTAAATCTCCCTTAAAAAATACATTAATCTCTTTAGGGTCATAATCACAAACTAAATTGCCATATTTATCGACTCCAAAAATTTGTATCATAAATTCCTTGCCTGCCCTAACTGAATCAGGATGTTTAATAAATAAAGCATTTATAGCATCAGTTATAAATTTAATTCTTTTTTCTAAAATAGGATAAGGACG
>Ga0308310_1001474_pt1 | contig 10537 bp, 11 predicted proteins | sample HotsprSampleMS65_FD_203672 | JGI IMG/M metagenome (GOLD analysis project Ga0308310, IMG submission 203672) | Hot spring phototrophic mat microbial communities from Mushroom Spring, Yellowstone National Park, Wyoming, United States - 20090730_MS65 ...
CCCTGAAATCACGAAGTTGAAGCCCGTGAGCATACTGCCCGACACAGGGGTGATGGTGTATGCAGCGGAGAAGGTGCCGTTGGTGAAAGCCGTGCCGTCGCCGACCAGAATCGGGTTGGGGGCTCCCGCTGTCGTTAGGAAGCTAACCTGTGGTAGGGCGTTGACGGTCACCGTCGGCGACGGCGCGAAGTAGGGTCCATTCAGGTTAATCAGCACTGGCACCTGTACTGGCGTGGAGGGCGGGTTGAGAACCCCGCTGCTGTTAATCACCGTAACATTCCAGGACGCAAATGCGCCCGTTGCCAGCACGCTGGCAACCAAGACCGAAGTCATCGCTCGTCGAATCATTATCATAAACCTCCTTTGCGGCTTGGGGGCAAATCGGGCGTAACAGAGAAACACCCCGCGTAAGCCTACCTTTAGATGAGCAACTTGCATACCAAAGTTCCAAGTTTTAGAAAAAACTCGCATCTTTACGGAGGGTATTCGTGCAAAACGCCGATAGGGTATAATCCTTGCCTGAACAGGAGGCAACTACCGATGTATGCGATTATCCAAACGGGCGGCAAGCAGTACCGCGTGGAGCCGAATATGGTCATTAGTGTAGAGAAGATCGACGCGGAGCCAGGCGCGGAGATTGAAATCAGCGAGGTGCTAATGGTGCGCACCGACGACGGCATAAAGGTCGGCGCGCCCTATGTGGACGGCGCGAAAATCGTCGCCGAGGTGGTCAAGCAGACCAAAGCGCCCAAAATCATCGGCTTCAAATACAAGCCCAAGAAGAACGAGCGCAAGCGCTGGGGACACCGCCAGCAACTGACCCTGCTGCGCGTGAAGTCCATCGAGGCATAAGCGATGGCAGAGCCGATTCGGCGCGTGCTGGACGCCCTGCTTGAAGACCTTCAGGCAGGGCTGCCGATTCGTTTAGATGCTACCGAGCGCTACCGCGCCGAAGTGGACGGCTACATCATCCAGTTCGAGGGTGAGGACGACCTGCTGCACTGCAGCGTCGAGCGCGCGGACGGTGGTCTTATCGACTTGGCGCAGGCGCACCGAGTGGTGGAGCCGCTGTTTGCTGTCATGCCGAAAGGCATCGTATGGTTCAAGCCCGCCGAGCGTTCCGTGCATTACTATGTGGGGCACGACCACTTTCTGGAGGCGCATCTGCAGGAATCTGCCCCATCTACAGCGAATCCCGCGCCATAGGGCGACGATAGCCCTGTGGTAGCCATGAGCGCGCTACTGGTTCTGCTGGGCGTTGCAATCCTGCTGGCGTTGGCGTATCGTTGGTACGGGCGCTGGCTGGCGGTGCGCGTGTTCCCGCTGGACGATTCGGAGCCGACCCCTGCCCATACGATGCGCGATGGGCGCGACTTCGTGCCCGCGCCGCCGTTGGTGGTGTTCGGGCACCACTTCGCGTCGATTGCGGGGCTGGGACCGCTGCTGGGTCCTGCGATAGCCGTCATCTGGGGCTGGGTCCCCGCGCTGCTGTGGATTGTGCTGGGGTGCATTTTCGTCGGTGCAGTGCATGACTTGGGGTGCATGTATAGTTCCATGCGCAATCGGGCGCGCAGCGTGGCGGATTTGGCATATGATGTGGCAGGCGCGCGGGCGCGCACGCTCTTTTTGCTGTTCGGCGTCTTCGCGATTGCGCTGGCGATGGGCGTGTTCGTGATTAACATCGCGAACCTGTTTGCGCCAGGCGCGGGCGGCGCGGAGGGCGGGCGTGTGCCCGAAGCGGTCTTACCCAGCGCCGCGCTGATTGGACTCGCGCTGGTGGTGGGAATGCTGTTTTATCGCTATCGCGTGTCGTTGGCGAAACTTACGCTGCCTGCGCTTGTGGCAAGCCTTCTCTTTGTGTGGCTGGGCGTGCAGTATCCCATTACGAGCCTGTTCGGGTGGGAGCTAACGGCGCCGCGCTGGACTTACCTGTTGCTGGGCTACGCGCTTGTGGCGACGCTGCTGCCCGTGTGGGCGCTATTGCAGCCGCGCGACTACCTGAACTCGTTCCAGTTGTTTTTGGGCATGGGGCTACTGCTTACGGGCGCATTAGTGGGCGGGTTCACGCTGCGCGCGCCTGCGTTCAATCCTGCGCCTGCGGGCGCGCCGCCGATGTTCCCGCTGCTGTTTATCACGATTGCGTGCGGAGCGGTGTCGGGCTTCCATTCGCTGGTGGCGTCGGGCACGACCGTGCGCCAGTTAGACCGCCAGAGCCACGCGCTGCCAATCGGCTACGGCGGGATGCTCACCGAAGGGCTGCTGGCGACGCTTGCACTGTTGGCGGTGGCGGCGGGCTTGGGCGCGGAGTGGCAGGCGCGCTACCCCGACTGGCTCACAGCAGGCAAGGGCGCGCTGGCGAACTTCGTCCATGGCGCGGGCATGCTGGTAAGCGCGGTCGGCGTGCCGCTCGCGCTCGCCAAAGTGTTTGTGGCGACGGTGGCGGTCGGCTTCGCGCTGACCACGCTGGACACGGGCGCGCGCCTGATTCGCTACAACCTACAGGAGTTGGGGCGCGCGTGGCGTGTCGCGCCGCTTACGAACGCCACGCTTAGCACGCTGGTGGCAGTAGGGCTGATTGGCTTTTTCGCGTTGCTGAAAGCTCCCGATCCCATCACAGGCGAACTGAAGTCGGTCGGCGCGCTGCTGTGGCAACTCTTCGGCGCGTCGAATCAGCTCTTGGCGGCGCTATCGCTGCTGGTGGTCTCGCTTTATTTGCGCTCGCTGGGGCGACCGACGCTGTATACGCTGCTACCGATGGGCTTTATGCTCCTCGCGACACTCACCGCGCTGGTGATTGGAATGCGCGCCTTCGCAGCGCAGGGCAACACGCTGCTACTGGGCTTTAGCGCGCTGATTTTTGCGCTGGCAGTGTGGCTGGTGGGCGAGGCGGTCGTCGCATGGCGGCGGGGCGCACGCGCCGCCCTGCCGACACGGTAGGTATAATCCTGCTATGCGACTGCTTGCATTTGTACTTATCGTCGGCATCGTCGGAGGGTTGGGCGCACCTGCTTTCCTAAGGCAGGCAGGGGCGCAGTTTTGGACAACCCCCTCCTTCAGGTTCCCCCTGCAAGCAGGGGGAACCGAATCGGGACCTGGTTCCCCTCGCGAAGCGGGGGGAACCTTAAGGAGGGGGGCGTCAACAGACAATCAACCAAAAACCTCTCAGAAGGAGAGCCGCACCATGCAAACAGGCAAAAAGCGTCTACTGGTGGTCACACACACGGCAGGCTTCCGACACGGCGACTCCATCGAGCTGGGCGAGAAGATACTGGCGGAGATTGGCGCGCGCAGCGGCGTGTTTGAAGTGGACTACTGCCGCGACGCGAGCGAGGTGCAGAACATGCTCACTCCCCAGTTCCTGAACGAAGGGAAGTACGACGGCGTGGTGTTCCTTAACACCACAGGCGACATCGGCATTCCCGACTTGAAGGCGTTTCTGGAGTGGCTCAAAGGCGGTAAGGCGTTTATCGGCATCCATGCCGCCGCCGACACCTACCACAACCGCCCCGAATATCTGGAGATGCTGCAGGGCGAGTTCGCCTATCATGGCAGGCAGACTAAAGTGGTCGCTAAGGTGGAGCAGCCCGAACATCCTGCCGTTGCGCACCTTGCGCCAGAGTGGACAGTCTTCGACGAGATTTACCTGTTCAAGGAGAACAATCGCCCGCGCGTGCAGGTGCTGCTCTCGATGAATCGCCACCCTGACGATGGTACTCCGAACGCAGGCAAGGAGGGCGACTACCTCCTTGCGTGGTGTCGCGAGTACGGCAAGGGGCGCGTGTTCTACACCGCGCTAGGGCATCGGCTCGATGTGTGGCAGGACGAAGCGTACCAACGCCACCTGCTGGGCGGCATCAAGTGGGCGCTGCGCCTCCAAGAGAAAGGCGCGGTGAAACTGTAGGGGGCGACGATGTATCGCCGCCACCACGGTACTCTCTATGCCTGATACCAAGTGTGTTTTATGTAGGCACTGCTTACTTATGCCGCTCTTGTGTCGCCGCCGTCCCAGCGTCCCGTAAAGTGCGTGTCAGGGCTTGTGGATTCCGACACACGGCAAACGCCCACTGCACCTCGCGCTCATCTGCACCGCGCCAGCGGATGAGGTAATCAGGTTGCTCTGTTGCAATGATACCCAGTCCGACTATTAACGCCCTCCCCTCGAAGACCACCACACACACCAAACGCGCACAACAACAAAAAACAGCGGTGCAAGTTGTACACCACACCCTTTGCCAACACCTCACGACGCGCCAACCACAACTTCCGACTACGAACTCCATCCCCAAACTTGCGCTTGATTACCGAAATCACCGTCTCCACCTTCCAACGCTGACCATACAACCCGCTCGCTTTGACACGCGCCACAATCTCTGCCCGCAACACACGCGACCACGCCCGCAACCGACCCCCACGACGAATCGGCGGCGCCACATCCGTCCAGTCTACATCCCGCCCATCAACCCCTGCATCCGCTAACAGCCACACCCGCGCCGAACGCCCGTGCGTACCCCATCCCGACGCGCCTTGGCACGCAACGGCGCTCACCACGGCGCATCTGAACCATGACCCTGTCCTACCCGCATCCCCACAATCAACTGGCGTTCCGTGCCGACCGCAAACCCGCCCTTGTGCCACGCACGCCGCGTGCGCCCACAACGGCATCGGCACTCGCCTCGGCTTTTGGGGTGTGAGTAAGTGGGGAGTGTTTGTTAGGCGATGTGGTAGGCAAGTTTTGCGACTTGAGTAAATCGGCTCTCTCGCATAGGCGTCTTCTCCGCTGGGGGTTATTCCACATCGCCGCCCCTCTTTGCAACAGAGCAAGTCCTCATCGTAGGAATATACCCGATCATATAGCGCGCTTGCATCCGACCAACGCGCTAAAGTGCCTTCTGGGTTCCACGAAAAGCAATGCTCTATGCCTGTAAGCTCATCCACCACATCCGTCAGTCGTCCCGATACAGGATCAATACATATTCGTCAACACGCTCGCTGTGCAACGCATCGGCGCGCTCCACCACATGACGACCGCCGTCCAGATTGTACTTATAGTACCAACTGTACGCTACCTGACCCGTGCGCACCTTGCTTTCCAAACGATCCGCAGGCGTGTAGGCATATTCCGTCGTGTCCCCGCTCAGATGCTCCACGCTCTGCATCATACGACTCAGCAGGTCAGTCGCCTTGGGCAGATACTTGAGTTGCTGGGGCATATCTGTAGACCGAAATAGGAGAGCGAAAAGTTTTCCAAGTTGAGTAGCGCTCCTGAGTTACATCTATTACCTTTATCTCCCAGTGTCCCATCAAAGGAAAGCCAAATACTAATAAGGCATGCTCGCTGTCAAGAAACATGACTTTTTCTATGGAACCCCGTCCAGACACACGAAACGAACTGAAGCGCTTGCTGGCAAAGTCGTATACTTCGATTTGGTACTCACTTCCTCTCAACCCGATGAATCCTTGTCTATCGTGCTTTACACTCAAGAAGTACCTCCCGTTAGGAGAAACACTTGAGAAGAAGGCGCTCGGTTGTGAGGGTAGTATGCCCCACGCCTCCGTCGAGTCGTTTCTAAAGTTGTACCTACGAATGGAATTGCCAGCGAGTACCCAGAAGCAATCGCGTGATTCACAGGGAAAAACACGCTCAAAATTGCGAACCTTTACTTCTGCTTCTTTATACAGACTTGTGAAGTAGTAACTTTTCGCATCTGACGATGGCATAGCAAGTACCGAACCACTGGCATCGATTTCAGAATAGTAAAATTGTTTCGTGCTTTTGTATATCTTAGAAATGTCTATTCTGCGAACTTCGCCCACAGCATGCGTAGATTTATTCAAATGGTACACAACGACACTGTCCTTTCCGAACTCGTATATGTTCCAATTGTCATCGGCGTCAGGATGCGCTAATACATACGGTCTCATAGCCTGCGGGAATCGGTAAATCAGCTTGCCCGATGGCATATCCAGAATCCCATCTGAAACTACCAAATATCCACGCGGCGCCTGTACTTGCATAGTCTGCCTCGATATTAGCCAAAACACGCTCGAGCCGACTAATCCGACAAGTATGACACACCCAAGCGCAGCAAGTGCCAGTTTCGACCGCTTCCGCCACACCCTCGATTGCTTATCCATTTCCTGCTGCTCCTACCTGAGATGTACGAAAAAGTCGCCCCCACGGTTTATGGGTCAGGGGCGCGGCGACCGCGCTACTTGAATGCCTAGTACGCGCTCGGATTGCTCTGTTGTGTCGCGGGACTACTTTAGCACTTTGCTCGTCGCACTCACACATCCATACCGCCACATCGATTCCTGCCAATCTCGGCGAAATTGGAAGAGCGCAAGAGTCTATCCGCACCCCTCTGCTGCGATTATTCTTCCCAGGCTTCGGGTCGGCGCAGGCTGTCCAGCGTCATCGGCTTGATATGCCCGTCCACGAACGCCACATTCGCAAACCCGCCAACGATTCGCCCATCGCGTATCTGGCTGAAGTGGCGCGGGAAGACATGCCCATACCGCTCCCGACCCAGCGGCGGCGCTTCATGCCACAGGCGGGGCGGGAGGACGACCGCGTAGCCAAGGCGTTCACCACTCGCACAACCATAGGAGCGCGCCCGTGTGTAGAGGGCGATGCTTTCCACAAACATCACAATTTGCGCAGCGCGCTGCACCTTCGCTGAAGGCGCGCCCTGCGAGGAGTACAGGTCCGTCGGATTGTATTCGTCTCGCGACGGCGCGAGATAGACCATGTTGAACCCCCACGCAGGGGACATCCCAAACAAGTAGCCAAAATAGGGATGGTCTCGCTTGCGGCAGCTGTCTTCTGGCTCGCTGGGACACCAGAACGCCTCGAACGAGTTGGTGTACGGGCGCAGCAGCCACGGCCAGAACAGACGCCCGTAGTTGTTGGGCAGGTTGCCGCCAACCTGTCCTGTGCTGTGAGCAGGGAAGAAGGTCTCGTCGTAGTCCTGCAGGTACATCTGGGTCGCCAGCACAATCTGGCGCAGGTTGGAGGCGCATGTAGTCTGCCGCGCCTTCTCGCGCGCCTGCGCAAACACGGGAAACAGAATCGCCCCCAAAATCGCGATGATCGCGATGACCACCAATAACTCAATCAGCGTGAACGCTTTTCGTCGCATCGGCGTTGCCTCCTGTTGCCCTCACTCCCCAGCCCCTTCTCCCACTGTGTGGGAGAAGAGTCAGGGGGTGAGGGGCAAAATCTCTCAGCATCCATTCCCGAAGTTGAACAGCACGGTCAGCAGGTCGGCGCTGTCGACGATGCCGTCGCCGTTGAGGTCGGCAGGCAGGTTCGCGCCCGTCTGCCCGAAGGCAAACAGCACGCTCAGCAGGTCGGCACTGTCCGTGCAGCCGTCGCCGTTCACATCGCCCGCGACGCGGTAAACCACCCGTAGCACAGGTCCGCGCCCGCCGCCGTCGTTGCGCGAGTAGAAGCGGTAGAAGCGTGTGCCGCCCTGACCCGCAGGGTCCATCCGCGACACGAAGCCAATGCCCAGCTCGCCGTTGTTCTGGTTTATGGCTGCGTTGAAGTACGGCTCGAACACCTCTACATTCAGCGGGATGGGAATCGCGAACGGTGCGTCGGTGCGGTAGTTGGTCATCAGGCTCGCGCCGAGTATCGTTGTGCCAGGGTAAGGGTTGTTCGGCGCGTTATAGTCCCAGGTCGCTTCACTGAAGTCGGTGTGGCTGAGGTCGCGCGCCTCCAGCGGGAACTGCTCGCCCTCGGCGCGGGTGTAGCCCGGCGGCTGCGTCTGCACGACGGTAATCTGCGCCTGCAGCACCTGATACCGCCGCCCCGCAGGGACGCCCTGCAGCTGCCACTTCGCCAGCGCATAGGAGAAGTTCAGCGCAGGGTACGCGCCCGTCGGGTCGACGGCGTACTCGCCGTTGCCCCACACGCGCAGAATTGGCGTGAAGCCTGGATTGAAGGCGTTGTCGTAGAACCACACATCATCGGTGGGCTGCGCTTGATAGACCTGCTGTGCCCACGCGCCTAAACATAGACTCAAACCCAGTAGCAGCGCTTGTATTCGCATAGCAGGGAAATTGTAGGCAATCGCGCAGGGAGAATGCTACCCCTGAAGCGACAACTTTTTGCGCAGAGGCGACATGGGCGGTATAATCTCAAGCCTATGATACGCCAGCAGTTAGCGGAGTGGGTCGCGCAGGCGGCGCATGCGGCGCGTGAAGCGGGCGACTTGGCGTTCGACGCGCTGCCTGAGTTCGAAATCGAGACGCCGCGCAACCCGCAGTTCGGCGACTACGCGGCGAATCTGGCGATGTTGTTAGCCAAGCAAGCGCGTCGCAACCCGCGCGAGGTCGCCGAAGCAATTCGCCAGCGACTACCTGAAGATGCCTTCTCGTGGGTCGAGCGCGTGGAGGTGGCGGGCGCAGGCTTTCTGAACTTCTACCTAAAGCCCGACTGGGCGGGCGCGGTCGTGCGCCACATCCTACAGCGCGGCATGCAGTACGGCGACCTGACGCTGGGTGCGGGCAAGCGCGTGCTGATCGAGTTCGTCAGCGCGAACCCCACAGGACCGCTCACGCTGGGGCACGGGCGCAACGCCGCCGTCGGCGACACGCTCGCGCGCCTGTACGAAGCCGCAGGCTACACCGTCGAACGCGAATTCTACATCAACGACGGCGAGAACTCCACGCAGATTCGCAACTTCGCGCTGTCGGTGCTGACGCGCTACCGCCAACTGCTGGGCGAACCCGCCGAGATGCCTGAAGACGGCTACCACGGCGAGTATGTGAAGGAAATGGCGCAGGGCATCCGCGACCAGTACGGCGACTCGTTCGCGGAGGGCGACCCTGAAGATGCGCTCAAACGCTTCGAGCAAATCGCCACGCAGCAGATGCTTCAGGAGCAGGCGCGCGACCTGAGCGACTTCGGCGTGCGCTTCGACCGCTGGTTCTCGGAGCAGAGCCTATACGATGCGGGCGCGGTGCAGGCGACGCTGGAGCTACTGAAAACGCGCGGCTACGCTTACGAACACGAAGGCGCGCTGTGGCTTAAGTCCACCGCCTTCGGCGACGAGAAAGACCGCGTGCTGGTGCGTGCGAACGGGATGCCGACCTACTTGGCGGCGGATGTCGCCTACCACCGCGACAAGTACGAACGCGGCTACGACCTGCTGGTCGACCTATGGGGAGCCGACCACCATGGCTATGTCGCCCGCATGAAGGCGGCGATGGCGGCGCTCGGCTACGACCCCAGCCGCCTGCATATCCTGATTTACCAACTGGTGAACCTGTTTCGCGGGGCGGAGCCTGTGCGCATGTCCAAGCGAGCGGGCGAGTTTATCACCCTGCGCGAGGTGATGGACGAAATCGGCACTGACGCGCTGCGCTTTTTCTACCTGCTGCGCTCACACGACAGCACACTGGATATCGACCTCGAACTGGCGCAGGAGCAGTCGGAGAAAAACCCCGTCTACTATGTGCAGTACGCGCATGCGCGGATTTGCAGTATCGAGCGCACAGCGGCGGAGCGGGGCGTCGCGATGCCCGACCCCGAGACGACCGACCTGAGCGTGCTGACGCACCCTGCGGAAATCGCGCTGGTGAAGCAACTGGCAGACCTCCCCGACGAGATTGCGCTGGCGGTGCGGCACGACGCCCCCCACCGCCTGACTGCGTATGCACTGGAGGCAGCGCGGGCGTTCCACGGGTTCTACACCGAGTGCCGCGTGCTGGGCGCGGAGCCTGCGCTGCAAGCCGCCCGCCTGCTGCTCACGCAAGCGACGCGCCTCACGCTTGCCCGCACGCTGGGACTGCTGGGCGTCTCCGCGCCTGAGCGGATGGAACGCGCCGAGGAAACTGACTCACCCTCCCCCTAAAGGTCTACTCTTTAGCCACGCTACATTTTCGGGTATGCTTAACCGCAGGTGAGACCGTGCGAGAAGCTATCAGATTGCCGATTGCGCTGACGGACGAGTTGCTCAGCCATGCCGAGTTGGTCGCGGGGGTGTTCCTGCAGGCGATGTATACCTCCATCGGCGAGAAACTGCTGGAAGAGCTGGCAGAGTCGGACTTGACCTACTCGCAGATGCAAGCGCTACGCTACCTTCACACGCACAAGCGCGTCACAGTGGGCGACTTAGCGGAGGGGCTGAACATCTCCTACCCGTCGGCGACTAACATGGTGCATCGCTTGGAGAGGAAGTCGCTGATACGGCGCGTCGCGAACCCGCGCGATCGGCGGCAGGTGGGGCTTGCGCTGACCGACGCGGGACGCGCGTTGATTCAGCGCGTCGACCACGAGCGTCGCCAGCGGTTCGCGGGCGTGCTGGCGCAGATGGAACCATCCGAGCGGAGCGCGTTCATTCAGGGTCTGAGCGCGTTCATCCGCGCGGGCGTCGCAGCGGGCATCCTCAAGCCGCTGGAAGTATGTCTGCAGTGCGGCGCGAGCGCCGACCCCAGCTGCCCGCTGGTGGAGATGCATGCCGTGGAGGCGTGTCGCTAATCGCTTGCCCTATACGCGGGAGTATCCCGTATGCTTGGCGGCTGGCTCCGA
>Ga0308310_1001485_pt1 | contig 10496 bp, 9 predicted proteins | sample HotsprSampleMS65_FD_203672 | JGI IMG/M metagenome (GOLD analysis project Ga0308310, IMG submission 203672) | Hot spring phototrophic mat microbial communities from Mushroom Spring, Yellowstone National Park, Wyoming, United States - 20090730_MS65 ...
GCGTCTGGGCGCTCAGCGACCGCCCGCCGCAGGTCTTGCGCAGCTTGCAGCAGCTGTTCAACACAGGTCGCTTGGCAGGCACGGGCTACCTCTCGATCCTGCCTGTGGATCAAGGCATTGAGCATTCAGCCGGCGCGTCCTTTGCCAAGAATCCCGCTTACTTCGATCCTGAAAACATCGTGCGCTTGGCGATTGAAGGCGGCTGCAACGCCGTCGCCTCGACCTTCGGCGTCTTGGGCGCGGTGGCGCGCAAGTATGCGCATAAGATTCCGTTCATTGTCAAGATCAATCATAACGAGCTGCTCAGCTATCCGAACAGCTACGATCAGGTCATGTTCGGCATGGTTAAGCAAGCTTGGGATATGGGCGCAGTGGCGATTGGCGCGACGATCTACTTCGGCGATCAGCTCAGCAAGCGCCAATTGGTGGAAGTGGCTGAGGCGTTCTACCGTGCGCACGAGCTAGGCATGGCGACCGTGCTGTGGTGCTACGCGCGCAATCCTGCTTTCAATGTCAATGGTGTCAATCACGAGACCAGCGCTGATATCACCGGGCAAGCGAATCATCTAGGGGTGACCATTCAGGCGGATATCGTCAAGCAAAAACTGCCGACGGGCAACGGCGGCTACAAGGCACTCAACATGGGCGGCTCGACGTACGGCAGGCTGGATGAGCGCATCTACACGCAGCTGACCACTGATCATCCGATTGACCTGACGCGCTATCAGGTCGTCAACAGCTACATGGGGCGCGCTGGGCTGGTCAGCAGCGGCGGCGCCAGCGGCGAGAATGACTTCGCCGAGGCGATCATGACGGCGGTCATCAACAAGCGCGCCGGCGGCATGGGCTTGATCAGCGGGCGCAAGGCGTTCCAGCGTCCAATGGCGGAAGGCGTGGCGCTGCTGCACGCTATTCAGGATGTTTATCTATGTGAAGAGATCACGGTCGCTTGAAGCCAGCGCACGCTGCCGCTCTTGCGCCGCTGCAGGAGCGGCAAAATTCTTTTCACAAGGGATTTTTGACCTCTATGCGGCTCGGTTTGATGCTCGGCTATAGCGGCGCGCGCATCGAGCTGCCCCTGGCGCTGATCCAAGAGGCAGATCGGCTCGGCTACTACGCCGTCTGGACGTCGGAAGCGTACGGCTCGGATGCAGTGACGCCCTTGGCGTGGATCGGCGCGCTGACTCAGCGCGTGCATCTCGGCACAGCAGTGATGCAGATTCCCGCGCGCACGCCTGCCACCACTGCCATGACGGCTATCACGCTCGATCAGCTCAGCGGCGGGCGTTTCCTGCTCGGCCTAGGGCTATCCGGTCCGCAGGTGGTGGAAGGCTGGCACGGTCAGCCATACAGCAAGCCGCTAGCGCGCACGCGCGAGTATGTGGCAATTCTGCGCGCCATCTTCCGCCGCGAGGCGCCGCTGGTTTTTCAAGGCGAGGTGTATCGCGTGCCTTACAACGGCGCGGATGCCACTGGCTTGGGCAAGCCGCTCAAGAGCATCATCCACGGACGCGCCGATTTGCCGATCTACCTCGCCGCCATCGGGCCGAAAAATGTGCAGCTCGCTGCTGAGATCGCCGATGGTTGGCTGCCGATCTTTTTCTCGCCGTATCGCTACAGCGAATATCGCGAGGCGATTGAGGCAGGCTTCGCAGCGGCAGGCAACGGAAAAGGCTACGCGCAGTTCGATATCGCGCCGATCGTGCCTGTCGTGCTTGGCGATGACCTTGAGGCGTGCTTTTTGAGCCTCAAGCCATTTTTGGCGCTGTACATCGGAGGCATGGGCGCGCGCGGCAAGAATTTCTACTACGATCTGGTGTGCCGCTACGGCTATGAGGCAGCAGCGGAGCGGGTTCAGACGCTTTATCTGGAAGGAAAGAAGATGGAAGCCGCGCTGCAAGTGCCTGACGCGCTCGTAGATGAAGTGGCGCTATGCGGCACGCCCGAGCGCATTGCAGATCGGCTTGCGGCATGGCGCGATGTGCCGATCACCACGCTCAACCTGCAGACGAACGACATCCGCGCTGTGCGCCTGCTCGCAGAGCTGGTCTTGTGAAGGCGCTAGACCGACCAATCCAGCGCTGCCGCCGACCATTGGCGGCGCGTCAGAGCAAGCGCAATGAGCGCGATGAACGGCAGCAAGAAGAGCGTCGGATGCTCAAACTTGCCTTCGCCAATGGTCAGCAAGAAGTACAGCCACGGCAGCACGAAGAGCGCTGCCAGCACGCTGATCATCACGCCGTAGCGCCGCTGCCGCGCCCAGTCGCGCAGATAGAACATCAGCGGCAGCCAAAAGACCACAAAATGCGGCGTCGCCGTGCGCAAGCCGATCACGTGTGTCAGCGTCAGCGTCAGCATCAGCGTCCACGCGAAATGCCCAACCGTGCCATGCCGCAACGCTTGCCACCACGCCCACAACATGACGAGCGCGCCTAGAACGTTCAAGCCGACCTCTGCCCAGCGCCCCAAGCCGAGCAGGTAGTCTGTCGCAACCCAGATCGGCGTCGAGACTCTGATGTAGCTCGGGTAGAGCGTCAATTGATACAGGAAGCCTTCTACCCAATTCGGCTGCAATAGGAACGATGAGCCGATCAGCGCCGCCATTCCGACGCCGAACGCGCCGATCGCGCGCCAGCGCCGCCGCGCCATAGCCCACACCAGCAAGAACGGCACGATGAGGACGCTCATTTGCGGCTTGAAGGTTGAGAGCGCCAGCAGCGCGCCTGCCAAGCCGTCGCGCCGCCGCACAAACGCCCAGATCGCCGCCACTTGCAGCAGATAGACCAAATGGCTGACCTGACCCAGCACCAAGCCGCGTGCCGCAGGATACGCCAGCAGGCTCAGCAGCGCTAACGCGGCCACAGTCAGCGGACGCGGGCGCCATTTGAGCAGATCGAGGATCAGCGCGAGCGCGCTGATCAGACAGACTTCAAGAAAGACTAGCCAAGCCGCAGTCGCCCAAGCGTACTCGGTGTGGATGAACGGATAGACGAAGTAGATCGCGTAAAATGGATAGGCGAAGTGATTAGGCTGCTCATCGGGCAAGGCGGCGCGCCCGAAAATGCGCGTCTGAATGGCGAGACTGGTCTGCGCGCTGTAAGGATCGAGTCCCTCATAGAAAAACAGGCGCGAGGCTTCCCAGACCGTCAAATAATCGTTGAAGCCGGGATACGGCCGCGTGAAGAGCTGATATGAAGCAATGACGTTCGCGATCAGGACAACGCCGATCACGAGCGCGGCGATCAAGCGCCCTGACCTCATTCGTCACCGCCATCCAAAAGCCAGCGGCGCAGGCGCGGGCGCACGCGCACGTGAAACAGCCGATACGCGCCGAACAAGCCGAAAGCGAACAGCGTGAAGAGCGCGCCATTGCAGAACGCGCCTTGCAACGCTTGTAAGATCAGCGCTGCTTGCATCGAGATGCGCCGCCCTTCGCTCAGCGGCAGCGGAGCTGGCGCGATGCCGGCGATAGTTGGGCGCGGCGGCAAGGTCGGCGGCTGCTGAATGAGCGCAGTCGGCGACGGCCCAAGCGTCGGGAAAGCCGTGGCGAGCGGCGTGGCAGGCTGCGGCGGAGTCGGCAAGGCTGTGGCGCTGCGGTTGATCACATTCAGACCTTGCACAACGGTCTGCAAGACTGCGCCGCTGCGCAAAAAGACGCGCAAGCGCAGCTGGTAGACGCCATCAGGCACGGCTGTCGTATCCCACAAGGCAAGCGTGCTGTTCGTCACCTGCTGCGCGATCTCGACAATGGTGAACCACTCAGGCTCAAGGCTGCCCTGCACGGCGTATTCCAAGCGATAGCGCTGAAAATTCGGGCTGGCAGCCGTGCCTTGCACAGTCACCACGCCAACCAATGTCTGCCTAGGCACGGGCGAAGAGATGATCGCCAAGCCCTCTTCCTGAGCAACGGCAGGCGCGGCGCTCAGGAAGATGATCAGCGCTGAGAGCGCGAGCCAGCGCCCCACATCAACGCCACGCATCTGCCTGTGGCACAAAAATCGGATCAACGGCAGGGATGTTCGTCTGCAACCAATTGCAGAGCGCATCGCGCATCACAATCGCCTCGCTTGAGTAGCGCGAACTGCCGATGATGTTCAGGTCGAGCTGTTTGAGCAGCTCGCGAATCTCCTCGCGCGCGCGCGCTTGCGCCTCGCTCTGCCCGAGCGGCCACCACTCGCCTGTCACGAAGGTGTCGCAGCCCAGCAGCGCTGCCTCGCGCAAGTTCTCAGGCGTGCCGCCCATGCCTGCCACCACTGCCACTTTGCTCACAGCGCGCCCGTTGTGGCGCACGGCATGGTAGCGCAGCGCGGGCAAGTTGTTCACTTCTGCCACGCGCTTGGCAAACTCGTGAAAACCAATCCCGTTCGCGCTGCCGTAAACGCCCGATATGCCGCCGTGATGCTCAGCGAAACGCCCCTGATCCTTCAGCTTGAGCGCATTGGCGAACGCGCCCGAGGTGGAAAGTTGCGGATGACAATCGAGCGGCGCGTGACACAAGTAAAAACTGATGTGATGCTCGCGCAGCTCTTGCAGGTGCGCCTCGGCGATGTAAGCGTACGTGCCGCTGCTCTCTTGATAATCCGCGATGTGATGACTGAAGATCAAGGCGCCGCGCGCGCCGCGCTCTACTTCTTTTGCGATGATTGTGTCTAGCACTTGAGTGGACGGAAAGACGATCAGATAGACGCGCTCGACCTGCGCCGTGTTATCCAGCATCAATCCGTTGAATGTGCCTGCCAAAAAGCCTTCGGCGAGATAGCGCTCAGCCATGGACTCATAGCCAGCGGGGAAGAAACGACGTTCGCTGCTCTCATCGAAGGCGGTCACGTTGAAGAATCTATCTAAGCGGGCAACTAACTCTGCCTGTGAGATCATTGCCTATCTCGATTGCCTATCTCGCCTCTGTTCGGCATAACGCGCCTCGCTCTGCACAAAATCAACGACGCCGCTGATCGTCGGATCGGGCGGCGTGTTCTCGGGCAGGGTGAGCGCGCGCTGACCGATCACCTCAAGGTATGGCGCTACCGGCAATACTTTCAGGTCAAGCCTTCCAAGAGTGCTGCCCTCGCCACAATCAAAAAGCAGCCAGCGCTGCGGCGCGTGCCATTCGACTTCCGCAGCCGCCTGATCGGTATAGCGCAAACCGATCAATAAGTCGGCTGTGGGCAACTCAGCGGCAGCGCGCGCCATTTGCGCGCCATTGACCAAGCCAATCTGCACACCGCGCCGCTCAATCCGCGCCGACCAAGGGCCGGCGGCGAAGCGCGTCACGATCAGGCGTTGTAGCTGCTCCACAAGGTGCGGCATCTGGTAAAGCGGATCTCGCACGCCGATGTGGAAAGCGTCGTAGCCCATGCTATCCATTGCCACAAGCATAGCGCGTCCATCGGTCGCTCGGCAAATCCACGCCTCTGGCGCGCAGGAACAGCCCATATCCACCAGCAGCGAGATGCCTTGCACAGCGGCGCGCTCTCGATTCAGGAAAGTGAACAAGCGCGGCAGAAGTGCTATATTGCCCTTGAGCGCGACTGTGTAGAACAAGCTGACGTGTGTAGCTGCTTCGATCATCCCGACGTCTCAATCTTGGGGCGGCAAGTCTGGGAAGCCTGCGCTGAAGAGCGCCGCCAGCACAAAAAAGACGCCGAAGGCAGCCCGAGCCACAATCGCCGCGCGCACGGATTGCGTGTAAGCGCGCACGCCCAAGACCACTAGCATCATGCAGAACGGCTGAATCACTGCGTACCACTGCCCTTGTGAGCTTGACGTGAGCAGTGCCACCAACATATATAGCAGCGCGACGGCTACGATGCCGATCCGATTATCGCCGCTGACGCGCGCTACGCTTGGATAGACCAAGCCGCTGAAGAGCAAGCCATCTGCCACAGGCTGAAAGACGACTGCCAACAAGACGCCCAGCGCAAAAGCGAGCGGCTCGCCTTGCCGCAACACTTCGAGCGTCGGCGGCACAATCTGCCCTGCCGTCAGGTTCAGCAGCCGCCCGACCAGATCGATTGTCCATGCGATGCCCAGCCCGAGCATCAGAGTCGCCAAAAGCGCCGCAGAGTGGCTCGGCGCGAGCAAGCGCAGCGCGCTGAGCCAACGCTCGCCGAATTTTCGGCGCGCCCATTGCCCGATGCCTAGGGTGATCACAACCGCGGTCAGCAGCGCGCTGAGCGTGAGCGTGCGCGCCGATGGCGCTCCGCTTTGCGCCTCATCCGCCAGCACGCTCACTGAGAGCAACCAGACGATTGAGAACAGCACATACGCCAGCACGAAAACAAAGCCGTTAGTCAGCCGCCAAGCTGGCGGCGCTTCAGCTGCGCGCAGCCGCGCCATGAATGATTCCCGCTTGCCTTGCGCTCGCATGATGCCTCGCTACCTGAACTAGATACTTCATGCCCTCCCTCTGCTGGCAGGTGATCGCATGCGCACCCTGCCCGTGCTGATCATCGCGCTGTTTGTGCAGCGTTACATCATTCGCGGCCTGACGGCGGGCGCGACCAAAGGCCGATCAGCACAGGCGTGCCTTCACTTGCTGCGCAACGATGTATGCCAGCGCCATGATTGTCAGCATCGGATTGACGCCAGAAGCAGTTGGCAAGGCGCTGCCATCTGCTACGAACAGATTTCGCACCTCGAAGGTCTCGCCATCAGGCGCGATGGCGCCGCGCGCGGGATTAGCCGCCATACGGCAAGATGACATCTGATGCGCGCTGCCCAAGATGAAAGCGTTGCTCGGCAAGCCTGCCGAAGCGACTTGGGAGAGCCACGCCTCGAAGTCGCCTTGATCGCGCTGATAGATCGGCGCGCGATGATGCGGCGCCACCAGCAGCTCAGCGCCTGCCGCGTGGTGAATGCGCAGCGCTTCGATCACGCCGCGCAGCAAGTGCGCTCGGTCTCGCTTGGATAGGCGATAGAAAATGGCGGGCGAGCCGTCCCGCTTCAGGCGAATCTCGCCGCTGTCGCGGTCGCGCGTGATGATCAAAATGTTGGCGAGTTCGGCGTAGCGCGCCATCAATTGCTTGTGCTGTAGGCCATGTTGCCATGGCAATGCCGCAGCCGCCAAGCCCGGATGTCCAGGCGCCGACTCAAGCGTGACGCCATAGCCACGACCGTCCAGATCGCTGAATTGCGGCACGTAATGGCTCATCATCACGCCTGACCAGCCGTTGATCGGCTCGCGATAGAAGCCGAAGGCGCCCGTGCTCGGGTGCAAGTGCAAGTTACGCCCGATGTGCGCGTTGGTCAAGCCTGAGCGCAGCAGGAGCGCAGGCGTGTGCAGCGCGCCTGCCGCCGCCACCACTGCGCGCGCGCGCACGGTCAGCCGCACAGGGCGACCGTCAGCCGTGTGCGCCGTCGCCTCTACGCCGCGCGCCGTCCCCTCTTCGATCAACACGCGCTCCACGTGCGCGCCGACCGCAATGCGCGTGTTGTGTTGGCAAGCGTCCTGTAGATACGTCTTGAGCGCACTCTGCTTCGCGCCATGCGCACAGCCGAAGCCACACGCGCCGCAATCCGCGCAGCCTTTCACGTTGCGCGGGATCACCTTCACAGCGTAGCCGAGCGCTTGCGCGCCGCGCACCAAGACCGCATTGCGCGCATTCGGCGCTGACTCTTCTTCAGTGACGTGCAGGCGCGCTGAGACGACGTCTAGCGCGCGCTCAAACGTGCCGTCAGTGAAATCCACGCCGTACTCGCTCGCCCATTCGGATAGCACATGCGCAGGCGTGCGCAGCGCCGCTGCCCAGTTGACCGTTGTGCCGCCGCCGAGCGTGCTGCCCGCCAAGATCATCATGCCCAAGTCTTCGCTGACAGCGAAACCACCCTTTTCGAACATGCGCGCCTGGCTGCGCACTTCATAGCCGTCGAAATCAGGCTCGGCGTAGTAGCCGCCTTTCTCCAAGACGATCACGTCCAAGCCGGCGGCGCTCAGCTCGGCAGCCACTACGCTGCCGCCCGCGCCGCTGCCGACGATCACCACGCCCGCCTCGAGCGTTGTATCGCCTTCAAAGCGCAACGGCCGCAACGGCTTGGTCGCTTTTGGCGGCGGCGCAGGCTTCGGATAATTCAGCGCCGCCCAATTCGGATTCTCGCCTGCTGCATCGGCATCGGCGTAGAAGAGCAGCAAAGTGAGCCGCTTGAAGGCGGAGAAGACGCGCCGTTGCAGATCAAAAGGGCTATCCGCCCAGGCGCGCAAGAGCGCCGTGCGCTCGCTCAAATCCATCTCTAAAATCGAGCGTGCCTTGCCGCTCAAGAGCAAATTGGCGAGCGGCTGCGTCAGGGCGTCCAAGACCAACTTGATCTGATCGAGGCGATCGGGCGCGGTCTGTTGCAAAATTTCGGCGAGGCGCGCAGGCACGGCGAGCGCGCTAGCAGGGCGACTGTACAAGCCGTGCGGATCGGGCTGCTCGACCGCGAGCGCAGGCACGAGCGTATCGCAGATCAAGCGCAAGACCGTCATCTGGCGCGCCGTGAAGGCTGAGGCGTTCATAACGTCACTCTCAAAACCTGTACACATGGGCTGATTATAGCAAGGCTGCGCTGCATTCAGAAGTTCTGGCGAGCAATCGCGTTGAGGCGGCGAGCGGTGAGATCACGGGCGCCCTGGCTGGCATTCCTTACAATCTGCTCGTAGTTGCGCCTAGAGTAGGGACGTTTTACAATCCAGCGGCGCCAATTGTCAGCGGCGCAGTCGAGATCGTGGTGACTTTCCCGCTGCGCTAGGAGGCACGTTCATCTACGCTGATGCATGATTTACGCGGCTACATGAGATACCTTGACGCTAACGCGTGCAGCGCAGAAGACAGTCCGCACAGACTGCTTCTTTGTGCGCACAGCGGCGATCTGTGCTAGGCTAGTCTCGTGCGAGTAGCGACGAAAGTGAGCTGCCGTGTCTGAAGTTTTCAAGGTCAGCGTTTTGAACGCCTACCTGCGCCGCCTGATCGAGCGCGACGCGCCGCTCCAAGATATCTGGGTGGAAGGCGAAGTCTCGAATTTGCGCGCGCAGAGCAGCGGACACTTGTATTTCACGCTCAAAGATGCATTCTCCGAGCTGCGCGTGGTGATCTGGCGCGACAAAGCGCAACGCCTGAGCCACATGCCCAGCAATGGCGAGCAAATCCTTGCGCACGGCAAGATCGGCGTCTATGAGCAAGGCGGACTGTATCAGCTGTATGCCGATGCCGTGCAGTTGGCTGAGGCACAGGGCGATCTGAGCGCGCAATTCCGCGCCCTGTGGGCAAAATTGGAAGCGGAAGGCCTGTTCAGGGCTGAGCTGAAGCGCCCGCTGCCGCGCTTCCCTGAGCGCATCGGCGTGGTCACTTCAGAGAGCGCCGCCGCCTTTCAAGATGTGTGCAACGTGCTGCGCCGTCGTTATCCGCTCGCAGAAGTCTGGCTGAGTCACACTCCTGTGCAGGGCAACGACGCGCCGCCGCAGATCGTGGCAGCCTTGCAGCGCGTGGATGCGCTCGGCGTGGACGTGATCCTGCTGGTGCGCGGCGGCGGCAGCGCTGAGGACTTGTGGTGCTTCAACGATGAGCAACTGGCGCGCGCCTTGCGCGCGACGCGCGCGCCTGTGGTCACAGGCATCGGACACGAGATCGACCTGACGCTGGCGGATGGCGCGTCCGATCAGCGCGCGCCGACGCCTTCAGCCGCCGCCGAGATCGCCACGCCTGATATCGCCGTGTTGCGCGCTGAGCTGGCGCAGAGCGCCGAGCGCATGAGACGGGCGCTGCAAAGCCATCTTCAAAGCCTGCAGGCGCTACTGGAAAACATGGCGCACAAGCTCAGGCTCGTCTCGCCGCGCCCGCGCCTTGAGGGCGAGCTGCAGCGTCTTGACGCGCTGAGCCAACGCCTAGAACGCGCCGCGCGAGCGCGAATAGAACGCGCTACCGAGCAGCTGAACGCTCAGGCGCGCGCGCTAGAGCGTGCCAATCCGCTCGCTCTGTTGGCGCGCGGCTACGCGTGGCTCAGCGATCCGGCTACAGGGCAGCCGATCACGAGCGCAGCGCAGGCCATGCCAAACGCTGAGCTTGACGTACAATTGGCAGATGGTCACCTGCGCGTGCGCGTGCAACAGCGCACCTTGCGAGCTGAGAGCAATGGATCATGAGCGAACAGACTGCTATTCAAACCTTTGAGGAAGCCTATCAGCGGCTTAGCCAGATTGTCGATCAGCTGGAGCGCGGCGCGCTCAGCCTTGATGAGTCGTTAGCGCTCTACGAGCGCGGACGCGCCTTGCTCGCCTTCTGCCAGCGCAAGCTGGAGTCAGCGCAGCTGCGCGTGCAGCGCCTTGAGACGCAAGCGCCTGAAACACTCAACGCCGATACGCTCGATTTCTGATGCCGACAAAGGATTGATCGCATGGCGGATACCTCGATCACAGCGCGGCGTGTGGCATGGAGTCATCCACATCTTGAGAGAAAGCTGACCGAAAGCACAGGCTACACGCTGGTAGCGACCGCGCCGATTGCCAAAGGCACGCTGCTGGTCGT
>Ga0308310_1001488_pt1 | contig 10488 bp, 4 predicted proteins | sample HotsprSampleMS65_FD_203672 | JGI IMG/M metagenome (GOLD analysis project Ga0308310, IMG submission 203672) | Hot spring phototrophic mat microbial communities from Mushroom Spring, Yellowstone National Park, Wyoming, United States - 20090730_MS65 ...
GGTGCAATCTCCTCGGCCTGCCGGGTGTAGGGTCCTTTCATATGCTGCTGAACCACAGCCATGCGGACCCTCCAAGCCCAAAAGATTAGCTCAGGATTTCCCTCAAACCGCGGAAGGCCGAGCAAGGTGTAGTAATCGACCGAACCTTGGTCCGCGGGTAGCCCGAACCAAGCCTTCAGTGGATCGAATTTCTTGGCCATGCCTCTCCCCCCCCCTTTAACCTAAATCGATCCCTATCCTGGGATTAACCTCACTGATTCGTTGGGAGTGGCCGGCGACCTCCCAGAAGCCTCCCCTGCTTTTTGCGCGTGGGAACTTTGCAATAACCGTTGGGTCCCACCGAGACCTTAAATTACGTGCTTGAAGCCGGAAATCTAAATTGATAACTAGTCAAATGGCGTAATTGGTTTGCCTGTGGGCACCCGAATATCTGTGGTTAACTTCTTTTGACAAAGACTGCTCCTTGTTCCCTAATTCCGGTTGTCAACTGTATTATAATTGCCGGTTTTTTTCCGCGACAAGCTGACCGGGCACCACTTTCGGACCAGGTTGGACAGACTTTTGGCAACCTGGTCGTAAAGAACGCCTAGCCACCGCGGGGAAGGCAACCGCAACGGACATCCCACGGAAAAACCTCGGCCTTTTCCCGCAGTGGCGATGCTACCTTGGTGTGCAGCTGGCTTTGGTCGAAGGGCAAGTGGGCTGCCCGGAGATAGTGTCGGAGGAAGTGACTTCCGAAATGCCGGCGATGTAACTTGTTTGAATGTGCCCGAGGAAAGACCTACACGATCACGGATAATCCTTGCCAGGCACAAAGGCTGGACGAGCCACGGGGAGATTGTCAAAAAGTAACCGTTCACGGGAGGGAGCCGGTGGCTTTAGAGGTATTTGATAGAGCCACAGGAGGGACAGGTGGCCATCTGTTGTATTTCCACCTCCACCATGCAAAAAACCTAGAAACCGGCCAACTTGTAGGTTTTTGGTGCGTTTCGGTTTACCTCCGTGAACGGTCACGTCAAAAATTTGAGGTCAAACCCTCTTTTTTTCTATAAGCTTTCGCTTCTGGTGAATTTGGATTATGGAAGCGGCTTTGGGGAAACGCTCCATCTTGCCTTCAATGGAGGATCTCGACGGCGACCTGGGGGAAGTCCGGAAGCAAAAAGTTTTCGTAACCTTTCACGGGGTTGGAACCACTACCTACAAAGGCATCCAACGCATAGGCGGCCACATTTTGCATTGCAGATTACATGGTGGTTAAGAAGGTAGAAACGAGCCATCTCGCAAGTCTTTACCGGGTAATGGGTTAGCCCCCGTGGACGGTTACAAGTTTTCAGAGCCCGTTCATTGCGAAGGGCAGAAGAAGTTCTCACCGAAGAGCTTTATCCCAAGGGGAATCCTTATAGGTCGCGGAGATTCTCCCCAAGCCAAGGATTAATTGCTGAGATTCCTGCGGATCCACTCCAATGCCTCTTGCTTCGAGTGGAGCTCCCCGTCGAGCTGGCGATTTCGGACCTCTTGAAGCAGTTTCCGGTACAGAGGGCCGGAGGGCAGGCCGAGCTGGTGGAGATCATCCCCTGTTATGAGAGGTGGTGGGTTTAGAAGCTCCGGCGGGAGAGTCCGCTTCGTCATCCACCACGTCAGGTCTTCCGGGGTGAGCTGGCCGGCCGCCACAAGGGCCTTTCCCCATTCCACCAGTTCCGCGGCTTCCGGGGCGGATACTACCGGCTGAACCTCTGACCATATTCGGGATTTGGCTTCCGAAAGAAGAGGGTAATTCTCAAGCAGCCATGCCGTTTTCTGCCGAATTTGATTAGAAAGCCTTAGTCGCCGGGCAATTTTTTCCGATTGATCCGGGGTTACCAGCCCACGATAAAGGGCAGCAAGAGCAAGGGAAAAGGTCGGGTTGGAAAGCTTTACCAAGACAACGAGATTTTCTTGCCAAGTCTTTGGTGTCTTTGCTATTCCGTCCGTGAGTTCCGGGAGGATAACAGCTCCTAAGTTTGAGGCGACCAACAGTTCCATAGCACGCCGCCGGTTGGGGTGAAGAAGGCACCGCTCTAGCTCTGCAGCGATTCGTTCTCGGCTGACTTGGAGGATCTCCGGGGCCATCTTCCTGATGGCCACGAAAGTTTGGGGATCGATGGCGAAATCATAGGTGGCTGCGAAGCGAACGGCCCGTAACATTCGCAATTTGTCCTCTCGAAACCGCTCCTCCGGATCGCCGATAGCCCGAATCACGCGTCGGCGGAGGTCCTCCTGGCCTCCCACGTAGTCCAGAACCCGTTTTTCCAAGGGGTCGTAAAATAGGCCGTTGATTGTAAAATCTCGGCGTTTGGCGTCTTCTTCGGCCGTGGAGAAGAAAACCCGGTCGGGGTGTCGGCCGTCGCTGTAGGTGTCGTCTCTTCGGAAGGTCGCTACCTCGATGTGTCCTTCACCCCGCCGTCCGAGAATCCTAAGCACGCCGAAAGCTGCTCCCACCTCGATCATCCGCCGGCGGTGAAAGAGGCGACGGACCTCCTCCGGCCGGGCGTTCGTGGCGACGTCGTAGTCCTTTGGGGTAATCCCGAGCAATTCGTCCCGCACACATCCTCCTGCCCAGTAGGCCTCATAGCCTGCCTGCCGCAACACACGGACTACCTCGACGGCAAATTTCCGCTGCTTTCGGGGATCGACCTCTCCGGGCACTAGGTGTCCTCCCTTTGGTTCTCAACCGCTCCGCGATCAAATCTTCCTGCCGGATGCCATCCGCTCATTATGGTTAAGACCCGGCTTTTTCCGCATTCTATCCGCCGAACCTAATCTTTGGGCACTATGGTGGCATCTTTGTTACTAGAGTTTCATCTTGGCCGGAAATTTCATATTTTGTTCGCAGCATCTGCTGCCTTATGAGCTTCAAGGGATAGTTCTGCTGCGCGCTTGCACCCAATTCGGTCGGACTGCAAGGAAGCTTGAACGGAGCACTGCCGGGACCCGTCTAGAAAAAATAAAGGCCAAACATTTTTTTTCGTTGAGAGAGCCAAAAAAGTAGGGAGAGAATGTCGGAGGCCGGTCCTCGGTGCTTCATAAATTTGGCTGGAGTTGCCCAAGCGGAACGCCTCAAGGCTTTCTGGGGGGGATGTCGTTTAGTCTCCTTTCGAGGAGATATCCTATGTGTTGTTTGGCTTGGTAGGAGGTGGTTTCGTCCCAAGGAATTACCCATTCTATACCGGCCCGAAGAAAGTAAAGCACCAGTTCCCTTGGCGGTTCCTTCAGGATCTCTTGGGCTGCTAAACCATATAGTTCCATTTGTGAGCGGTATCTTTCCACGATTGCAGGCAGTTCGTCTTCGAAGACGTGGTTGGTTTTGTAATCGAGCAGAATCCACCCGCGAAGTCGGTCCCGATAGAGGCAATCGAAGAAGCCACGGAAATACAGGCGAGGTAGCCCGGGGATCGGGTCCGGCCAGGTGAAAAGGAATTCCGCCTCTCGGAAAAGCTTTTCTGCTCGGGCAATTTCGTAGCCCCGGTTCGAATGCACGAAGGCCTCGATCATCTTCTGGAGGGATTCGAGCGGTTCGGGCAGCGGATCGTACCGAACGGCCACTGCTTCCAGCCACTTTGGGAGACTCTCCGGATTCGAAAAGTCGAGATACCGGAGGACTTCGTGGACAAAGGATCCCACCACTGCCCCCGGGCCAGCCTCGTCGGCAGTGGCCATCCACCACGACAGATCCGGATGGGGTGAACCCGCTGCAGATTCGTCGTCTGTTTCTGTGTTCTCTTTTGGTACCGATCCCGGGTGGGCAAAGGAGAGATCTAGTTCTTCTCTTTTCGCCGATTCTACCTGCCAAGCCTGAAGTGTCGAAAAAGAAAATTCCCGCTGGCCGGCCCAGTCCGGAAATATGGGAGCCAAATACCGGAGAGTTTTCCCCGGAATCTGCGAAACTTCCTTTGCAGTCTGAAGGGTAGAAAGGATTTCATCCGGAGTTAACGACCGTTGGCGAGATTTTTCCCGTGGTTTCACTTCCGGGCGTTGGGTCGTAACCTTGACGTGTGGTTCCGGCCAGCCTTGGGGGAGGTCGCCACTGAATCGCCCTGTGCGAAGGCAAAAGTGTTTGGCAAGGAGTTCCAGCCAGGGACTGGAGACTTCTTCTAAGGATTGGAGTCCCGCTGAAAGAATTAGATAGTCGGCCGCCCGAGTACAGGCTACATAGAAAAGGCGGAAAAACTCTTCCAGGTCTTTTTGGTCTTCCGGAGCGGAAAGGGTTTTCCGGAGTGCCTCGGGGATTGGGTCCGTGCACAGGAAGGGACCGCACTCTTCCGAGAAACGAACCACTTCAATAGGCCCGCGAGCAGACCGGCCCAAATCCGCTACAATCACCACGGGGAACTCGAGTCCTTTGGCTTGGTGAATGGTCATCAACCGGACCACATCGGCCGATTCCCAGATTAAAGGGGCCAACGGTTCCGCCGGTTGGAAGGTGACGGATTCGGCTAACCTGGCGATGAAACCGTCTAGGCCCAGGAAATCCAGCCGGTCAAAGTCCCGGGCAATTTCAAGAAGCTTCCGGAGATTGGCTAGCTTGCGTTCGCCCAAGAATTCCGTCAGAAGGAGGGCGTCGTACCCCGTCCATTCCAAAGCCCGAATGATGAGTTCCGGGAGAGAAAGTCGATCTTTCAGCTCGCGTAGACCAAGTAAGATCCCGCGGGCCCGTTCTACCGCCCTCCTTTCCTCCGGTTCGATCTCCTGGGGAAGGTTTTTCCCGTAAAATCCCCTTATAAGCCCGCCGGAATTATTGCTCAGCCACCAAAGAGTTTCGTCTTTTAATCCGAAAAATGAGCTTCGCAGTACTCCTGAGAGGCTCAGGCTGTCGGCGGGGTCGGCAATCGCGCGAAGCAAGTTGCAGAGATCGTAAATCTCTTGTTGAGCATAGAAAGCATGCCCGCCTACGAGGTAATAATCGATTCCCCACTGGCGGAGGGCCTTCTCGTAGAGGTCGATGTCGGAAAGAGCCCGAAAAAGAATCACCACATCCCCTGGCCGCACTGCTCGGGCTAGTTTCTCCCCTGCGGTAGAATTTTTTTCCGCAATAATTTTTTCCCCGCTATCGAACATGATTCGCAGCCGCCGGGCCAAGAACTCGGCTTCGATGGATCGGAGTTCGCTTTGCTTAAGCTGCTTGCTGGTCCCCCTCCTTGCATCTTGTTGCTCTTCTTGCAGGTTCTCTTCCTCTGGCGGCAAAGCCCATAAAAATTCCACCACAGGGTGGTTTCCGAGAGATGGTCGGGTAGGAATGAGAGCGTCATAGTCGGAGCCCAACACCTCATGAAATAATGCATTCACAAAGTGCAAAATCCCGGGTTGGCTTCGAAAGTTCCGGGTTAGGGCAAGCTGGCCTTCTGGAGGAAGCTCATTCCGTAACTTCCGAAAGACCTCCGGATCTGCCTTCCGAAACCGGTAAATGGACTGTTTATAGTCACCCACGAAAAAGAGTTTCCCGGCTGTCAACTCGGGCCCGCAAATGCCGCGGATGAGTTGCTCCTGCTGCTGGTCTGTATCTTGAAATTCGTCTACCAAGAGGAGTCGGATCTGCTTGACGAACTGTCTAACCGATTCCCCAGGGCTGCGGAAAAGTTCGGCAGCTAATGTGACGAGGTCCGAAAAGTCCAAGGAGGATTCGTCTTTCTTAACGGATTCATACCTTTCTTCTGCCTCGCCTGCCAGGCGAAGGAGCTTCGTCATCAGGTCTGCTGGCTCGATCAATGATCCCAGCTCGAAGGCCAGCAATTCGATTAGCCGGTCACATTGTTGACGAACTACTTCTGCGGCAGAACGGAACCTGTTTTTAATTTCCTCCGCCCAGCCGTGGTCACGACCAGCTTTGTCGATTCGGGCAGATTCCCTTAACCGTTGGAGCTTCTCGGCAAGTCGTTCTCGTCGGGATGGGTCGGCAAAATCGGCAGCTTCTTCTAAAGCTACCGCAAATGTTAAAATCTCGTCGCACCGCTGCTGGAGGATAGGCGAGCGGGGCCGATGTTTCTGGGCAATTTCGCGGAGTTGGCGAAGCTCCTCCGATTCTTGCAACTGGGCTAAGGTCGCCTTACATCTCTGTCCAATTTGGGTCTTCCAAAGGGCTGCTAGGGTATCGGCGGAAATGCCCTCAAATTTGGTGCCTAGCCATTTGGTCCGATCCTCAACGAGTGCGACGATCGCAGTCGTCAACTTCTCCAGGCCGAGTGCAAAGGCCAATGCCAGGGTATCGGGGTCTAACTGGGCGAGCTTTTCTTGAAGCAGGGTTTGCGTCACCTGGTGGATCAAGCCCTGAGAAGCGGCATCGTCGAGCACCCGGAAGGCGGGGTCGACTTTCGCTTCCACAGGGAACCGCCTGAGAAGACCGCTGCAAAACGAATGGATAGTTCCGATCCGGGCGAAGTCTAGGACCCGCCAAAGATTAAGCCAAAGTTGTTGGGCAGAGTGGGCGAGCTTAAGTCGATCCTGGCATGTTTGCCGAACCCGGTGGAGCAACTCTCGAGCTGCACGCTGGGTGAAGGTAATGGCCACCAGTTGACTAAGAATGTTGCCCGCCTTTTCCCACCCGTTATCCGTGCTTTCCACCGATTGGCATGCTTCTCCGGTAAGGGCTTCTTCCAACTCCCGTAAGAACCGCTCCGTAAGGACACGGGTCTTTCCAGAGCCTGCTCCGGCGGAAATGCCCACCGAGACGTGGCGGAGAGAAACGCAGGTTTGTTGTTCCGGTGTGAGTTCCGACATCTTAAGAACCTTTCCTTGGCCCCATCGGGTTTTGGTAATTTGGACTTCTCTTTCCCGAGGGGTTCATTGTTGGGGCAAGTTTTTTGGCTGGGAGCCACCGGCTGATCACCTCTTTGCATCTTTCCGCAGCAAGGGGGCAGGATCGCGGCGGAATGTTCATCCGACTTTTGTCCTAATTTGTCCCTCGTCCAGGCTATCGCCACGATCCTAGGCGAGAACGCCTAAAGGGCATCCGGGGATAGTAGGCCTATCCCTGCGGAAGGGTGTTTTCTTACCGTTTCCCCGGTGGTGACGATGACTCCTTCCAAGTCCAAGTTTTCGTTAAATCCCGACATTCTCCCACTCGACAGACGGTCCGGTAGGGGCAGAAACGGCATTCCGCCTCCGAGTTAGGTGCCGGCGGAAATTCCCCTCGGCGAATTGCCTGCAGGATTTGCCAACATGTTTGGGGCACAATTTCGTCCCGGAGCTCCTTCCAAAGGTTTGTGGGCATTAAATTTTTTCCCGCCCTGTCCTTTGGGGAGCATATCTCGTAAAGCGGCAGAACGCTTCTTTCGGCCAGACCCCGGCCGAAAAGCATCCAATATCCTCCAAAAATGGCTTTTACCGGCGGTGGGTGAACGTGCTTCTCTTCAGCTGCAAGTAAGTAGAGGGCTAACTGAAGTCCAATACCATTTTCAAGACACTCCCTCCAACTATTCGGAGGAACTGGAGGAGAGCTGCCGGACTTGTAATCCAGGATAGCCACCCAAGTGATTTCTCCACATTGGGCGACATCGATCCGGTCGATCCGACCGTGCAAAAGGAGGGCTTCGCGTTTGTTCAGTTCAAGTAAGAAGGGCTCTGGAGGAACACCCTCCTGGTTTCTCTGACCTCCGATCAAACGCTCGAACCACTTTGGTTTGAAGACGGTTCCAAAGTGATCTCTGCAGTACTTGTCATAGTTCTGCCATTGTTCCAAATATACCGGCCCAAGAGCCAGCCACTGGCGTTTGTCCAACTCATAACCCGCTGCCGCCAAGGCGGAGGGGTTCTCATCTTCCGGTGGTACGAAGCTTTGCTCCCAGATATCGGTGAGTTCTTCCTCGGGGATTTCCGAGCCGACATCTTCAAAACAGACTGCCCTACCACATCGCTCGATAAGGGTTTGATGAAATTTGGCCAGAGCCTCATGGAAGCGACGGCCCCGCCGGAGGAAGTCCGTTTCCACCTTTACTTCGGCAGGTGGCTCGATCTTGAGCATGTCACGAAGGAGGAAACGAAACGGACATGCCGCATAGTTTTCCAATACCGTCGGCGAAAACCTGGGCTGCTTTTGGAATAGCTCTCTGAGTGCCTCGCGAATCCGTTTGCCTTCAAGCATCCCGTCGTAGGCGGTGAACACCCCGAACTTCCCGCGGTTTACCCGCAGCACAAGCCCCCGTTGAATATAGGCTCCGAGCTGAGAATCTCCTTCCGATCCGCAGAGACGCTCCAAAAGCTCAATTCGTCCGGACAGAGCCTGATGAACAGCTAGGATCCGCCAATGGGCATACGTGAACGGGTATTGCCCGCGGGGCAGGGGGGAGAGGTTCTCAGGCAAATGCTTTGTGATACTATCTTTGCCACAGGCAAGTTCTATCTCTTCAAGGAACGGGCTCGGAAGGAGGGGTTCCCCTTTTTCGTCTGCTGCAGGATAGGACAAGAAAAGGCGACGTGAAGCTCGGGTGACCACGCGGTAGAAGAGAAGCATTTCTTCTTCCACCTTGGCAGTGATGGAAACAGGGTCAATTCCCAGTTTGCCGAGCCGACGAACTTCATCCTCGTTCCACACAGCTAATTCGGGCATCGGGGTGGGATAATTCCCCTCTCTCAACCCCATCACAAACACATAAGGAGCCGACAGGCCAGAGACCGTTGCCGGAGAGAGGACGCGAACCCGCCCGGTTTCTTCAAATTCCGGCAAAATTGCTGTACGGCTGGCAACTCGCCGGAGAAGCTCGAATGCTTCTGTCGAGGTGAAGTCCTGGTCGGCCATTCCGGTGGCCGTGTACAGATTCTTAAGGTCGTCAAGTTTCGACCATAGAGCCCTCCAGGCCCGCCGGTCTAGAATCTTCAGTTTTTCCTCTTCCTCGGGAGAAATCAAGGAGGAAGACCCGGCGGTTCTCACCCAGTGGCTCGAGGCAGCCTCCTCCACAACCAGCTCCGAAACTAGGCCACACTTCTGGGCCAAATGCTTCCAACGGTTGAGCCATACCGCCCACGGGGCCGGGTTTTCCCAGGAGCTAAAGTGGTCGGCAAGTTCCGCTAAAACCCGAAGGGTTCGCAAATCGGGGGAACAATCTTCGATCTCTCCTTCCTGTTCCGCTGACTGCTGAGATACCCGGGATTTAAGTCGTTCGAGCACAACCTCCTTTCCCCCCGCAATATTGAGGGACCGGAGAACGTTTTCCACGTCGGCCAAAACAGTGGGATTGCCCTCGGGCAGCCAAGCCGAATGGAAATATCGGTTACGGAGCACTGCTAATATCGTTGGCAAACGCCAGCCTTCCACCTCCAAACCAACGAGAGTGAGAAAAGCTCGAACGATCCCCACGCGGCTCAAAGGAAAGCCCCCTTCCACAAACGTGGGGATTCCGAATTCTCTGAAGGTTTGCCAAATTCGATCCCCGTATTCTGCAAATGATGGCACCACCACTACGATGTCTGTAGGCCTAATTTTCCCTACTCCGAACTCCGGATCCCCGTCGACCAAAAGCCCCTTGATCTCCTGAGCCACGAGCTCTACTTCTTGAGGGAGGTTCGCTCCGACGAGGATTTTGATGCCAGTAGTATTGTTGGCTGGAGGGGCTTTTCCCGGAGGAAGGAAGAGGTGCCTCTCCAAATGGCATAATCCTGGGGCTTCGAAGTACGTCGACCGGTCTTCATATTCTTCCTGAAGAGAACTTCGACCGAACAATGAGACCAAGCGCTCACGGGTACGACGGGTTTTGGAGAACAGATCCGGCCGCCTTCGGTCTAGTATGAGGGTAGCAAATACTTTTCGAGCATGCTGGCCGAGGGTTTGCAGGATGGCTAGCTCTGCAGGGAGGAGTTCGAGAAATCCGTCCAATACCACAATTTCACATGGGTGCAGAAAGTCCGTACTACCTTCCCGAAGCAGGCGGCTGGCTTCCCACAGCCTTTGTTGAGCATCCAGCCATCGATTCCTCCGCGAAGTTTCTTGATACTCCGAAAAGATTCGCAAGAAATCGGCCATGCGGGCTGAAGGTTCCCCATCGAGGGTTTGGCGAATCCCATTCGGGTCCACTCCGACCCGCTGGCATCGGCTAATCCAGTGATTGAGCCGATCGGTCAGCCCAGGGGTGTTTGCGATGGGCAGAAAGTATTGAAGTTGTTCCTGGATCCCCAGTTTGCGGATAAGCAGATGGATGAGCTCCCATCGAGCTTTTCCACCGATCGGCCGAAAGGAAACACCGCTCCTGGCCAACACTTCGGCCGCAAGGCTATCGAAGGTGCCTATCCAGATCGATAGGGTCGCTCCAATGCCGGAGTCAACGAGCTGCTCCCGTAGTCTTCTTGCAGTTTGGTGGCTCGGAACGAGCCAAAGGACTCTCCGTGGTTCAGGATCCCATAACGCGGGTTTTACTTCCTCAATTAGCCGGGTGGTCAACCCGCTTCGAGCAGGTCCCACGATTAATCGGAAAGAACACCCGGGGGAAAACTGGTCCTGATCCGCATTCATCATTCGGAGGCCCA
>Ga0308310_1001493_pt1 | contig 10468 bp, 6 predicted proteins | sample HotsprSampleMS65_FD_203672 | JGI IMG/M metagenome (GOLD analysis project Ga0308310, IMG submission 203672) | Hot spring phototrophic mat microbial communities from Mushroom Spring, Yellowstone National Park, Wyoming, United States - 20090730_MS65 ...
TAAAGGCAACTCGCTAATCGCCCTTACCCCTCACCGCCTATTCGCATAGTACATCCTTAGATCCCGATACTCACTAAGCGCCCCAATATCCTCCAGCTGAAAATCCTCGTAAATCACCACGAATCGCCGCTTCTTTGGCGGTTTAAGCTTGTCTTTTTCTTTTGCTTCAGCCCTCTCCTTACTCTCTTCTTTGGCTGCTTTTGGGTTTTCCTTTGAGGTTTCCTCTATTTCTACGACTTCAAACTTACTCTCAGAGGGGGTTATGGGGATGTCGCTGGGAAGGGGTTGGATGTCTGCTATCAAGTCTACTTTGAGGGACCGATGGGCGTTCGGGTCGAGGGAGACCTTCTGTTCAAAGAAACTTAGTAGCTCGGAAACGGTGCTGATAGACTTGCGTATAGGGTCTCGGACTTCATGGCGAAGCTGTATAGGGGCGAGCTTGCCTTTCACAAAGGTGTAGTATTTCTCTATGTCTTTTGCTTTGCGGGCGGGGTAGGCTTTTTTCTCGAAGTCTTTGGCCCACCACTCGTGAAGGCGCGCTAAGTGGGCTGTCTGCCGCTCATTTAGTCTCACCCCGACCTCTAAGCCCTTCTCTAATCCCTCCGCCTTCAGATTCGCAGTAAAGATGTACCCTTCTCGGCCGTCGATTAGGAGAGACTTGGCATGGGTGCGGGGGTTGAGATAGACTTCTATCCCCTCTTTGATGAGGTCCCTAAGGTGCTGCTGAAAATACCCCTCCATCGGCCAGGTGAAAAGTGTCACTTTCACCCCTGCTTTGGCCTTGGCTCGGAGTGCTATGACCAGCGGATGGTCTTTATCCAAATGAAAAGTAGAGAGGGAAATAGACTTCTCCGCTTTTTGAATGGCCCTCAGAAGGGAAGGGCCTAAGGTGTTGAGGCTTTCGTTAGGCGAAGTTAGAAGAATATGCTTTAGCTCAGGAAGCGAAAATCGATGAGCCGCACTGACCTTAGCAAACTCCCTCCGACCCGTGTGCTCATCCGTCGCATGTTCCCAAAAGTGATATACAAAGACTTTGAAGAGCTCCTCTACCTGCGCTTGGCTCAGCTCGATAGCCAGCTCTATGTTTTCTCGAAAGGCCCTCCGAGTGAAGTTATTCGTGCAAAGAAAGCCCTTGGGATTCGTCTTAGGGTCGACAAGAAGGTACTTCGCATGGAAGGCGGGGGCAGACCTGAGGAGAAATCGGTACTTGAATTTTTCTTCCAGTAGACGGATGTAAGCCTCTCTGGCCTTTTGGTCCCATTCTGGCTCTTGGTCGAGGGTTTCTTTGAGGTAAGGATCTATAGAGCTAAGCACAAATATCCGGACGCCTCGTGCTTGAGCTTTTACCAGGGCTTCGATTAGCTCTGTGTCCTCCATGAGGAACGACTGCATGCAGATAAAGTCCTGCGCTGCCTCTACCGTCTCTATCATTTTGCGCAGGAGCTTACCCTCTTTGCCAGTCTCCAAGACCGACAGAGGAAGCCCTTCCGAAGATTGCCAGCCCGAACCATTCGGCAGGATAGGGTACTCTATCACCCTATCATTCTCCAAATCAATATTCTTGACCAGATGCTTCATATCAGTATGTCAAATAGGTTGTGGTTTCCAACTTAGCAATAGTGTAAAAGGCGTTTTCCCTTTTGGAAAACTTCTCCACTAACTCTTTGCGCCCCAAATTTTTCAGCTCTGGGTAGTGGTCCAATATCGGCCTTAGCTTCTCCTCCACATAGGTTCGGAACTCCTCCTCGTCCCAGAAGTACCTGTCTATTTTTCGGAAGAGCCATTCCTCCACCCACATCCGAGCCTCCTGCTCATTGGCGGGGAGAAAAAGGACCTTCTCAAGAGGACTGACACGCCCAAATGAAACACCTCTCCAAGTGGGTTTCTCAAGGTTCACCTTTCTCTCCCATTTCAGGTCATTGGGATCAAAGGGCACCCGTATGACCTTCTTGACCTCATCGTAAGATGCTCCGAACTTACCTTTAAGTAGCTCTTCCCGCACCAATTCTTCACTCAGCGACGTGTGAAACTTAGCGAGGAGGCCATTGGACTTTGCTTCTGGGGCGGGGGCATCCTTGGGCTGAGGCATGCTCTTTTGGGAAGAGTCTTCCATAAACCGAATCGTACCTTCCTCCCCCGCCACTTCAATCTCCAAGTCGACCTCCACCGGCTTCATAGGAATGCATTTTGCCTCAAAGTGGACTATGCGAACTACCTCCTCATGTCGCTCCTTATCCATTATTCTTACTTCTTTATTCCAATAGTCATGCAGGACGTCGGGAACTTCTTCGGGGTTTCCTTGGCTTGGTGGGCCGTAGTGAGGAGATATTTTGATGAGCGGCTGGCCAGTGAGTTCTTGCACCAGCGTGGATTCTGAGAGGTAGAGGTCATACAAGCCTTTTTCTGCTTGCCAGAAGGTCTGAGTTTGGGCTGCCGCTTTGCCTTCATCGGTAAGGTAGAAAATCGTTTCGCTCTTGCTGGAGCCGTTTGTCTGTGCCCCTTGGGAGTCTAAGTACCCGAGGTCTTCGAGCCGGCTCAAAAGGTTCTGACAGGCTGTGAGCGGCAAGGCAGGAAGCAGGTCCGCCCGCACTTGCCCGGGTGTGATCTCTCCACCGCCCTCCGCAGCCCGCATCAAAATCGCCACGAAAGGAGGATTCTTTTGCTTTTTTTCCAGCGTCAGTAGCACTTCATACAAAGCTAACTTCTCTTTCCTTCTCAAAACTATCATATCAGTAAGTTGGTATGGGTTCTTTTGTAGCAAGTTCTTTCAAGGCTTCGAGTTTGGCCTTTTCTGCAAACCAGACCCGATGTCCGAAAAGAAGCAGCTTGTGCCGGGCACGCGTGAGAGCTACATTTAGGCGGTTTGGGCTATTGTAGTGGGCATACGGTGTGAACTTCGTAAATCCTAAGAATACCACATCCGCTTCCTGACCTTGAAACTTATCCACCGTATAGAGAAAAATATCTACATTGTACTTTTGAAACCTAGCATAATGCCTCTTCTGACCCGTCACTCTTCTTACCATTTCTCGGAGTTCTCGCTCTTGGTCCCGATAAAAGGTCAAGATGGCCAGCTCAAACCTTTCGCCGTCGAGCTGATTGTCTTTGGCCCACTCTAAAAACTCTATTAGCTTCTTTTCCATGTGCTTTACTTCCGTGGGATTGATGATTTTGCCATTTTTATGATTGCCTGTGGGGTCGTTATTGGGAATCCAGAGCACTCTCGGCCCGCCCCATGGATCCCTCCAATCCTCCTTCAGCACGGAGGTACCTGAATGAAGATTCTTTCCCCCATAAAAGTGCTTTCTGGAGATTTCAGCAATATCTGGGTGCATCCGATGCTGATAGCTTAGGGACACAAATCGGCTTTCCTTGTGCTTATCGCTAAAACCATCCGTTAGGACTCGGCTTGCCTTCTGGTCTTTTTCTCGGCCTGCCCCCCTCTGCAAAATCTCTAACATAGAAGGAAACACCAGCCGCTTGATTTCCTCCATCCTATCCCACAACTCCCCCGGCAGTAAATACCTAAGCTCTAAATCCGCTTTTTGGAATAAGTTTATTACGTCCCGGAAGCCAAAGCACTGTATCATTTGATTAGTAACCTTCTCTGCCCAGCCCTCCCCATCTGGACTCACGTGATAAAAATCCATGTCCGTATAGTTCTTTCCGTGGAGGCACCGCTGCCTACGCGTGAAATCCCCAGCTTTCCAAAAGCGACTCTCTTCTGGCCCTACGACTACGGCTTTCACGAAAATGGCTTCCTCCAGGAATGCCCTTATGCTACCCTTGTCCTGGCAAATGATTATATCGGCTGCATTTAGCTCGCATAGCTTCGTATTATCGTTCATCCAGCCATCCAAACCCTCTTTGCTTAGTGTAATGATGTGTGGTTTCCTTTCCAGAAAATTTTTTATCTTCATGTCCGGCTGCCTTTCGTCTCTTTGAGTTATTTCCTGAAGCTCAGCGAGGAGAGCTTGCTTCTCTTCATGCAGGTCTCGGGATGTGAAGTAAATAATCAGGTCAGAATCACCTTTAGCTAAAATTCTTTTCATCTCAAAGCGCTCCAAAATAGCCTTTTGTTTCTCTTGGTTGGCAAAGCTGTTTAGGTACTCCGCTACGTAGTTCTCCTCGATGTACGGAGGTAACTGCTTGATATCCCCCACCAAAATCCACTTTTTGGCATACAGGGCAGGTACGATGAAATCCATGAAAGTCACCTTGGAAGACTCATCAACTATCATCACATCGAAGGGGACGCCCTCCTGATTGCCCTTGATAGCGGGATGCTGTAAGATGCCGATCATCGTGCCAGCCACCAGATTCGCTGACTCTAAAAGCAGCATTTGCATCCACCCTGCCCCCTCCTTAGAGTCCAGATTTTCCAAAAGGTACTTTTGACTTTCCAGACGGTGATTTTGCCGAAGGAACTTCAAAGTTTCATCTAAATAAGTTCTTACCAGGTTTTGTAAGAGATAGGGTCTGACGCTTTCCTTGACTGCCTTAGCAGAACGGCTGATGCGGACGGGTACAATCAGATCACTAAGGATGCGCTTGTATCTTCCAGCCACTCGCTCAATCACATTATCAATGGCGGCATGGGTAGCAGAACAGAGCATGACCCGTTTACCTTGTGCTACGAGCTGCGCTATGAGTTCAATGATGACTGTGGTTTTTCCCGACCCGGGCGGCCCTTCCATGAAGGCAAAGTCATTCGTTGCCAGAGCCTTTTGAACAAACGCCCGCTGCTCATTGACCCCCTCTATCTTGTCATTCGTGAGAATCTTCCATTCTAATGGCATGAAGATCGTATCTTGATCCCAATATCTCTCGTTAGAAAATCCAAAAAGGTACAAGAGGGGTTCGTGTTCGGGTAGCGGTTTCTCTAAAAGTCGACGAATAGAACGCCTCTGCTTGTCTAACTGGTAGGTGTTTGGCCTTAGGTATATCCTCTTACTCTTTATTTCTGTTTTGACCTCGATATAGTTATCCTCCTCACTTTTGTCATAAATCTCAATCCTCTTATTCCAATCGAAGTCTTGATCCTCATACACTTCATGGGTATGTTCGCTAAATAAAGCCTCAATGGCTTTTTCCTCATTTCTGTTTTCTGGAGACTTTGGATAGAGGCGATAAATCGGGGTTGCTTCAGGATTTTGCTTCGTAGTTCCGCCTTGGGAGGTAACCGGCACAAGCTTTACGAGTTCTATACGCTCCAGCGGTATGGAATACGCTTGCTTTTTGAGGTAAGCTATAGCTTTATCAATGAAATCTTCATATAGCCGTAGATAGTGTCTTGCAACGCCTAAAATCATGCCTTTAACCTCTACATTAGCCTGATAGATGTTCATAGACGTGTGACTTTTGTGGTTTTCAGATGTGATTTTGCGGTGACTCGCTCATAGCGCTCCTCGGCGCTGGACCCGTCCATAGTGCCCCCTCAGTTCCCTGCGGGGTTCATGGAAGGGCTTTCGCCCGTTCTTTGGGAAGGACGTTTCGTCAGTGCTGCGCATAGGCAGACTTGGTTTTGGCATACTTGTGGAGGTCAGGCTGGTCACCCGCCCGGCCTCCTTTCAAGTGCACTCCTGCCCATGGGGCGAAGGCAACTTGATGCGGGCCTACGAAACCCATCTGACACACGAAACCGCTATGTTTTTGACTTGGATTAAGCCCTAAGGGACCTCTGAGTTCTTACGGCCTCTCCGCAGAGGGCCGTCCGAGGTAGATGCCGTCCCCTCTTGGGGGGAAACTTTTTTAGTCCGTCAGTAAGCGAGCGACCCCAGTTTTTATAAGACATATTTATACTAAAAAAATAGCAATTCCCGTGCCAACTTAGCAATCTCCCCTCAGTCGGGTCAAAGATGAGTAGGAAGGGAATTTTTGTCTTGAAAGGCTGCCAAAAAGATTGTGTCATTCTGACATGATTGTATAGACGATGAGGCCGTTTCGGGAAGGTTTGGGTTGCAGAGAAATCTGAGAAAAGGTGTAACGGAGGCGGGTCCTCTGGCTCTAATGAAAAGGTCAAATGCTGATTGGCGGTTGGATTGGAGAAAGCCCGAAGGTCTCTGAAATCGCTCTTTTATGTAATACCATTTCTAAAGACACAGCTTCTTACTTATGAAGGCAGGGCATTCAAAGCTTGGCGGATATAATGCCACCCTACCAGCGATGAGACCTTTACCCCAGCCTCCAACCCTCGCAGCACCCCCCTGCTGCCTTCTTCGCTTCTATGCGCTCATACCGTCGCCCTTCTACCCACCGCCGAACCGCTGCAAATACCCGCTCCGCAGAATTCAGGAGAGTAGGGCGGTTGATATACCCGCCGCAGCCCCACCTCTCCCACCGCTGAACCATCACATGCGCTACTCCCACTATCTCCTTCACTCCCTTCAACCGCTCCCCTCGTCTCAACATCCCCCGCACCTGCCATCTCTTGGCTATCCAAGCCTCTACCTCCTGCTTGTAAAGCTGGTAAAACCCTTCTGCTGGATGCTTTCAAGCTCTCTTCAATGGCCGTGCTATACCTACTTAGCTAAGAATACGTCTCACAGGAAATGGTATTACCCACACCTTCCCACAGCCTTAAAACTTTACTTCCAAGGCAGGCCTGCTTCCTACTTTGCCTGCGCTTTTTGAGGAACGCATTCATCTTATTTTCCTATCTTAGGCCACATGATAGATTTCTCTAATCAAGTCCTTTACGCCTACGAAGGCAAGGAGTGGTATAAGGTATACATAGGCGACCTCCTTCATGAGGGGGGCGAGGGTGCCATTTATGCAACTAATGACTCTAATTGGGTGGCCAAAATCTATCATCCCGGTAAAAACACCCAAGATCGTCTGAACAAAATCTGGATCATGCTACAAAATCCTCCTGATAATCCTACCAAGTCTCTTGGGCATCCCTCTTTCACCTGGCCTGTCGCTATTCTGTACGGCTCTCAAAAGAGTTTTGTCGGCTACCTCATGCCCCGAATCCGAAATATGCACACCATCTTCCGCCTGATTAATCCTGGCGAGCGAGAAAAGAGGCCCGAATTCAGAAATTTCACGTTCAAAGAGAAGGTCAGAGTAGCAAGCAACTTATGTGGAGTCTTTTATAGCTTGCACCAGAAGAGGTATGTCATAGGGGATGTCAATGAGTCTAATGTCCTTGTCAATGCCCAGGGTTTGATCACAATCATTGATACCGACTCTTTTCAAGTAGTAGACCCTACCTCAGGTTGTGTCTATCGCTGCCCCGTTGGCAAGCCTGAATACACCCCGCCTGAAATCCTGAGAGAGCTGATTGTGAATGGCAAGCGTTTTGAGGATATTGATCAAGAGCCTTTTCATGATAACTTTGGCCTGGCGGTGCTTATTTTTCAGCTCCTCATGGAAGGTTGGCAACCCTTTACAGGCACCCCGCCGCCCTCCTATCCTCATAACATAAGCGTGGAGGACAAAATCATGCAGAGGATTTTCCCATACGATGAGAGGGTGCAAGCGGCTAAGAGATGGCGACCGCCCCGCTATGCGCCTCCCTACGAGGTAGTCGGGCCTGAGCTAAAGGAGCTTTTTTACCGAACCTTTGTGGAAAGTGCGCATGAGCCTACTTTGCGTCCTTCTGCCCATGATTTTAGGATGGCGCTGGAAAGATTAGAGAATCACCTTCAAGCATGTGCGTATAATCCTCTTCATGTTTATCCTCGTTCGCTTTCTATCTGTCCTTGGTGCGAGTACGAAAGGGCTTTGCAGCCACTTACGACTCCTCTCCCGGCTCAGGTTCCTATCACTGCTACCCCGCGGCCTCAGCCCGTCCAACGGCCTTTTAGTTCCCAACCTGCTATTTCTTCCCTTCCTTCCTCGTCGCTTCCTCCCACCTCTATGACTCCTTCCCCCCGACCCTCCGCTCCTTCTCTTTCTACACGACGCCTGACATACCTTATCCTGCTATTTCTGATAGGTATAGCGGCGACGTACTTTATGTTTTTTAGGCGGCCATCTGACGCTACTAACCTCTCCTATGAATGGGCCGCCCCGCCTTCCTCTTCCCCCGCTCTATCAGCGGAAAGACAAACTAAATCCTTCCGCAACTGGAAAGTGTATCGGCGTTCTAACTCTCCGCTCCCCTATGAAGGGCTTTCTTCCATTGTAGTCGGTGAAGCGGGAGAAGTATGGCTGGGAACTTTCGGCGGAGGCTTAGTGCGGGTAAAGGGAGACGAATGGCAAATCTACGATAAGTCTAACTCTTTCCTACCCGAAAATCGCATATACGCCGTTCATCGGGATAAAGCAGGTTTTTTATGGATAGGCACCTTCGGAGGGGGCTTGGCCCGGTTTGATGGCGAAAACTGGAAGGTGTATCAAACTTCCAACTCTGAGCTTCCCAGCGATAAAGTGCTTGCCCTGATCTCTGACGGGCAAGGCGGTCTATGGGTGGGGACAGCGGGGGGTTTGGCATACCTCAAAGATGAAAGCTGGACTGTTTATACACCTGACAATTCGCCCTTACCTCACAAGGAAGTGAAAGCCCTTATCATGGATGCAGTGGGCACAGTGTGGATAGGTACGGCGAAGGGCTTAGCCCGTCTAAGTGGAGAGTCATGGACTATTTACGATGCGACTAACTCTCCTTTGCGGAGTGCTGATATTCAGGCGCTGCACATAGACCCGTCGGGCGTCCTCTGGATAGGCACATGGGGAGGTGGTTTAGCTCGCTGGGAGGAGGAGAGCTGGAAGATATACACCACCTCTAATTCTGGGCTCCCCCATAATCACATCGTTACCCTTCAATTCCAGGTCCCTCACACTTTATGGATTGGCACCAGAGAGGCAGGCTTAGTACGTTTTGATGGCCGCAGCTGGCGCCACTATAATCGTCAGAACTCAGGCCTCCCCGATGACCACGCGTACGCCTTGGCCCTGCAGAATAAGCGCCTCTGGGTAGGAACCTGGAAAGGCGTCGCTGTCTTGGATATGACTATCCAGGAGGAGTAAGCGTGTCAAATCGCCTCCACTCCCATTGGAGGGTGAAAAGCGCGCATAGCTGGTTTAGCGCGCGCTTTTTTTCACTATTTTTGGCGCATGGTACAACAGCCGTTAGATGCTATTGAGTTTGCTCGTAATCCGGAGCCTCGCTGTCCTTGTGTGCTGCTATTGGATGTGTCGGGCTCCATGAGCGGAGAGCCGATTGAGGCGCTTAATGAGGGCCTAAGGCGCTTCAAAGAAGAGTTGGTGAAGGACACTCTGGCTTCCAAGCGAGTAGAAGTCGCTATTGTTACTTTTAGTAGTGGCGTGGAAATAGTGCAGGATTTTGTGACGGTAGACAAGTTTGACCCGCCTTGGCTTGAAGCTGATGGCGCCACCGCCATGGGATCAGGGATTTTGCAGGCCTTAGACCTCATTCGCAAACGGAAAGAGACCTATCGTGATAATGGCGTGGGCTACTATCGCCCGTGGTTATTTATGATTACAGATGGGGCACCGACGGAGGATGAAGGAACCATGCGAAGAGCCATTCAAGCCCTTCAAGAGGAGGAGAAACGGAAGGGGGTTAGCTTTTTTGCGGTGGCCGTGGAAGATGCAGACATAAACTTTCTGTCTCTTCTCTCCTCCGAACGTCGTCCCGTCAGACTCAGGGGATTAGCCTTTCAAGAGCTATTCCAATGGCTTTCCGCCAGTATGCAGCGAGTTTCCAGCTCCCGCGTGGGTGAGAAGGTGAATCTTCCTGATCCAAGCGGTTGGACGGAAGTTTCTAGCTAAATAGGGGTGCTCTGGCAAGTTCTGGGAGTTTCTGTCAAGGACGCTGCCCACGAAAAACAGGGCTTGCCTTGCCAAGCTGCCTACTACTGGCGGTTTCACCGGCGCAGGCGGGGTCTGCTGATAGCAGTAGCCGATGGGGCGGGTTCCGCTCTAAAGCGGAGATGGGTGCTCGACTCGCTACCAAAGGCGAAGTCGGTGTTTTAGCAGGTCGGTGGAAATGATGGTGTATTTTTTAGAGCTACGCTTTTTTCTGAGGCTCAATGGCGGTTCGTGGGCATCTATACTAAGTTAGCAGTCTCTTATACCATTTCCCATTATAGACTTTCTTTTTGGGCGGCGGCCAGCGCCCTTTGGGCGCTGGCCGCCGCTGTGAGGGCGCGCTCGCCCGCAGGGCGGGCGCGCCCATCCCCTCTTCACATCAAGAACGCCTTGGCCTTAAAATGGTATTAGATGCCGAGGCCCCCTGCTTTCGGAGGCCCGAAAATCATAGAGACCAAGCACCCCGGCGCGCTTTTCCACTGCCTCTCCGCACCCCCGCCTTTGCCGTGCTCTTTACTTTTTACTTTAGCCCTGCCTTTATGATACCTCTTCAGCTCTCCCTCGAAGAAGCCATCTCCCAAAGCTACCAGCTCTATCAGGAAAAGGGGCCTCGTAGTCCTGAGAAGCTACGCCCTTTACACGGATGGTTTGCAGAAACCCTCCGAAATCGCTTGGATCCCCAGCGCTT
>Ga0308310_1001496_pt1 | contig 10455 bp, 7 predicted proteins | sample HotsprSampleMS65_FD_203672 | JGI IMG/M metagenome (GOLD analysis project Ga0308310, IMG submission 203672) | Hot spring phototrophic mat microbial communities from Mushroom Spring, Yellowstone National Park, Wyoming, United States - 20090730_MS65 ...
TTGCGCGCGCCGCAACAGCGTGCATGATCGCATGATCGACCTGCTGTTCATCACAACCTACACAGGCATCGGGGGCGGCGAGTCGCTCACGCTGAACCTGATGAGCGCGCTCGACCGAGCGCGTTTTCGTCTCCACCTGCTCACGCCGCGCGCGGGCAAGTTTCCCAGGGCGGCGGCTGCGCTCGGCGTCCGCGTTCATGAGCTGCCGTTCCGCGGCACAAGCACATTTTTCCTGCCCGCGTTATGGGCGCGCTTTCCGATTGTCGGCAAGCTGCGCGCCGTCCTCAAACAAAACGCGATTCGGGCTGTGATCAGCGACTATCACAGCCTGCCGTTCATCGTGCCGGCAGCGCGCAGCTTGGGCGTGCCTGTGATCTGGAATGCCATGGGCTGGTGGTTCCCGATCTATAGCTGGCAGCGCGGCTTTTTCAGCCAACAGGTCAGCCGCATCGTGGCGATCAGCAGCGCGGTCAAGGAGAGATTGCTCGGGTCGCCGCCGAAGATCGCGCCTGAGCTGATCAGGGTGCAAATTCCCGGCGTCCAGACGACGCAACACTACCCCGAGGCGGTCAGCGGCGCGCCTGTGCGCACGCACCTCGGAATCAGCGCTGAGACCCCGCTCGTCGCCATGATCGCGCGCTTTCAAGACGTAAAAGGTCACGATGATTTTTTGGATGCGGCGAAGCTGATCAGGCGCGCCGTGCCGAGCGCGCGTTTCGCCATAGCGGGCGAGAACGTCTTCGGCGTCTCAAAGGATGAAGCCTACAAGCAGCGCATCTTGGCGCGCGTCCGCGAAGATGTTGAGCTGCGCGAGGCGGTCACTTTTCTCGGCTTCTGGCCCGACTCGCGCGAGGTGATCGCAGCTGCCGACGTGATGGCCTGCAGCTCATGGTTCGAGTCGCTAGGCATGGTCGCGCTGGAGAGCATGGCAATGGCGCGTCCGATAGTCAGCACGTGCGTCGGCGGCCCAGCTGAGACCATTCGCGACGGCGAGACGGGCTATCTGGTGCCGCCGCGCGCTCCAGCAGCGTTGGCGGAGCGCGTGATCACCTTGTTGAACGATCCTGAGCGGCGCAAGGCAATGGGCGCGCGCGGCGCGGCGCACGTCCGCGAGCATTTCAGCGCGGCGCGCTACGCGGCAGCCATCAGCGCGCTGATCGAGGAGGCGCTCAGCGCAACTTCTGGCGCAGCGTGACGCCGGATGATATCAATGCGCGCGCATCAGCGCCGCTGCCTTCCGAAAGGCAGTGGAGCGCGAAGCTGAGTGAGCTAAAAACGCAGGCGCGAGATAGACGAGCGATCTGCTTGCTTCTTGCCGCGCTCACAAGCGCTGCAAAGTGTGGTAAAATAGAAAGAGCAGACTAAGTTGCGGATCAGGAATTTCAAGGAGGAGTCCTGCGCGTGCGCCTTGCGGCGATCTGGCGTTGAAGGCAGGCGCTGAAGTCGTCAGCGGTTGCCTTGAGCGCCAGCGCCCAGGCTGTACGCGCCAAACTGTTATGAGTGAGATACCCCTACAAGTCATCCCGATCGGCGGCTTGGGCGAGATCGGGAAGAACATGATGGCATTTCAGTACGATAGAGACGTGCTGATTGTGGATGCCGGCTTGATGTTCCCTGAAAATGACATGCTCGGCATCGACTACATCATCCCCGATTTCCGCTACCTGAGCGGGCAGCCTAACTTGCGCGTGCGCGGCATTTTGATCACACACGGCCACGAGGATCACACGGGCGCGATCCAGCACGTGGTGAGCGCGTTTCCCGCGCCGATCTACGCCACGCCGTTGACGGCAGGCTTGATCGAAGTCAAATTGCGCCAAGCGCACTTGAGCGACCGAGTCAAGCTCAACGTCTTCAGGGCAGGCGACAAGCTAGACCTCTCGCCGTTTTGGATCGAGGCATTTCACGTCTGCCACTCGATCCCGGATTGCGTAGGCTTTGGCATCACCACGCCTGTCGGCTTGTTCGTCCACACGGGCGATTTCAAGTTCGATCCGACGCCTGTGGATCGGCGCGTGACGGATTACGCCAAGCTCGCCAGCTTCTCGGCGCGCAGCGTGGTGGCGCTCTTCTCGGATAGCACGAACGCCGAGCGGCCTGGCTGGACGCCTTCGGAGAGCGTGATTGACAGCGCGTTCGACCGCGTCTTCCGCGCGGCGAAGGGGCGCGTGATCGTCTCCACCTTCGCCTCGCTCATCTCGCGCGTTCAGCAGGTGGCGTGGGCATCTGAGCGCTACGGGCGCAAGGTCGCCATCATCGGCGCCTCGATGGCTGAGAATGTGCGCATGGCGCTCCAGCTCGGCTACCTCGAACTGCCCGACGGGCTGCTGATCAGCCCTGAGGAGGCGCGCAACCTGCCGCCGAATCAAGTCACTTTCGTGGTGACAGGCTCACAAGGCGAGCCGAGCGCCGTGCTGAACCGCTTGGCGACCAACAACCACGGCACGCTGAGCATCCAACCTGGCGATACGGTCATCATCTCGGCGCGTCCGATTCCGGGCAATGAAGAAACAGTCAGCCGCATCATCAATCGCTTGTTCCAGCGTGGCGCGCAGGTGATCTACGACGCAATCGACTCAGTCCACGTTTCAGGTCACGCCAGCCAAGAAGAGCAGCGCTTGATGCTGAGTTTGGTGCGTCCGCGCAACTTTGTGCCGATTCACGGCGAGCTGCGCCACCTGAAGGCACATCGCGAGCTGGCGCTGCAAGTTGGCATCCCCGACGAGCGGATCGCGGTTGTGGAGAACGGCACCAAGCTCCTCTTCTACAGGGATGGGCGGATGGTGATCGGCGAGCGCGTGCCCGGCGGCTACGTCTTTGTGGACGGCTCAGGCGTTGGCGATGTGCATAGCGGGCTGATCCGAGAGCGCGAGGCGCTCGGGCGCGACGGCGTGGTGGTGCTGAGCGCAGTTGTCGAGCGCGATAGCGGTCGCGTGGTCTGCCCGCCGGAGATCAAGGCATACGGCTTCGTGGCATCCGGAGCCGCGCAAGGGCTGCTGGCGAGCGCCGTGCAAGCGGCACAGCGCGTGCTTGAGCAGAATGGGGCTCGCAGCAAGGCGGATCAGGTAGAAGAGACGCTCAGCAAATTGTTCTACAACGAGATTCGCCGCCGTCCCAAGCTCTTTGTGACCGTGCATGAAATTTAGGGCTGCGGGTTGCGCGCCTGCCAAGCTGCGATCAAGTCGCGCACTCGCGCGACCATGCTTTGGACGTCTAGACGGTCAGTGTTGATGTAGTGAGCGTCTTCAGCAGGCTGTGTGCGCTGACTATCATTTGCATCGCGCTGCTCGAGCGCTCGCTGCACTTTTTGCGGATCGCGCTCGCCGACCTGTCGTTGGCGGCGCTGGGCGCGCACTTCAGGCGAAGCGTCTAGGTAAATCTTGAGCGCCGCTTGCGGCAGGACGTTTGTGCCGATATCGCGCCCGACCATGACCACAAGCGGATGCTGCGCCGCAATGCGGCGGAACGTGGCGTTTAGGATTTGGCGCACTCCGCGCACAGCCGCCACCTGCGAGACAATCGCCTCAACTTCGGCGCTGCGCAAGGCGTCTGTCACGTCTTCGCCGTTCAGCCGCAGGCGATAGAAGTTGCCATCTGCGCCGTCGGCGGGCGTCATCTCGATTTGAAGCTGCTCAGCGAGCGCGACCAGCGCCTCAGCATTATCGAGCGGCACATTGTTGCGCAGGGCTGCCAACGCCACAGCGCGGTAAAAAGCGCCTGTATCCACAAGCACGTAGCCGAACTGCGTGGCGATAGCGTGTGCAACCGTTGTCTTGCCCGAGCCGGCGGGTCCGTCAATCGCGATGACGGGCGGCAAATTCATTGTGCTCCTCTCTCGCGCATCTCACTCGATTTTTTCGAGATTTTTCAAGGCGCGCTAGGCGTGATAGCGCGGCAAGACGGCTCTAGCAGCTGTTTCACCTCTTCCATATCGAGCGCTGCATCGGCGGCTTGCAACATATAGCTGAGCCTACGCTCTCGGATGAGCAGCTTGGCGTAGCCCACAGGCGCTTGGCGCGTCTCGCGGATGGTGAGCTGCTGTACGCTGCCGTCTAGCGCGATGACGAGGGTCGCCGCGAGGTTGATCCGCACGCCTTCCGCGTCCTGAGCGGAGAACTCGGCACGATACTGCGGCTTGCCGCTGGCGGGCGGCGCTTCACGCCAGAGCGTCAGCGCTTCGGGCGGCGCGATGCGCGCGATCAGCGCGTCAACGTTCAGGGCCGCCAGCGCGCCGATGTTGGCGGGGCTGAGCGGCTGTGCCGCGCAGAGCGTCTGTGGCGGCAAGCCGGCGCCTGTGTGATAAAAAACGCCATTCAGCGCCGTGTAGAAGGCGCTCCCCTGCCGATAGAACGGGTCTGGCAGCCAGTCGCGGAAGGCGCTGACCTCAGGCGCGTCGCGCAAGCTGATCTCATAGCGACCAATAGGGGGCGCGCTGTTTTCAGCGGTCACACGCAAGGCGAGCGCGCCGCGCAGCACATCCCCTTGCGGCGTGATCGCCTCGTACTCCACTGCCAAGCGATAGCGGAAGCGCATCCGCTCCGCTAAGCGGACACCTTGATAGTTGATATCGGCGATCGGCAGCGCCGCAAACGGAATCGCCGTGACGGTTGGCGCTCCGAGCGGCGCTTCGATAGCAGCTATTGGCGCGCTGCCGATTGGATCAGGTAGTGTGCTGGTGATCAGGGCAGATGCTCCCGAAGTCGCGTCGATTGGCGCAGGCGTGGCTTGGGCTGGGCTGCTTGCGGTCGGCGTTGGCGGCACGGGCGTGACGGTCACGAGGCGCGCCGCCTCAAGGGCGAACCGCGCTGCGCTGATCTCACCGTTGAGCAAGGCGTCCAGCTGAGCGGCCAAGCCCGCGGCGCCGCCCTCAGGCTGCAAGCGCTGCCTGAGCGCCTCAAGGTCCTGCTGCCTGCACAGCTCGATGTACTTGGCGCGCAAAGCGCGGAATTTCTCAAGCGCGGCGTTGAGAGTCTCGAAGATGCTCGCGAGATCAGGTTGTGTGTGCGCGTCATCGAAAAGCAGCGCGCGCGGCGCGAGTTGACTCATGCTCAGCTCGAGGCAGCGCAGCAAGCCGCCCGCGTCCACGCTCGCCTGAAAGTCGAGCAGCGGCTGCCGAAAGGCTGCCACTTCGTCATTGAGCGCGACCAGATAATTCTGCGCTTCAGCGATCAGCGCGGCACGGCTAGTGGCGAGAACAAGCGTCGGTTGTGCGGCGATCAACTCAGTGGGCGGCGTGCTGCTCAGGGCGCGGATGAGGATCACTAGCACATTGAGCGCGACCAAGACGCCAAGGCTGATGGCGAGCGGCTTGCGCAGCCGAGCGAACGCCTTGGGGGGCTCTGGCAGCTCGCTCTTAGCGTCACGCGCTTGCTGCATACGCCGAAAGATGCGCAACGCCTGCTCGGCGGCGCGCCGCACAGACTCATCTTCATTTTCGTCAAGATAAGCGTTCACTAACGCGTCAATGGCGGCAGGATCGCGCAGCTCGCCGAGCCGCTTTGCCGCCCGGCGGCGCTCCGCCACGTTCTGCGAGTTGCTCAACTGCGCGATCAGGATATCGCGTTCGTTCTCCGCCACCGCCCAAGCCTTCCTTCAGCGCACGCGGAATAGGCAAGTGCCTGTGCTGATCTCCTCATCGCCGCCCGGCCCGAAGGATTTATCGCCATCTTCAATGCGGCGCGACCAAGTCAGACGGTAGCTCACCCGATACTCGCCAGGCTCTAGCCTGCCAATCGGCACGAACCAACGCACCTCAGGGCGACCGTTCGGCGCACGGGTCAGTGCAGTGCGATAGTTATCGTAATCATCCAACTTGCGGACGAGCTGCCATAGCTCGCCTTCTTTGCGCTCCAGCTGCACTTCATAGGTCGCGGCGTCCAGATGATCCCGAATTTGCTCAGCGGTGCGCGCGAACCATGTCCAGTAGATGCTCAGCGCGTCAGTCGAGCGGAAGACTTTGTTCGCCTCAGCGCGGAAGGCGGGCAGATCGCAGTAGGCGAGGATATCCGTGCGCAGGACGGCGCGCGCAGGGATAGTCGGCACGAGCGTGGGAAAACTCACAGCGGCGCGTGGCTGCGCAGCGCGCGCGGTCAGCTCGGCTGTGGCGAGGATAGGCACTGCAGCCCGTTCAGGCACGATGACCAGCTCGCCGAGCATCCAGCCTTCAGTGCCATCTTCCAGCACGACGTTGTACCACTGCAGATCGCTGCTGACGCCGATCACGATCAGCGGCGTGCCGCCCTGCACAATGCCCAGCGACTCGTAATTGAGGCCAGGTCCGGCGCGCAAGCGCACACTGGCGTTGCGACTGCTGACGGCGCCGCGCACTGCCACAGCTGGGGCAGGAGTCGGGGTGGCAGTTGCTGTGGGGACGAAAGGCGTGTCCGTAGGCAGCAAAGTGTTGGTTGGGATGGGCGTGCTGGTCGGGATCGGCGTGGCAGTGAAGCGCGGCGTCATGGTCAGCAGCGGCGCCAGCGTGTTGGTCGGCACAGTTGGCACAAAGACGATCCGAGTCGGGAACGTCTGAGCATTCAAGCCGCAGGCGGTCAGCGCCAGTGTCAGCAGCAGCCATGCACCTGCACGGATTGGGCCTGAGAAGTTTCGCATCAACAACAGTCACTCCTTCGCGCCGCAGGCGACCTGCCGACGGCGTGTTGGGCGATCTCTTAAACTCTAATTATGATGCGATGAGGCGCGCTGCACGTGCCAAGATTATGTGGATTATGAAGGCATCCGACGCGCAAGTTTATTGTAGCGACTCCTGAGCCAAGGAGAAAATGCCCGGTCGAGCCGATCGCAGGCCATTCTCAGCGCCGCGGACTATCATCGGGCAGCGTGACGCGCGCTTGCCGCAAGGCGCGTCTTGCGGCAACGGCCTACCTGCAAAAAATCCATGTCTGCCGCGCGACCCGGCCGGCATGCCGATGCGTTGAAGGTGGGCATGATTTTTCAAGTCCGCGTGAAAGGATCGAAGAGCCGCTGCCACTCCTGCAATGCGTATCGATCGGTCATGCCCGCTAAATAGTCGGCGACGGCGCGATGCACGCCGTCTTGCTCAATGCGCGCCTGCGCTGATGGCGGCATCTGGCGCGGATTGGCTACAAAGGCGTTGAACAGATCGGTCAAGAAGCGGCGCGCTTTCTCGCCCATGCGCACAACGCGGTAGTGGCAGTACAGATTGTGATAGAGAAAGTCCTTCAGCTGCCGATTCATCCGCTTGAACGGTTCAGAGTGCGTGACGACGTTGTACGGCAAGCGTTGAATATCCTCTGGCGTCTGCGCGCCGCTCGCCCGAATGGCAGCCGCAGTGGCGTCAATCACGTCCAAGTTCTCGATGTGAATCAGACGGCGGACAATTTGATGGCGCGTCACGTCGTCCAGCTTGCCGCCTCGCCAGCCAATTTCCGCTGTCACGCGCTGCCACAGCTCAAGCTCAGCCAGCTGCTCAGGCACGATTAAGCCCGAGCGCAAGCCATCGTCAAGATCGTGGGCGTTGTAGGCGAGTTCATCAGCTGCGTTGGCGATCTGCGCCTCAAGGCTGCCGCGCAGATTCGAATCGTAGCCCAAGAGACTGCTCAGATCGTACTCGGTCTCGTGCTTGGCAATGCCTTCCAAGAGTTCATAGGTCAGGTTCAGGCCTTGCCAACCCTGATAGCGCGTCTCAAGCACGGTCACAATGCGGTAGGTTTGGTGATTGTGATTGAAGCCACCGTGCTCGCGCATCAGGGCGTCTAAAGTGAACTCGCCTTGGTGACCGAACGGCGAGTGACCGAGATCGTGTGCGAGGCAGATGCCCTCCACCAGGTCTTCGTTCGCGCCGAGCGCGCGCGCAATGCTGCGCCCGATCTGCGCCACTTCGAGCGTGTGAGTCAGGCGCGTGCGATAGTGATCGCCCTCATAATTCACGAAGACTTGGGTTTTGTACTCAAGGCGGCGGAACGCAGTCGTGTGCAAGATGCGGTCGCGGTCGCGCTGGAAAGCTGTGCGATACGCGTCGTCAGGCTCAGGGTGCTGCCGGCCGCGACTGGCGCGGCTGCGTATCGCGTACGGTGCGAGCAGTTGCTCTTCCAGCTCTTCCCGCTTCTCGCGGCTGATGAGCATGATGATTTCCTCATCGCCTCACGTGCGCTTGTAAAGCTAAGACTTTATAGAGGCGCAGCGCGCTTGTCAAGTGGCTCAGCGTAGCAATGGCGCAGCAGCGTCATTGCCGTCAATGGCGCGCAAGCAATTGTGTGGCAACTGTGCAGGTAATAAAGTCAATAAAGTCAACTAGATTTTGCAGCACAGCCCGAACTCGTCGGGCGCGCGGTGTTGCTTTTGAGAGCGCTGGCGCATCGCGCGCTCAGATGCTCCCAGAGAGCTTCCGCAGCGAGACGTTCTTCTGACGCGCTACTGCGCTGCAATGCGCGTGCCAAGCGCCAGATCGCCGCGCAAGGCTGCTGCAATCTGTCCCGCTTCGCCGCAGCCCATGATCTGAACTTGCAAGCCCGCCACGCGCTCGGTCAGCGCTAACATCGCCTTCACCTTGGCCGCCATGCCGCCCGTGACATCTGTGCCGTCTGAGCCGCGTAGCGCCGCGGCGATCTCAGGAAAATTCTGCGGCGTGATGCGCGGAATGACTCGCCCCTCGGCGTCGTAGACGCCATCTGTCTCGCCCAGTAGCAAAATGCGACTCGGTTGCAGGCGCTCAGCGAGGTAGAAAAAGATCGCCTCTGTGGAAAGAATCGTGCCGCCTCGCACGTCGTCAAAAGCGACGTCGCCGTGTACCAACGGCACCAGCCCCCGCGCCAGCGCGCGCTCGATCAGCTCGCTCTTCATGCTGACCAGCTCTCCATCAACGCAACGCGCTGAAGCCGACGGCTGAAAGCCGAGCACTGGCAAGCCCGCCGCGCTGAGCGCCTCCAAGACCAAGTTGTTCAGCCGACGCGCCGCAAGGCTTACCGCGGCGAAGCCGCGCCACTCAGTCGCCGTGCGCACGCCGTACACAGTGCCATACTTCTGCGCTACAACGTGTCCAAACGAGCCGCTGCCGTGTCCGATCAGAAGCGGCCGCTCAGGCGTATAGGCTTCCGCGATCTCAGCGGCAGCGCGCGCCATGATCTCAGCGCGATACGCCTGTTGTCCGCGTTTATCCGTGATGAGCGAGCCGCCGAGCTTTAAAAAAGTGAGCATCTCGCCTCATGTCAGCTGCATCAGCCACGTCTGTGCTGCACCTGCCGAGCGCAGCGCCGCTGCAATCGAGGGCGCGAGGTCAGGCTCGACTAGGGCGATCAGGCTGCCGCCGCGACCGCCGCCGCTCAACTTTGCGCCATACGCGCCGCTATCGCGCGCTGCTGCGCACAGGCGATCAAGGTGCGCCGACGAGACGCTCAAAGCGCGCAACAAGTCGTGATTTGCGTTCATCAGCGCGCCAAGCTCTCTCGGCGCGCCGCCTGACTCGATCAACGCGCGCGCCGTGCGCACAACGTCGCCGATCTCGCCGATGATCGCGCCGTAGCGCGCTTGGTCTCGCATGTAGAGCTGGCGCACATCGCTCACTGTCTCGCGCGTGGAAGCGCTCACGCCCGAATCAGCTACTAGGAAGGTCAGCGGCGCGCCGATGCGGAAAGTCTCAGGCGGTGTGCCGCGAACAAAATACACAGGCTGCTCATAGACAATCACTGTGTTATCGACGCCGCTTGGCGTGCCGTGATGCAACCGCTCCGCTTCGTAGACCAAGCTATTGAGCGCTTCGCCTGAGAGCGGCGCGCCAAGTGCCGCGCTCAGCGCGCGCATCAGGGCTGTGCTGACCGCGGCGCTGCTGCCGAAGCCGCCGCCAATCGGGATGCTCGAGCGCAACGCGAGCGTCAAGTCAGGCGGCGGCTTGCCGAGCGCTTTCAGGACGAGCTGCGCGGCGTAGACGAGCGCGTCATCGGGCGCGCCGTCGTCGAGTGAGACATGCAGGGTCAGTCCGCTGGCAGCGCTGATGATGCTCAGGCCGCTGCCGGGCGGCGCGGGCATCGCGGTCACTTGCGCCTGCAGAGCCTTGAACGGCGCCGCAATGGCAGGCTCGCCGTAGACAACGGCATGTTCGCCAAACAGGATGATCTTGGCAGGCGCACTGTAGGTCCCCATCGCTCACCGGATGCGATCCAGCCATGGCGGCAGGTAGATGAGCGCGCTGACCACCAGCAGGAATAAGATTGTTGTGATCAGCAGCGGCTTGTCTTTGAAGAGCAACTCATCGGGCGCGCTGCCTTCGCCTTTGACGTGAATCAAGTACAGGTAGCGGAACATGCCGTAGAGCGCGAAAGGCACGCTCAGCAGCATCAGGCTGCCTGTCAGATTGGTGCGCGCTTCAAAGGTGTAGAGTGTGTAGCTGATCAGCGTCGCATTGGTCACCATGCGCAGCATGTCGTCCAGCAGCTGTAAGTTGTAATCTTTGTAGGTCGTGCGCACCTCTTGCGCTGCCCCCGC
>Ga0308310_1001497_pt1 | contig 10444 bp, 7 predicted proteins | sample HotsprSampleMS65_FD_203672 | JGI IMG/M metagenome (GOLD analysis project Ga0308310, IMG submission 203672) | Hot spring phototrophic mat microbial communities from Mushroom Spring, Yellowstone National Park, Wyoming, United States - 20090730_MS65 ...
CAAGGAGATCCGCTCGCAGGTGGATAACTCACTCCTGCTCGACGCCGGCGACCAGTTCCAGGGCACGCTCTACTACAACCTATTCAAGAGTGAGCCAATCGCCGCGGTGATGAACGCGATGGGCTATCAGGCGATGGCGATCGGCAATCACGAGTTTGATGATGGCCCGCCGGAACTGCGGGAGTTTATTGACGCTGTCAACTTCCCGCTGGTCAGCGCCAACATCAGCGCCACGGCCGAGCCATCGCTGACCGGCAAGATCGCGCCGTCGGTGATCATCACGGTCAACGGCGAAGCGATCGGCGTGGTCGGCCTGACCACGGAGGACACGGCCAACATCTCCAGCCCTGGCCCGAACGTCCAGTTCCTGCCGCGCGTGCCGGCGATGCAGCAGGCGGTGAACGACCTCCAAGCGCAAGGGGTCAATCGCATCATCGGCCTGACGCACATCGGCTACGGCAACGACCTGGCGCTGGCGCAGGCGATCACCGGCGTAGACGTGATCGTCGGCGGCCATAGCCACACTTTCCTGTATACGCCCACTAACCCGATCAATGTCGCGCCCGGCGCAACCGACACGCTGGCTGGCCCGTATCCGACGGTGGTCAGCTCGGCAAACGGTGAGCCGGTGCTGGTGGTGCAGTCGTTCCAGTGGGGCCGCTACCTTGGCCGGCTGGACGTGACGTTCAGCCCGACCGGGGTGGTGCAGGCGTGGTCGGGCAACCCGATCTTCATGACCAATACCATCCCGCTCGACCCGGTGATCACCAACATCTTGTCGCCGACCTACACAGGGCCGGTGGCAGCGCTGGCGACCCAGGTGGTGGGCACGTCCACGGTGGATATGCCGGTGACGGTTGGCTCGGCGCGCATCTGCCGGCGCGTGGAATGTCTGCTGGGCAACCTGGTGACCGATGCGATGCTGTGGAAGATCAACCAGAACTTACCTCCGGCGGACCGCTACCAGATCGCTTTCCAGAATGGTGGTGGCCTGCGCGCGCCAATTGACGTTGGTCCGGTGACCTACGGCGAGGTGCTGGAAGTGCTGCGTTCGGGAACACCCTCGCCACGTTCGAGATCACAGGTTCAGTGCTGCTGCAGGCGCTGGAGAACGGCGTGCGCAACTATCCGGAGGATGGCCGCTTCCCGCAGGTAGCTGGCATGCGCTTCCTCTGGGATCCGTATCGGCCGATTAACTCCCGCGTGATCTCGGTGGAGGTGTACGACGCGGTGAGCAACACTTGGAATCCGATCAGCCTGACAGCGCGCTACAAGGTGGTCACCAACAACTTCGTCCGGCAAGGCGGCGACTTTTACACGATGTTCCGCGACCAGGCCATCAATCCCTACGACTTCGGGCCTTCGCTCGACGAAGCCGTGATCGAGTACCTGGGACAGTTCTCGCCGGTGACGCCGACCCTGGAAGGCCGGATCATCTACACCCGCCGTAGCGCGATCGTCCCCAGGTTCAACCTGCTGCCGGCCAACGGCACCAGCACGACGGTGCTCACGGTCACCCTGCGCGACACGATCCTGTCCCCGCTGGGCGGCGTGTCGGTCATGGTGCTGACGAACAAGGGCACGGTGTCGCCCGCCTCTGGAACAACCATCGCGTCGGGTTCGTCGGCAGGCCAACTGGTGGTCACGCTGACCGCGCCGCTGGACGCCGGGCCGGCGACCATCTTCGCCGTGGGCGGCAGCCAGGTGGTCTCGACGGTCGTCAACTTCTTCCAGGACGCCAGCACGGTGAACTTCTCGCCCAGCGTCATCACCCAGACCGGCGTCAGCGGTGGGGTTGCGCAGAGCGGCTCGATCATCACCTACACGATCACCGTGACCAACGCCGGCCCTGGCAACGCCAATAACGTGTTGTTGATCGGGACGGTGCCCAGCGGCACGCAATACGTCAGCGGCAGCGCAAGCGGCGGGTTTGGGCCAAATAGCCTGCTGAGCCAGCAGTTTAGCCAGCAATCGCTGTCGAGCCTGAGCAGTTCTTCGTCGGTGGTGACGTGGCAGGGCAGCGTGCCGGCGGGCGGCTCGCACACCATGTCTTACGCCGTGCGCGTGACGGCGCTGGGCGGCGTGATCACCGCCACCTCGCGGATTTTGCTGGACAACACCGAGGTTTACACCAACACCATATCGTCGTTGGTACAAGCCTATCAAGGCTTCCTGCCGATCGTCCGGCGCTAGTCCGGCGCGCTGCGCGTTGAATTGCTCGCTTGGTCGGCCCGGGCGTACGTCGCTCGGGCCGACTGCTGTTGAGGTGAGACAGTCGTGGAAAGCATGTGGAACGCCGGCGTCGAAGTTGTCGTGGCAGTCCAGGGGCTGGGGCAGGGGGTGAGGGCGCTCTTCCAAGCCCTCAGCTTCTTGGGTTCGGAACTGTTCTTCCTGCTGCTCGTGCCGCTGGTCTATTGGACGATTGACGCGCGGGCAGGGATGCGGATTGGGTTGATCCTGTTGATCAGCACTGGGGTGAACACTCTTCTTAAGCTCGTGTTCGCCGACCCGCGCCCGTATTGGTATAGCGATCGGGTGTTGGCCTACGCTGCTGAGTCGAGCTTCGGGTTGCCATCGGGCCACTCGCAGATCTCAGCGAGTGTGTGGGGGATGTTAGCCATCGCCGCGCGCCGGTCGTGGTTCTGGCCTTTTGCAATTGGGTTAGTCATCCTAATCGGCGTTTCGCGGATGTATCTAGGGGTGCATTTCCCCAGCGACGTGCTGGCCGGCTGGGCGATTGGTGCTGCGCTGTTGTTCGGCTTCGTTGTCTTGGCAGAGCGGGCCGGGGCGTGGTTCAGCAAGCGCTCACTTGGCAGTCAGGTGCTGGTGGCGTTTGTGACCTCACTATTGCTGATCGCGCCGGCGTGGCTGGTCGTGGCCGCGCAGGGGGAGCGCCGATTGCCGGAGGCATGGACGCAGCTCGCGGCAAGGGGTGACGAGCCACTTAATCCGTGGTCGCTGGACACCGCCGCCAGCACGGCAGGGACGTGGTTTGGTTTCGTCTCCGGCCTGGCCCTCTTGTCCAGGCAAGGGATATTCGATGTGCGTGGCTCGCTGGGCCGGCGGGCGGCGCGTTTCGCGCTGGGCGCCGTGGTTTTGCTGCTGATCTGGTTCGCGCTGGGGCAGCTCTTCCCGCGTCAGGATGACCTGGTCTCGTATGGCCTGCGCTACATCCGCTATGTCCTGACCGGGGGCTGGGTGGCGCTTGGCGCGCCGCTGGCCTTCCGGCGCATCGGCCTGTGAAAGGGGGGAGAGCGGGGTGCTGCCACCCATGCGCGTATTCACGCAGAACTCTGTAGATGGTGCAAGGGCATTCACGCGCAGGCGGTAGGCTGCTCGCTCGCCGCGCCCCGCGCCGGTCAAATCACCATCGGCGGCTGATATTCGCCAAAGGCGCGGCGCAGCACCTTGCCGATCTCGCCGACGGTGACCCCGCCCTCGACGCAGGCGATCAGGCAAGGCAGGATGTTCTCGTTGCTGCGGGCCGTCCGTTCCAGCGCGCCCAGCAGGGCGCCCACCTGCTCGGCATCGCGCCGGGCGCGCCAAGCCGCCAGCCGCATGCGTTGCTCGGCTTCGATTGCCGGGTCCACCTTGAACTTTGCGATGCCGGGGTCGGCAGCGTCGTCCGAGACAAACGCATTGACGCCGACGATCAGGCGCTGCTTGGCTTCCACCTCGCGCTGGTAGCGATAGGCGGACTCGGCGATCTGAGCCTGCATCCAGCCACTTTCGATTGCTTTCACCGCGCCGCCCATTGCGTCGATCTTTTCAATCAGCGCGTAGGCGCGCTGCTCGATTTCGTCGGTGAGGTATTCGATGGCGTAGGACCCGCCGAGCGGATCTACAGTATCGGCGACGCCGCTCTCGTGAGCGATGATCTGCTGCGTGCGCAGCGCGGTGCGGGCAGCCTCGGCGGAGGGCAGTTGGAGCGCCTCGTCCCAGCCGTTGGTGTGTAGGCTTTGCGCGCCGCCGAGCACAGCGGCCAATGCCTGAATCGTGACGCGGGCGACGTTGTTGAGCGGCTCCTGCGCGGTGAGCGTGCTGCCGCCGGTCTGGGCGTGGAAACGCAGCATCCAACTGCGCGGGTCGCGCGCGCCGAACCGTTCGCGCATGATCTTGGCCCACAACCGGCGCGCAGCGCGGAACTTGGCCACCTCCTCCAAGAAGTGGTTGTGCGCGTTGAAGAAGAAGGTGAGCTGGCCGGCAAACTCGTCCACGTCCAGGCCCACCTTGAGCGCGGCTTCGACATACGCGATCGCGTTCGCCAGCGTGAAGGCCACCTCTTGCACCGCCGTGCTGCCGGCTTCGCGGATGTGATACCCGCTGATGCTGATCGTGTTCCAGTGCGGCACGTGCTGTTTGCAGAAGGCAAACACGTCGGTGACCAGCCGCATCGAAGGGCCGGGCGGGAAGATGTATAGCCCGCGCGCGGCGTATTCCTTGAGGATGTCGTTCTGGACCGTGCCGCGCAGCTTGCGCAGCACGGCGTCCGTGCCGGCCTGCTCCTTGGCCACCGCGATATACATCGCCAGCAGCACCGCCGCCGGCGCGTTGATGGTCATGCTGGTGCTGACCTGGTCAAGCGGGATGCCCGCGAACAGATCGCGCATGTCGTCTAGCGTGCAAATGCTCACCCCGACCTTGCCTACCTCGCCTGCTGCCAGCGGGTCATCGGCGTCCAAGCAGAGCTGAGTCGGCAGGTCGAAGGCGACCGAGAGGCCCATTTGGCCTTGGGCGAGCAGATAGTGGTAGCGCGCGTTGCTCTCTTTAGCCGTGGAGAAGCCGGCATACTGGCGCATGGTCCACAGCCGCGAGCGATACATAGTCGGGTGAATGCCGCGCGTGAACGGATATTCGCCGGGGAATTCGCCGCGGCGATCGGCGCCGGTCTCGGGCTCGCCAAACACCACATCCAAGGGGATGCCAGAGGGCGTTTCGAAGCGCGCCAGCCGTTCGGGCGCGCGCTGGAGCGCAGGGCGTAACGTCTCGCGCTCCCAGTCTTGGCGGCTGCGCGGGTGGACACTCACGCAGCTCATTTTAGCTTGTGCAAGCACGACAGGCGCGTTAAGGGTAACTGCTACGACGATGAATGTCCTGTGAAGAGCTGTCAGACTATTTCCGCTGGCCCTCTGCTGGATTCTTACTCAAAGCGACAAGCGCGGATGTGAGCGTGCGGCAGGCAGATCGCTTAGGTCAAGATTGCGACGATAGAGGTTCGCCGTTTTATAGACTTCTCTATAATGCGCGCCTACTTCTTTGGGATGTCCTGACCATGGCATCTGACAAGCAGGAGATCGAGTGGCAGTTCGACGCGCCTGACCTAAGCGTCGTGGCGACGTGGCTGCGCCGGCGCAGCGCAGAGGACGGTTGGCAGGTGCACGAAGAAGGGACGCAGGAGATCACAGATTCCTACTTTGATACGCCTGAGTGGCATCTCTTTCGCGCCGGCTATGTGTTGCGCGTGCGGTCAAGCCCTCGCTGTCCTACAGAGGTTACCTTAAAGTCGTTCGGCGTGCGCCAAGCCGGCCTGCGCAGTCGGCGTGAGATCAGCGAGTCGTTGACTGACGCGGCGGGTGACCATGCTGTCTCGGTGAGGCAGGTCACTGGTCCAGTTAAGCAGCATATTAGGACCATTGTGGGCCAAGGCCAGTGGCCTGGTCAGAAACTCTTTAGCGCGCATACTCGGCGCGTGAGCTTTGCACTATGCGCTGGACAAGTTCGCCTGGCTGAAATTGCGCTTGATGCGACCAGCATTCACGGCGCTGATCGATCTGAGCCGGCAACAGCGCTGGCTCGGGTCGAGGTGGAAGCGTTGTCTCCCCAGACCACCGAAGACGTGGCGCGGTTTGTCGCTCAGATGCGCGCGGCCTGCGACCTGCGCCCCGCGACGCGCTCAAAGTTCGAGCTGGGTCTGCGCGCGCAGGGGATAAAGCCGAGCTTTGCGCCTAACCTCGGCAAACCCGCCAAGCCGGCCAAGGTCGGCGAGGACGAGGCAATAGCCACGCTGGCGTTTGCCGTCCTCCGTGAACACTTTGACCGTTGGCTCACTGTTGAGCCAGCAGTTCGCCTGGGAGAGGACGCCGAGGCCATCCACCGCGGGCGCGTCGCCATCCGCCGGCTGCGCAGCGCGCTGAGCCTGTTTCGCGCCTACCTGCCGGCCGAGGCCCAGCAGTACAGAGAGGAATGGGCGTGGGTTGCTGATTTGCTCGGCGCTGTGCGCGACCTGGACGTACAACGCGAGCAACTGCTTGGCTGGCAGGCCAGCCGCGCCTTTCCCTGGGCCGATGACCTTGCCGCAGCGGTCGAGTGGATTGCTCGCCAGCGCGCAAAAGCTCAGGCCGCTCTATTACGCAGATTGAACTCGGTGCGCTATCAGCGTTTCGCCCTCGCCTTCACACACTTCCTGCGGGCAGGTGAGGCAAAGACCAATGAAGACGGCGGCGCGCCAGTTCGCCAGGCGTTGCCTAAGCTCATCCGCAAACGACATGCCAAGCTGCGTCGCTTGGGCGACACACTTGGGCCTCGCTCCTCACTCGAGGACTATCATGCCCTGCGCATCCGTTGTAAGCGGCTGCGCTATGCGCTGGAGGCGGGAGAGCACCTGTTCGGCCGTAAGGTGCGCGCCTACCTGTCTCGTTGCATTGCGCTCCAGGATTTGCTCGGCGAGATCCAGGATGCGCATGTCGCTGCGCGCCAGGCGCGTGACTGGGCCATCAGCGCTAGGCCGTCTCTGCCGCCGGCGACGGTGTTCGCCCTGGGCGCGTTTGCCCATCACTATATCCAGCGGATGGATGCTTTGCTCGACCGCTTCCCTGAGCGGTATCGGAGTATAAAAGCGTGGAAGATGCTGCATAGTGCGATGACTGAGTGATGAAGATCCTCTACCTAATTCGGCACGCCAAGTCCAGTTGGGATGATCCGACCCTGGCCGATCACGACCGGCCACTCAACGAGCGAGGGAAGCGGGACGCCCCGAAGATGGGCGAACGCCTCGCTCAGCGGGGCGTCAAAGCCGATCTGATCATCTCCAGCTCGGCTGTGCGCGCCCTCACCACTGCCCAGACGATCGCTGAGAAGATCGGCTACGACCAGGCGCGCATCGTGGCCGATCGTCGCCTCTACGGAGCACAGGTGAGCGCTCTGCTCTATTTGATCCAGGAGTTAGACGACCAGCACGCGCGCGTCATGCTCTTTGGGCATAACCCAGAGTTCACCGATTTGGCCCGCTTATTTGGCTGCGAGATAGACGAGCTACCGACTTGCGCCGTCGTCGAAATGACCTTTGAGGTTGATCACTGGAGCGAAGTGATCAAGCAAAAGCCGGTCAAGGTTTGGATCAGCACCCCCAAGCAGCCCGAATGACTCTAACAGCGCTGTGACCGCGCTTACCCTGGGACGAGTGCTAGGCCGGCGATGTCTGGGCTGCCGAAGGCTGGCTTACCGGCGGACGAACGGCCATATAGGTGCATAAGCCAAGCGGGCCGGTCAACAGTGTGGCGAGCAACCAGGGCGTGCGCTGGTGGGCAGGCACGGCGCGCCGCCCCATGTCCGCTTGCACCAGCGCCAAGGCCACCACTTGGTTCAACGCGATGTCTAGCCACATGAAGCTCAGCCCCAAGTTGCGGCTCATCGTGTCGACCAGCTCGGGGAACGAACCACGCGGCAGGAAGAAGACCCCAATCAACAGCGTAGCGACGACAAGGGCCCACCACAACCCGCGCTGCTCCAGCCAGCGCGGCGTGGCGCGCTGGAAGCGGTCCACGGCTGGCCGGCGCGCCATGTAAATGCTCAGCGCGAGGATGCCCACCACGAACATCGGCACGACGTATAGCGGCCAGCGCATCCCCCGCCGCAGCGCATCCTCGATCACCAGCGCCGCCAGCGGTATCAGCAGGAGGCCAAAATAGTTGAACCCCCACAGAAACCAGTTATCGCGCAGCAGCGCGCTGGCGTCCTGCGTCGGCAGGCCAGGCCACGGCAGGTTGAGCGCGACCACGATGGCCAGACAACCAAAAAATAGAGCCCAATACCAGCGACTGAGAGGAGAACGCTCATCATTGGCCATAACACACCCCTATGCGCGTAAATCTACCGCCCGCAGATGAGAAGGGGCGCATTCACCAATAAGGGCAATCTTCTACACAAGCTGTGCTACCAACGGAGGCGGATCTTTTATAGAGGGTGGGCGACGGCACTGCCGTCGTCTACCCAGGGCTCTGCCCCTAGCCGTGAATGCGCCCATGAGAAGGTCAGGCGCGTTTATCAGTAGGAGCAAAGGCCCTTTCCCCTCAACCAGTTAACATCTGTCCATGCTAGCGCAGCAAGGTATTTGAGCGGCTGCGCCCGCTACTAGCACTTTGGTTTGGCAGAAGCGATCCTTCGCTGAGGCTCGGGATGACGATGACAACTTCCGCATGATGAAGAGGCTTGCTGCTGTCCGTGAACGCAGACATGGTTGCATCCTTTCTATTCTATAGAGCGCAAAGCCGTCGCGGCGCCGTCGTGCGGAGTGGCCTTTGCTCAGAATGACGCTCACGCGCTTTTGGCTTTCGTGGCCGGCAGGATTCACGCTGCGCGGTCAACTAGCTTTCCACTTCCTCCACCGCCAGATCATCACGCTCGCCCTGGAAGCGGGTTTCGACCGCTTGCGCCGCGATGCCCTGCTCGCTCAGCCAGCGGGCGAAGGCGTTGTTGTAGCCGTGGGTGACCCACACGCGCTCGGCACCGGTCTCGCGGGTCACGCGCACCAACGCCGGCCAGTCAGCATGGTCGGAGATGACAAAGCCGCGATCGACCGCGCGGCGACGGCGCGCGCCTCGAATCTGCATCCAGCCAGAGGCAAACGCTGAGCTGAAGTCGCCGAAGCGGCGCATCCACGCTGTGCCGTTGGCGGAGGGCGGCGCCAGGATCAGCGCATTTTTGAACGCGCGCGCGTCGTTCTCCTCGCCGACGTAGCGCGTCGGCGGCAGGCGGCGCTGCGTGCGATAGGCCTGATTGACGCTCTCCACTGCGCCGTGCGTGAAGATCGGCCCAATGCTGGGATCGAGACCGGCCAAGAGCCGCTGGGCCTTGCCCAACGCATAGCCAAACAGCACCGATGCGCGCCCCTGCGCAGCGTTCTGCGCCCACCAGGCGTTGATCTCGGCAAACACAGCGGCCTGCGATGGCCAGCGAAAGATCGGCAGGCCAAAGGTGGACTCGGTGACGAAGACATGACAGCGCACAACCTCAAAAGGCGTGCAGGTGGGGTCAGGCTCGGTTTTGTAATCGCCGGACACGACCCACACCTGGCCGCGGTGCTCGATGCGCACCTGGGCCGCGCCCAGGACGTGACCGGCCGGATGCAGCGAGACGCGCACCTCGCCGATGGTCACGGCCTCTCCATACGGCAGGCACTGGAGCGACGCGCCGGCGGAGGGGCTGCGACCAAGGCGCAAGCGCATCAACGGCTCGCTCTCTGCGCTTGCCAGATAGGACTGGCATCCCCAGCACAAGTGATCGGCGTGCGCGTGGGTGATCACAGCGCGCGAGACGGGCTGCCAGGGATCGATATAGAAGCCGCCGGCAGGGCAATGTAGCCCTTCGGGCAAAAGCTGAAGCAGATCGTAGCTCAAGGCAGGTTCGCGTCCCTCGCAGCGCCAGGTTTGTGTCCAGGTTGCATTCACGGCGAGCCTTGGGTGGGCGATGGCCATGCCGTCGCCTAAGATGCAGTTGGCAGCCTACCAGCGGTTGTCCCCTGTTGGTGAATACAACCTGTATCGGCGTCGCATGTTACCATTACCCGGCATGGCAAAGCGGGTGGCCTACTTTGTCACCTGCATCGCGGACACGGTCTTCCCGGAGATCGGAGAGGCGGCGTTCGAGGTGCTCGCGCGCGCTGGGGTTACGCCCGAGTTTCCCCTAGGGCAGACGTGCTGTGGCCAGCCAGCGTTCAACGCCGGCTTCACCGACGAAGCGCGTCAGGTGGCCGAGCACTTCGTCGAGGTGTTCGCCGGCTACGAGGCCATCGTCACTCCCTCGGGGTCGTGCGCCTCGATGGTCAAGCACTATTACCCCGCCCTGTTTCGCGGTCACCCCCGCCAGGCCGACGCGCTGCACATCGCGGCGCGCACCTACGAGCTAACCGAATATCTGGTGGATGTGCTGGGGGTGCGTGACCTGGGTGTAGCGCTCCCTCGCCCAACCCGCGCCGCGATTCACGACGCATGTCACGGTTATCGCGGCCTGGGGATCGCGCGCCAGCCACGGCTGCTGCTGAGCCATGTGCGCAACTTAACGTTGGTGGAGATGGTTGGCCATGACCAATGCTGCGGCTTTGGCGGGCTATTCGCCATCAAGATGAGCGCGATCAGCGGCGCGATGCTGCGTGATAAGCTCGCTGCGATTCAGGATGCCGATTGCGACCTGGTCATCACCGGCGATGCCAGTTGCATGATGCACATCA
>Ga0308310_1001502_pt1 | contig 10430 bp, 10 predicted proteins | sample HotsprSampleMS65_FD_203672 | JGI IMG/M metagenome (GOLD analysis project Ga0308310, IMG submission 203672) | Hot spring phototrophic mat microbial communities from Mushroom Spring, Yellowstone National Park, Wyoming, United States - 20090730_MS65 ...
GGTCTGGGTCCGTCGTAAGTCGGCGGAGATGTATCGCGGGTATCGCTGGAACTTTCAGACTGATCGCGCGGCGTTGCCGCGTATGCGCCGCGCCCTGCGCGCGCGCTACCCGCGTGTGTTCCGCGATGGTCCCCCGCGTCCGCCGGATGAACCGTCGCCGATTCTGCAACCGCACCCGCTGATCATGCCTAACCCGCCATTCGAGAATCGTCTGGCGCCGCAGGGTGAGCGCCGAGTGTTGCTGCTGCTGCCCTGGGTCGAGGTAGGGGGGTCGGATCGCTTCGGCATCGATCTGGCGGATGGGTTGCGCGCGCGGAATTGTCGCGTGACGGCGTGCCTGTTGCACCCGTCGGCGAATCCGTGGAAGCATGAACTGATCATGGCGGCGCACGAGGTCTTCGATCTGCCGCTGTTCCTGACGTTTGCCGATTATCCGCGCTTTCTGCGGTATCTGGTCGAATCGCGCGGTATCACGACGGTGGTGGTGCATAACGATCTGTTCGCCTATCGTTTGTTGCCATTCCTGCGCGCTTGGTGTCCACAGGTGACGGTGATCGATTTTCTGCATATTGTGCAGGATCATTACCACGGCGGCGTCCCGCGTGCGGCGCTGGATCACCATTCACTGATCGATCTGCACGTTACGTCGTCGCGCCAGGTGCGCGAGTGGATGGTTGATCGCGGCGCCGATCCCGCACGGGTCGATGTCTGTTCGATCAATGTGGATACACAATGCTGGAAACCTGATCCCGTGCTGCGCGACCGGGTGCGCGCGGAGTTGGGATTGTGTGTCGATGAACCGGTCGTGGTGTTTGTCGGACGTCTGGTTCCGCAGAAGCGCCCGCGCCTGGTTGTGGAGATTGCACGCGCGCTGGCAGAGCGTGGCGTCTACTGTACGTTCCTGGTGATCGGGGATGGTCCCGAGAGGGGGTGGATGCAGCGCTCTGTGCGCCAACACCGGCTTGAAGGTCGCGTGCGCCTGCTGGGATCGGTATCGTCGACGCGGGTGCGTGAGATAATGGCTGCTGGCGACCTGCTGCTGCTGCCGTCGGAGAACGAAGGGATTGCATTTGTGTTATTTGAGGCGATGGCGATGGCGCTTGTGCCGGTCGCTGCCGATGTTGGCGGGCAGCGCGAGCTGGTGACGCCAGAGTGTGGCGTGCTGATCCCGCCAGAAGGCGATCAGGTTGCACAGTATGTCGCTGCGCTGGAATGTCTGATCGCCGATCCGCCGCGACGCGCGGCGATGGCGATTGCAGCGCGCACGCGGGTGGTGGAACAGTTCGACCGGCAGCAGATGATTGATTGCATGCTGGCGCGGATTGAGCGCGCGGAGACGCTGGCGCGCACCGCGCCGCGCCCGCTGGTTGATCGCGATCTGGGGCTGGCGAGCGCGTCGCTGGCGATCGAGTATCTCCAGTTCCGTGAGGCATTGCTGCAGCTTGCGCCGGTGCGCTGGGCGCGTGCAGTGCGCTGGTCGTCCGCCTGGTTCCGGCTAGCGCGCCTGACTCGGATGCGCGCGTGGATCGACAGAGTTGATCGGCGGATCTATGTGCTGCGCCGGGAGGTTATGTGGCGGATCAAGCGCGCGCTGGGGAAGGCGTATAATCAGTGAAGCGCGGGGAGGAGGCGGTAGGGCGACGGAGGGGCGCAGTGCGGCTGCGCCCGCACAGGGGTGGCGCGAGGCGCGATGTGGCAGGGCACGGAGGGGCGCAGCGCGGCTGCGCCTGCACGGGGGTGGCGCGAGGCGCGAGGCGGTATGGGTGGGAATCGTTGCCCGATGGGGGCAGCAGTCGGGGTATTCTGTGTCTGTGGTTCATGAAAGGCATTGTTAATGTCCTATCCGCAAACAGAACCGGAGAACGCCATATCAGACGCTTCCGCAACGCCACGGGTGAGCGTCGTTATTCCGTGCTACCGGCAGGCGCAGTTTCTGCCTGAGGCGATTGCCAGCGTGGTGGCGCAGACCTTCACCGACTGGGAGATCATCATTGTTGATGACGGCAGCCCCGACGATACGGCGGCAGTTGCGCAGCACCTGATCGCCGCGCATCCTGATCGTCGCATCCGGTTGATCCGCCAGGAGAATCGTGGTCTGGCGGAGGCGCGCAATACCGGTATCCGGGTTGCGCGCGCGCCCTACATCCTGCCGCTCGACGCGGACGATATGCTTGAACCGGAGATGCTGGCACAGACGGTCGCGACGCTCGATGCGCATCCAGAGGTTGGTTTCGTCTACACTGATGTGCGTCGGTTTGGCGCGGAGAACAATGTGATGCGCACGCTGCCGTACAGTCTGGAGCGGTTGCGGTTCGAGAACCTGATGATGCCAGCGACCCTGTTTCGCCGTGAGGCGTGGGAACAGGTCGGCGGCTTTCGCACGTTCAAACCCGTGCAAGGATACGAAGATCGGGATTTCTGGGTCAGTCTGGCGGAAGCCGGATGGAAGGGTTTGCACATTTCACAGCCGCTGCTGCGCTATCGTCGCACCGAAGGGAGTATGCTTTCACAGGCGCGCCGCCACGACCTTGAGCTGCGCGCGCATATTTTTCTCAATCATCGGCAACTGTATGAACCGGACGTGCTCGCCTGGGCACGGCGTGTCACGTCACCGGAGTGGAGCGTTGATGGGAAACTGCGGTCGCCGTGGCGCTGGTTGCTGGCGTATCTGGGGTATCTGGCGCTTATCCGCCGGTATTATCCGTCGCTGTTGCTGCCGTCGCTGGTGCGTCCACTCTTCTGGCGTCTGCCGATTCCGTGGCAGGGGCGTCTGCGCGCACTGGCGCGTCTGACGAGGTTGCAGCGTTGAGGGAAGTACGCCGAGATTACGGAGATTGAGAAATAAATCCGGTATTCGTCTCTTGCCATGGGGATAATGAAAATATTGATATGTCTGGTAGTTTTGTCGCTACGTTTGCAGATCGCCGCTCTCGACGACGGAAGATAAACTACTCTTTATTTTACATAAACAAAACTCAACGCAAGTGATGCATGGACACATCTTTCAAATGGGCCAGTCAAACAATTAATGTTCACATTTCTTCTAGGAGTGAGGGCATCCTGCCCTTGCAGACGCAATGAGAGCGAGACGCTCTCGCTCCCAGGCGCACGTAATTACCCCAGGTATGAACAGTTACCGCCCCCTGCGCCTGCACAGTGACGCCATCTACACGCACCAGCGTCTACCATACAAGGACCTCCCGCAGTATCGCTCCGAGAGGTCGTCGTGAGGGTCGCAGGTTGTGCAGCGGGGTATGGTAGGATGGATGGCGCCAGGTTTCCTGACGCGGCATCCGCCTGGGGTGTGGTTGCGTTAGAACGATTGGTGAAGCATGCAAGATCTGGTTGTGGAGGCAAACGCATGGCTGAGCGACCGCTCAACGTTGGCGATCAGGCGCCAGATTTCACTGCGATAACCGATACCGGTGCGACGGTCAAACTGTCCGATTTTCGCGGAAAGCGGGTGATCCTCTATTTTTATCCTAAGGATGATACGTCGGGTTGCACGACGCAGGCTTGCGGCTTCCGCGATGCATACCCGCAGATCGAGGAAAAGAACGCCATTGTGCTCGGCGTCAGTCCCGACGGTGTGAAGTCGCACCAGAAGTTCAAAACCAAACATAACCTGCCGTTCACATTGCTGGTCGATGAGGATCATGCGATTGCAGAGGCATATGGCGTCTGGGTTGAGAAGTCGATGTACGGCAAGAAGTATTGGGGGATTGAACGCAGTCACTTCGTCATCGACGAGAACGGCACAATCGTTGAAGCAGCGGTGAAAGTCAAACCGGAGGAGAGTGTCCGGCGCGCTGTGGCGGTGCTGGGTATCGAACGCTAGAGCGACGTTCAAAACCAGGCGCCGGGATTGTGCGCATCGTGTGCCCCTGCGGGCAGGATGCCCGCGCACCCATGCGGGCGGGACGCCCGCGCACTCATGCGGGCAAGATGCCCGCGCACCCATGCGGGCATCTTGCCCGCACACCCGGACGTGGTTCAATCATTCTGAACTGTGCTATGTGCGACGTACTGTTTGGATGACGAGTTGCACCAGAGGCGTCGTGCACTGACTGGAGTATGCGTGTTTCAAAGCATAGGCGACCCTAGCGCTACGGCGTTATATCTGGCGCTCCGCGAAGAGGTCGGCGACGCGGAAGGCAATGTCGGGCAGACAGGCAAAGGCGACCTGGTCTGTTGCGTTGGCGACGACCGGCGCCGCGTAGCGTCCGGGTGCCTCGAGCAGGTGGCGGCGCACCTGGCGCGTTTCCGGGTCTACAATTGCATACTCCGGCACGCCAGCCGCTGCATATGCCGCCAGTTTGACCCGCTCATCATACGCGCGCGTTCCCGGCGATAGCACCTCGATAATCAGGTCGGGAACGCTGTAGATTTGCCCATTGCGGAACAGGTCGGCGCGCGATTGCAGCACGACAACATAGTCGGGTTGAACCGGATCACAGTCGGGCATAATGACTCCAAACGGTGCAGGAAAGCAGTAAGCCAGCCCCGTATCTTCTGCCGGGATGCCGATGAAGCGCTCCAGACGCCGGATAATCCACTGTTGAAAACTATGTGGCGCGGTCGTCATATAGAGCACTCCATCGATGATCTCATAGCGGTTGCCGTCATCCGGGAGCGCCTCCCAATCCGCCAGCGTCCAGTGTCCCTGGAGCGGACCGACGACGACCGGCGAGTCGGTTTTGATCACGAGTGCGGTCATCATTCTCTCCTCAGTGAAAGCGAATGAGCATCTGTGTAAGGACATACGGCGCCTGCATGGCACAGGTACCGCATGCCAGCATAGACGCACTGCCTTTCAGCGGAACACGCTCAGCGCCATGTAGAACGACACACACCAGTTTGGCGCATCCACGATCTGGCTGATCCGCAGGTCACCTGCCAGGCTGCATAGGATGTAAGCGTCTTCACGGCTCAATCCCTTCTCGCGTCCCAGCCAGTCGATCATATCACGCACCGCGTTCTGTGCGTTCACCATCAAATCTGGTCCGATCGCCGTAGTGACAAAATATCCTTTCTCGTCATACGCTGGCTGGATCGGTCCCGGCAGTGTGAAGAATTGATAACTCCACGGGCGTAGACTCCGCCCTTTGATGACATTGAACCGCAGGCTGAACTGCATCGGGCATTCGATGCCGGTGACGCACACTTCTCCGTCTCCCTGCGCTGCGTGGCAGTCGCCAGCAGAGAAGAGCGCCCCTGGCACGAAGACCGGCAGGTGCAGTTTCGCGCCGACATTCAGGTGACGTGTGTCGATATTCCCGCCCGCCTTGCCACACGGCAGCACGTCGAACGCGCCCGGTTCGTCGAGCGCGACGCCCATCGTGCCGCAGAAGGGCTGGATCGGGATATGGATGTCGTCACGGAGTGGCGCCGTGACGCCGTTGCTCAGGTCGAAATGACGAATGTACGGCGCGGTGAAATCATTCGCCAGCAGCCCCAATCCCGGAATGATGCCCGTCCATCCCCAATTGAGCGTCTGCATGCGCAGGATCTCGACTTCAAGAATATCGCCCGGTTCGGCGCCTTTGACGAAGATCGGCCCTGCCAGCGGGTAGAGCTGGTCGAAATCGAGGTTCGTCAGCACCGATGCATCACAACCGGGCGTCACCTGGTTGTTCGTCACCTCGGCGGTTTCGCAGTGAACAATGTCGCCTGGCTCGATCTCGATCGCTGGCGGCAGGCTATTATCCCATTTGTGGTGGATCTGGTCGGGACGAAGCGTGTGTTCTGCCACGGGATGCTCCTTCCTGGTCGTGACACGATAGTTCTGAGGGAGTGACTATGATACCACATGACACACCCGACGGCTCGTGAGACCCGACGTTTGAGGACACGCCAGAGCATCAGTGTGCCACGCAGTGATTTGGTTCTGTGCCCCGGCATCGATCACGGTAAGTGTTCACATTGCTCCTGGGAGCGAGGGCATCTTGCCCTTGTAGACACACCAAGAGCGGGACGTTCTCGCTCCCAGGCGCGTGTGCTCCCCCAGGGGTGAAACAACGACCAATCACAGAACTCCTGGTATACTACCTATGATTCTGCCCATCTTCCCAAAGGATCAGACCATGAGCGTTTTCCACGATGCCCTGTCGTATTGGCAGGCGACCGCGCCTGCACCGGTCGTGTCAACCGATCTCCCCGCGACTGCGCAGATCGTCGTTGTGGGTGGCGGTTTCTTCGGAGCGGCAACGGCATATTTTCTGGCACGCGCTGGCGCCGCGCCACTGGTGATCGAGCAGGTTGCGCCAGCACACGGCGCGACCGGACGCAACGGCGGTTTTCACGTCGTCGGAACAGCAGAAGGGTATGCCGATGCGGTTGCGCGGTTGGGGCGCGACACAGCGCGCGCCGTCATGCAGATCACCCTCGATAGTCGTGCGTTGCTGCGCCAGGTGATCGCCGAAGAGCAGATTGCCTGCGACTATCGTGAACCCGGACATCTGAACCTGGCGTTGGGCGATGCGCAGTACGCCGATCTGCGCCGCCACGTGGCAGCGCTGCACGCCGACGGTTTTGCTGCTGACCTGCTGGATCGCCATCAGACCCAGGAGTTGATCGATACGCCCTTGAGCGAGGAGATTACGGGGGCGCTGTATAGCGCGGAGGACGCGCTGCTCCATTCAGCTCGCCTGGTGTATGGGTTGATCGCGGCGGCGCAGCGTTACAGCGCACGTATGGCAATTGCTCGTGTCGAGCGTCTGGTGCCACAGAATGGTTGTGTGCGCGTGATTACCAATCGTGGTGTGCTGGAAGCTGGTTCAGTCGTGGTGACGGTCAATGCCTGGACGCGCGATCTGATCCCGGCGCTGCACGGGATCATTACGCCGGTTCGCGGTCAGGCGCTGGCATATGCGCCGATTCGCCGTGTCTTTCACGCTGGCGTCGGGGCTACAGTTACCCCCACCGGCGAATACTGGCATCAAACGCCGGAAGGAGCGATTGTGATCGGCGGATGTCGCGCCTGTGCGCCGGGACGTGATTTGGGAGTGACAGAAACAGTTCCAACCCCAGCGGTGATGGCGGCAATCGAACAGATCCTGCCGCGCCTGTTTCCGCGCCTCGACGGTCTGACCGTCACCCGGCGCTGGGCAGGGTTGATGGCATTCACCACCGATTATGTACCGGTCGCCGACGCAGCGCCGGAGATGCCGGGAGTGTGGGTGGCAGGCGGATTCTGTGGACACGGGATGCCGTTTGGGATGCGCTTCGGGCAGTTACTGGCGGAAGCGGCGCTTACCGGCGTGACGCCGTCGGCGCTGATGCCGTTCCGCCTGGCGCGCCTGACACTGCAACCACTGAGTCTTCAGCAATGACGAATACCTGATCGCCTGGGGCAGGGGCGATGACCTTTGTGCCGGTAAAACTGCCGAATGCTGGCAGGACGCCAACCTGGGCGCCGAACCAGAAACAGGGCAGGGTTAGACGTTGCCTCCCTGCGCCGATCAGTCGTGCTGCCGGATGGAGATGCCCGGCAAGCGTGTAGCCTGCCACAGACGATTCCGGGTGATGGCGCAGCGTGAACGGTGCCATGTCCCACGGTTCGTCAACGCACGTCACCCGCCAGGAGTGCGGCGGGTCTCCGGCATGCGTATCGTGATTGCCGCGCACCAGCACGATGTCGAGACTACTGTGACGGGTACGCCATTCCTCAAAAGCGCTCATAGTCGAGGCGGTGCGCCCACTACGCGCATGCAATAGATCGCCGAGCACAACGAGTCGTTGCGCGCCACAACGTCGTATTGTCATACTGAGTCGTTCAAGGTCGGCGATGGTCGTTCCTTCCGGCGCTGCAATCGCGGCTGCACGGAATGCGCCCGGCTTGCCGATGTGCGGGTCGGCGATGATTAGTGTGGCAGTGCACTTCCAGAAAAGTGCACGTTCCGGGAGTAACCATACGTCCTCTCCCGCGAGCGAGCAAGATAGTCCAGAAGTCGTCTGATCGTCTAACACAGGCAGCATGCGCGATTGAGAAAACGTCAAAGCCGCGCCACTCATTCTGCACGAAATCGTCCACGTGACCTTCCCGGCATGGTATCATACGCACGCAGGTGATGGACATGTGTGGAAGAGCGCTTACAATGACGACAGCAGCAGTCACCCGTCACCGGTTCACGGTCGAAGCATACGCCCGTATGCGTGAAGCCGGTCTTCTGCACGAAGATGACCGGGTTGAGTTGCTTGACGGCGAGATTTATCAGATGAGTCCGATTGGTGCGCGGCATGTGAGCCTGGTGAACCGACTCAATGCTTTACTGGTGCATCTTGCCGGTGATGCAGCCATCGTCAGCGTGCAAAACCCGATTCGTCTGAATGATTATAATGAACCTCAGCCCGATCTGGCGCTTTTGCGTCCGCGCGACGATCACTATGTTGATGCGCTCGCAACGTCCGACGATGTGCTGCTTGTGATCGAAGTCGCAGATACGTCGCTCGTGTACGACCAGCAGGAAAAACTGCCGCGCTACGCTCGCGCCGGCATCGCCGAGGTCTGGCTTGTCGATGCTGGCAGGCAGGTCATCGAGCAGCATACGATGCCCGTGGCGGACGAGTATACGCTGCTCCGGAAGATTCTACCGGGTCATCGAATCACTGCCGTCATGCTGCCGCAGATCAGTTTTACGACAGATACACTCTTCTCACAATGACCGAGTCGCCGACACAACCACCTTCTCACTGGCAGATGGCGCGCAGCCTGGTGCTGCGCTGGCTGGTGACCTCGCTGGCAATCTTCGCCGCCATCCAGATTGTACCTGGCATCGAATTTGTCGGTCCTGGCTGGGAGATCGGACTGGTCGCGCTGGTGTTTGGTCTGGTCAATATCGCCCTGCGCCCGATTCTGACGCTGCTGACGTGTCCGCTGGTGATCCTGACGCTGGGATTGTTCACGCTGGTTATCAATGCGCTGTTACTCTTGTTGACCGCCGCGATCGCCAACAGTCTGGGAGTGCAGTTTCGCGTCGATAGTTTCTGGTCAGCGCTGCTTGGCGGTCTGGTGATTGCGATTGTCAGCACGCTGCTCCTCTGGCTCGCCGGTGAAATGCCGGTACGTGTCATCATTCATACCGGCGGACCGGATCGGTAGTGTTTGCTATAGGGTCAGAAGCCTGCCTCTGGCAGGCACAGAAGTCAGGTCACAACAGGCAGGAGTCGTCACCATGGGTGAACCAGGGTACCAGGAGTTTCTCTCTGCCGAAGGCGTCGCCGACTGGGTCGTTCTGCATGGGGGCGCAATAGCTGTCTTTCGTGTTGGATCATCGGGTGAAGCGGCGCGCCTGGCCAAGGCGGTAGCGAACATTCCCGGTCTTGAGGGAGCAGGAGTGTTGTTGACGGTAGAGGATGGTTTTCTCGCTATTCGTCTGACGCGCGACCTCTGGCAGCTGGCGCCGCGACATATCGATCTCGCATGGGCGATCTCGGCGGTTGCGCGAGCGTCGAATGCAGTCGCTGATCGTTTAGCAGTCCAGGAAGTGCAGGTTGCAGTCGCGGCGAAGCGTGACGAGATAGACGTTAACTTCTGGCGTGCCGTGCTCGGTTACCTGCCAATGGCAGATGACAGTGCGGTTGACCCCCTTGGGCACGGATCAACGGTCTGGATGCAGGAGATCGACGCAGTCAAGTCGTTACGGCATGCGATGCACATTGATGTGTCGGTCGCGCGGGAGTAGGCAGCGGTACGGCTTCAGGCAGCACTTGCTGCAGGCGGACGCATCGTCGATGACTCTCACGCACCAGCGTACTAGACGCTTGCCGACCGCGCTGGCAACCGTGTCTGTATTGTCGCGTGGCCCGACGGTTCTGATTGGAAACTGCTGGTAGGCGTTGAGTAGCCTGGAACGGCGCACGACAAACAAATATCTGAATTTCAGATACATCGTTCCTATCTGTCGTGTCGCACGAGACGCCTGCTCCTGGCAGAGAGTAGACCGAAATTATGGTCTTTGAATAAATAATCCGGCATAGCCCGCGCAGGCGGGCTTCGTATTCCATAGCCGAGAGGCGCATGCCAGATTATAGCGATGTGCAGAATGATTGAACCACGTTATAGGTGCGCGGGCGTCCCCGCCCGCATGAGAGACTGCAGATTGATGAAGATTGAGAATTTACAGCAGTCCTCGGATACATTGATCGTCCGGGTCTGCCGTGCCGCACGAGATGCCCGCGTCCAGTGGAGTGTAGACCGAAATTCATTTCGGTCACTGCGTGGGGCGAGAGCGGAATTATAGCAGTTCTCAGATACGTTGACCCCTTGACTGGATTTCTGGAGCGTTCCATCTTCGCCTCTGGCGGGCTGATGGTCTTTGAATAAATAATCCGCTATCCGAGACCGACATACTGTAAAAGCTTTGGCGAGCCGGTTGCAAACGACGCGAAGAAGGCATCCAGATGGCTGCGCACCTGATCGCGATCCGTCG
>Ga0308310_1001514_pt1 | contig 10382 bp, 9 predicted proteins | sample HotsprSampleMS65_FD_203672 | JGI IMG/M metagenome (GOLD analysis project Ga0308310, IMG submission 203672) | Hot spring phototrophic mat microbial communities from Mushroom Spring, Yellowstone National Park, Wyoming, United States - 20090730_MS65 ...
GGGGAGCTTGCGGGCCGGTCACTACCAGCACAGGACCTTCGCTGGCCGTTTGCACAAGCCGGCTTTCCACGGGCAGGCGTGCAGCACTATCCAAGACAATTCGGCAGGGCCTTCGTGGTCCTGGGGGATCGGCCAGGAGAAGGGGATCGTCAGCGAGTACTGTTCGGATGCCCACTAAGATGGCATCCATCCTGCCGCGGAGTTGATGCACAATCTTACGAGCCTCGGCGGAGGTAATCCATCGGCTCTTCCCGCAAACTGTGGCAATTTTTCCATCGAGGGTCATAGCCCATTTGGCAATAACCCACGGCCGTCCCCGAGTCACCAGCTTCAGATAGGGGGCAAGGAGGGCAGTGGCTTTCTCTTCTAAAAGACCGCAGTCGACCTGGATACCTGCTTGTCGGAGCTGGGCAAGTCCCTTGCCGGCAACCGCCGGGAACGGATCTTCCCGGGCCACCACCACCCGAGCGATCTTAGCGGCGATGATGGCTTCGGTACATGGAGGGGTTTTGCCGTAGTGACAGCAGGGTTCGAGGGTGACATACATGGTAGCCCCTTGAGCCCGGGGGCCGGCCATCCGCAGGGCCTCTGCCTCCGCATGGGGTCCTCCAAAGAATCGATGCCATCCCTCGGCAAGCACTTCCGCACCGCGAGCAATCACACATCCCACGGGCGGATTGGGCTCTACGTAACCCCGGCCCCGCTCGGCAAGCTCAAGGGCCCGCTCCATGTGCCACCGATCTAATTCCGTTTGATCCATGGTTCCCTCCAAGATCTGCACAACCCATTTGATTGAAAAAAAGCCGGGGCACCGTCTAGTCGCTCAGAAGCTCGGGAAGTAGATCACTCCCGGCTCAACCTTTGCCCGTTTACAGGGCACCAATCCCCGCCGAGCCACCTTCAGCATAAAGAGTCTTGTGCCGTTTGGACGGGGAGCCTTTGAACCAAATCCCAGGATCGCGAAAAATCGGCAGTCCCAGGGACATTTCTCCGGAAGGAAAAACGGTTTGAGGCCGTAATAATCCAAGATTTTCCGTTTTGCACGTTCCTCTGGGCATCTCCGCCCAAGCTTTCATCTTGGCAAGAGGGGAGGTTAGGGACAAGCCGCCCACTCGGAGAAATCCGGCTCTTTCCTTGGGGCAGGTGGTTGTTGCCCGGAAGGATGCCTGCCTCAGGGGGTGCTGGGGATGTTGCGAATACCCTGCTTTCGAGTTGTACACGAGGTTTTTCTCCCCAAGAGACCGTAAGGAGGCATGCAACGGTTAGCACGAATGTGGTGCAAGGAATTCCGGAAGTCAGGGTTTTTGGAGAAGATCCTGGCCGGTCTTCGGGGGCTTGGGGGGAGGGTCTTGAGAACGAGAATTGGGTTTGGCTCGGTGAATTGGGTGTTGCAAATTGATACACATAACCCAGCGGGACGGCAGCATGACTTAGAATCCCCGAGGATTGGAGGCTCTCGGCCCGATTTGATGGCCGATCTTCCGCTTGACAGTGTGGCAGCTTATGATATCTCCTGGGCGTCCTAAATCTTTATATTTCAAGAGGATACGTTCGACCATTCACGGTGACTCTCTCATGGCTCACAAGTTTGCAAAACCGAAAAACTGAGCCAGTGCAAAGGGCTGTTTGGCACGGATTATGTAGCTGGGAATAGTCGAGCGACTAAGCAAGTTAAGGGGAGTGGGGCGGCCCGGCACTCGGACAGGTTTCGAAGGGTTGGTCTTGGCACCTGGGTCTGCTTTTGATTGGCGAGGGTGACCATTCGGGGGTAGCCCTCGGCGGAAGATAGGCTGAGAGGGAGTTCGGAGGATGCCGGTTGACTGTGAAAGAAGGAAAAAAGGCCGGGCTTTCTGGGGGGATGGAAGCCCGGCGACGTTCTCGGAAGTGGTGGTCTTGGTAAGGCCGGGGTAGGCCAATTCCCCCGTATTTAGGGGGAGATCCGAGGGATCAGGGAAACTCGGGTTCCAAACACTTTCCCGGGTGAGTAGGCATTTCTCGATGGAGGGCACGGACGACCCCCTGAGAGAATAACTTTGCCAAAAGGGATTCCATTTCGGGAGGACTAAGCCGAGGTGAAGACCGACCCCGAGGGGGTGAAGACCTCGCTGGAGATTTACCGGCTCTAAACCTTGGGACGACTGGCCCGCAGGGGCCTCTGGGACTTGGGGGCCGGACGGTGCTTGCCCACACCGCCCGGATGTCACCGCGGGGGTGACACCCAGAGGCCCTGTGTTTTTTTAACCGGTTTTTAATCGGCCGGGGTCTTCTCGGGAAATTTGAACTTCTCTTCTGGTAAGGTTTTTAGGGATTTTCTGGGGCCTGCGACCGGGCTTCCGGCGAAGTCGGCTGGGCATTGGTAGGGCCAAGCTTGGATGAATTCTCGTGAATGGCGGATCAAGGGGCTTAGGATCCGGACCCGGAGGGGCAATAGGGAGGTTGTACTGCCGGGAACGTTTGTCGCCATGGGTTAGGCAGACTCCTAGAAAGGGGAAGAGGTTTCACTTGAACTTATCAGGGAGAAGAGTTCCACTCGAAGTATGTCCGGTGTTGAAGCTTTTCCTCCGGACCCGGGGGCAACGAAGTTCGGATTGAGAGGAGTTTGCGGCCTGTATGGGTGCCGCAACCGGGAAGTTAGCTTTTAGGCTTTGAGGCTAAATCATTTGGTACAACCTACACTTTTTGGGGCGGAGAAAGAGCAGCTGAGGGACTTGCACCGTGCACGGAGACTCTCTGGATACCTTCCGGGTTTTCCCTCGCTCTGTAAGGAGCGACTTTTTGGCGGGGAGTTGGTCACGGCTCGAAAAATCAAGGGGACGGGTTTATGCCCCCGGGAGTTGCTCAAGAGATAACCCGTTCGGCGGACAACGGCCAGCCTCAGGGGGGAATCGAAATCCCGGGGGGGCACCAGGGAGGCCCGAAACCGCTCTCCCGTGGGCTGAACTTGACCGTTGTGCTACTGGTGACGCTGGCGATTGTTCAGCCGCTGGCTGTGGCAGCTTATTTAATCCTAAAGTCGTCGAGTCAATCCCACTCTTCTCAAGAGATTGTTTTAGGAAAGTTTCGGTTCACTGCCCCGCCGGACGACCCCGGCAAGCTGCGAGCCTGTGAGTTCCACATCGCTTTGGTCCTCGCTCGGGAGTGGCGAGCCTGGGCTGAAGGGAAAATCCGGCAGGAGCCCGGCCGATTCCGCCAAGCCGTCGAAGAAGTGCTCCGCGAGGCCCGGTCCAGCGATTTCGCCGATCCGTCTTTTCGAACTCTTCGTCGGGTCCTTCGGGAAAGGCTAAACGATCTTTTAGGAGTGGCGGCAGTTACCGAGGTGTTTATTACGGAGTGGCTCCCCCAGTGGGCCAAGGCCGAGACTTCCCCTGGAATGACAGCCGAGGGATTGCCGCAGGCTTTTCCGCCCGTGCCCGAAGTGAACTTGTAAACGGGTTCCTTGTCTTTCAGACACCTCTCCAGCTGGACCTTGACCAAACATTTACGCCTTGTGCCTTGCTATTTGCCCAATCAAACAGCCGCTCAAGGCCCCACGCTTGTTTATTGCCAGGTTGATTTTGTGGAAGCATTAGCGACCGACCATGCTTGCGAGTATACTGAAAGCCGATCGGCTTTCTCGGCAGGAGCACGTTACCGGTTACGATTTCAGGAATAGCTGCCGGAGGTGTTTGGAGGGGGCGTGGGGACAAAAGTGGCCGAAACCCAGAGGTTAAACTTCTGGCAGAGGGAATCATTGGCTAGGGTTTGCTAGGGCTAGTTCAGTCCGAATTTTATGGAGAGGAGGAAATCGTGTTGAGGAAGATTCTGTGCTCCCTTGGGGCTAGTGCTTTGCTCGCTATGCTTGGGATCGTAATTGGATGGGGACAGGTCGGCGGAGGCCTGAGCTGGGGGCAAGAGGTAGACCTGGCCGAGGTAGCCAAGAAAACCGAAAAGAAAGTCTTTCGCCGATCCAATGGGTTTGAATTGCCTTATCGGCTTCTGATCCCGGAAAACTACGATCCGGCCCGCAAGTATCCTCTTATTGTTTTCTTCCATGGAGCAGGCGAACGAGGCACCGACAATGAGGCCCAGCTGAGGCACCCTCAGGTATTGCGGTTAGCTTTGGACGAGAAAGATCCTTGTTTCTTGGTAGCTCCTCAATGCCCCAGGAATAGCAGCTGGACCGATTTATTGGCCACCTTTCGGCAGGGGTTGAAGGAACTTCCCCCGATTACGGAACCGATGTTGGCCACCATCGAATTGCTGGAAGCTTTATCGCGGGAATACTCCCTGGATCGGGATCGGTGGTATGTCACTGGGCTTTCCATGGGGGGATTTGGCACGTTTGACCTTCTTATCCGCAAACCGGACTGGTTTGCTGCAGGTGTACCTTTGTGCGGTGGCATGCCGGAAGCGGAATCGCCGAAAATCGCCCACATTCCCTTGTGGATCTTTCATGGAGGGGCCGATAACGTGGTGCCAGCGGAACTCTCTCGGCGGGCAGTTCGCGCGCTGGAGGCGGCCGGGGCTTCGAACGTCCGCTACACCGAATACGAGGCAGTGGGTCATGACGTGTGGCGGCGGGCCTACTTGGAGCCGGAACTCCGCACTTGGCTTTTGGCACAAAAACGAGGACCGAAGTAAACCCGGGACTTCTTGGTGTGGTGCTCCGCGACTTGCGAAATACAGCGGCAATTATTCCTAGGAAATCCGGGCTGATGTTGAACTTCCCCCAAAGCTGGAGATCTTTCCCAGCGTTCGCCCTATGAAAGCGAGACGGTTCCCCGGTTTTCCGTGGGGCTTAGGAGGAACTTAGCCGACGGTCTGCTATATGTCCTGGTTTTGAGGTAGGTTCCGGTATCCCACATGAGAAACCACACCGTGCCTGGGCCGAATGGAGGCAGAGGGATGGTATAGCGGGAAGATTGCTATCCGTGTCGGCCGGAACGGACGAGGTGGACGGTTTCCCGTATCCTTAACGAAAACCCGGAGTTTCTGGCGAACTGAAGTTCCCCTCGTAGGGGAACTTGCTTTCGGTAAGTCTTTGGCAGTCAAACCTAGGAACTTGAGCTAGGGGGACCGGATATGCATACAGAAGCGAACCGCCAGCACCAAACGGGATTATCCCGGCGGGGATTTGTGGCCACTTCGGCGGCCCTGGGAGTTACGGTACTGCCTGCAAAAACGGTATTTTCTTATCAAGAAAACGAAAAGATCGCCTTGGGGTTGATTGGAACCGGTGGACGGGGCCGGTGGCTTGCCGATCTTTTCGTCAAGCACGGAGGTTATCGAATTGTTGCAGCGGCCGATTACTTCCAGGATCGGGTCGACGCAGTGGGTAATGCGTTCGGAGTGCCGGAGGCAAATCGTTTCACGGGCCTGGCAGGATACCGACGACTCCTAGACAAAAAACCAGATGCCGTGGCAATTCAAACTCCTTCCTATTTCCACCCGGAGCAATCTCTTGCCGCGGTGGAAGTAGGGTGTCACGTGTTTTTGGCTAAACCGGTAGCTGTGGATGTGCCTGGCTGTTTGGATATTCTTCGGGCCGGCCAGCTAGCCCGCCAGAAGAAGCTCTGTTTCTTGGTGGATTTTCAGACCCGGGCCAATGCTCTTTACCAAGAGGCGGTTCGGCGAGTTCATGCTGGGGATATTGGCACCATTGTTTGTGCAGAGGCCCGATATTACACGGGTTTTGATCCGGCCCGAGGGGAAGCACTCGCCCGGGATCCCGACAATAAAGAACTCCAACTCCGGTATTGGGCGTTGATGCGAGTGCTCTCAGGCGATGTGATTACCGAGCAAAACATCCATGCCCTGGATGTCGCTACCTGGTTCTTGAATGCCGATCCGGTGAAGGCTTACGGCACAGGAGGACGAAAGGGGCGGGGAGCAGGGGGTGATTGTTGGGATCACTTTGCCGTCATTTACTATTTCCCCGGGGATGTGGTGCTCAGTTTTAGTTCTAAGCAGCTCGGCACCGGCTATGAGACCATCGCTTGCCGGGTGTTTGGTACCGAGGGTACTGCCGACACCGATTATTGGCGGGCCGTTAGCATCTCCGGGAAAAAACCTTTCGAGGGAGGCTCGGTGGAAGGGCTATTCACTACAGGTGCCCAAGGGAATATCGCCACCTTCTGTGAGTGCATCCGGCGTGGGGATTCGAGCAATCCCTCTGTGGAACCAAGTGTGCGGAGCAATTTGACCACCATTTTGGGCCGAATGGCTGCCTATCGTCATGGGGAAGTGACGTGGGAAGAAATGATGCGGACGGCCGAAAAGTGGGAGTTCGACACTTCCGGCCTCCGGCAATGAAGGAAATGGGTGTACGGCATTTTCCCGCTGCCGGCTGGGGAAGCTTTCGCCAGCTGGGAAAAGCCGCTTGAGGAGCAAAGGGTACCGGAGTTCAGTGGAAGCTTTCAAGGATTCCGGCCGTCAAAGGCCAGTGGCCAGTCTGGGGAGAATTTTCGGGTGCCTCTTAGTCCCACGGTGTGGTTTCCGGGAACAGGTTGCACTGGGTGGCGAAATGTTCAGAGGCTCCCGGCGTTTTTTCTCGGGAAGTATTTTCCTCCGGGTGGTTACGTTTGGGATTTTGGGGAACACTTCGGTGGGGTTTTGCTAAGCCTCAGCTACGTAGGCAGATTGAGGAAAGTGGCTTTTTACCGGTAGTGGTTGAGCGAGAAACCCATGGAAGAAAGTCGGCAGTTACGGATTGCATTTATCGGTGCCGGCCAGATGGCTACAGCCTTGGCCGAGGGGCTTCTTCGGGCGGGAGTGATCACTGCAAGTCAGATCACCGCGGCCGATCCCGACCCTGAGGCAAGAAGCCGCTTTGCCCGAGCCACCAAGGCAACCGTATATGCCCAGAATTCCGATGCTATTTCTGGGAGCGATGTGGTGATCCTGGCTGTCAAACCCCGGTTGGTACCGGAGGTTCTTCGTGAGCTGGCCTCTGGCCTGGCGGACAAGTTGGTGATCTCTTTGGCGGCAGGTGTTTCCACGGGGAGCATTTTACAGGTTTTGGGGCCGGCTGCCCGGGTGGTCCGGGTCATGCCCAACACCGCTGTCCGCATTTTGCAGGGGACAAGTGTTTTTGTGCCGGCAGGAGCAACCAGCGAGGAGGATGTAGCGATTGTCCGTCGGCTTTTTGGGGCAGTGGGTGTGTGTATTGCCTTGGAGGAGGGGTTTTTGGATGCGGTGACGGCCGTCTCCGGATCTGGCCCGGCGTTGGTGTATCTCCTTGTGGAAGCAATGATCGACGCAGGGGTCCTTGTCGGATTGCCCCGGTCCACAGCCCGCACACTTGTGCTACAAACTTTCCGTGGGGCGGTGGAAATGCTCCGCGAAACGGGGGGACATCCGGCTGAGCTTGCGGCCCAAGTCAGTAGTCCCGGAGGTACTACCATTGCGGCTTTAAAGGTACTTGAGGAACGGGGAGTCCGTGGGGCTTTGATGGCCGCCGTGGAAGCCGCCGCTCGCCGGGCAGCCGAACTCCGCAGTCGTGACAATTGACCTATAGACGAAGTCAGTTGTTAGCTGTTGGGAATTTAACCTGGCGAACCAAAATTCGGGATAATTTCTAAGAGTTGGCTCGAGGAATAAGTTGGTTTAAGAGTTGGTTCGAGCAATAATTGGGTCCAAATTCCACTTGTTCCTGAATCACAGATTTCTGTTCCTTATTTTGAAAGATTTAGCGGAGTCGGCTGGAGGAGTCTGTGAGTCAACACCTGGCGGATTGAACAAGGAAAGTATAGGAGCCGGCCCAGCGGACGTTTTTCCTTTGGCACCTCTGAATACTGGTTCTCCAGCGTTTAAAGAGTCTTCCAGAACATCACCGGGGGTCAAGAAATCAGGAAGAGCCAAACAAGGTTTAAAACTATCGATCCATTGAGCATTGGCCTTTGAGAGTTTGAATTTCGGCGAGTTCCTTCCGGCTTTTCCGAGATCCCAGCCGGCCAACGGTTCCGGGAGTTGATTGGAGGTTACGTTTCGGTGTGCCCGCGAGGGGGGCTTCTCAGACGACAACTAGATGGCACGTCGGAATTCGAAGTGGTTGCAAGACTGAGAGTGCGAGAACCGGTGTCGTTCGACCGGGCTGCGGTGGGTTTTGCGGTGATTGATGTAGCTTTTTCCGAGCCTTATGAACTAGGGAGGGCAGAAGGGGAGTATGTCACTGTTTAGTGATCCGCGATACCGCTGGCGAGAGACGTATTTTGTGCTGTTCAAGTCGGAGCGTCGGCCCCTGTTGAAGAAAGTGGAACGGGCTCTTCGGCGGCTAAATCCCTCTTTTGTCCTCCTAAACCAGAAGGCCGACAATCAAGGGTTTTTCCAGTTTTTGACCTTAATCTCGCCCGACGATTTTGCCGCCTTGGATATCGCCTACACGGAAGGAAAAGATGTTGTGGAAGAGACCCAGGAACTTATCGAGCAGCTTGGCATAGGCGAGTTTGGCTCCGAAGATCGGCAGCGACTGCGGGAACTTTCGCGAATGGATGCCCGATTCGAAATTTACCATTTCGAGGAACTGCCGGAAGAAGACTCAGAGGACGAGGAGGATGAAGAGGATCTTCTGAATCCGGCCACCTTGCTTTTGGTTCTCGATCTCCTTTCCAAGATGACCGGCGGCATTAAGATCGATCCGGAGTCGGGAACTTTTGTCTAGTGGCGTTTTCGCCTGCTTTTGGAGAGGACTTTCACCCTTTCTGAGAATTCGACCGCCAAAGCGGGCAACTTGTGGGTTTAACGGATTGGTTTTTGGTTTGTCGAACGGGGAGAATACTCTGCGAGGGAATTCGGTGCAGCGAGCGGTTTTCCGGACGTCGCCTGGCAAAACCGGGATCTTCTCGTGGAGGGTCGAGAGCCTGTGCTTCGGTGGGAAGGGGGCCTGACTTTGGCCCCATGGAAATCCGCTCCGGATCGGCTTCATTCGGTAGGGCAGGCCGATTCCTGGAGCGGAAATTTGCCAGGCAGGCTTTTTGGGTAAGAGATGCCTCCCAGGATGATTCCGCAGGTTGAACCGGCTCTCCGGAAAGTGGTCTTCTTGCGAAATTGGGATAACAGGTTGGGAGTGGGCAGAAAGCTGCCCTCGGAGCTTGCCTCGGAAGCTGGTCGCGAAAGCCGATCCAGGCGGTTAATTGCATCCCAGCGAGCGGTTACAATATGCATGCACCCGTGGAGAGGCTTTTTCGCGACGGAAGTACAATTTCACCAGGGGGAGGTAGGTCGGTAATTTAGGAAGCCACCGGATCCACGGGAACTGTATGCCTGATAACAAATCGTTGGGAGATTTGCATCTGGGGACAGAGAACTGAGCGAAGAATTCTTACTTTGTGCGGAGGCACGTGCCTCCTGGTGAAAAATCCTCGGGGTTTCCCACGAATTGTGGATGTCGGCAGATCTTTCCGCACCGATTTGGGGAACGGAAGCAGTGGTTTAACAAAAAGCGGTTAGGATCGAACTTGGTGACTTTTGAGGAGTCCTCGCCATGGCAGTACCCGGTACGATGGGGCGAATTGCCCTTGTGGATTTGGATCGGGAGGAAATCCGGATCGAGCAACCTTCGGATGAGGTGTATCTTAAGTATCTTGGCGGGTACGGCTTGGGGGCTTACTACTTGTATCGGCTTCAAAAACCAAAAGTCGATCCTCTTGGGCCGGATAATCATTTAGGTTTTTTTGTGGGCCTTCTGACGGGCACTCCCGCCATCACGGGCAACCGCTATCTAGTGGTGGGGAAAAGTCCAAAGACCTTAACCTGGGGGGATGCAAACTCCGGGGGTACTTTCGGACCGCGGATGAAGGCGGCCGGGTTCGATGCAGTGATTTTCCGGGGACAGGCTAGTCGGCCAGTTTGTCTTCTGCTCGAAAACGGAACCGCTCGACTCCTGCCGGCAGAGGACTGGTGGGGCAAGGATTGTGTGGAAATAGATGACCTGGTTCGCGAGAAGTTTGGCCAAGAAGCTGGTTCGGCCTGTGTAGGACCAGCCGGAGAAAGACAGCAGCTTTTGGCGGCGGTCATTAACGACAAAGGTCGGGCTGCCGGTCGCAGTGGTTTGGGAGCTTTGATGGGTTCTAAGAGGCTGAAGGCGGTGATTGCCGTCGGTGATGCCACCCCAGGTATGGCCGATCCGGAAGGCATGAAAAAAGCTATCGAAGAATACCGTCGCTTTATCCGGGAACAAGATTTTTATAAAGTCCTTAGCCAGTATGGAACGGCCGGGATCACCGCAGGGTCTGTAGCCACCCAGGACTGCCCCATTAAAAACTGGGCTGGCACTCCCGATGATTTTCCAACGGCAAAAAAGATCAGCGATGATGCTGTGATTGCTATTCAGCGGCGGAAGTATGCCTGCTGGCGGTGCCCCATCGGTTGTGGCGGGGAAACAGAGGTCAGCGAAGGTCCCTTCA
>Ga0308310_1001521_pt1 | contig 10358 bp, 9 predicted proteins | sample HotsprSampleMS65_FD_203672 | JGI IMG/M metagenome (GOLD analysis project Ga0308310, IMG submission 203672) | Hot spring phototrophic mat microbial communities from Mushroom Spring, Yellowstone National Park, Wyoming, United States - 20090730_MS65 ...
GCCCACACCCACGGTTTCCTCACCTGAAACGCCGTCCGCTCCCCAGTATCCCGCCTCTCCCTCGGATCGATGGGCTGCTCTTGAGCAGGCGATCGAGGCAGCATACGAACACATCCGAAGCGAGCAGCCGAGCATCGGTCAAGAGGTCACAGATTGGTGCCACCAATTGCTGGTCGAAGCGCGAACCATCATAACCCAAGGCAGGATAGAAGATCTGCCGCGTGCCGAGTGGTGTGTCGAACAGGTACGTACACGCCTCGATCGGGCACAAAACAGTGTGAGCAAGATGTCCACACCCGTCATGCTTACCATGTGGGGGATCGGATGGTTCTTCGTCTCGGTGTACTTAATTTTCGATCCTCTCTGGTTGCTCAAATGGATTGGTCTGAGCACAGCGTCTGACTTTTTCATCAACCCCACCATATTCCTGCGTGCGCTGGTGTTCGGAGGGTTAGGTGGAGTGGCTGCCATCTTCTATCACGTGTTCAAGCATGTGCGCGAGCGTAACTTCGACGACAAACATACGCTTTCCTACCTGGGCAAGCCCTTTATGGGGATGATTCTCGGTGCGATGGCCTACTTAGGGATGTTTGTCCTCATGCGCATCTTGGGGATAAAACCGGTAGGATTACAGGTAAGCGATGCCGAACTGTTGACCCACGTGTTTTATATGGCAGCACTCTATCTCCTTGCCATAGCGCTGGGCTTCAAGGAGAATCGCGTCTTCAATCTGTTCAACCACGCTGTCAAGGCAATGCTGGGTGGTGAGTTCAGAAGATCTCGGGCGGAGCGGATTTAAAAAAGAGCCACCACCAGTGCATCCATGGGGGTATTGAGGCAGGTACGCCGTTCATCTCCCGAGAAGCGGTAGCAGCAGGCGGTGTGCTCTCCTCTTGGATCGCCGCTCCAGAGGCCGGGGAGTTTATGACGACGACCAGCGTCTCACCTGGACGCGTCCACTTAAGGCGCGTGTGTGCCACTTCTTCGACGTACGCATCGCTCTGCACATATTGCAAGCGGGCGCGCAGTTTCTCTTGGATGAGCAGCTGGCGGTTGATTTCATACTCTAGCTGCCGTACTTCCTGTTGCGCCCGGTAGAGCGCTGCCGCTCTCACCCCAAAATCTATCATCAGGAACAGAGACACTGCAACCACAGCCACGACAATGAGGTACATCAGTATCGCCTGAGGCGTGCGTGTCCTGCGCATCTGTCGGATCATCGCCTACCACCGTCATCCAGATAGAGCAGCACAACCGGGAAGAGTTCCACTGCATTTGAGTTATGTCTATACTTAATTATACACCCACTTGACCATAAAGTCAACCCTGAAATGCTAAGAGCGTTGAACGAACTTCTCGGCTTCCCCTTTATCGGCGCATTCTCGTGTGAGAACCCGAGCACATCACTCGCTGGAATGCCAACTCGAAATCCCCGCCCCAGTGCTTCTTATGGCCCCACCGTGATGTATGGCTGAATGCGCGCAAAGATGGCATCACCGATCCCGGGCACCTGTTTGATATCAGCGATATGCGTGAATGGCCCGTGCGCCTCACGCCATGTCACAATGCGCTCGGCTAAGGCAGGGCCAATTCCAGGCAGCGTTGCCAGCTCTGCTGCCGTCGCCGTGTTGATGTTGAGGTGTCTGGGGGAAGTCCCCGACTTCGTCACATCGCTTTCCCCAGCCGGTTGTGCACCTTGTTCGCCGCGACGCGGCACATGGATGTGTTGCTCATTGTGAAGTGCCAATGCCAGGTTAATGCGCTCCAGATCAGCATCCGTTGTAGCACCGCCGGCTGCGACCAGGGCATCCTTCACAATGCTCGAAGCGGGCAACTCGTATACGTCGGGACGATGGACCGCTCCTGTCACATAAACACGTAAGGACGCTGGAGTGGGTGTGAAAACAGGCGTTGGAGTATCAGGCGGGATCAGCTCCATAGCAGGGGGAGAGGATATCCGCAGCCAGAACAACGCGATCAGCATAATGGTCGAGTTGATGAGCACGACCAGTAAGTGACCACGGTTGCGCTCAATCCAGCTCATCACGGTGGCTTCGAATATAGCGCGCTTGCTCTAGTGCACCCAATCGGCCAGTCGCTGCCAGAGCGGAACACCCAACATCAGGATGCCCACCACCACGGCTACCAATGCAGTCATCAGCACACCCGCTGCGGCAGCATCCTTTGCCACTTTCGCCAGCGGATGATACTGGGTGGTCATCAGATCGATGGTTGCCTCGATCGCGGTGTTGAACCACTCAGCCACCAATACAGCCCCAATGACCAATGTGAGGATCACCCATTCAAGCCGGCTCAGTCCCACCACCACGCCCAGCCCAACCGCTAAGATCAGCGCCCCAAGATGGACGCGCGCATTGCGTTGTGTGCGCACCACATACCACAGACCATCCCATGCATGCTGGAAGCCGCTGAGCCAGGTGTCCTCCGGGTTCACCCTGCGTACCTGCATACTCAGAAACCTTCCTCCGTTTCGTTCGGTTGCACATGGGCCAGACCCAGCCGGTTCAGAACCATCGCCTGCTTGGCCCACATGGCTTCTTTGTCCTGAGGCGTCATGTGGTCATAACCGAGGAGATGAAGCACACCGTGCACCACCAGCAACACCAATTCTTCCACTGGTGTGTGACGCCCCATCGCCTGCTCAACAGCGCGTGGATACGAAATCACCACATCGCCGAGATAGGACGCGCCCTCTGGCGCTACGATGAAGTCGGGTGTGGTGCCACCGAATGCCAGGACATCCGTGGGAGCATCCATGCCACGATATGTGCGATTGAGCATACGCACTGTCTCGTCATCGCTGATCACCAGGGTCAGCTCGGCGTCGGCGACATCGGCGTCCTCCAGGCAAACCTGCGCGGCACGACGCAATGGTTCTTCTGCCACGTGTTCGCGATAGGCATCAGCGATCTGGATGTGGATCATCAGCGTTCTCGCACCTCCACTGTCACCATGCGCTCGATCACACCATCGCCCGTCTCAGCACGCAGGACATAAGTGGTCGTTGCAGTCGGACACGCTTCGCGCCAGCCATACGGACCGGTGATACCCTGGTTGCGAAAGTCACCTCCACTCAGATAAGCTGCCTTGATGTTTTCGATGTGCCACTGTAGAAGCGTGCATTCGCCAGGTGCAAGGCTGACCCGAGCGGCTACCAATTCGACGACCGGGCCGACCGGCGTGGGTGGCGGTGATGGAGAGGGCGTGAAGGTCGGCATACGCGTATAGGTCGGTGTGGGAAGTGGCGTGGCAGTGGCCGTAGGGGTAGGAGGTTCCGGTGTCACGACCACCGGAACCTCAGCGGTGTCCGAGGCCTGGGTGAAATTGGCAAACACCCATCCACGTCCCTCACTGCCATCCGGATAGACCACCTGCCACCACGTTGCCTCTGGGTTCTTTCCTGTGATGCGCAGCCTTGTGCCGGGTGGCACCAGCCCTAAAATGGGATAATGCTGTCCTGGTCCTTGGCGCACATTCAAGACTACGGTGGTGATCACGAACGCGCCGGGTTCTTCAGGGGTAGGGGTCACGCTAGGTTCAGAGACCTCGGTGGGGGCAGGCACAGCCACGAGAAACAGCATCACGGGTTCACTGGCCACACCTTGGACATTGTACGCCTTTAGCTGCAACGTATAATTGCCGGCTGCCGGCGGTGTCCAAACCCATTCGGCCTGCAGCGTTTGGGGTGTCTCGCCATTTGTGGCGCTCTGTTGTCCTATCAGCGTTCCCCCAACCCATAACTCCATACGCATCACACCTTGGGCATCGTTGGCCACCGCACTCACCCGGACGGGTTCATGAACGCGCACCTGTGTGCCCGCTGCTGGTGATTGGACAAATACGACGGGGGCTGTCGGCGCAACCGGAGCAGCTGGTGTAGAGAGCACATAGGAGAGCATCCCTCCCAGTGCCAGGATCAAAACCACAACGATCACCAAACCCGCCATGCCGGCGGCAAGCAGCCAGATCGTGTTGTTGCGTACAGACCCGGAGACAGCCACTCCTTCCTCAGCCCTCACCTCGTGCCGGGGTGATCCAGGTTTCAGCGGCATCATCGCCAGCGTGTCGGGAGCCGGCAATCCTTCTATGGAGAAGACCGTCCTCCCAATAGCGATCGTATCGCCCGGTTGCAGCGCCCGAGGCTGGGTTATGCGTCGTCCACTCACCAAAGTGCCATTGGTGCTCCCAAGGTCTTCAATGATCAGCGTGTCACCTCGGCGTATCAGACGGGCGTGATAGCGCGATACCTGGACATCATTCAGGACCAGATCGTTATCCGGAGCACGGCCAATCCGCATGGTCTCGCCCGACATGATATATGCACGGCCGATCTGATCACCCAGCTGCACCCGCAATCGCACCGGAACGTGCCCTGTGGCCGACTGGGTGTTACTCGTGGGGCTCTGTTCTGCTTCCGAAATCGGCTCCAAATCCATTTTCGATCTCCTGATCATCCCTGGCGCTCGATGCGCGGATTCACCCACACGGCGTGATCTTGTTCAGTGGAGGCTCCGCCCTGCACGACCAACCATATGCGCTGCCCACCGGCCACCGCGCTGAGATCCACTTCAACGGTTTTGAGCAATCCATCCGCACCATCATCCTGAGTTGCCAGCAGCTTAAACCCAGACAAGTTTCCACCGTCAATGCCCACCAGAAAACGCGCCTCGCCTGTTGCTCCGGCCAGGAAGCCCACTCGGGCCACAAAACGATCTCCCGGCCGCACCGGTGCCGGCAACGTGAAGAGCCCCAGGATATTCCCATTGGGTACTCGCTCGGGATGCATCTCAAGCACGCGTGCCGGCCAGGAACCGTCTTCCAGCTGCTCTCCATCCCGCCATCGCGCAAAACCGCGTGGATCGTCCGGAGCGCCGTTCCAAGGCAGCAGATCGTGGCCATTGCTCCAGGTGGCGGCCGGTGCAGCACTCAAGAAGTCGAACAGCACGCGCGGCCCGGACGGCTCACGCACAACTATCATGACCTCGGCGGTGGTGCTGCCAAAAGCGTTGCGCGCCACTAGCATATAAGTCGTGGTTGCAGCAGGCGATACCGTTTTGGATCCCGCAGCTACCACCTCTTCTTCATCGCCACTATAGCGCAGATAGGCCGTTTCCGCGTTCATCAACTCCCAGCGCAACGTAACCGTCTCGCCCGGATTGATGACATAACGGTCGGCCGTAAAGGCGAGGATGACCGGTCGCAGCGGGTTGGGGGTCGCCGTGGGTGTTGCTGTCGGAACCGGGGTCGCCGTCGGGGTCGGTGTGTCGGTCGGGGTCGGAGTGGGCGTTGGCGTGGGCGGCGCAGGCACGACCGGCACGTCCTCTGCATTGGATGCTGTGGTGTATTGCGGTCGTGCCGATACCCAGCCACGCTGTGCGCTGCCTGGGGGGTACTCGATTTGCCACCAACTACCCTCTGCATTGCGCCCGGTGATGCGCGCCGATTGCCCACGCGCCAGCCATCCGATCGGGGGTGCGTATTCGACGCCCGGTCCAAAACGCACATTCACGCCTACAAGCGCGGTGACCATGGGTTCACCCGGCACTTCATCAACCGCTGCAGCCGTCGTGGTGGGAAGTGCGGACGTCTCGGGAGCAGTGGACACAGCTGGGGCTGGAGCAACAGAGGGAGTGGCGACATCACCCTCCGCGATAACGTTGACGTAAACTTGAGCAGGTGTGCTGGCGACATTGTCTGACGTATAGGCACGTACCTCCAGCACATGAGTGCCCAACGCATTGGGTGTCCATGGCAAGCTGGCACCATAGGAACTGACCGGCGGATTGAGCGTTTGCACACGCACAACCTGTCCGTCCACCCATAGCTCTACCCGAGCGATGCCGCGTGGATCGGTCGTGGCCGAGACAGATTGCACGACGATCTCATGTCCAACTGGAACGCTGCTGCCGGACTGGGGATGGGTGATCACCACAGTCGGATGGCTGCGCGGAGTGGGAATAACGGCACAGGCAAGGGCTATCATCAACAGCAACGCAGCGGATGAGAACACCCCTCGACGGAGATAGACGTTCATTGCGCGTCCCCCATTTCGCAGCCCATATTATACCCCAAGCTGTCATCAGGGAAACCTGGTTCATCAGGTGGTTGGATGCTTTTCTCCAACGCTCGCATTGTAGCATCTTACGACGAATGATGGTAGTATTGGGCCAAGATGGTTATTGGTCACGGGTAACCCCGGGATGGATCTACTTCTGTCCTGTTCGCAATGCGCTCTGGAACATATCACCTTCACCGTGGTGGATGTAGAAACGACCGGGCTTGACCCTACTTGGGGGCATCGCCTGTGCGAAATCGCCATCGTGCTCTGGCAAGGGGGCCGCGAGCTGGAGGCCTTTATCCAGCGGGTTAACCCAGAACGCCCGATCGACCCCGGCGCCCAAGCTGTACACGGCATTTCAGACGAGGAACTGCGAGATGCGCCGCGCTTTGAGGAAATCGCCTCTGTCGTGCGCAATTACCTTGAACGTGCGGTCTTAGTGGGACATAACGTCCTCTTCGACGTCAGTTTCCTGGCTGCCGAGTGGCGTCGTTTGCGCTGGCCGCCGCCGGATGTGATTCTTGTGGATACCTTGGCGTTGGCCCGCATCTGGCTGGATCTGGCCAGCAATCGTCTGACATCGGTTGCTGATGCGCTGGGCATTTCCACGGAGGCGGCCCACAGCGCTTTGGGCGATGCGCGCATCACCGCGCAAGTGCTTTACGCACTGATGCACCTTTTGAGCAGCCACGGCGTCCACACGCTGGAGGACCTGATCGAGGCCCAGGGAGGTCCTGTCTTCTGGCCCGACAGCTCGTGGGAAGATCTGCCCGACATCCTTCTGGAGGCGCTTTCGTGTGGACGGGAGCTTTGGTTGCGCTACATGGACAGATCTGGCATTATCACCGAGCGTCGGGTGCAACCGCTGGATGCAAATACCGAATATCTGATCGCCTACTGCCACCTGCGTCAGGCACAGCGTGTCTTCCGCCTCGACCGGATCCTGGCAATGTGGTTCTAGCTCGCCTAACTCACCATTCTCAGTCCTCCCCAGAGGAGAGTGTTGAAAAAGTCCCTTGGCCGCCCAGACTTTTGTAGGCAAATGGACCAATCAAGCGGGTAACAAAGACTTTTTCAACATCCTCCTCGGATATATCTTTCGCTGATGGGAGAGCACGTGTATAATTCCAGCGTGGGGATGGGGTGGACAGCCAAATAGCAAATATTGTTCCTCAAGAAAAGGAGAGAGCTATGTTAAACCGTGTCTACCCGTTCTTGATCATCGGACTCATCGCGACGTTCCTGGCAACTTGGCTGGCAGGTGGCTATGCCCGCGCTGAGGAACGCAGCAATGAAGAAGTCGTTGTGGCTGCCGGCGAGGTCGTGGATGACGACCTTTACGCCGCCGCAGATAGAATTGTGATCAATGGCACGGTCAAGGGAGATTTGATCGCCTTCGGTCGTGTGGTGCTCGTCAATGGCGTAGTGGAGGGGGATCTGATCAGCTTTGCCCAAGCCATTGTAGTGCGTGGTGTTGTCCAGGATGACGCACGCGTAGCGGCCCAGGCCTTCATCGTCGAAAAAGAGGGCCGAATTGGAGATGACATCAACGCAGGCGCCTACGGCATCGCACTCCAGGCGGGGAGTGAAGTCGGCGGTAATGTGTGGGTCGCAGCCAGTCAGGTGACATCGGCGGGACGAATCGCTGGAGATCTTGCCGGTGGCGGTGAGAGCGTGCACATCGCCGGAAGCATCGGCGGCGACGTTGAGCTCAGTGTGGCCGATAGCGAAGCGGGACCTCGCTTCTCCCTGACAGCCTTCCTGCCCCAGTTACCCGAAGGAGTTCGGCTGCCCGAGATCCCCTATGGACTGAGCGTCGCACCCGAGGCGCGCGTCGCAGGGCGGTTTGCCTATGCCACTCGTGTCCCCGTCGTCCTGCCCGAAGGTGTGGTACGTGGCGAGATCGTGCATCGTCCTCTCGAGATGCCCGTCGAAGAAGAAGCGCCGCAGCCCGCCGCGTTCGGTTCGCCTGCCTGGGTGGTTGACCAGGTGCAACGTTTGTTGCGCCTGATGCTGGTGGGTCTGTTGGCCGTCTGGCTGGCAGGCCGTGGATTGCACCGCACCACGGCAGCGCTGTGGGCACGTCCTTTCTCCAGCCTGGGCTGGGGTATCCTCAGTCCCTTCGCGATGCTGATCTTTCTCATCGCCGCCGGCTTAGTCATCCTAGGTGTCGCGGTGTTGCTCGGCTACGTCCTGGGTTCCACCGCGTTGCTGACACTTTTGCTCAGCGCCGCCACCGGCACCATCGTTGTGATTTACCTGATGCTCGTCTTATACATCGGAGCTCTGGTCACTGCCTTTGCGCTGAGCAAGCGCATCCTGGGAACGCGGGTCGTACATCCAATCTGGCTGATGCTGCTTGGCATTGTCATCCTTTGGGTGTTGACATTGATCCCGGTGGCGGGAGTTTTCATTGGGATTGTGTTCGCTCTGTTCGGCTTGGGAGCTATCTGGCTGGCTGTGCGAAGGATCGGAGCGGCAGAGGCAGAGCTGCTGGCCACACCAGGCTGAAGCAGCACCGTTCTTACCACTTCAGAAGATGGCTGGAATCCATCACAAGCCCAGCCGCGCTCTGGAGGTACAGAACTCGTCGTTGGCGCAGCGTAGCCCATAGGCGATCTTGTCCCTTCTCACAGAACATATAGTCGGGTCAGCTGCCGATTGCCGGAGGTACCGATCGGCTGTCTGTTTAGCCTATCCTGCGCTGCGCTAAGTGGGCCCAACATCTCGGTTCTGCCACCGATCAAAAAATGTTACCGAGGTGGGACCGGTGATGGAGCGAGCGGTGTTTCTCTTTCAAGACATCATATGGGTCAGGGATCGCATCCATCTTCACAACGTTTCTGGGATCGCGCTGTCTCCCGAGGCGATCCTCGGGCTGCGCGTGCTTCAAAAAAGCCACAAGATGTTTGTCTTTGCGAACCATCCCGACGAGGCCCATGAAGAGACCGTTGCGGAAGTGGAGCGACTGCAGGAGCAGCTCCCCAATCTCCTCGCACGGTACGGTGTTTGTGTTCAACGCTTACCGCATCCAGCAACCGAGAATGGGCTGTGTCTCGAATCACCCCTTTCTTTGCTCAGCAAGATCGCTGAAGAGCATCGGATCGATTTGTCCAACTCTCTTGTCATCAGCAACCGCCTGAGCGATGTAGAGTGTGCCGCCGAGGTCGGTGTGCCGGGCATTTACATTGTGGGCGAGCGCGAGCCTCAACCTCAACTCGTGCAGCTGCCCAACTGCCTCATCGCCACCGACATTCTGGATGCAGCTCTGTTGGCGATGGAGAGGCACTTGTCCCGTTACGGAGAGCAAATCCTGGTGGATGTGGAACGCGCTGCCATGATCTTAAAGGATGGTGGAGTGGTGGCGTTCCCCACAGAGACCGTCTATGGGCTGGGAGCCAACGCACTTGATCCCATCGCCGTGGCGCGCATTTTCGAGATCAAAGGGCGTCCGCGTTTTGATCCTTTGATCGTCCATGTAGCGGCATTGCACCAGGTGCAAAACCTCGTGACCGAGCTTCCCGAACCCGCTCAAGCATTGATGGGCTCCTTCTGGCCAGGCCCGTTGACCCTTGTGCTCCCGAAAAGCGACCGTGTTCCAGAGATTGTCACCGCCGGGCTTCCCACAGTAGCCGTCCGCATGCCGGACCACCCGGTTGCGCTCACCTTGATTCGCAGGGCAGGCGTGCCGATAGCCGCTCCGAGTGCCAACCGTTTTGGCCGCGTCAGCCCCACGACGGCTGAGCACGTGCACCAGCAGCTGGGCAGCGCGGTAGACTTGATCCTCGATGGTGGCCGCTGCCCGATCGGGGTCGAGTCCACCATCATATCCGTCCTGGAAGATACCGTCACACTGCTCCGGCCGGGTGGTACGCCACTTGAGGAGGTCGAACGTCTCGTGGGTCCCGTACAACGCCGCACCCAAGCATCGGCAGCGCCCCTGGCTCCTGGACAACTGGCGCATCATTACGCACCTCAAACGCCTTTAGTGCTCAAAGGTCAAGAGCTCCCAGAGAGGGCGTTGCGGCGTGGACTGCTTTCTTTCACCGTCCCTGCCAGCGCGGAAGATTTCGTTGCCGTCGAGGTGCTCTCGAAAACCGGAGACCTGCGCGAAGCAGCGGCGAACCTGTTTGCCGCGCTCCACCGACTGGACGCTATGCACCTGGACGTGATCGTCGCCGAGCTCGTTCCCGAGGTTGATCTCGGGCTGGCAATTAACGACCGTCTGCGTCGTGCTGCGCGAAAGTGAAGCACCGATTTGCGACCGATTGTCGTGGGG
>Ga0308310_1001522_pt1 | contig 10356 bp, 13 predicted proteins | sample HotsprSampleMS65_FD_203672 | JGI IMG/M metagenome (GOLD analysis project Ga0308310, IMG submission 203672) | Hot spring phototrophic mat microbial communities from Mushroom Spring, Yellowstone National Park, Wyoming, United States - 20090730_MS65 ...
AGAAGAAGTGTGTAGATTTGTGAACTATCTTTCAGCTGTTTGCACCTCCGCCGCCTTGGGCGAGTTCAAGACCAGCCTGCCGTTTTGGAAGTAGCTTCCGCCCAGGGTGAAAAACCAGTAGGAGAAGGTTGAGGTGTCGGGCTGGAAGAAGTAGACGGGAGCTTTTTCCTCTTGCGAGATGCGCCTGGCAGTAGCGATAAACTCCGCGATGGTGAGGGGAACTCTGGCCCCATGCTTCTTCAATAGGTCGCGGTTGTAGTACAGAAGCTGGACGCTCTTGTTGAAGGGCACGCCGTAGACTTGCCTGTTAAAGGTCACCGCGTTGACGAAAAGGGGGTTGACCCCTTTCAGGTCTACCCCTATGGCCGACATGGGCACCAAGGCGTCGGACTCTAGGTAGAGCGCCATGTTGTTCTCGAAGGCCTGGGCCATTGCCGGAACCTTTCCGCTGGTAAAGGCGGCCTTGATCTTGGTAGAGAGGTCGCGGTAGTTTCCCTGGGAGATGGGCCGTACGCAAACCTGGCTGCCCTGGGTCCTGTTGAACTCGATCACCAAGTTCTCGAGCGCGGTCTTGGGGGCTCCACCGGTAAAACCATGCCACAGCTCGGCAACCACTTCAGCCTTTTCACACTGCCCCTTGATGACGTCCTCAGGTCTTTGCCGGGCCAAGGCCAAGCCTGTGAGGACAGCCAGACCAAGTATTACGTGTTTCACTTTTCTTCCTCCTAGTGCTCCTAACCGGAGCAATATACACTGACACATGCCGATGTCAGTTTCATGTCAGTTCATGCTGTGATTTTTGGCCACTATTTGATTCCACTGCGGGCCACTCCTTGAATAAACTGCTTCTGGGCGAAAAAATATCCCAACACAATTGGCAGAATCGAGAGTGTAGAAGCCGCCATCAAGGCCCCGTAATCGCTTCCGGCCTCGCCGATAAAGACCTGCAGTCCTCGCTGGATGGTGTACATCTCGGGCTTGTCAGTTACAATCAGGGGCCACAGGAGTGCGTTGTAAGCCCCCAGAAAGGTGAAGATGCCGTAGGTAATCAGCCCTGGCACCGCTAGCGGCAGCGCGATGCGCCAGAGCTGGGTCCAGTAGCTTGCCCCATCAATCCGTGCGGCATCGAAGAGGTCGTTGGGTAGGGATAAGTAAAACTGCCGCAACAGAAAGATGCCGAACACAGAGGCCAGCCAGGGTACGATCAGGGCATAGTAGGTGTTGATCCACCCCAACTTGGAGAGCAGCACATAGCTGGGGATGAGCAGCACCTCACCGGGAATCATCAAGGTAGCCAGGATTAGGAGCCAGACCACGCCCTTGCCAGGAAAGGCGATGCGGGCCAGGGAAAAAGCAGCCATGGCAGCCAGCAGCAGCCCTACCAGCACCTGGGTACCTGCGGTGAAGAAGCTGTTGAAGAAGTAGCGCCCGAAGGGGGCTGCGTTCCAAGCCTCGCGGTAATTGTGCAAGACATAGCCCAGTGCTCCTGGCGCTACATTGACCCATTCCAGCCGCCAGTCATCCCCGCTCGAGCGCACCGCATCGGGGGGCAGCTCGGGCCGGTAACTGGGGTAACTTTTGGAGATGAGCACCACCAGCGGCAACAGCCGGAAGGATTGGTCGGAGTTGTTGGTAACGGCAATCTCCCAGTAGCCCTCCCGAAAGCGGGTCTGGATCTGGCTGCCCTCGGCCCGCGGATCGAAGAAAGCACCTGCAGCAGTAGGGATGCGCACCTGGGGTGGTGGTCCTGCTTCGCCGGTGTAGATTCGCAGAGTGACCGTTCGGCCTGCCTGGTAGCCACCCCAGAGGGCGCTGCCGCCTTGTGCTCCCAGCTGGGCGGCGGCTTTCCAGTTGGCGGCTTTGAGCCGCTCGGGGATCCAGACTGGCTGGCTTTGCTGGGCCTCCTGCGGGCTTTTGAGGCTAGTGGCCAGCATCCAGTAGAAAGGAAAGGCCATCGCCAGTGCACCCCCGCTCAGCACCAGGTAGAGGAGGAGGCGGGCTGCAGTAGATCGCAGGTCAGGCCTCATAGGCTACCTTTCGCTCGAGCACACGCTGTTGAATAACCGTCAGGACCAGGATCACCGCGAACACCACCATCGCGATGGCGCTGGCGTAGGAAAAGTCTGAGTCGCGGAAGCCCTTGTTGTAGAGGTACAGGGTAATGGTGAGGGTATCCTGTAGCACCCCTCCGGTGGGGGTCAGAATGAGCACCTGGGTAAAGACCTGAAAGGCCCCGATCAGCCCCAGGGTGGCGAGAAAAAAGGTGGTGGGGGAGAGCAGCGGCCAGGTGTGTAGCGCTGCTGCTGCCACCAGCTGGCCCCATCGAGCTGGGCAGCCTCGTAATACTCTTTGGGGATGTTTTGTAGCCCGGCCAGAACCACCACTATCTGGTAGCCCAGCAGGTGCCAGAGGCTCATGGCCATGATGGCCAAAAAAGCCACGCTGGGCCCAGCCCAAAAGCCTCGTAGCTCGATGCCCAAGGGGGCCAGGGCCAGGGCGAAGATCCCCTGTGGGGTGGAGAGCCAGTCTAGACCCGGGGTTCCCAGCAGCCAGTTGAGAAAGCCAAACTCGGGGTTGTAGATCCAGTCCCAAACCGCTGCTGCAGCGGTGAGCGCGGTGATGTAAGGCAGAAAATAAAGCGTGCGGAAGAATCCTTGCAGGCGCACCTTTTCGTTGAGCAAGATGGCTACCAGGGTCGCCAGCACAATGCCTAGGGGAACGGTCACTATCACGAACCAAAAGGTGTTGGCGATAGCTTTCCAGAATAGCAGGTCGCGGGTGAGCAGGATTTCGTAGTTGGTGAGCCCTACAAACCTGCTCTCACCTATAAAGTTGAAGCGGTCTAGGAAGGAGATCCACAAAGCGTACAAGCTGGGGATGACCTGCCAGACCAAAAGCAGCCCCACCGAGGGCCATACCAGCAACCAGCCCCAGAAGGCGGCCTGCTCCCGCTCGGACATCTGGGGCGACCAGACCAGATAGAGCGCGCCCACACCGGCCAGAACGAGAAGTACAGCCGGAAAGCTGCTGTATCCGAGCCCGACGCCCGCCAGGAGTAGGCCCAGCCCTGGCAGCAACCACAGGCGAAAGGCTCTGAGTGTGGCCTCGAGCGCTGCCCCCAACAGCAGTAGGGCTCCCAGCCCGTAGGCCCAGCCAGGGAGCAGCTCGAGCTCCACCGCCAGCCGAATCAAAGCTAGGAGGACTGCTGCCCCAAGCACCAGCGCAGGGCGGTAAGACAAAGAACCTGCAGCGCCCAATCTCACAACGTGAGTCTACCCCCCCTAACGTCAGCAAAGTATAAGCCAGGGGCAGGGAGCGCAAAGGCTGCAAGTGGGGCAGGTGGCTCAAGATATCGCGCCGCGATATAGTAACCCTGATGATTTTGCTGGTTCCCGAAGTGGTAGAGCCCCGGCATCTGCAGGACTTCCCGCCAGGGGTCAAGGTGGCTTTTTTGCCCAGGGAGGGACCGCTGTCGGAAAAAGCCCTGCAGGCCGAGTTTGCGGTGGCGCCCTATGGAAGCGGGGCCCGGCGCTTTTTTGCCGAGCTGCCCAGGCTCAAGCAGCTCAAGGTGGTGCAGACCCTCACGGCAGGGGTGGACTGGATTCTGCCCCACCTGCCCCCTGGTCTGGTGCTGTGCGATGCGGCCGGCGTGCACGACGTACCGGTATCGGAGTGGATTGTGGCGGCCATACTGGGGGCCATCAAGCGCTTCCCCGAGTTCCGCGATGCCCAGCGGGAGCAACGCTGGGACTACCGCTGGGTGGAGGACCTCGAGGGTGCTACGGTGCTTTTTTTAGGCTATGGTTCCATCGCCCGGGCCACCGAAAAACGCCTGGCCCCCTTCGAAGTGGAGTTTATCCGGGTAGCCCGCACGGCCCGTAAGGGGGTACACACCTGGGCCGACCTGCCCCATTTGCTGCCTAAAGCTGACGTGATTGTCAACCTGCTGCCCCACACCCAAGAGACCGACAGGCTAATTGGGGCCGTTCACTTTGCCCAGATGAAGCCGGGCGTGCTGTTTGTGAACGCGGGGCGCGGCAAGACCGTAGACCAGGAGGCCCTGGTAGAGGCCATCCGCGCCCGGCAGGTGCGGTTGGTTACCGACGTTACCGACCCCGAGCCCCTGCCCGAAGGACACCCGCTGTGGTCGCTGCCAGAAGTGTTTCTGACCCCCCATATTGCCGGCTCGACCCCCAGGCTCTTCGAGCGGGGCTTCCGGCTGGTGCGCGAGCAGGTGGCCCGCTATATGCGCGGCGAGCCCCTGCAAAACGTGGTGACCGATGGCTATTGACCTGTTGCTGGCCCTGATATTTGCTGCAGGCGCTTGGGCTATGTCCTTACGGGTCTCGCTCGAGGTTAGCCGGACCCCAGCCCACAACCGGCTGCAAAGCCGCATCCATCTGGGAGCTACGCTGGCCAGCCAGTTGCTCTACGTGTTGCTGGTGCAGACCATAGGCTCCTGGCGCGATGCCTTGCTGGTGATTTCGGTTATGCTGCTTTTGGCCTGGTATGCCATGCTGAGCCTGAGCAAAGCCGTGGGCCAGAGCACTGCTGGGGCTCGACACCTGTTCCAGCGTCTGGAGCTTAGGGGGCACCGGGCTTTTGCCTTTGCCGTGCTGGTTCTGATGGGCGCAGGTGCACTGCTGGGGCTATTTGACCCTCTTTTGGCGCTAACCCTGACCCTGCCCTTTGGTGTGGCCCTGTTTTGCACCCTCGGGGTTCCCCACTGGGTACGCAAAAAGGCCCAGCCGGTACTACCGCTGGGCCGGGCGTACCAAAAACAGGGCTGCCGAGATGAGCAAGAAAGCGATTGCCGCCTGCAGCGGGATGGGGAAGCCGGGCATATACTCGACATTGCAGGGGATGGGGCCTTTGCAGACACTCGGGGCTAGACCGGGCATCCACAGCTCCAGGAGGTGGTAGCTGCTCCAGAACAGCCCCAAAAGTGAAAGGGTGAGGGCGTAGGGCCGGATCTGGGGGTCGTTGCGCCAGATGGCGATACCCAGAAGGAAGGCCAGGGGATACATGGCGACGCGCTGGTACCAGCACAGGGTGCAGGGGATGAAGTTGCGCACCTCCGAGTAGTAAAGGCTACCGAAGGTGGCGACCAGCGCCACCAGCCAGGCAAAGGCCAGCAGCAGGAGGTTGCGATCCAGCGCGGAGGAAGACCAGGCTCGCATAGACTTATTCTATACTGTGAGCTTGTGAAGCGGCCTAGGGTTGGTCTTGTGCCGGTCAGCCCAGCAGGGCCTCGACAAACTCACCCGCATCGAAGGGTTGTAGGTCGTCGGCTTTCTCACCTACCCCGATAAACTTGATGGGCACCCCTAGGGTGCGCACGATGGGCACCAGAACGCCCCCCTTGGCCGTACCGTCGAGCTTGGTTACAATCACCCCGGTCAGGCCCACGGTTTGGTGAAATTTTCTGGCCTGTTCCAGGCCGTTCTGCCCGGTAACGGCGTCCAGCACCAGCCAGACCTCGCCGGGTTCGCCAGGATCGGCCTTAGCGATGGCCCGCTTGACCTTGGCCAGCTCTTCCATCAGGTTGTGCTTGGTGTGCAGCCGCCCGGCAGTATCCACCAAAAGCAGGTCCATTCCTCGGGCTTTGCGGGCCGAGGCTGCGTCAAAGGCCAGCGCGGCAGGATCGGAGCCCTCGGGGGCCTGGATGACCAGAATGCCCAGCCGTTCCCCCCACAGCCTGAGCTGGGCCCCGCCTGCGGCGCGGAAGGTGTCTCCCGCACAAAACATTACGCTTTTGCCCCTGCTTTGGTAGTACTGCCCGAGCTTGGCGATGGTGGTGGTTTTGCCCACCCCGTTGACTCCCACCATCAGAATCACCTTACCGGCGGGCTCGATGGTGGACTTTTTGGCGTTAGGGCTGAAGCCGGCCCTGCGGATTTTGGCCCGGAACTGGTCGGGCTCGAGCTGAACGGTAAGGGCTTGTTTGAGGGCCTGGCGCAGGTCTTTTTTGCCCGCTCGGCGCACTTCTTCCAGCACCTCCTGGGTGGCTTCTACCCCCACGTCGGCGGAGATCAGGGCGAACTCGAGCTCCTCCAACACCGCTTCGGGGTTCTCACTCCAGGGGATGGCCCTAGCCAGGTTATCGCGGGTTTTGCTGAGGCCTTCTCTGAGGCGTTGCAGCCAGCTCATGGTCTTTTAGTCTAAACGCTCGGTCTGCCCAAGATGTGGGTTGAGCAGGCTCTGCTATGATGGACAGGTTGTTATGGTTGTGCCTTCTACCCCCGAGAACCTCGAGCGCGCCGCCCAGATCCTCTGCAGCGGCGGGCTAGTGGCCTTTCCTACCGAGACCGTCTATGGACTGGGGGCCAACGCTTTAGATGCGACCGCTGTGGCTAAAGTTTTTGAGGCCAAGCAGCGCCCCAACTTCGACCCGCTAATCGTTCACATATCCCATTGGGACATGTTGCAGCAGGTGGTGCGGGAAGTACCAGCTATGGCCGAAAAACTCATGGCGCGTTTCTGGCCCGGCCCCCTTACCCTGGTGCTGCCCAAGTCGGAAGCGGTTCCCGGCATCGTCACCGCAGGGCTGCCTACGGTGGCCGTACGCATGCCCGCCCACCCGGTGGCCCAGACCCTGATTCAAAAGGCTGGGCTGCCCATAGCAGCACCGAGCGCCAACCCCTTTGGCTACCTGAGCCCCACCCGGGCTGAGCATGTTGAACGCACCCTGGGCCACCGGGTAGACCTGATTCTGGACGGGGGTTCTACCCTGCATGGGGTAGAGTCCACCATCGTCCTGCTGGGCCAGAGGCCGGTCTTGCTGCGACACGGAGCGGTGCCGCTGGAAGAGCTGGAGCAGGTGCTGGGTACGCTGGTGTCGCAGGTGGAGGCGAGGGAGAAGCCCCTGGTGCCAGGCCAGTTGCCCCAGCACTATGCCCCCCGCACACCCATACGCATAGCTGCGCCAGAAGAGGTTCCATTGGCCCTGCGTAAACGGGTGGGCTACCTGGCCTTCCGTGAGGTGCCCAAGGGGTTTAAGGTGGTTAAGGTATTGTCCCCCACCGGCGACCTGGTAGAGGCTGCCGCTCACCTTTTCGAGGCCCTACACCAGCTCGATCGGCTGGGCTTGGAGTTTATCTACGCCGAGCCGGTGCCTGAGGTGGGCTTGGGGAGGGCCATTATGGATCGGCTTCGGCGGGCTTCGGCCTAAACTGGTCCGGCTGGGTCAGGATATAATCGGGCGAGGCCAAGGATGCGGGGGCGAAATCTTTTCCTATTGCTTCTGATCGCCGTGATGGCGGTTTTCGCATGGCGGAACTGGGCTGTCTTTAGCGAGCAGAAAACCCTATCGCTGATCTTTACCGAGTTTAGTGCGCCGTTTGGCATTGTGATGCTTTGCATCATGGCGGTGCTGGTGGTGATCTACTTTCTTTACACGGTGGGCCTCGAGGCGGCAGCTTTGCTCGAGGTTAAGCGCTATGCCCGCGAGCTGCTGGCAGCCCGGAAGCTGGCCGACGAAGCTGAGGCCAGCCGTTTTTCCGAGCTAAAGAGGTGGCTCGAGGGGGAGCTGGCCAGCCTCAAGGCCCAAAGCCCCGTAGGGCTCGAGGCCCGGCTACGGGAAATCGTTGAGCGGATCGACCGGGTGGAGCAGGAGCTGCGCGAAGACATTGAGAGAGCGGGCAACACCCTGGCAGCATATATCGGGGAGCTGGAAGACCAGCTTACCGGCCGGGACAACCACCCGCCCCCGCGTTGAGGAAATCGCTCAAACCCGCTAAACTAGACCCTGCTTGGGGGCCGTTAGCTCAGCTGGTTAGAGCAAGCGACTCATAATCGCCAGGTCGCGGGTTCGAGTCCTGCACGGCCCACCAACTTTTTTGTGCTTCCGGCCTTCCGCGGGGGTCTGGAACACGGGGGCGGCCTTGAAGCAGGTAATCGCCAGAGCAGGTAAAGAAAAGAAAATACGCAACTTTTATCCCGGCCTGTTCGCCGATGAACTGGCCCAGGTGCCCGAGCAAGCCGGAGTTGTGCGGGTGGTTTCCCACGAGAATAGCTTTTTGGGCATCGGCTACTACGACCCTCAAAGCCGCGTGGCGGTGCGGGTTTACCGCTTTGAGGATGGCCCGCTGGACAAAAAGTTTTTTCAGCAGCGCTTTGCACAGGCCCGACAAAAGCGGGCCCAGATGGGAGACTTTTACCGCCTGGTGCACGCCGAGGCCGATGGGCTGCCGGGGCTGGTGGTGGATCGTTTTGCGGATTTGCTGGTGTTGCAGGTGCGTAACCGGGCCATGGAAGCCCTGCGGGAAAGCTGGCTGCCCGCCCTGATCGAGGTGATGCGGCCTGCCGGTATTTACGAGCGTTCTGATGTAGACAGCCGCCGTCAGGAGGGCCTGCCCGAGCGGGTGGGCGTTCTGTATGGTCAGGTGCCGCCGGTGCTGGAGGTGCGGGAGGACGGCCTGGTTTTCCCGATCCCGCTGGCGCTGGCCCAGAAAACGGGTTACTACCTCGACCAGCGGGAAAACCGTAGGCGCTTTGAGCGGATGGTTCAGCCTGGTGAGCGGGTGCTGGACGTGTACAGCTACGTGGGAGCCTTTGCCCTGCGGGCGGCCCGCAAGGGAGCCTATGCCCTGGCTGTGGATAAAGACCTGGATGCCCTAGCGGTGCTGGACCGCTCAGCCCTTCTCCAGGGTTTGCAGGTGGATATCCGCCAGGGCGATGCTCAAGCGGTACTGGAAAGCCTGGCGCGCGGCCAGACCACACCCTTCCAGCACGTGTTGCTTGACCCGCCCACCCTGGTCAAAAAGCCTGACGAGCTGCCGCGGGTCAAGAGGCTCCTGGTGGATCTGCTCCGGCCAGCCCTGCGCCTGCTGGATCGGGGGGGGTGGCTCTGGCTTTCGAGCTGTGCGTACCATCTAGGGGTGGATGTGCTGCTCGAGGTGACCCGCCGGGCCGCTGGCGATGAGGGCCGCCGGTTGCGGGTGGATGCCATCCACTACAACCCACCCGATCACCCTTGGAGCCTGCATGTGCCGGAGTCGCTGTACCTGAAGACGATCGTCTTTCAGGACGACCCGCTGTAGTGTGGTTGTCCATCAGAAAATACAGCGCGGGTAGGATTTGCATGAAACTGCGATATGCTTATAAGGTGCCACAGCACCTGCCTATCCGCAACGATATCCACATCGAGGTAGAGGTGGTCTATGCCAAGCAGCACTCGAGGCCGGGGCAGCATGTGTTTGTTTATTTCATCACCATGGAAAACCGGGGCCAGGAAACCGTGCAGCTCCTGCGCCGCGAGTGGTTCGTCCACGAGGGCAACGGCCAGGTGGGACATGTGGAGGGCGAGGGGGTGGTGGGGGAGAAACCCATCCTCGAGCCCGGACAGATTTACCGCTACAGCAGCTTCTGTCCCATCGCCTGCCCGCCTGGCCTCATGCAGGGGTTTTATACCTTCCAGAACATGCTGGGCGAGCTGTTTCGGGTCGAAATTCCGGCCTTTGCCCTGCGCTTGCCAGAAGCCGGTTCCCGCACCCTGAACTAGACCAGCGTGGTTTCGGATTCGCTGGCATCCTCCGTGAGGCGCAGGAAAAACTCCTCCAGGTCGGCAGAGCCGTGCTGATGCAGGAGTTCTCTGGGGGAGCCCAGGGCCAGCAGGCGGCCCCGGTGCACCAGCGCGACCCGGTCGGCGACCTGCTCGGCCAGGTGGAGCTGGTGGGTGGCATAGAGCACCACCCGTCCATCCTTGGAATACCCGCGCAGCAGGTCTTTGACCAGCCGGGTGGCGTGGGGGTCGAGCCCTACCATAGGCTCGTCCAGAATAAGGGCTCGGGGGGTGTGCAGGAGGCTCATGGCCAGCGACAGTTTTTGCCGCATGCCGTGCGAGTAGGTTTCGATAAGGGAGGAGGCGAAACGCTCGAGACGAAACTGCACCAAAAGCTCTTCTATGCGGGCTTCGGCCTTGGCCTTGGGCAGCCGGTACACTCCAGCGGCAAAGCGCAGGAGCTCGAGGCCCGATAGTTTGCCATACAGATAGGGCCGGTCGGGTACGTAACCAAACTGGGCCTTGGCCCGCACGGGCTCTTTCCACACATCCACCCCGCCCACCAGCGCCCGACCCCGGCTGGGCCGCAGCAAGCCCACCAGGGCCTTGATGGCGGTGCTTTTGCCAGCCCCGTTGGGCCCTAGGAGGGCTAGGGTTTCCCCGGGGCGTACCTCGAGGTTCAAGCCGTCCAGGGCCACAAACTGTCCATAGCGCTTGCTGAGGTCTTCCAGACAGATCATCGCCACCAATTAAAGCCTAAGGCCAAAGGCCCAAAGTGACGGTGAAAAAGCCGGCTTTGAGCTTCTGGCCTGGGAGCTTCTACCTGAGTTCTTCCAACGCCCGGCGCAGGATGG